>ERZ1027254.5-NODE-5-length-130025-cov-51.221243_pt1 | contig 130025 bp, 78 predicted proteins | sample MGYA00519473_ERZ1027254 | MGnify/ENA primary metagenome ERZ1027254 (study PRJEB26926, sample SAMN06164781) | human gut metagenome | biome: ENVO:00009003; feature: ENVO:2100002; material: ENVO:00002003 | host: Homo sapiens | place: USA | collected 2012 ...
ATAAAGTTATATAAACTTAAATATCAGAGAGTTATAAATTATTCAGTAAACACTAAATATAATCTCTCTTAGGTTGTAATGTATTGGCAACACTTTTTTGATTGCGGTGCAAATGTAATACATTTTTACAAAACTGCAAAACTTATATGAATATTTTTAAAAAAAATAAAAATGGGGGGGGCGTTATGCGTACTTTAGAACAGATTGGCACGCACATCTGAACACTATATATAAAGAAAGCGCCCTGAAAAGGCTTGGCATTCATTGTCTGATGCCTTCACCTTTTCAGGGCGCTTCTTTAAGCTATGATATATTATGCGTTATATATCGTGTATGTCATGTGTGTGGGTCTGATTATTCCTCAGACTTGTTCTGCTGTGAGTAGTCAGTGACGTTCTTGCGGTTAGCCTGGATGCGATCGTACTCTTCCTTTGAACCGACAATGATCTTCTCCCACTGACGCAGACCTGTACCTGCTGGGATGAGGTGACCGGAGATAACGTTCTCCTTCATTCCCTCGAGGTAGTCTACCTTTCCGCGGATGGCAGCCTCGTTGAGCACCTTTGTGGTCTCCTGGAACGAAGCAGCCGAGATGAAGCTCTTGGTCTGGAGAGCGGCGCGAGTGATACCCTGCAGAATCTGTGTAGATGTTGCGGGGATGGTGTCGCGAACCTGAACCAGACGGAGGTCACGGCGCTTGAGGCTTGAGTTCTCGTCACGAAGCTTGCGGGCTGAGACAATCTGTCCTACCTTGAGGACGTCAGAGTCGCCGGCGTCGGTGACGTACTTCTTGCCCCAGATGCGGTCGTTCTCCTCAGCGAAGTCGAGCTTGTCAACCATCTCCTGCTCGAGGAATGTGGTATCGCCCGGCTCGTCAATCTGAACCTTACGCATCATCTGGCGGACGATAATCTCGAAGTGCTTGTCATTGATCTTCACACCCTGGAGACGGTAAACGTCCTGAACCTCGTTAACGATATACTCCTGTACGGCTGTGGGGCCCTTGATGGCGAGGATGTCGCCCGGAGTGATGCTACCGTCAGAAAGCGGAGTTCCGGCACGAACGGCGTCGTGCTCCTGAACGAGGATCTGCTTAGAGAGCGATACGAGGTACTTGCGCTGGTCGCCAGTCTTAGATGTAACGATAATCTCGCGGTTGCCACGCTTAACCTTACCCATTGTAACCTCACCGTCGATTTCTGATACGACTGCAGGGTTAGACGGGTTACGAGCCTCGAAGAGCTCTGTTACTCGAGGCAGACCACCGGTGATATCGCCTGCAGAACCTGCAGCACGCGGAATCTTCACAAGAGTCATACCGGTCTTGACGGTCTGACCGTCCTCGCAGACTACGTGTCCACCCACCGGGAAGTTGTATGTACCGATAACCTCGCCGTTTCTGTCGAGGATGTCGCAGGTCGGAACCTTCGACTTGTCCTTCGAGTCGGTGATGATCTTCTCGGTAAGACCTGTTGCTTCGTCGGTATCGGCACGGAAGGTAACGCCCTCAATAACGTCGTTGAAGCGGAGCGTACCTGCATACTCTGTAACGATGACAGCGTTGAACGGGTCCCACTTGGCAATGAGGTCGCCCTTCTTGACTACGTCGCCCTCCTTGAAGTAGAGTGACGAACCGTAAGGAACGTTGACCGTAGCAAGTGCTATGTCTGTATTCGGGTCGACAAACTGAAGCTCGGTAAGACGGCTGACAACCATGTGGCAGTCTACGTCCTTCTCACCATTGTTCTCGACGAACGGAACAACACGGAGATCCTCGAACTTAAGCTTGCAGTCGTTCTTGGCAACGATGGATGCGTTGGCGGCAGCGTTACCTGCCACACCACCGGCGTGGAACGTACGAAGAGTAAGCTGTGTACCCGGCTCACCGATAGCCTGTGCAGCGATAACGCCGACAGCCTCGCCGAGCTGAACCATGCGCTGTGTGGCAAGGTTGCGACCGTAACACTTCATGCAGACACCCTTCTTGCTCTCGCAGGTGAGCACTGAACGAATCTCGACGCTCTCGATTGGAGAGTTCTCGATGGCCTTTGCCTTAGCCTCTGTGATTTCCTCACCGGCTGAAACAAGTACCTCACCTGTGGTAGGATCAACGACGTCATGTACAGAAACACGACCGATGATGCGCTCTGAGAGTGAAGAGATAACCTCGTCACCGTTCTTGAGAGCGGTGCAGACAAGACCACGGAGTGTGCCGCAGTCCTCCTCAGAGATGATAACGTCGTGCGATACGTCGACAAGACGACGTGTAAGGTAACCGGCGTCGGCAGTCTTCATAGCGGTATCGGCAAGACCCTTACGGGCACCGTGGGAAGCGATGAAGTACTCGAGCACTGACATACCCTCCTTGAAGTTAGAGATAATCGGGTTCTCGATAATCTGGTGTCCCTCTGCACCTGCCTTCATAGGCTTGGCCATAAGACCACGCATACCTGACAGCTGCTTGATCTGGTCCTTAGAACCACGGGCACCGGAGTCGAGCATCATGAATACGGCGTTGAAGCCCTGGTCTGCCTCAGTCATCTCCTTCATAAGGATGTTGGCGAGGTCGTTGTTGACGTGGGTCCAGGTATCGATCACCTGGTTGTAACGCTCGTTCTCAGTGATGAAGCCCATGTTATAGTTGTCCTGGATGGCGCGAACATCTGCAGCACCGCGCTCCACGATACTCTTCTTTTCTGGCGGGATGATGATGTCGTCAAGGTTGAACGAAAGACCAGCCACGTAAGCCATGCGGTAACCGAGGTTCTTGATACCGTCGAGGAACTCGCAGGCACGTGCCATACCTACAGCCTTGATCACGTCAGAGATAAGTCCGCGCAGGGTCTTCTTAGAGATGACATCGTTGAAGAAGCCTACCTCCTCAGGGATAATCTGATTGACGATTACACGTCCTACAGATGTCTCGATCATACGCTTCTGGGGCTTGCCGTCAACGAGGTCGTTAACGATAACCTTTACCAGTGCGTGGAGATCACACTTGCCTTCGTTGTGTGCGATGAGTGCTTCCTCGTCGCCGTAGAATGTCAGACCTTCGCCCTTTGCGCCCGGACGGATCTTTGTGATATAGTAAAGACCGAGCACCATATCCTGAGACGGCACGGTGATAGGAGCACCGTTGGCAGGGTTCAGGATGTTGTGGCTCTGGAGCATCAATATCTGTGCCTCAAGTACAGCCTCGTTGCTGAGCGGGAGGTGAACAGCCATCTGGTCACCGTCGAAGTCGGCGTTGAACGCAGTACAAGCAAGCGGGTGGAGCTGGATGGCTTTACCCTCGATAAGCTTCGGCTGGAATGCCTGGATACCGAGACGGTGAAGTGTCGGGGCACGGTTGAGCATGACGGGATGGCCCTTCATTACGTTCTCGAGGATGTCCCAGATAACCGGCTCACGGCGGTCAACGATCTTCTTGGCGCTCTTTACAGTCTTCACGATGCCGCGCTCAATGAGCTTGCGGATGATAAACGGCTTGTAAAGCTCGGCTGCCATAAGCTTCGGCAGACCGCACTCGCCCATCTTGAGCTCAGGACCAACGACGATAACCGAACGTGCTGAATAGTCGACACGCTTACCAAGAAGGTTCTGACGGAAACGTCCCTGCTTACCCTTGAGCGAGTCAGAGAGCGACTTGAGAGGACGGTTGGCGTCACTCTTTACGGCGCTCGACTTGCGAGAGTTGTCGAAGAGACTGTCCACAGCCTCCTGGAGCATACGCTTCTCGTTACGGAGAATCACCTCAGGAGCCTTGATCTCAACGAGGCGCTTCAAGCGGTTGTTACGTATGATGACACGACGATAGAGGTCGTTGAGGTCGGAAGTGGCGAAACGTCCACCGTCCAAAGGAACGAGAGGACGAAGCTCCGGCGGAGTAACGGGAATGATCTTCATGATCATCCACTCAGGACGGTTGACGTCCTTGCTGCCGCGGAATGCCTCTACCACCTGAAGGCGCTTCAGAGCCTCAGTCTTACGCTGCTGTGACGAGTCGTTGTTGGCACGCTCGCGAAGCTCGTAAGAGAGTGAGTCGAGGTCAAGATTGGCGAGGAGGTCGTAAATGGCCTCCGCACCCATCTTTGCAATGAACTTGTTAGGATCGCTGTCATCGAGAGCGTCGTTGGCAGCGCCGAGCTTGTTGTCGATGATGTCGATGTACTCATCCTCTGAGAGGAGGTCCATCTTGTGTGAGCCAAGCAGCTCAATACCATCCTGATCGGTACGTCCCTCAAGAGCACCCGGCTGGATAACTACATACTTCTCGTAGTAGATCACCTGGTCGAGCTTCTTGGTCGGCATTCCGAGAAGGTAGCCGATCTTGTTAGGCAGAGAACGGAAATACCAGATGTGTGCCACCGGCACTACCAGCTCGATATGACCGCTACGCTCGCGGCGCACCTTCTTCTCTGTTACCTCCACACCACAACGGTCGCAGACGATGCCCTTGTAACGGATGCGCTTGTACTTTCCGCAGGCGCACTCATAGTCGCGTGTCGGACCGAAAATGCGCTCGCAGAAGAGACCGTCGCGCTCCGGCTTGTAGGTGCGGTAGTTGATGGTCTCCGGCTTTGTCACCTCGCCGTACGAGTTCTCCAGAATCTCCTCGGGAGAAGCAAGTCCGATGGTGATCTTCGTGAAATTAGTCTTTACTTTTGTATCTTTCTTGAAAGCCATATGTTTCTTTTATTTAGGGATGTACGGATTAATCGAGTTTGATGCTAAGACCAAGACCGCTTAACTCGTGCAGGAGCACGTTGAGCGACTCAGGGATACCCGGTGTAGGCATCGGGTCACCCTTGACGATGGCCTCGTAAGCCTTAGAGCGTCCCACGGTGTCGTCAGACTTGATGGTGAGGATCTCCTGAAGTACGTGGCTGGCGCCGAATGCCTCGATGGCCCAAACCTCCATCTCTCCGAAACGCTGACCACCGAACTGTGCCTTACCACCGAGCGGCTGCTGAGTGATGAGTGAGTACGGACCGATGGAACGTGCGTGCATCTTGTCCTCGACCATGTGGCCGAGCTTGAGGAAGTAGGTCACGCCGACTGTAGCAGGCTGGTCGAAACGCTCGCCTGTCTCGCCGTCGTAGAGGTGAGTAGAGCAAAGATGCGGCAGTCCTGCCTTGTCTGTCCACTCTGAAAGGTCCTCCAGCTTAGCACCGTCGAAGATAGGTGTAGCGAACTTGACACCGAGCTTGCGGCCTGCAGCACCGAGAATAGCCTCGAAAATCTGTCCAAGGTTCATACGTGAAGGCACACCCAGCGGATTGAGCACCAAGTCAACGGGACGTCCGTCCTCAAGGAACGGCATATCCTCCATACGTACAATCTTAGATACGATACCCTTGTTACCGTGACGACCGGCAAGCTTATCACCTACACCGATCTTACGCTTCTTGGCTACGTATACCTTAGCCATACGCAGGATGCCTGAAGGCAGCTCGTCGCCGATGGTGATGGCGAACTTCTTACGCTTCAGCTCAGCGTCGAGGAGCTTGTACTTGCGGATGTAGTTCATGATGAGCTTAGAGATGAGCGTATTGGTGTGCTCGTCGTCTGTCCATCCGTTCGACTGGATGCCGTCATACTCAAGGTTCTTGAGCATTGTGGCAGTAACCTTGGCGCCCTTGTTGATAATCTCAGCACCTGAGTAGTCCTTGATGCCCATAGAGGTCTTGTCCTCCATAAGGGTAAGGAGCTTGTCAACAAGGATGTCCTTGAGGTCGTCGTTCTTTGCCTCGTACTCCTCGTCAATCTTGGCAAGTATCACCTTGTCCTGCTTCTTCGACTCGCGTGTCTTGATGGCACGTGCGAAGAGCTTCTTGTCGATGACAACACCGCTGAGTGACGGATTGGCCTTGAGAGAAGAATCCTTGACGTCGCCTGCCTTGTCGCCGAAGATGGCGCGGAGCAGCTTCTCCTCCGGTGACGGGTCGCTCTCACCCTTCGGCGAGATCTTACCGATCATGATGTCGCCCGGCTCGATGCGTGCACCGATACGAACGATACCGTTGTCGTCGAGGTCCTTTGTGGCTTCCTCGCTGACGTTGGGGATGTCGCTTGTGAACTCCTCTACGCCACGCTTTGTCTCGCGGACGTCGAGTGAGTACTCGTCGACGTGTACTGATGTGAGGACATCGTCACGAACCATGCGCTCTGAAAGCACGATGGCGTCCTCATAGTTATATCCCTTCCAAGGCATGTATGCCACGAGGAGGTTACGTCCGAGTGCAAGCTCGCCGTTCTCTGTTGCATATCCCTCGGTGAGGATGTCGCCCTTCTTCACTCGCTGTCCCTTGTTACAGATAGGACGGAGGTCGATGGTCATATTCTGGTTGGTGCGGCGGAACTTAGGAATGCGATATTCCTTAAGTGCCGGCTCGAAGCTTACAAACTCCTCGTCGTCGGTGCGGTCGTAGAGGATGCGGATGGTCGTGGCATCTACATACTCGATAACACCCTCGCCCTCGGCTGTAACCATAGTGCGTGAGTCCTCGCACACCTGCTTCTCCAGACCTGTGCCCACGATAGGAGCATCATTGTGGAGCAAAGGTACTGCCTGGCGCATCATGTTACATCCCATGAGCGCACGGTGACCGTCGTCATGCTCGAGGAACGGGATAAGACCGGCAGATACTGAAGCAATCTGCTGCGGCGATACGTCCATAAGGTCAACTTCTGAAGGCGGCACTACCGGGAACTCAGCGTTCTGGCGGCACTTTACATTGTCGCGTATGAACGAACCGTCCTCGCGGAGCGGAGCGTTACCCTGACCGATGATGTGGCCTTCCTCCTCCTCAGCAGTGAGGTAGACAACGTTCTTGTTGTCGAGGTCAACCAATGAATCGTGAACCTTACGGTACGGAGTGGCGATGAAGCCAAGCTCATTGATGGTGGCGTATACACAGAGAGAAGAGATAAGACCGATGTTCGGACCCTCAGGGCTCTCAATAGGACAGAGGCGACCATAGTGTGTATAGTGAACGTCTCGAACCTCGAAACCTGCGCGCTCACGAGAGAGACCGCCAGGACCAAGGGCTGAGAGACGACGCTTGTGCGTAACCTCGGCGAGCGGGTTGGTCTGGTCCATGAACTGTGACAGAGGGTTGGTGCCGAAGAACGAGCTTACAACGCTGGAGATGGTCTTAGCGTTGATAAGGTCGGTGGGCTGGAACACCTCATTGTCGCGGACATTCATACGCTCGCGGATGGTGCGGCTCATACGTGCCAGACCGATAGAGAACTGGTTGGAGAGCTGCTCGCCAACTGTGCGGACACGACGGTTGGAAAGGTGGTCGATATCGTCCACAGTGGCGTTCGAGTTAACAAGCTGGATAAGATACTTGATAATCTCTATGATGTCGTCCTTTGTGAGGACGCGAACCTCAGAATCGGTGTCGAGACCGAGCTTCTTGTTGATACGGTAACGTCCAACCTCGCCGAGGTCGTAACGCTTGTCAGAGAAGAAGAGGTTCTGGAACACTTCACGTGCTGAAGCGTCATCGGCAGGATCGGCATTGCGGAGCTGGCGGTAGATATAGAGCACAGCCTCCTTCTCAGAGTTCGACGGGTCCTTGCCGAGAGTGTTGAAGATGATGGAATACTTGGAAGCAGCGTCTGCGTCCTTGTGGAGAAGAACTGATGTGGGCTCTGCCTCGAGGATATCCTCGATGTTGTCCTCAGTAAGCTCTGTCTCACGCTCCATTACCACCTCGTTACGCTCGATTGAAACAACCTCGCCCGTATCCTCATCAACGAAATCCTCGTTCCAAGACTTCAAGACACGTGCGGCGAGCTTGCGGCCGATGCAAGCCTTCAGGTTCTTCTTGTTCACCTTTACCTCCTCGGCAAGGTCGAAGATCTGGAGGATGTCCTTATCCTGCTCGTAGCCCATGGCACGGAGAAGCGTAGTTACCGGCAACTTCTTCTTACGGTCAATGTATGCGTACATGACGTTGTTGATGTCGGTGGCGAACTCAATCCAAGAGCCCTTGAACGGAATGATACGTGCAGAATAGAGCACTGTTCCGTTGGCGTGTACGCCCTGTCCGAAGAATACGCCCGGCGAACGGTGAAGCTGTGATACTACGACGCGCTCAGCACCATTGATAACGAAAGTGCCGTTGCTCGTCATGTAGGGGATTGTGCCAAGGAAGACATCCTGGATGAATGTGCCGAAGTCCTCGTGGTCGGGATCCGTACAGTAGAGTTTCATCTTAGCCTTCAAGGGTACGCTATATGTCAGACCACGCTCAAGGCACTCGTCAATGGAGTAGCGCGGCGGGTCGATATAGTAATCCAAGAACTCAAGAACGAAATTGTTACGTGTGTCGGTGATAGGGAAGTTCTCTGAGAACACCTTATACAAGCCGTCATTCTTGCGTTCTTCAGGCGGAGTGTCTAACTGAAGGAAATCCTTAAAGGACTTGAGCTGCACATCGAGGAAATCCGGATATGGCAACGGATTATGGACGCTGGCAAAATTTACTCTGTTATCAACAATTTTTGAAGCCATCAGAAGTATTTAAAGGGTGAGTAAAAAAATCAGTGAATGTGAAAAGACACAAAAAGGTTAGGACCCGCCTACTTGGAAGATCCTAACCATATAAGTTTTCAAGAAACGTTGTGGTTGATAAATTTAATGTGCGTAAACGCATTACGCGACTCGTCAACCACAGACGTCCGAGTAGTCAACGTAATGTTATATTACTTGAGCTCTACCTTAGCACCAGACTCCTCGATAGCCTTCTTCAAGTTCTCAGCCTCCTCCTTAGAGAGACCTTCCTTGATCTTAGCAGGAGCGCCGTCTACGAGGTCCTTAGCTTCCTTCAAGCCAAGACCGCAAGCTTCCTTAACTGCCTTTACTACCTGGAGCTTAGCGCCACCAACCTCAGCGAGGATAACGTCGAAAGAAGACTTCTCCTCAGCAGCCTCACCGCCTGCAGCGGGACCAGCTGCTACAGCTACAGCTGCAGCTGCGGGCTCAATTCCGTACTCCTCCTTGAGGACTGTTGCCAACTCATTTACTTCCTTTACTGTAAGATTTACCAATTCTTCAGCAATAGCTTTGATATCTGCCATTTTATTTAAATTTTAATTGTTTTTAATGTTAATGTTTTGTGACTTGGAGTTGAATTACTCAGGACGCTCGCCCAAAGTCTTAAGCACACCGTGAATAGTGTTTGCGCCTGACTGAAGAGCAGAGATAACGTTCTTTGCCGGAGACTGCAGCAATGCCACGATGTCGGCAATAACCTCGTTCTTGCTCTTGAGAGCTACAAGTGCCTCGAGCTGGTCAGCACCGAAGATGGTCTCCTCAGCATAAGCAGCCTTGAGTGCGGGAACGCCCTCTTTCTTGTATTCCTTAAGAAGCTTAGCGGGAACGTTGGCTGTATGACAGAACATAACAGCGGTTGTGCCCTTAAGAGCTCCGTACATGGGCTCGAAATCGATCTCGCTTGCCTGGAAAGCCTCACGAAGAAGGTTGTTCTTCACAACCGTCATCTTGATCTGGTTCTTGAAGCACTTGCGACGAAGGTTGCTTGTTGCCTCAGCGTTGAGTCCAGCAAGGTCGACGAGATAGAAGTGAGGATATTCCTTCAGCTTCTCACCGAGCTCAGCAATAATAGTATCTTTGATTTCTTTCTTCATTTTACAAAACTTTTAGAGTTACTCAACTGATTTCGGATCAACCTTGATACCCTTACTCATAGTGCTCGAAATAAAGATACTCTTGATGTATGTACCTTTAGCAGCAGCAGGCTTGAGCTTGATGATTGTAGCGATGAACTCCTTGGCATTCTGATAGATCTGCTCCGGAGTGAAGTTCACCTTACCGATTGACGTGTGGATAATACCAGCCTTGTCAACCTTAAAGTCAATCTTACCCTGCTTTACTTCCTTAACTGCCTTAGCAACGTCCATTGTTACGGTACCGCTCTTGGGGTTAGGCATAAGTCCACGAGGACCGAGGATACGGCCGATAGGACCAATCTTACCCATGCAAGAAGGCATTGTGATGATTACGTCTACGTCAGTCCAACCACCCTTGATCTTCTCGATATACTCGTCAAGACCAACATAGTCGGCACCAGCTTCCTTAGCAGCAGCTTCCTGATCGGGAGTACAAAGAGCGAGCACGCGTGTAACCTTACCAGTTCCGGCAGGCAGCGAAACGACGCCACGAACCATCTGGTTTGCCTTACGCGGGTCAACGCCCAAGCGTACATCAATATCAATAGAAGCGTCGAACTTGGTAGTGGTGATTTCCTTTACCAGCTCTGAAGCCTCTTTCAGTGTGTATGCCTTCCCTGCTTCAACCTTGTCAGCTACTGATTTTTGATTTTTTGTCAGTTTCATTTTTTCGAATTGAAGTTATTAAACATTCTCAGGGAAGTCTCCCTCTACAGTAATACCCATACTTCTTGCTGTTCCAGCAACCAGTCTCATGCCTGATTCAACTGTAAAGCAGTTCAAATCCTTCAGTTTGTCCTCAGCGATTGCTTTTACCTGCTCCCAAGTTACTTTACCAACTTTCTGGCGGTTAGGCTGGGCTGAGCCACTCTTTACCTTGGCTGCCTCCTTGAGCTGTACTGCTGCAGGAGGAGTCTTCAGTTCGAAGCTGAATGATTTATCGGTGTAGTAGGTGATAACAACAGGAATGATCTTGCCTGCCTTATCCTGGGTTCTGGCGTTGAACTCCTTGCAGAATCCCATAATGTTGATACCCTTAGAACCAAGAGCAGGTCCTACTGGAGGTGAAGGATTCGCAGCGCCACCTTTAATCTGTAATTTGATTAATCCAGCAACTTCTTTAGCCATTTTGTCTGTTAATATTTAATTGATTATTATAAAAGAATTCCGATGCGTTCGTAACAATGCATCAGCCTTCCTTTTCGACTTGCATAAAACCGAGTTCCAACGGAGTCTTACGTCCGAAGATTTTGACCATCACCTTAAGTTTGCGCTTCTCGGCACTCACCTCTTCGATGACGCCACTGAAGCCGGAGAATGGACCGTCTGCCACCTTTACTGTCTCGCCCACCATGTAGGGAACGTCTACAGTATCGACAACCTCTGTCTCTTCGCAGCTACCGAGCATGCGATTGATTTCGGATTGTGGGACAGGCGACGGGTTATCCAAACCGCCAAGAAAGCCAAGCACATTAGGTGAGAAGCGCAACTTGTGAGCCACGTCACCAACGAGCGCTGCTTCTACGAATACGTAGCCAGGGAGAGAAATCTTCTCCTTAACCACCTTCTTGCCATTACGCAAAGAAACGTGCTTCTCGAGCGGCAGTACCACCTGGGAAACATGTTTTTCGAGCAACGGATCGTGCTTTATTTCAGCGTCAAGATACTCCTTAACTTTAGCTTCTTTTCCGCTGGAAGCACGCAGCACGTACCATTTTTTTTCTGTCTGAGCCATTTTTCTTGAGCGATTAACCTGGGTATACCATTGTCATGACCCACTTAAACAGGGAGTCCATTGCGAAAACTACCACGGCAATGACAAGGGAAGCAGATAATACAATCACTGCGCTGTGGTTTAGTTCAGCATACTTTGGCCAAGTAGTTTTATGCGCAAGTTCGTCGTAACAAGCCTTGCAATAATTTACTAACTTTTTAAACATATTATCTTCTTTTTTGCACGGGAAGAGAGGCTCGAACTCCCGACACCTGGTTTTGGAGACCAGTGCTCTGCCAACTGAGCTATTCCCGTAGGATAGTTCCTGCGCTATGCAGCGACAGGAACTATTTTTATCTTAGACAACCTTCTTGCGAAGGTCAGCCTTAGGCTGTGATTAGTCCTCGAGGATCTTTGTGATCTGACCAGAACCTACTGTACGGCCACCCTCACGGATAGCGAAACGGAGGCCCTCGTTGAGAGCTACAGCGTAGATAAGCTCAACCTCAATCTCTACGTTATCACCAGGCATTACCATCTCAACTCCCTCAGGAAGCTTGATCTCACCGGTGCAGTCCATAGTACGGAGGTAGAACTGAGGACGATACTTGTTGCCGAACGGAGTGTGACGACCACCCTCTTCCTTCTTCAAAACGTAGATAGAAGCCTTGAAGTGCTTGTGAGGCTTGATCTGACCCGGGTGGCAGAGTACCATACCGCGCTTGATCTCGTTCTTGTCGATACCACGGAGGAGCAGACCAACGTTATCGCCAGCTTCACCCTCTTCGAGGATCTTACGGAACATCTCAACACCAGTTACGACACACTTCTTGTCCTCACCGAGGCCAAGGAGCTCAGTCTCGTCGCCTACCTTAACGCGACCAGTCTCGATACGACCAGTAGCAACAGTACCACGACCTGTGATTGAGAATACGTCCTCAATAGGCATCAAGAAAGGCTTGTCGAGATCACGGGGAGGCTCCTGAATCCAAGTATCAACAGCGTCCATGAGCTCCATTACCTTGTCTACCCACTTCTCTACACCATTGAGTGCACCAAGAGCAGAACCACGGATGATAGGAGTATCCTCCTCATAGCCGTACTGGTCGAGGATCTCGCGAACCTCCATCTCTACGAGCTCGAGCATCTCCTCGTCCTCTACCATATCGCACTTGTTCAAGAAAACGACCATGCGGGGAACGTTCACCTGACGAGCGAGGAGGACGTGCTCACGTGTCTGAGGCATAGGACCATCAGTAGCAGCAACAACAAGGATAGCACCGTCCATCTGAGCAGCACCAGTTACCATGTTCTTTACATAGTCGGCGTGACCCGGGCAGTCTACGTGAGCGTAGTGACGGTTAGCTGTTTCGTACTCGATGTGAGCAGAGTTGATGGTGATACCACGCTCTTTCTCCTCAGGAGCGTTATCGATCTGGTCGAAAGACTTAACATCCTCGCCGCCGAAACCCTTGTCGTGAAGAGTCTTTGAGATGGCAGCAGTAAGAGTGGTCTTACCATGGTCTACGTGACCAATCGTACCAATGTTTACGTGCGGTTTGGTGCGCACAAATGTTTCTTTAGCCATAGCTTTGTATTTTATATATAAATTGTTTATTCTGTTTTTCTTCTGATTCTCGGTTTAAGAATAGAAGTAGAGCTGTAACTGAGAGTTGAACTCAGGACCTCTTCCTTACCAAGGAAGTGCTCTACCACTGAGCTATTACAGCAACTTAGAGCGGAAAACGGGGCTCAAACCCGCGACCCCCAGCTTGGAAGGCTAGTGCTCTATCAACTGAGCTATTTCCGCAAGTAAGTAAAAAAGAAGGTGGGTGGTGATGGATTCGAACCACCGAAGGCATAGCCAGCAGATTTACAGTCTGCCCCATTTGGCCACTCTGGTAACCACCCGTCCCATTAAATAAAATCGCTCTAAGAATTTAGGTAGCGCGAAAAGAAGGTTGCGACCAACCATCCTGTTTCGTTTGAGCCTCTTGTCGGATTCGAACCAACGACCCCGAGATTACAAATCACGTGCTCTGGCCAACTGAGCTAAAGAGGCAAAATCCTTGCAGCCGTTTAACTGCGATTTAGGACTCGTTCTAAAACGACTGCAAAGATACGACTTATTTTTCAACCGCCAAAACTTTTCGGCTTTTTTTTACATATTACGTGATTTTTCTTTGAATTTGGTCAGCTGCACCTTCATTGCGTCCACGCAGAGGTCTACTCCCTCCTCGAAAGTGTCGCAGGTTTTCTCCACGAACAGAGTCTGTCCCGGCACTGCCACCGTGAGGCTTGTCTCCTTATTCTGTGCTGTCGCGGGCTTTACCACCTTGAGCTGCACTTCTGCTGACTTGATATCCTCGAAAGTCTTCTCGAGCTTTGCGACTTTCTTCTCTATGAACTCCTGCAGTTTCTCTGTAGCGTCGAAATGTATCGACTGAATCTTGATCTCCATAGTTTCCTCCTTTTTCTTGGTTTAGGGGTACGGTATGCGTTAGTAGCTTGCGGCTCACTTACGTTTCCCGCACTTGGGTTAGTTAATATATAGGTTAATCTCTGGGATGTGCTTTACGGTATGCGTCACGGAGCTGCCTGAAGGAAGTGTGGGTGTAGATCTCCGTTGTGGAGAGTCGCTCATGTCCGAGGAGCTTCCTCACGCTTTCGATGTCGGCGCCGTTGTCCAGCAGGGCTGTGGCATAGCTGTGACGCAGCACGTGCGGCGAGCGCTTCTTGAGATTGCATACGAGCGAGAGGCTTCTCTTTACTGCCGTCCTCACTTGAATTGCACTCATGCGTTGTCCGCGGTTGTCGGTGAAGAGTGCGTGTGTGGCACGTTCGGGCGTCTCTGCGTTGCGGCGTTCCTTATATCGGCTTATGGCTTCTGCCAGTTCGTCGCCGAAGGGTATGACGCGTTGCTTGCTGCCCTTTCCCATGACTCGCAGTTCCCGATTGTCGATGCTGACGTCTGCGTCGTCCAGTCCGATGAGTTCGGAGAGTCGCATTCCGGTTTCGTAGAACGCTATTATTATTGTACGCGTGCGTACACTATTATAGTCGTCGCCCCACTCCACTTGGTCGAGCAGCCGTTCCATCTCGTCTTCTCTCACGAACTGCGGCAGGGGTCTGCGCTTCTTCGGTCCGTTCACGGCGTAAGCCGGGTCGCGGCTGACCAGTCCGTGTAAGAGTGCGAACCTATAGAACGACTTGAGCGCCGACAGCCTTCGGCATACGCTTGTGGCTGTGTTGCCGCGGTCCATCATGTCCTCCATCCAGTCGCGGACGACGTCCGTGTCGACGGTCTCGAACGTGAGGTCTGCCTCCAGGCTATGGAAGTAGGCTTGGAACGCCTCCAGGTCTCTGCGATAGCTTTCGATGGTCCGTTCCGAGCGTCCGCGTTCATAGCGCATATAGTCGGTGAAATCCGTAATAGTCATAGGTCTTCACACTGTTTTTATTTCGTCAACGAAAATACGGCTTTTATTTCGTATCTCCAAATTTTTAGCTTAATATTTTTCATTCTAACACATTTTTATCACATCTTTTCCCTTATAGGCAAAAAAAGAGATGGCAAAAGCCGGTTTTAGCCTGACTTTTGCCATCTCCTGCACCACCGTCGTCACATCCTTACACATACGTCAAGATGCGGTCTGGCGGGTTTTCAATATCTTAAAAATGATTATATATCTGTGTTAGTACACCTCCTGTTACATCTGTCCTCGCCGTCACTATATATATTATAATGTATAGGCGGGACCTTATTAGTTAACGAATTGAGAAGCTGAGATTACTCCTCGTTGTCACGGAGCTGCTGTACGTAGATAGCGTGCTCCATCTTGAGTCTCTTAAGTACAGAAGGCTTGTTGTACTGCTGACGAGCGCGGAGTTCCTTCACAACGCCTGTCTTCTCAAACTTTCTCTTGAACTTCTTGAGAGCTCTTTCGATGTTCTCACCATCCTTAACTGGTACGATAATCATTTTGTTTTCTTTTGTTTAATTTGGTTATTAATTATGTTACTTCGTGGCATCATGCCACAAATGCGGGTGCAAAATTACTAATTATTTGTCAATCAGCCAATTTTTACAGCAACTTTCTTCACCTGTTTAGCATATTTGGGCTTTAAACTTCCGAAAATCCCGTGCTGCCACAAAAGACAGCACGGGAGAACGAAATGTAGTTTACTTTATGTAAAACGAACCACCCTCGCGGGCTATATTGCGTACAATGGCTTCTGCCACGTCTGTCATCTGCAGCATATCCTCCACGCATGTCCATTCATACACGCTGTGCTCTGCCTGCTGTCCGCTGTAGAGGCAGGGTCCGCCACGCAGTCCCTTGGCTGCCATCATGGCTGAGGTGGTGCCGCCGCGTTCGCTTCTCGGCTTGAGAGTGAGGCTGCATTCCTTCGCGCTCTTCACTATCAGCTGCGTAAGCGACGACGGCATCGAGTAAGCCACGTTCTCATACTGCAGCACCTCTGGTGTGGCCTCAACGCGTACGTTGGGATAGGCTGTCTTTACGGAAGCCTCGGCATCATTGAGCATGGTGCGGAGCGTGTCGCCCTCGAGCTTGTCAAAATAGCGCAAGCGCACTCTCACCTCCGTCGAGCTTTCGCCGTCCGTGGTCACCACGGGCGTCATGGTGTAACAGTGTATGTATCCCTGCTCTCCACGGCTTGCCGACGGATGTTTCTGCGGCGCAATCTGTCCGATGAAGTAAGCCGCTGCCGTCAGCACGTCGCCGTACTTGCTGGCGTATGCGTCGCCGGGATGTGCTTCCTTTCCGACGAAACGGTATGTGCGTCCCACTGCCGTGAAGTTGGCCACGGAGAAGTGGGTGGGCGCGTCGCCGTCAATGTCTATCACCACGTCTGGCGAACCGCCTCCTACATACTTGACCTCAAACCGGTCGGCTGCCCTACCGATGTCCTCGTTCTGCGAGAACACGAAATAGAGGTCGCCGTGGCGCATCTTCCTGTTGCGCGTTATTCGCTCTATGAGCGTCACGAGGACGGTGCATCCTGTCTTGTCGTCAGCTCCAAGGACTGTGCTGCCGTCGGAGGTGATGACTGTCTTGCCCACGCACTGGGCGAGGTGTCTGCCCTGTGGCGTTGTCGGACTGAGCACCAGTCCGCTTGGCAGATGCAGGTCGCCGCCGTCGTAGCCACGATGAACAACGGGTGTGATGTTTCCGCCCGGCGCTTCCGGCGTGACGTCAAGGTGCGCCATGAACATGACGGAAGGTATGCCTTTGGCGTTGGCCGGTATCTTCACATACACATACTCGCTCTCGCTGCGCGTTACGGTAGCCGATGTTCCGCGGAGGATGGCCTGCAGGTCAGCCTCCACCTTGCGTGCCATCTCGCGCTGTCCGGGATTGAGCGGGAAAGCGTCCATGTCCGACGTATCGGTTCCCTGACTGTTTATCTTGGCGTAAGCTACGAAACGCTCCGTCACAGCATTTACCGTCTTGGCGTCATACTTAGCCGACTGTGCTGTTATTGTGGTAGGCCATGCGATGAGCGCCATTGCCATCAGACCTGCCATCTTGATGTTCTGAATAAGCTTCTTCATAATATTGTTTTTTTTGTCAGTTATAGGATTGTGTTACGGTTCTCTGTTTTTATAATATCTCACTTTCCTTCCATGTTCAGGAATATCACGGCGTTTTCCGAACCGGCCTCAGCAGCCTTACGCATCAGGCCATAGCCTTCTGCCTCATTCTTCGCCACGCCATACTTGCCTTTTATCTGACATTCAGCATAATTGAACATGGAGTTAGGGTCGCCCTTCTCAGCTCCTTCGTACCAATACCTTGCAGCACGCTTACGGTCCGGCTTCATGCCATACTCGCTCTTCTTGGCATAATAGACGCAGCCAAGATTGTTATAGGCTGGAAGATATCCGGCGTCCTTGGCCTGCCCAAACAGTTGCAGCGCCTTGGCCACATCGCGGTCTACATGATCGGCATTCAGATAGCATATCGCCAGATCGTTCATAGCGTCCGGATAGCCAGCCTCCGCAGCCTGCCTTACATACTCGAAAGCCTTGTCTTCGTCGCACAAGATGGTGGCATAAACCACGTATGCCATCCATTTTCCGTAGACGTTGCCGCCCTCGGCTGCTCGCACGAAATAGTCGATAGACTTCTTATATTCCTCTTCATTATAATACGAGCAACCCACAACATACTGTATGTCTGCCGAATCGGCCAGCTCAGGACGCATGCCCCATTCTCTCACCGAATCGTAGCATTCTGCATCATTATACAAGAAGGTAAGCATATACATGGCTTCAGCCGAGCCTCTTTCAGCCGCATCCCTGTATAACGACAGAGCATAAACGGAATCGCGCTCCACGCCATATCCTGCATAATAGCAGTCTGCCAACTTCGCCGTAGCCATTGGTATTTCTTCGGAAGCCTCTTCAAGGTGCATAACCACACCCTCCGGCGTTGCGGGCATCTGATTGCCAAACCCCATACAGTAGTTGGCAAGAACAAGGCTTGAATAAGATGTGAACAGCTCGTCCGAAACATACTGTGCAAGATCATAACAGGCCTGGTGTTCTGCTTCGGTCTTGGCGTTCAACACTCTCCACGACAGAAGATTGTCGTACATGTCAGGTGCAAGCCAGCTGGCACACGAATGTGTGTCCTCGTAATAAACAAGGCAGTAATTCAGCGAACGCTCGCCGTAATATTCCGTATACAAAGAGTCAAGGCGAAACTCATAAGCGTAAGCACGCTCCATATACTTCACACCCTGGAGAGTGTCTCCTCTCTCAAAAGCATAGCTTGCTGCAAGCAGATGGCCGTCTTTGCTTCCCAAGTCGGAAGCTCTCCTTGCCCACACATACGCCGAGTCTTTATTGTTCTCAAAGTTTCCTTCCGAACCATACCAGTCATAAAGGGCGGAAATGTAAGCGCAAGCCTGTCCGTATCCGGCGTCAGCCGAGCGTCTGACCAGCTCCAGCCACTTGTATCTCTCGCGTCCTTCGCAACGCTCCAGATTGCTCATAGCATACGCATACTGGGCAGGGGCGTATTGGGCGTCCGACGAACGACGGATGAGCGAGACGAACTCCTTATTCTTATCGTCAAGCAATGCGCTTATGGCTCGTGCGTAGAGGCTCTCTCGGTCAAGGACGTCCTTCTTTTTCTGTGCCTCCACCTTTGCCTGCTTTGCCTTCGGATTACGCTTAACGCCGGTTTTCTTGGTCTTGTTTTTGGATGTGTCAGGAAGGACTTTTACGGCGTTAGCCTTGACACCACCTACAGCGACACCGTTATTGATGTGTGAGAGACGGGCCTGACGGTTCAGGTTGCTGTTGAGTCTTGCGTTTCTGACTGCATTGTCATAACCTTTCGCAGCACGATATCCGCTTATAACCCCAACCCTTGTAAGGTTCTTCGCCGCTTTAGGCAGAGCCTTAAGGTATCCCTGTGCACTGGCGTCCTGCGGCATTGCCATTACAAACATACTCGCCATTGCGAGTACGAAAGCTGAAAATTCATAATTTCTTTTCATAGCGTTTTACATTTTAGTAAGTTAAAACTACGGTTTTGTTTTCTCCATTTATCAATCCTGACGTACGTCGTTTTGATGTTGCAAATCTCGCTATTATCATCGACATAGCAAATCCGAAAACGGCGCATTCCGAAAACGGCAAAATAAATTCGATTTCGAAAAAGACCATAAAAAACGGCAAAACCGTTGTAAATTGCAAATCTGCAATTTACAACGGTTTTGCCATTTTCCACTATAACTAATTAATTATCAATCGCTTCCCTCTTATCCTTTGCTTTATACTTCTGTGTTTCATCGAGAATATAAAACTCGTAGGCTCCAAGCAGTAAAGGAGCGAAGCTCGTAGGATTCTCCTCGGCATACTTCTTCAGCTTTTCTATACATGGCTTCATTCCTTTTCCTATAATCTCTCGGCGCAGCTTTCGGATGTGCTGTTCCGAGGCACATGCCATAGTGGAGAAGGCACTGATTTTATGCTTACTCTGCGCCATCATAATCAGGAGAAGCTTTTCGCCCAAGAAGAGTCCGTCGCCCTTCTTGCGTGCCAGACCTATCATATCCAACAGCTGAGCGTCCTGACTATTGTCCGCCACCTCATAAAAGCGTCGTACACTGTCCACGATGCAACCCTTTTCGAAGAAGTCAGAACTATATCCTGAAAGTTCGTTTACCAGTTCTCTCCTTAAGGAAGAACCAACAGCAGCGTCTGCCTCTTTCTTCAATATCAGGAAATAGTTGTCTATATCAAGGTGTATTCTGAGTACTGCCAGGAACATGTCTCTCCGCTTACACAAAACCTCCATCTTCGACAAGGCATCATAGACGTCCGGTCGGTCTGACTCCAGATTGTCCAGAATGTTCTGAAAGGCTTCCACCAATCCTTCATATACGCCTTTGAACGAAGTGTTATCGTTAATCTTTTTCCCATCATATACCGTCAGATCAGCCATCGCCTCAGCCACATAATCCTTGGTTTTCTCCACAAACTTCTGCTCCGAGAGATATGCCTTTATATGCTTGACGACATTCTCTACCGAGAACTTCTCCTCCTTATCATTGACGATACCGTACAGATGCTCCAGTTTATCTTTAGGGTCATCAAAGTCATTGAGTTTCTCTATACTTTCCTTCGTCAAAGCAGACACATCAATCATACCGTCAAAGATGTCAGACAATTCCTCCCAGACAGACTCATAGCGAACAGCCGAACTAATCCATTTTTCGTTATCTCTTATCGCGTCCGCCATCTTAGCCACATCTCCATTGAGGCGTGCTTCCTTGCTGGCTTTTATCTTCTTATCCCATTCCTCTGCATCTTTCTTGGCATTTTTCTTGGCATTGAGAATCTCTATCTGCTTTTCTATCTTAAGCGACAGTATGGTCGGCACCTTGAACGTGGCCTTCTGGATGTCCTTGTTAAGTTCTCTGACATGCTCCTTGGCTTCAGCGGGCGGAAGATCACCGATGGTTTTTATCTCGGCTTCCCACTTTTTTATATTGCTACGGAGGTTTTCTCCGAGCAGATCTTCCACATTACTAAGCTCGGCCAGTCTCGCCAGCAGCCGTTCCTGAAGGTTTTTCACAGTATTCATGCGGCGTATGTGGCGGTCGTACCACCACACGAAGCCCACCAACGCGCACACAAGAACCACGAGCAGCACGATGTTGGTGCGCGAGAAGAGGGTCTTGGCCACAAACCTTACGACCGTATAGCCGCTCTCCGCTGCCTCCTGCTTTCCTTCCGTTCCGCCGAAGACATACACGCCGCTGCCTGACCCGGCATACACCTTTCCGTCTGCCACGAGGCAAGCCTCGGGTTCGAAGTGCACGTCGGAGAAGAGGCGCACGGAGTCGGTCAGGTTGTCAATGCCGAAATCGGCCACTCCATAGATGCGCTTGCTGTCTGCGGCAAGCAGACGGCGATAGCCCGTGGCTGGGCACATCATCGTGAGGCTGTCAGCATGGCTGCGCAGAAGGGCATGGTTGGTCAGAATATAGAGTGCGGTGTGGCTGCTGTCAGAAGGCACGAAAGCCACGTCACGCACGAAGGCCAGACGCTCCGTTCCAGCCACGCGCTGGAAGCGGTTGTCACGTCCAGTGAACACGCCGTCGTTGAGCGTGGCGAACGCCACCCTGTCCCTTCCGCGCACAAATCTGTTGATAAAGACATTGCTGTCAAGGCACGAGTCGGCACGATGCAGATTCACAAGGCCGTCACGGATGCCGAGATACACGTTGGCGCCGTCCGCTCCCATCGCCGTCACCTCATGACGGACCGCAGGACTTACGAGACGGTCAAACGAGAGGAGCGAATTGAACAGGTACGACGAATAGAGGCGTGCGCTGTACGCCTTGTTGGCGCTGTCCACGTAATAGAGCCTATTGCCTATGACCTGCATAAACCTCACGTCGCCCGTTCCGCCCGAGATGTCCTTTATCTGCACCGCCTCGTCCTTGCCCACAGCCTGACGGAAGAGGCGTGTGCCCACGAGGTAGTAGATGTTATTGCCGCTCGCGCATGCGAGTTCCACCTCGCCTATGCTGTTGAATACGTCCTGATGGTTGGCCACACGAAACAGCGAATACTTGCCCACGAGCAACGACTGGCGCTGGCGCGGGTTAGCGAGGATGACGTTATGACAGTTCATCGGCACCGACATGCCCACCTCCATCTGCTGCCACGCTTCGGGCTTACCGATCTCCTTGTCACGGAAAAGCTGTACGTGACCGTCCGAAACGAGATAGTTCATGGCGTTGGCCTCATCATAGAAGCAGCCCTGGGCTGGTTGGGCGAGGCGCACTCCGGCAAGCCTGCGTCCCTTGATGTCCACCATCAGGAGCGAGTCGCCCGCAAGAGCCATGACGTCTCCGCTGTGCAGACTGATGCCCGTCACCTTCTTGCCGAGGAATGTCTCGGCCTTGTCGTGGCGAAGGTCCACACGGAGCAGGCCGCGGTCCGTGGCGCACAGCAGCGTATTGGCGTCATAAGGGCGGATGTCCGCGGCCACCATCGGCTTGAGCGTGGAGGCACGCCCCTCGCCCACTCTTCTTACAAACACCTCGCCGAGCGTCTCCGTTCCCACCTCAGGCTTGTCCTTGCTCTCGGCCGCCACCTTCAGCAGGCCGTGACTGGTGGCTACGTACACTCCCGTCCGACACACACTGACGTCGTAAGCCGAATAGCGTTCGGGGCGCTCGGCAGCGGGAAGCACATAACGGCCCACCGCCACAAGCGAGTCGGCGCTGCGGCTGCAGAGGAGCAGGCCCATATTGCGCGTGCCCACCCAATAGCGCAAGCCCTGCGCCGTCATGTCCGGCACCACCTTATATATACGGTCAAAGGAAGTGAGGAGCGTGTCCACATTGTTGGTGGCGGTATTCACCACGTATATGACGCCGTCCTCCGTTCCCACGAAGTAGCGGTCAGCGTCATAGCTGTCAGCCGACACCGACGACAGCTTCTTGCCGAAGAACATCTCCGACACGTTAAGAGGGACATTACGTGTCTTGCCGCAACCCGCAAGCAAGGCGATGGCAGCTGTCACAAAAACCAGACAGACTGCCCTCAGAAAGAATGTGCTTGAATGTTTTCTCATCATAACTAATCTTTGTGCTGCTATAAAAGTCAGATAAATAGCATCTGAGTATATGGCAAAGATAAGCATAAAATCCGAAAACCACATCTTTCAGAGAGGTTTTATTTAAGTTGGGGAAGAATAGTCAGGCGTGATGTCGATCACTTTTGGTGAATATCGGCTGTCCTTAATGTCCTTGCCGTCCATGTCTATCTCACGTCTTACCCCTAACGTGTCCGTATACGAGCATATATGCAGCCTGCCATGTCCGAGATTACGCTTTTCAAACTTATAGTCGGTTCCATGGGCCACGAATGCCCGCTTGCTGAACAGAGTGTTATACGTTTCGCCTTTAAGCATAAACATGTCCTCGTGTTTCACGGAGAAGTCGTCGCCGTCCTGCCAATAGCAACAAGCAACATTCTTCAAGGTGTCCACCTCGTAGCCGCCACCCAGTTTTTTTCCCAAAGGATAGAATGCGGTCACCACCTCCACCCGATTATCCTTATGTATAACGCGCAAGCCAATGTCGATATGAATCCAAGGAATCATGAATAGACATAATGCAACAGCTAAAAAGAACAAATTCCATTCCTCAAAAATATCATTTATACTATCAGGAAGAATGAAACTGATAAAAGCCATAATGTAAATGGCCATCACTCCGAAACCAGAGAAAAACTGTTCGATGTACATAACAGCCCCGATTATTATGGCTGCTATTACTACTTTTATAAATAACAATAATAATGTCTTCATACTGTATTTGTTTTTGAAATTTATGATTGACCTTCATCCTCCCCCATAGTGGCGCTATAGATATTCTTCTATCTCTTCTGCCAGATAATCAGGATAATATGAAGGGTAGAGTCTGACAGCCTTTTGGGCAGCGTCCCTTGCCTCTTCCATATTGCCCAGCATCCCCTGATTGGATGCATATTCGCGGTAGATATGAGATAGTGTTTCATCAAAGATGCCTGGCTCACGTTTCCAGTATTTGATGGCTCGTTCAAGAAGTACTTCAGCCTGGCAGTCCTGCTTTGTCGTACCCCAATACCAGTAGGCTAATGCCAGTCCGTCATAGTCGTTTGTGGCTTTAAAGAGGTCGATAGCCTGTTGCCATGATTCGTCCGACTTGTCTTGCTGACCATACAATTCCAAAGCCTCGGCATAATTGCGCAATGCGACAGCCAGATCTTTGGTTTTGGCATATATCATATACTCTGCTTGCAAAGCTGTCTCATAAAACTCTTTGGCCTCATGATGCAGTTCATATACGGCAGCCCATTCTGCTATTTCCTTAGCAATCTCAAATTTACATGAAGCGTCAGCCTGGCTTATCACGTTCCGCCAATGCTGAACGCCTTCTTCCGTATTGCCTTCCTTTATCGCAATCCTGCCAAGACGTACGGACAGCATCAGGCGTTCTTTCAGAATGGTCTCATTGCTGATATCGTTCAAGACACGTTCGCTGGCAGCGTCAAATTCTCCCCGTCCTAATTCTATTTCAAACTCACCAAATGACAGCGCTCTTTCATAGTACTTGCCCAAGACGGCATCGGGAACGACGTTCCCCTCAAATACGGGCCGGATGGCATCAATCAGTCTGTCGTCAGGCTTTATTGTCTCAAGGAAAACGTTACGCGCATTTTCGATATGAAAAGCACATAGGTCATAGTCCTTACTAACCAGACAGTTGGTTGCTTCTGAAAACGCCTTGCTGAAACGAACACCGGGAGCAAACGGTATGTCCACAGAATGGAGGTCTTGCATCCGCGCTTCATAAATGCCGGAAGTGCAGAAACACCCCCTCTCGTTATTCGAGTCGATAATGGCGGAATAAAGTATCGACAGGTCGGCAGGTGAGTAACCGTAATTGAAGTGATTGCAGTCAACGTAATCACGATATGCCTCTATGGCCTTCCTTGACATACCTATCTCCGTATATATAGCATAACGGATGTATGAAACCATGATCAGTGCTGGCGAATTGGCTCCATAGAGCTTGACGGCCATAAGCTGTGCTTTATCAAGAATGTCATTAACAGCAGGAAGATTGTCCTTGTTAAGCAATGCTTCTATTTCGAGGAGCATAAGACGTATTGGATGTATCTCTGCGACACCTCTCTTCCCTATGAGATCCTTACTCTTTTGCAGCCAGCTTTTACAGCTGTCCTCAATATCATACAGTCCACAAAGGCGTGACAAGTAAAGACAGACATAGATGTTATTATCTGGATTATTGTCTATCTGGTTTTTTAGATATGCTCTGTATGCATATAGGAACGACTGAGCTGTCTGGCTTAAATTCCAATACATTTCAGAAAGCGCCAGACATAATTCTGAATCATATACGGAGAACAGCTCTGATGCACTGAAACACATCCATGCTTCATCATACCTGAAAATATTAGAGTATAACGAGCCTAACAACTCATAGAGTCTTTCGTCGCCTGAGAGAGAAAGAGCAAACTTTAACAGCTTATAGTCAATACGCTCTTCCAGACTACCAACCGGCTGCCTGTTGCTTCTATAAAACGACAACTCCGCATTTGAGGCAAAATTGACAACAGTCGTTTGAAAAGCCATAACGAACGCAGAATTTGTCTCGATTATGTAATCCCATGTATCCATAACATAGCCTAACAACAATCTGGCTGCCACAAAATACTGCTGTCTGGAGAGATATTCATCCAATGGCTTGATAGATAAATACTCATCAAGATTCATCAAAAGATTTGCCAGACAATTTCCTTGTATGATTTCTTTCTCTAATACAATTTCAGCAACATCTCTGTCACAACAGATACGATTGTGTTCACAAACAAGCCATTTTTTCACACAAAGAGAGTCAACAATGTCGTATAGGAGATGTGGGCAGTCTGGCATATAAAGGTTATACATGACCTCTATATCCAAACCCTCCATACAAATAACAGAGGCAACAGTCATCGCTTCCTTTTCGACTTCCGACAATGTTTCTTCAAACATTTTTTGTAGATAATTTCTTTCCATATCTCCACTGTTTTTTATTCCGCACTAAGGTACAAATTATTGAATACAGTGGTATACCCTCTATCGTATCACGAAAAAAAAAAGGAAAATACAACGTTGCATTTTCCCTTTAATGTATTATGTTATGCCTAAATCATGTCTTCCTGTCAAAAAAACATGTCTTCCCGTCCGCCATGCAAATATCGTACAAGGAGTAAAAACCTGTTACAAAATAAAAATCGGTTTTAGAGTTCCGGTTTGCTGTGTTTACTGTCTTCTGCCGTCCAAACTGCACCCAAGCTTAACGACAGAGCCTCTTTTACAGTCTGATAGAGCCGCTATCAGAGCGTAAAAGAGGCTGTTTTGTATGACAACAGAGGCTGTGTTGGAGCGTAAAAGTGGCTCTATAGCACCCCTATTATGCTTGTTCACATCCCTTATTCATTGCACATTTCTTCGCCTGTCAGCATAATCAACTGTGCGTAAATAAGTTATCGCTGCACGCTCAAAATTCAAGAATTTCGCACCAAAGATTTTGTGGTGCGCTGAACTCATAGTATTGAGCGTTAGAAATGCAAATATTGTGTCGGACGGCAAGGCGTCCGCTATGTTTTTTAGGCTATTCTGGTTGGCATTTAAGGACTTCATCAGGTAGCATCATACGGCAGTCGGCTTCGGACAAGGGATGTTCCTTTAGAGCAAACATCAAACGGTGTAGCTCAATGAACGTATAGTAGAAAGCCATGAAGTTGTCGTCTATGACATATAAAATGATTTTTCAGAAAATGGTTTCTGTAAATATGTTTTTTGGAAAATACACTTTTCCAAGGGAACTTACAAGCGAACAGCACATTTTTTCTCGAGTGAACTTATGTATGTACTATTATTATAGATACAAAAAAAAGCAGCAAGCCGTCCTTGTTTGATAAGGAATGCTTGCTGCTTTTTGTCGCCAGCGACTGGCTTGCCAGTCCGGAAGACTAAACCTGCCGTAGCAGATTACTTTCCGTGGTGCTCGTCAGATACTGTCAACTTCTTGCGGCCATGTGCGCGGCGAGAAGCCAATACGCGACGACCATTCTTTGTAGCCATACGCTCACGGAAACCATGCTTGTTCACGCGGCGACGATTGTGCGGCTGAAATGTTCTCTTCATTGTCTTATTATTTTTTATTTGTTGATATTCACGCTTTTGGGTTGCAAAATTACTCATTATTTTTGAAATATCAAAAGATAGCTATGATTTTAGCCCAAATATTTACGTTTTTTTTCGTTTATGACGCAATATAGAGCCGTTATAGGACAAATACAGGCTAAAAGAAGTAAAAAAACGTGCCACGTATGGTTTTATCTGAGTGATTTTCACTAACTTTGCAAAAAATTACAGGAATAACATATAAATAAATATTAATACAGCAATGATCAATTCACAAGACATCAAGATGGGAACTTGCATCCGTATGGACGGCAAGCTTTTCTTCGTCATCGACTTCCTTCACGTAAAGCCGGGTAAGGGCAACACTTTCATGCGCGTTAAGCTTAAGAACGTTGTTGACGGCCGAGTGCTGGAGCGTCGTTTCGATATCAGCGAGAAGCTTGAGGATGTACGCGTTGAGCGCCGCCCCTACCAGTATCTCTACAAGGAGGGTGAAGACTATATCTTCATGAACCAGGAGACATACGACCAGATTCCTATCGCTGGCAACCTCATCACTGGTGTTGACTTCATGAAGGAGAGCGACCTCATCGAGGTGGTTTCAGATGCTTCTACAGAGACTGTGCTCTTCGGTGAAATGCCTGTCAAGACCAACCTCCGCGTTACTCACTCTGAGCCGGGCATCAAGGGCGACACAGCAACCAACACTCTCAAGCCTGCCACTCTCGAGACTGGCGTTGAGATCCGCGTGCCCCTCTTCGTTAACGAAGGCGACCTCGTTCAGGTGGACACTCGCGACGGCAGCTACCTGCAGCGCGTAAAGGAGTAATGTCCTGAGAAAAAGAAACATACTAACACATAAGTAAGAAAGAGTAAAAAAGTAGAAAGCATTGGGGGAGGATGACCATCACGCCCTTATATGCTCCTTACTTTTTTACTCTTTTTTTCATAATACCCTGACAAACTATGATGTTCAGCATTATTATCCCCGTATACAACCGTCCGGACGAAGTGGACGAGTTGCTCGATAGCCTTACGCGCCAGACGGTGAAGGACTTCGAGGTGGTTATCGTGGAGGACGGTTCGGTGGTGTCGTGCCGCAGAGTGTGCGACAAGTATGAAGCCAAGCTCGACATCCAATACTTCGAGAAGGCTAACTCCGGACCCGGACAGAGCCGCAACTACGGCGTGGAGCGGGCGCATGGCGATTATGTGCTCATCCTCGACTCGGACGTGGTGTTGCCCGAGGGCTACATCGCTGCCGTCAGCGCCGAACTGGAGCGCGAGCCAGCCGACGCTTTCGGCGGTCCGGACAGCGCCCACTCGTCGTTCACCGACACGCAGAAGGCCATCTCTTACTCAATGACGTCGTTCTTTACGACGGGTGGCATCCGCGGAGGAAAGAAGAAGCTCGACAAGTTTTATCCGCGTTCCTTCAACATGGGAGTGCGCCGCGACGTCTACGAACGTCTCGGAGGATTCTCGAAGATGCGCTTCGGCGAGGACATCGACTTCTCCATCCGCATCTTCAAGGCAGGCTGCCGCTGCCGCCTGTTCCCCGATGCATGGGTGTGGCACAAGCGCCGCACGGACCTGAAGAAGTTCTTCCGTCAGGTCTATAACTCCGGCATCGCCCGCATCAATCTGTATAAGAAATACCCGGAGTCGCTGAAATTAGTGCACATGCTGCCGATGGTCTTCACGGTCGGCGTGCTGACAATGGCGGCTCTCTGCATAGCATTGCTCTTCCTCTGCCCCACCCTGGCTTGGCTACCGCTCGTCCCCCTCGCCCTCTACAGCCTCATCATCTGCGCCGACTCGGCTCGCGAGAACCACAGTCTGCACATCGGCATCCTCAGCATCGCCGCCGCATACACTCAGCTGATGGGCTACGGCTTCGGCTTCATCGAGGCATGGTGGAAACGCTGCGTAAGAGGAAAGTCTGAATTCTCGGCATTCGAGAAGAACTTCTACAGCTAAGAGAGTTGAGAGTTCTGAGTCTTAGGCAGGGCTTTGACAAAAACAAATATCCACAAGCCTTTTATTGGCACACCCTTCGGGTTAATGATATCGCTTGGAGAATGGGCTTTACGAGAGCAATGCTCTCGACACCCATCCTCCAAACTATATCATGAGTGATGCCACAGCATCACTGTGCCAACAAAAGGGAAAACACAAAAAACACAAGATAGCGGACGGCACCCGCCGTCTGAATTAGAAATTTTGATTTTTGATTTAGGAATTGTGCGCCAAGCGCATTGTGAATTGTCCAGAAAGCTCAAAATTCGGGTATTCCCCGTTTGTGTTTTTATATGTTTTTCCGATTTTGGGCGCGTGCTGTGCACAAATAAAAGGCTTTACGTTAGGTTGTCGAGAACTGGTTCTCGTAAGACCTAATGTAAAGCCTTTTATTTAAATCCGATAGGATTTGCGCCCAAAAGCGGACTGTGGAGAAAGGTTTTTGTAAAAGCACAGCCTAACAGTTTAATTAACCTATTGAAAATCCAGATATATGTCACAAGACAAAGAACAGTCATTCGCAATCAATCTTTGGGCTGAAGAAGACCGTCCTCGCGAGAAGCTGCGCGACAAGGGAGCGGAGACGCTTACTGACGCCGAGCTGCTTGCCATCCTTATCGGGTCAGGATCGACGAAGGAGAGCGCCGTGCAACTCATGCAGCGCATCATCAGCGACTGCGACGGCAATCTTAACACGCTCGGCAAGATGCAACTGCGTGAGCTGACGGCATATAACGGCATCGGAGAGGCGAAGGCCATCACCATTCTGGCGGCGTGCGAACTGGGCAAGCGACGAGCTGCATGCAAGGCTGCCGACCGCCCTGACATGGGTTCGGCGCAAGCTGTATACGACTTCATGCACCCCAAGATGCAGGACCTCGACACGGAGGAGGCATGGGTGCTGCTCATGAACCAGCGCTTCCGCCTCATCAAGCCCGTGAAGCTGTCGCACGGCGGACTGTCCGAGACGGCTGTGGACGTCCGCGTCATCCTGCGCGATGCTCTCCTCGCCAACGCCACCGTCCTCACCCTCATCCACAACCATCCCTCCGGCAACGCACGCCCCTCAGCTGAAGACGACCGCATCACCAAGAAGCTGAAGACAGCCTGCGAGACAATGCGCCTCTACATGGTGGACCACGTAATCATCACCGACGGAGCTTACTATAGCTACGCCGAGGAAGGAAGAATATAGAGAGTTAGGAGTTAGCGTCCCCTCTCATCACAGTTCCTTCACACGCTCTTCGAATGTGGTCCGGTCGCCAAGTGCCTCGTTGCGGTATTTGGTGCGATAATTATACACCGTGCTGTTGGCAAGTCCGAGGAATGTGGCTATCTGCTGGCTGTTGTCCACACCGAGCCTTATGAGCGCAAAGACGCGTAGCGCCATGCTGAGCTTGGTATCGTCCTTGAGCTGTATGCGGCTTTCAGGCAAAACGAGGGCGTTAAATCCGGAAATGAAGTTGGGGAAGATACTGAGAAAGATACGGTCGAAATGGCCGAAGAGTCCGTCTCGCGCATCCTCACTCATGCTAAGCATCTGCATCACCTGCTCCAGCTCCTTATAGTTCTTGCTTCTGAAGAGCTTGCCTATCTTCTTTATTGTCTTGTCAGCCTGGTCGATATACGTGGAACAGAGTCCGAAGAAGGTGCCGATATATCCCTCCTTGATAAGATTGGCCTCAGAGAGACTGCGGTTGATGGCACGGTTCTGGTCGTAGAGTCGCACCAACTTGTCATTGGTGTCGGTAAGCTGACGGTTTATGGATCTGATTTTGGCGTTTCTCGCCTTCACCTTACGGTGTTGCATGAAGGTATAGATGAAGAGAAGAAGAAGCACAAAGAACATGCCGCCTATGACGGCAAGCGAGACGGTGACGATGCGCTGCTTGTCGTTAATTTGGTCCAGGTAACGGGCGTTGATGTCCTCAAGATCGTGAATGGCCCAGTCGCGTATCTTGCCACCGAAACGGGTCTGCGACATATAGGCATACTTGATGTATGTCTGCGCACGCTTCACGTCGCCTTGCTCCTTCAGTATACGGCTGATGTTATAGATGGCTATACCGTCATACGTGGCATTCTCGACATCGCAGATGGCAGCCATCAGCAGGTATTTTATGGCTTCGTCCTGACGGCCCATTTCGTCAAGCGTGCTGAATCGGTTGTAGCAGACGACGGCAAACTCGTGTGTCCACGGCTTTATGGTTTTGGCCCACGCATCGCAGGTGGCCAAAACCTCCTTAAGTTGTCCGGCGCCCGCCTGCTGGCGGAAGAGCAAGCTGAAGTATTGCTGCTGGCTGGGCGTCACAAATGCCATCACCTTATCGTTCATCTGAAGCGCAATGGCCTTGAAGCGTTTCTTGTCTCGTGCGTTATGCGTATAGAACTCCAGCTGTCCGTACAGCGCTCCGCAAGCGTCATAATAGTCGGCCTCTATTCCTTCTATACCGTATTGTCTTACGCTGTCTATTATCATCTGACATTCCGCATAATAGCCCTCCTTTATATACTGTCTGGCAAGTCGGCAGCGATTGCGGTTGGCACTACGCATGTCGCCTGCCGCAGTGGCCGCATCTATGCCCCGCTGCAACCATACGATTGCAGAGTCGTTATTATATGTGCGATATTCATCGCATAATCGGCTGATGATGGTGTTTCGCTCTGCCCATATCTTCGCAGTGCCAAGTGCGGACATGAGGGCAGAGATGCGCTCTTCGCGCACCTTACGGTATTGTTCGCAATGTTCCACAGCATTGTCGAGCCGTTGGAGCAATGACTCTAACGACTCATCGGAGACACGGGACGGAGTGTTTTGGGCTATGGCGCACATAGGCAACCATAAAAGAAAGGTTAGTACGATTCTTATTATTGCGTTCATTTCTTGATTCTTTTTACACAGCAAAGATAAGTAAAAATGACTTTGCCGCCAAGAAAAAGCATCGTTTTTAGCCATCAGGGCCTTAATTAGGCTTCTTTTTCTGCTACTATTTCATACTTTCATAGCAAATGCTAACCGCTTGGATATCAGCGGATATACATAAACAAGCGCTCTCCTAATCACTACTATCTCACTACTTTACGTCCACAGCATCATTTTAATAACTAACTTTGCCGCAGAGAAAAGCCTAACTCTTTCATAACTTTTATTTTCAACGAATTAATCTAAGTGTAACCTAAAGACGAAAAAGTATGAGTGAACCTAATCATTCTTTGCTGATGGCAATGCTCACAGCCGGACTGTTCGGAGCCGGAACGGGCACCGTCTTCGCCAACCAGCACCAATATGCCAGCGCCTCAGCCGGTACGAAAATCACAAATGTACAGACAGCTAACAACTTCGCTTTGCAGCAGACTAACACCCGTTCGCTCACGGGTAAGGTGCTTGACGAGAGCGGCACACCTATTATTGGTGCAACCATTTCGGTGGAAGGCTCGAAGATGAAGGCTGTAACAGATATTGACGGAAACTTCAAGCTTAACATTCCCGAGAAGACACAGAACATTACGGTAAGTTATGTGGGTGCCACTACACAGACCATAAACGTGGCAGGACGCTCCAACGTAACGGTAAGCATGAAGGACGACACCAACATGCTCGACCAGGTGGTGGTGGTGGGCTACAACCTCGTGAAGCGTAGCCAGATAACCGGAGCCATCCAGGAAGTAAGCGGAAAGAAGATTGAGAACCAGACTTCGGCTTCGCTCGAGGACCGTATGCAGGGTCGCGTGGCAGGCTTGCTCATCTCTTCAGGTTCGGCACAGCCGGGCAGCAACGACGTTAAGATTCGTATTCGCGGTACCGGATCGATCAACGGCAGCAACACACCGCTCTACATTCTTGACGGCAACGAGATAGAGGCAGCACAGTTTGCTTCGCTCAACGCCAACGACATCGCGGACATCCAGGTGCTCAAGGACGCATCGTCAACAGCCATCTACGGTTCGCGCGGCGCCAACGGTGTTATCGTCATCACCACAAAGCAGGGTGCTGCAGGCAAGGTGCAGGTGGGCTACTCCACAAAGCTCAGCGTATCGAAGATGCGCGCACCCAAGTCGCGCATGATGACCGGTGCCGAGAACATCCTCTATCAGACATATTGCGTAGAGGCTTCGCCCAACTCAAAGGCGTTCCCTCTCATGTATCTGCTCTCGCTTGAGGCCAAGGAGAAGAACGGCACCATCTCTGCTGACGAGCTTACCACACTCAACGGCGGACGCGACCGTCTTACGAAGGCACGCGCCACTAACACGGACTGGATGGACGAGATGACGCAGAACGGATTCTCTATGGACCACAGCATCTCTCTGTCTGGCGGCAACGACCGTACCAAGTATTATGTTTCAGGTTCGTATATGGACCAGCAGGGTTCGCTGCGCGGTTCGGAGATGAAGCGTTATAACACCCGTATGAACCTCACAAGCAAGATAAACAATATCTTCGACTTCGGCGTAAACATGAGTATCGGCTACTCTAACAGCAAGACTTCCGACCCGAGCACCGGTGAGGGACGCTATTCATGGGCCAACCCTTGGTTCACCGGACTACTCGCTTATCCGTACGAATCGCCGGAAGACTGGATTAACGGCGACAACCCGACACTCATTCTTAAGTATTTCGACCGTGACCGCAAGTTGTTCAGAATGGTGGGAACCGCTTATCTCAACGCACGCATCACAGACTGGCTGCGCTTCAGAACAAGCTACGGCATCGACTACTATAACCGCAAGAACATGACGTCGCTTGACCGCAACCACCCAAAGGCTGTCAAGAATCATGGCTATCTCAGCCAGAACACGTCAGACACACGTTACTATACATGGACCAACACTTTGAACTTCAACCATACGTTTGCTGCAAAGCACATGGTTTCGGGCGTGTTGGGTATGGAAATGTATGACCGCACATACTCCGGATTCAATCAGACTGGCTACGACCTCGACCAGTTTATGACAGACACACCTGCCGGTATCGGCGACAAGACGGGCGCTTCGGACTATCCACCATCTATCGGAGGATCAAGAACACGCAACAACCTCCTGTCTTACTTCACACAGTGGGCTTACACCTACGACCACCGCTATGACGTTTCGGCCAGCTTGCGCTATGACAGCTCGTCAAAGTTCGTTGGCAGCAACAAGCACGCCGTGTTCTGGTCGCTCGGTGCAGGATGGAACATTAACAACGAGAAGTTCCTCAAGGACGTGAAGTGGATTGACCAGTTGAAGGTGCGTGCCAGCGTGGGTACCAACGGCAACCAGGACGGTATCGGCGACTTCGTGTCGTTCACCGGTTACGGCAAGACATCGTATAACGGCAACTCAGGCTATGTGCGTAACGAAATAGGCAACCCGGACCTCAAGTGGGAGACATCACGCCAGTTCGACTTCGGTGCTGACTTCAAGGCTTTCAACAACCGCCTCAGCCTCTCTATCGACTACTATGACAAGAAGACCAAGGACTTGCTGATGTTCAAGAAGATATCACACCTATCTGGTTTCTCACAGATTCCGACCAATGCCGGTTCGATTGTCAACCGCGGCATAGAGCTTGCATTCTCCGTTACTCCTATCAAGTCAGAGGTGGAATGGACCATCGGCGGTAACATCAGCTACAACACCAACAAGATTACTGACCTCGGCGCTTGGGCAAACGCTGAGAACAAGTTCGTGGACGGAGACAACCTCTACGAAGTGGGCAAGGCGCTCGGCACATGGTATATGGTGGAATGGGCTGGCGTTAACCCCGCAGACGGCGAGGTACAGTTCTATAAGGCTGACGGCACAAAGACGGAGAACATCAATGAGGCTCCGCTGGTGGACAAGTTCAAGTCGTACGAGATTCCTTGGTATGGCGGTTTCCACACCACAGTGGGATATAAGGGCTTCGAGCTCTCTGCCAACTTCTCGTTCGCATTCAACTACTACATCATGAACTCGGCCCGCTGGTATATCGACAACCACGCATTCAACGGCAACAAGCCCGCATACATGCTCACCATGTGGCGCAAGCCGGGCGACGTGACCAACATCGCACGCTATGACGCCAAGAACAACCCGAGTCCCTGGGCATCACAGTTCCTCGAAGACGCTTCTTACCTTAAGCTGAAGACACTCCGCCTGGCATACACTCTGCCGCAGTCGCTGCTCAAGAAGCAGAAGCTGGTGCGCTCAGCATCTATCTATCTGCAGGGCGAGAACCTCTTCACCGTAACCAACTATTCAGGTATGGAACCGGAAACAAGCGGCGGTACTGACGAGATGATCTATCCCACTCCGCGCGTGTTCACCGTCGGACTGAATGTCAACTTCTAACATAAAACATAGCCGATATAAACATAAGTATATAATTATGAAAGTATCACATATTATAATAGGTATAGCCGCAGTGATGGGCTTTACCGCTTGCGATTTCACAGACCTCACTCCTACCGACAAGGTGGGTGACAGCCAGATAAAGACTGACGTTTCTACATTGAAGCAGTCGCTCAACGGTGTCTACTCGAAGGCATCATGGACCGTAACCATCGGTTCGACAGCCACTCTGTCGGACGACGTGATAAAGGGAGGACAGAACGGTGGCGCACATGACGACTCGTACAAGTGGACATACAGTGCTTCAACGGGCGACCACAACGACCTCTGGGCAAGCTACTACTCCGTAATAGCCGAGGCCAACAATTTCCTTGAGAACGCTGAGGGCGTGAAGGCTGAGACAGAAGCAGACAAAGCCACTCTGAACGACATCAAGGGCAATGCCATCTTCCTCCGCTCTTACTATTATTTCGACCTGCTCCGCTTCTTCGCTGACTTCAACGACAAGCAGTCATACGGCATACCGTATACTGACAAGGCTGTCATCCTCGAAACTCTCGGACGCAACTCAGTGGAAGAATGCTTCAAGGCTCTTGAGAACGACCTTACTAACGCCGTATCGCTCCTCCAGAACGAGCATCCGCAGAACAACGGCTACGCATCAAAGGACGCAGCACGTGCGCTGCTTGCAAGAATCTATCTCTATGAGAAGAACTATGACAAGGCTTACGCTACTGCAGAGCAGGTGCTCAACGCCAATCCCATAGCAAGCATCAGCGAATATCCCGCTGTCTGGACTGACAACACCACAAAGGAAGTGCTCTTCAGCCTCAACCGTACCTCTAAGGACGAGAAGCTCGGCGAAGTGTTCTTCTGGGCTGACAACAGCAGCTTGTTCGAGGCTGCTCCGAACTTCATCGCCAGCTTTGACCCTAACGACATCCGCCTTAATCTGTTCGTAGACGACGGCGTAGACCGCGACATGGTTCCGGTGAAGCGCATCATCAAGCACAAGGGCGCAACGGACAACGTAGGTCTGGTAAACGAAAAGCTGCTCCGCTCATCGGAGATGCTCCTCATCATGGCAGAGGCAAAGGCACAGACTGACGTCAACGAGGGAAGCCGCCTGCTCAGCCAGTTGCGCAAGGAACGCATCATAGGATGGAACGCCACAACATACGCTTCAAAGGAAGAGTTGCTCAAGCAGATTGAGATGGAACGCAGACACGAGCTTTGCTTCGAAGGCCACCGCTGGTTTGACCTCCGCCGTTGGGAACTGCCCATCGTGAAGAGCGAGACAAACAAGACTCTTGAGGTCGGAGATTTCCACCGTCTCATGCCTATTCCGAAATCGGAGATGGAGGCAAACCCTGTCATCGCTAAGCAGCAGAACAAAGGCTATTGATAGGTTCATATCTCAACATACATAGGATTATTTAAAAGCAAGGGCCGGGCTGTGAACCAGTCCGGCCTCATGTGTAAGAAATGTATACTTATAAAGAATATATATAAACAGCTATGAACAAACTCTCTCTGTCTGCAGTGCTCTTCTTAGCGACAGCACTGGCTTCGTATGCCGCTACGGACCGAACCACCGACAAGCCTGCCACATCTTACGTCAATACGATGATAGGCACAAGCGGTATGGGACACACCTTCCCCGGCGCATGCGCTCCGTTCGGCATCGTACAGCTGAGCCCCGAAACAGACACCATCCCGCACAGCGTGAACGGCAAGTATCAGGGCAAGGTATACGAATACTGCGCCGGATATCAGTATGACGACAAGACCATCGTAGGATTCAGTCACACACACCTCAGCGGAACGGGACATTCAGACCTTGGCGACATAATGCTCATGCCGCAGGTGGGACAGCTGCGCCTCAATCCCGGCACGGCAGACAATCCTGACGCCGGTTACCGCTCGCGTTTCTCTCACGCCACCGAGCACTCACGTCCAGGCTACTACGAGGTGACACTGGCAGACTATGACATCAAAGCTCAGTTCACCGCCACCAAGCGTGTCGGCGTACATAAGTATACTTACCCTAAAGGTGACGACAGCCGTCTGATTCTCGACATGCTTCACGGCATTTACAATTACGACGGCAAGGTGTTGTGGTCGAGCATCCGCGTGGAGAACGACACGTTGCTTACCGGATACCGCATCACCAACGGTTGGGCTACATGCAACTACACTTACTTTGCCATCGCTCTAAGCAAGCCCATCAAGAGCTATGGCTATCACGACATGAAGAATCCCGACTACCGCGGATTCACAAGCAAGCTGAAGCTGCACGACAACTTCCCGGAGATGAACGGACGCCACATCGTGGCTTTCTTCAATTTCGACAACAACGACTCGCAGGAGCTTGTAGTGAAGGTGGCACTCTCCGGAGTGAGCACAGCAGGAGCCATAAAGAACCTCAATGCGGAAGCGGCAGGCAAGTCGTTCGACCGTATCTGCGCCGAAGCAGACAAGATGTGGAACGACGAACTCGGGGCTGTGAAGTGCGAGGGAACAGCCGACCAGAAGGCTATGCTCTACACTTCGCTATATCATACGATGATAAATCCGTCTGTATACATGGACGTAGACCATCAGTATCGCGGACTCGACGGCAACATTCACCGCGCAGAGGGATTCACCAACTACACCATCTTCTCACTTTGGGACACCTATCGCGCCGAGCATCCCCTGCTCGGACTCTTCAAGACAAGCCGTAACACGGACATGGTGCGCTCAATGATTGCACACCAGCAGCAGAGCGTACATCACCTGCTTCCCGTATGGAGCCTTATGGGCAACGAGGGCTGGTGTATGACGGGATATCATGCTGTGCCAGTTGTGGCAGACGCCATCGTGAAGGGAGCAGACGTAAACAAGGACGACGCCTTCAAGGCTATGTTGGCAACAGCCACATGCCCTTACTATGAGAGTCTGGGCGACTACATGAAGCTCGGTTATGCACCCTTCGACAAGTATAGCACGGCGGCATCCAACACTCTCGAATACTCTTACGACGACTTCACGCTGTACGCAGCAGCGAAGGCTGCAGGACGAAACGACATTGCAGAAGAGTTTGCGAAGCGTGCCCTTTACTATCGCAACACTTTCGACACCAACGTAGGCTTTGCATCGCCACGAAAGGCCAACGGCGAATTCAAGGCTGACCTCGACCCCTATCAGACTTACGGCGAGGGATTCATAGAGGGCAACTCATGGAACTTCTCGTTCTCTGCACCGCAGGATGTCAACGGCCTCATCTCTCTGTTCGGCGGCGACCGTAACTTTGTGGACAAACTCGACCAGCTCTTCAACATGGATCTGCCGGCAAAATACTATAAGGACAACGAGGACATCACAGCAGAATGTCTGGTCGGAGGATATGTTCACGGCAACGAACCGAGCCATCACATCCCATATCTCTATGCGTGGACATCGGCTCCGTGGAAGACACAGCTGTGGATGCGAACCATCATGAACAAGATGTATCGCAATCACATACGCGGTCTCGGCGGCAACGACGACTGCGGACAGATGTCGGCATGGTATATCTTCTCCGCAATGGGATTCTATCCCGTCTGCCCCGGAACTGACCAGTATGTGCTCGGCGCTCCCTACATGCCTTACATTGACATGCAGCTCGAGAATGGCAAGCACATCATCGTAAAGGCTCCGGGCGTGAGCGACAAGAACCGCTACGTGCAGAGCGTGAAGATAAACGGCAAGCCATACTCGAAGATGTACGTCACACACGGAATGCTCACAGCAGGATGCACCATCGAATTCAAGATGGGAAGCAAGCCCAACAAGACGCGTGGCATAGCTCCCGAGGACAAGCCATTCTCAATGACAAGGTAAACAATAAAAAACACACAAGACTATGAAAATATCTAACATACATACATTAGCGATTGCCGCACTCTTGGCTCTCTCTTCATGCGGAACATCGCGTCAGGCTGCTAACGACGGTGCGTCTATTGCAGGCGGGCTGAAGGAGACTAAGAAGCAGACTATTGCTGCAAAACGCTGGAAGACCTTCTCCATTCCTGAGATAAAGTTCGAGGATAAGGCGCCTAAGAGCAACGGATCGCAGATTTACCATGCACTTATCACAAACCCGGACGCATATATAAATAAAGTGGCACGTGAGGTGCTCAACACCTTATACTATTCAGAGAAGGACAGCATACCCGCCATCCATCAGCTGCTCTACACCCTTGAGGACACTGACGGCATATCGGCAAAGGACGGCAATGACGGATATATAACCATATTCTACAGCACTCGGCACATCGAACGCTCGTTCAAAGACAACGACACGGCACGTGTGGACTTCGAGACACGCGGCGTACTGCTACACGAACTGACACATGCCTTCCAGCTTGAACCGCAAGGCATCGGCGACTATGGATCGAACAAGACATTCTGGGCGTTCATCGAGGGCATGGCAGACGCCGTTCGCGTCATCAACGACGGCTTCCACGGCGAGACCGACCGACCCAAAGGCGGCAGCTATAAGGACGGATATCGCAAGACGGGATATTTCCTTGTCTGGATTCAGAACACGAAAGACAAGGACTTCCTACGCAAGTTTAATCGCACCGCTCTCGAAGTGGTGCCATGGTCGTGGGACGGTGCCATACAGCACATCTTCGGAAAAGACTGCACGATGGACGCATTGTGGCACGAATATCAGGTGGCTATGGGCGACATCAAGTGACAAACTGAATAACAAGTGACAAACTGAATAAACAATGGCAATAATGCAGATAAAGAAAATAATAGTTTCGCTCGCCGTGCTTGCCGCACTTCCTTGTGCGGCAGCCGGCAAGCATCACACCCCCCGAAAGGTTGCGACAACGAAGACATCTGCCGACTACGTCAATCCGTTTGTCGGTACGGACGGATTCGGCAATGTCTATCCAGGTGCACAACTGCCGTTCGGCGGCATTCAGATAAGTCCAGACACGGACGAGCACTACTATGACTGTGCCTCCGGCTACAAATGGAACCGCGCTTCCATCCAGGGCTTCTCGCTGACTCACCTCAGCGGTACGGGCATTCCTGACCTCGGCGACTTCCTTTTCATGCCCGGTACGGGCACGGCGAAGCTCTCTCCCGGTACGGACGAGGCGCCTGACAGCGGCTATCGCTCACGATTCTCTCACAACGACGAGACGGCACAGCCCGGATATTACGCCGTACGTCTGACCGACTACGGCGTAAAGGCGGAGATGACGGCGGGAATGCGCAGCGGAATGTTGCGCTTCACATACCCGAAAAGCGACAGCGCCTTTGTGCTGATAGACATGAATCACACACTTTGGCAGAAGTGTGCATGGGCTAATCTGCGCGTGGAGAACGACTCCACCATCACCGGATACAAGCTCGTAAAGGGTTGGGGACCTGAGCGCCACATCTATTTCCGCGCCGTATTCTCAAAGCCGTTCACTGACTTTATGATTTATCAGAACCAGAAACCGGTGGTATACAACACCTCACGATTCCGCAGCAACCGCGAGGCATGGGGCGAAGGACTTATGTTTACAGCCCGATTCGGCACCGACGATGGCGAACAGATAACCGTACGCACAGCCATTTCGGCCACAGGTACGGACGGTGCCGCCGTGAACATGCAGGAACTGGAAGGCAAGACGTTCGACGGAGTGCGCCGTGAGGCCTACGACCGATGGAACCGCGAACTGTCGCGCTACGTAATAGAAGGATCCGAAACGCAGAAGCGCACATTCTATACTTCGGCATACCACGCAGCTCTCTGCCCCTTCGTCTACGACGACGCTGACGGCAAGTATCTCGGGCTCGACAAGAATGTGGAGCGCGAGCAAGGATTCACCAATCTCACCGTATTCTCACTGTGGGACACTTATCGTGCCTTCCATCCGCTGATGAACCTCGTACATCAGGACGTCCAGGCCGATGTGGCCAACTCTCTGCTTGCCCATTACGACAAGAGCGTGGAGAAGATGCTGCCTTACTGGGCGTTCGGAAGCAACGAGACGTGGTGTATGATAGGCTATCACGCCGCAGCGGTACTGGCCGACATGATAGTGAAGGACGTGAAGGGATTCGATCATGAGCGTGCGTTCAAGGCTATGGTCACCACGGCAATGAACAATCACTACGACTGTCTGCCTGAATACAGACAACTGGGTTACGTGCCGTTCGACAAGGAAGCCGAGTCCGTATCGAAGACTCTGGAATATGCTTACGACGACTATGCCATTGCGCAAGCGGCTCTCAAGCTCGGCCATAAGCGCGAATACGAGTATTTCCTCAACCGTGCCATGAGCTATCAGAACCTGCTCGACCCCGACACGAAGTATATGCGAGGACGCGACATGGAAGGCAACTGGCGCACACCTCTCGCTCCCGTAGCCTATCAAGGTCCGGGTTCGGTAAACGGATGGGGCGACATCACCGAAGGATTCACCGTACAGTATCACTGGACCGTTCCGCAGGACGTGCAGGGACTCATCAATCTCATGGGACGCGACACGTTTAAGGCACGCCTCGACTCGCTCTTCCAGTACGAACTGCCTGAGGACATTCCCGGCGCACACGACATTCAGGGACGCATCGGAGCCTACTGGCACGGCAACGAACCATGCCACCACGTCACTTACCTATACAACTATATTGGTGAGGGATGGCAATGCCAGAAGTGGGTGCGCAACATCATCGACAGCTTCTACGGCGACCAGCCCGGCTCGCTCTGCGGCAACGACGACTGCGGACAGATGTCGGCATGGTATATATTCAACTGCATGGGATTCTATCCCATATGTCCTTCAAGCGGCATTTATAACATCGCTTCGCCGGCATTGCCAGCCATCGACGTGACGATGTCAAACGGAAAGCACATCAGCGTAACCACGAAGAACTGGAGCAAGAAGGCGGTATACGTCAGCCAAGTGCTGCTCAACGGAAAGAAGCACACCAAGTCATACCTTACATGGGACGACATAAAGGACGGAGCTGACATACACTTCGTGATGAGCACCAAGCCTAACCGAAAGTGGGCCACTGCCGTAGAAGACATAGCGCCGTCGGTGTCCTTACCGGGCAAGACGCTTCTCTATAAGCCGATGTCGCAGCCACAACTATAGGCCAGACCACCAATTAATAACAAGATGTTGACCTTAATTCGGATTATTTTCCCTAAATTTGCAGATATATAACAAGAAACAGAGCAAAAGAGATATGACACAAGAAGAAAAGACACAGTTGGAAGAGCGCATCGTGGATGTGCTCAAGACCGTCTACGACCCCGAAATACCAGTCAACATCTACGACCTCGGACTTATCTATAAGATAGAGGTGAATGACGAGAGCGACGTCGACATCGACATGACCTTCACAGCACCGACATGTCCCGCCGCAGACTTCATCCTTGAAGACGTAAGGCAGAAGGTGGAGGGACTCGAAGGCGTGCATAGCGCCGTCGTCAACCTCGTCTTCGAACCCGTCTGGGACCAGAGCATGATGACGGAAGAGGCTAAGTTTGAACTGGGTTTTGACTAAACAACCAAAAAACTGATTGAGGATGAAAAACGTATATTTCCTTAGCGATGCCCACCTCGGCTCGTGGGCCATCGACCACAGCCGCACGCAGGAGCGACGGCTGGTTCGTTTCCTTGACAGCATAAAGACAAAGGCGCGCGCCATCTACCTCCTCGGCGACATGTTCGACTTCTGGTGCGAGTGGCGCTACGTGGTGCCTAAGGGCTACACGCGCTTCCTCGGCAAGCTGTCCGAGCTGACCGATATGGGTGTGGAGGTGCATTTCTTCACCGGCAACCACGACATCTGGACATACGGATACTTGCAGGACGAGTGCGGACTAATTGTCCACACGAAGCCGGAGACAGTGGAGATATACGACCGCATCTTCTATCTCGCTCACGGCGACGGACTGGGCGACCCTGACCGCAAGTTCAAGCTGCTCAGCCGCGTGTTCCACAACAAGACATGCCAGCGCCTCTTCGCCATGCTACATCCACGTTGGGCGATGTGGTTCGGTCTGACATGGGCTCGCGACTCTCGTCTGAAGCGTGCCGACGGCAAGGAGCCTCCTTACATGGGCGAGGACAAGGAATACCTGGTGCAGTTTGCCAAGCAATACATGAAGACGCACAAGGACGTAGACTACTTTATGTTCGGTCACCGTCATATCGAGCTTGACCTATTCCTTTCGAAGAAGACACGCCTCATGATTCTCGGCGACTGGATAACGCAGTTCACCTACGCCGTGTTCGACGGCGAGCACATGTTCCTGGAGGAATACGTGGAGGGAGAAAGCCAGCCGTAAACGACATAAGATAATAATAAAAGTAGCGGAGGTCTCCGGCCTCCGCAGCAAGCAAGAATAACACAAGTAATGTTACTAATTTGTTTGCTGCGGAGGCCGGAGACCTCCGCTACTTTTATATTCTTATATTCGATTAGAGAGCGAACTTGTAACCAAGAGTAAACTGGAATACGCTGTTCTTAGAGTCGCCACCGTCAGCAATATTTGTTACACCGAAGTTGTAGCGAGCATCGAATACAACATTATTGTACTCATAGCTAAGACCAACGGGGATAGAGAAGTCGAACGACTCAGCGCCAACATCTTCAGCCTCAACAGAAGCTTTACCACCACTCAACTTCTACTTATCGCTGACATTGAAGGCTGGCTGAACACCAAGCTTAACAGCCAAACCCTTTGTTACGTATACGTTAGCGAGGATAGGAATGTTGATGTAGTCGAGCTTAGTTGTTAATGTAACACCTTCTTCCTTCGCCTTATTACCCTGCATAGAGTATATCAAGCCAGCGCTGACGCTGAAGATATCAGTTGCCTGATATTCTGCCTCAACTCCTGCAGCGAGACCGATGCGCGGGTCACAGCCGTCACACTTAGTGAGAGAAGCCACGTTCATACCAATCTTCGGCTGCAATGTGAAAGTGCCGACTGCCTGCTCTGCGTAAGATGCTACAGATGCGAGCATCACTACTGCCATAAGTAAAATCTTCTTCATAATAATGAATCTAGTTTGTTAATTGATTTTGATTTAACTTTATTCGGAATCATATCTGATACCGATTGCAAAGATAGGGCAAAAAGGAATACCATCAAAGCGTTTTTGTTACTTTTCTTACGTTTTTCATCCAAAAAATTGGTCGGAAATTCCTTTTGAGGCTTATTTTAATAGAAAAGAACGCATAAAAAGGCAAAAAATAGCGAAATAGAGCATTTGTTTTGAGTTTCAAGTGGTTGTGGCAGTCGTTGGCTTTAGTTGGCAGTGACAAGGAAATGAGGAAAAAGCAGATTAGAGAAGTAGAAACGCTTTCAAATCATTACCTCGCAGAAACGCCCTAATAAGCATTTTTAACGGTGGCGGTTCATATTTCCCCGTTCTGCGTAAGTTTTGGTTTTGCCATGCAACTCTCATAGTTTAATTTTGCACCGAACAAAAAAGTAAGAATTATGAGATGCACTTTCAAGACAGTCTTCTATGTAAATGGAAGCAAGGAGAGAAACGGAATTGTCCCTATCATGGGACGAGTGACAATCAACGGAACTATCGCACAGTTCAGTTGCAAGCAGAGCGTTACCAAGGCTATTTGGGATGCCAAGGGCAACAGAGCCACAGGCAAGAGTAAGGAAGCCAAGGAGGTGAACTTTGCGCTTGACAACATCAAGGCTCAAATCACCAAGCATTACCAACGACTTTCCGACCGTGAGGCGTTCGTTACCGCTGAAATGGTGAGAAACGCCTACCAAGGCATAGGCACGGAATACGAGACATTGCTCAGAGCCTTTGACAAGGAGAACGCAGCTTTTGCCAAGCGTGTGGGCAAGGATAGAGCCAAGAACACCTACCGCAAGTATCTGACGGTAAGAAAGTATGTTGCCGATTTCATCAAGTATCAGTACAAGCGTAGCGATATGTCCATGAACGAGCTTACTGAGGAATTCATCCGTGACTATTGCCTGTATCTGAAGAATGTCGTCGGACTTGCGCAGTCCTCCATTTGGATTTACTCCATACCACTGAAGCATATTGTAACGGCAGCTCACTACAACGGCAAGATACCGAGAAATCCATTTGCCATGTACCACGTTGACCCAGACCACAAGGAACGTGAGTTCTTGACATTGGACGAGCTTACCGCCATGACACAGATAAAGTTGGAAGACCCGAACATGGCATTTGCGAGAGACCTTTTTATCTTTGGCTGTTGGACAGGTATATCTTTCATCGACATCAAAAACTTGACGGAAGATAACATCAGCATGATAAACGGTGCTCCTTGGATTGTTTCCAAGCGTCAGAAGACAGGCGTTCCGTTCCAAATCAAGTTGATGGACATTCCCATGCAGATTATTGGGAGATACAAGGCTTTCAGAAAAGGAAGTCACTTGTTCAATATCGGCAACCTTGACAGCATCAACAAGCGCATAAAGAAAGTTGCTGCAATGTGTGGCATCAAGAAGCGTGTCTCGTTTCATGTCTCACGTCATAGTTGGGCTATTTTAGCCTTGGAGTACGGAATGCCGATAGAGAGCGTGAGCAAGATTCTTGGTCACACGAATATCACCACGACACAGATATATGCCAAGGTGACAAGCACCAAGCTTGACCATGACATATCTGTCTTTGAAAGTCGAATCAAGGGGCATTTGCCTGCAATGGGAGGGATGGCATGAAAAGGACTGTAATCACCGTGGACGGAAATGGAAGGCTTTCCATTCCGTCCAACCTAGAGGACTTGTGGATGAGTGAAAATGAGTTGGTAGATATGCTTTATGTCACAACCCCGAAGCTCAAAGCCGTGATAAGAGCCATATATAAAGAAGGTATGTTGTTGATGTCGGAAGTCCAAAAGAGGCAAAAACTTTCCAAAGATGTTTGGCAAACGCTGTATGGATTCCCTATGGTTGTTGCCATTTGCTTCCGTCTAACCTCCAATGGTGCAGCGCAACTTCGTGATGCAATCTTCAAGAGGTTGTACGGAGCAAAAGAGAAAACAGCCATTGTCCTGCAAATCTACGGAGGGACAAATGTCTTCAGCTAAGAATGGTCGCATTTTTGACGCTTCGATTATTCACTGTCGTATTGACTTGTTGGCTTACTGATTCACTGTCGTATCAAGCATTTCTGTGAAGAATGCAGAGCTGCCGATGTCAAACGTTTTACATGCTTATCGTATGACATATAAAACGTATGACATGCAGGAATACATTTTTGTTCATCCCGAGGAAAGGTTCGCAAGGAAACCTCTCTTCGGGATTTTTTGTTTCATCTAATCCCGATTGGCAACATCAAGCACCTTGATTTCCAATCTTTTAACATTGTCGGTGCAAACTTCTCCATTCTGCGCAAGTTTGTGTTTTGCATTTTGATTTTCCGCCCTTACCTTTGCAACTTTAATTTTATCAACTCACAAAGGTTAGATTATGAGCAAGACAAACGACAACAATCAGCCTGTGGTTGTGGAAAGAAAACAACCACAGGCAGCATCTCCGACAAACGAGGTGTTCATCCGTGTTGGCACTACCTTGTACAAGGTGGTTGACCAACCTACCATCACAGGAGGAAAGGTAAGAAAGCGCATCCCTTGGAACATGGAGACCTTGCGTCAGGACTACGGCAAGGAGTTCATCAAGTACGTTCACAAGTATGACGGCTTCTGTACTGTTCCCGAACATGTGAACCACCGCACGGTGATAGACGGTTTCCTCAACCTATACGAGCCGATAGGACATAAGCCGATGCAAGGGGACTTCCCTAATATCAAGAAGTTGGTTAGTCACATCTTCGGTGAGCAATATGACCTTGGCATGGACTACCTGCAACTGCTCTATCTCAGACCTGTGCAGAAGTTGCCCATTCTGCTGCTCGTATCAGAGGAGAGGAACACAGGCAAGACCACGTTCTTGAACTTTCTGAAAGCGTTGTTCCAAGACAACGTGACATTCAACACCAACGAGGACTTCCGCAGTCAGTTCAATTCCGATTGGGCTGGCAAGCTGCTGATTGTCGTGGACGAGGTGTTGCTCAGTCGTAGGGAGGATTCCGAGCGGTTGAAGAACCTCAGCACCACCCTCTCGTACAAGGTGGAAGCCAAGGGCAAGGACAGGAACGAGATTTCCTTCTTTGCCAAGTTCGTGCTGTGCTCCAACAACGAATCACTCCCTGTCATCATTGACGAGGGCGAGACCCGATATTGGGTGAGGAAGATTTCATCGTTGCAATCTGACGATACCGGCTTCTTGGAGAAACTGAAGGCGGAGATACCCGCTTTTCTGTTCCATCTGCAAGGCAGAACGCTATCCACAGAGCACAAGAGCCGAATGTGGTTCGCCCCCGAACAGATAGCGACCGATGCTCTGAGGAGAATCATACGCTGCAACCGTAACAGACTTGAGGTGGAAATGTCGGAGCTGTTCCTTGAGGTCATGGAGAACACCCAGACCGACAGCTTGCAGTTCTGCCTCAATGACGCAATCGCCTTGTTGCAATGCAACCACGTGAAAGCGGAGAAGCACCTTGTGCGAAAGATAGTGCAGGACAATTGGAAGCTGCAACCTTCAGAGAACGCCCTCACCTACACCTCATACGAGTACACCTACAACAACAGCGGTCACTACTCGCCAACAAAACGTGTGGGCAGGTTCTACACTGTAACGATGGACAAGCTAAATAGCATATAATTTTGTTGAATTGTTGAATATGATGAAAGAAGTGTTGAATATCAAGTATTTAAGGCTCAACATTTTCTCAACAAATCTCTCAACAAAAGAAAGAGACTGTTGAAAAGAGAAAACATGACAGCTAATGCCTGTCTTTCTCTTTTGCCCAGTGATTTTGTTGAAAAGAACCATTTGTTGAGAGTTTGTTGAGAAGATAAGCCTTTGGTTATCATATCAATACATGCCATTCTCAACAATTCATCAGAAATACATACACCACTTAATCCACAGTAAAACATGAACATTCAAGAAGCAAAGCAAATCAAGATTGCAGACTACCTGCAAAGTTTGGGACACCGCCCTGTCAAGCAGCAGGGCGCAAACCTTTGGTACAAGTCACCGCTGAGAAATGAGAGCGAGGCATCTTTCAAGGTGAACACCATGATGAACAGTTGGTTCGATTTCGGAATGGGCAAGGGCGGCAACATCATCACCCTTGCGTCATACCTCTACGCATCAGACAGCTTGCCATATCTCTTGGACAAGATGGAGAAGCAAGCACCCCATGTACGCCCGACCGACTTTTCTTTCCCTCAGCAAGCTTCCGAGCCGAGTTTTGAGAGATTGGAGGTTAGGGAACTCAACCACCCTGCACTCCTACGCTATCTGAGCGAGCGTAAGATTAACATGCATATTGCCAGAAAGGAATGTGTGGAACTCCACTTCTCGCATGGTGTCAAAAGCTACTTCGCCATCGGTTTCAAGAACAAGTCGGACGGTTACGAGGTGCGTAACCGATTCTTCAAAGGCTGCATGTCACCCAAGGATATCACTCATATCCGACAGCAAGGCGAGCCAAGATACACCTGCTACGTGTTCGAGGGTATGATGGACTACCTCTCCTTTCTCTCGCTGCGCTTGCAGAAGTTTCCGTCTTGTCCGTCATTGGACGCACAGGACTATGTGATACTCAACTCTACAAGCAACGTGGACAAGGCTATTGATACACTCCACGGCTACGAGCGCATCAGTTGTCTGCTCGACAACGATGACGCAGGGCGGAAGGCAACGTTTGCCATCGAGACCGCCCTCGGTTATCGTGTGAGAGACGCATCCCACTTATACAGTGAGTACAAGGACTTGAACGACTATCTGTGCGGAGTGAAATCCAAACAGTCAGTACACCAAGTACAGCCTGTTAAGCGGACTGTTTCACCTCGTAAGAGAGGCGCAGCCTTGGGTATGTGATGTGGTTCCTGCCCCAATGGCTATTCTGAACGGAAAAGCCATAGCTCAATAGGGCGTTTTCTTGACGCAGTGGCACACCACCGCTAAAAACACCCATTGAGCAAAAGGGGCATCCCCTTTTGAAACCCCGTGAGTCATGCGCAGGGCGCAATGCGGCAAGCGGAATTGTATAACTCAAAAACAAGTTTATTATGGGACATTTCAGTTTGGATTTCAAGAAGGCGAAGGGCAGCTCGGACGCAAGGGAATCAGACCACATCGAGCGCAAGGTGATACCCGACAACGCCGACCCGACAAGAACACACCTCAACCGTGAGCTTGTCAAGATGCCGAGCGGTGTGTATGGTCGTGACGAAGCCATCGCCCACCGCATCAAGACGGCAGGCGTCAAGCGCAAGATAACCAATGACCAGGTGAGGGTGATTAGAACCGTGCTGTCTGGAACGCACGAGGACATGATGAACATCGCAGCCAATGGTCAGCTTGACGATTGGTGCAACGACAGCTTGAAGTGGTTGCAGGACACATTCGGCAAGGAGAATGTCGTGTCGGTGGTTCTCCACATGGATGAGCACACGCCGCACCTCCACGCCTCCATCGTTCCGATAGTGACAGGCGAGCGGAGAAAGGCGAAGAACAAGACAGCGGAAGAAGGCAAGCGGACATACCGCAAGAAAGCCAATGCCGTGAGGCTGTGTGCCGATGATGTGCTCAACCGTGACAAGATGGTTGGCTATCACGACAGTTATGCGGAAGCCATGGGCAAGTATGGCTTGAAGCGAGGTGTCCGTGGATCGGATGCGAGGCATACCACCACGGCACAGTATTACCGCAACATCAAGCGAGAGACGGAGAGACTTCAAAACTGCATGAAACTGTTGCAATCTGATGTGGAGGAAGCGGAGCGACTGCTCAAACAGACCAAGAGTGAAATCAACACAGAGAAACTACAGGCTGCCAAGACGGAAGCCAAGACCGCCCTTGTGTCGAAGATTGGTTCTCTTTTGGGCAGTGGAAAATTGAAAGAGGTGGAGCAACATAACCGAAAGTTGTGTGAGCTTGTGACAGACCGAGAGCAATACATTGACGAACTCCATGAGAAAATACAGCGAATGGAGGACAGCCACAGCCAACAACTCGGCGAGATGCAACAGATACACCAAGCAGAGGTCGTAGAATTGAAGAGCAAGCACGCAACAGAAGTTTCTTTGCTCAATGACATCGTCCGCAAAGCCAAGCATTGGTTCCCGATGTTGGAGGCACGTTTGCAAATGGAAAACCTGTGCAGGAAGATTGGCTTCACCGTTGAGCAAATCGGAGTGCTTCTTACAGGAAAGGCTTTGAACTTTAGCGGTTCGCTCTATTCTGAGGAACACAAAAGAAAGTTCAATGTGGAGAATGCTGAAATCAAGGTGTTTTCTGATTCTACCAAGCCGAACCAACTGTTTTTGTATATCAATAGACAGCCTGTTATTGAATGGTTCAAAGTACAATGGAATAAACTAAGACCGTTTAAAAGACAAATGATAAAATATTAGAGAAAGTGAGTTTGCAACTCATAATCATATTACTTTCATGCTGCATAACTTAAAAAAGAGACGGAAAAATTCCGTCTCTTTTAATTATTTGATACGCCCTTCTTTTCTGAGAAGATTGATAAATTTATTCCAACCTTCAGAACGCTTATCTGCATTTTGTTTTGTCTTTTCTAAATTCCAATAATTCGGATAATTATCGTTGAGATAGTATTTGCCATCCTTGTCGCAGAATAAAACCAAATCATCGTATGCACGATTCACTACGGGATTGATATTAGCTGCTATAATGAACAGTGTCTCAGATGAACTTTTTACACTTATTGATGCATAGATTGGGATGGATTTTATTTTATCATATTCCTTAAATTTGATTTCTCGTGTTTTAGGATTGAACCATGCAATATCTAAATCAGTAAAGGCTATAGAATCTTTACCTTGCACAACATTATCAGTGCTTACTTCACATACACCAAATAGTTGTGGTGATGTTTCTGTAAGAAAAGCATCTGCATTAGAGTTGCATGAACTAAATACAACCAATACTGTCAATAATATGATACCCAATAATTTCTTCATTGTTTTATCCTATATGAGTTTATCTATTAATTTCTTTTCGCCACAAATATAATGCAAAAATGTGAATAAATAAAAGATTTGCAAATATTTATTGTTGTTTTTAACATACTTTATGAAAATCTTGACATGTAAACTCCTTCTTTTTTGTATTTTTGCAACCAAAAAGAGTTGTTTGACTGCAAATGTACGCAGATTGCAGAAATTAGGAATGTTGCTAAATCATTACCTCCATTGAGGTGAAACCGTTATAAATCGCTCATTTTAAGCTATTCGGCAGATTTTAGCGTGTTTTTTTATAGAAAACAACCATCAGAACTTGACTTTTAAAGAAAAAAAAGCCATGTAAGCAGACAAGAAAGCAACAAGGGCTGTAGAGCAAATTAATTGAGCCCTATTGCCACTCGTATGAAAATAATTTACTACTTTTGCAAAGTGTATGTGACAATCTCGCAGTATAAGCGAAATCGTACTATACACCATCACCTTGACAATAAACTTTTAAGTATTCTATAAAAGAAAATTATGAATTTACTTGAACACATCGTTGCGCGCGCAAAGAGCGACAAACAGCGCATCGTGCTCCCTGAAGCTACAGAGGAGCGCACACTTAGAGCTGCCGACCGTGTACTGGCCGACGACCTCGCCAACCTTATTCTTATCGGCAACCCCGACGAGCTGAAGAGCCTCGCAGAGAAGTGGGACCTCCACAACATCGACAAGGCCACTATCGTCGACCCGCTGAACAACCCCAAGGCAGAGGAGTATGCCGAACTGCTCGCAGAGCTTCGCAAGAAGAAGGGCATGACCATCGAGCAGGCTCGCGAGCTGGTGAAGAACCCGCTCTACCTCGGATGTATGATCATCAAGACTGAAGGTGCAGACGGACAGATCTCTGGCGCTCTCAGCACAACGGGCGACACTCTTCGTCCTGCTCTCCAGATTATCAAGTGTGCACCCGGCGTGACATGTGTTAGTGGAGCCATGCTTATGCTCACACACGAGCATCAGTACGGCGACGACGGCATCATCGTAATGGGCGACGTTGCCGTTACTCCGATGCCTACAGCTGACCAGCTGGCACAGATTGCCGTCTGCACAGCTCAGACAGCCCGTTCGGTAGCCGGCATCCAGGATCCGCGCGTTGCTATGCTCAGCTTCTCTACAAAGGGTTCGGCAAAGCATGAGGTGGTGGACAAGGTAGTGGAGGCAACACGCATCGCTCACGAACTCGCTCCTGACCTCAAGCTTGACGGCGAGCTTCAGGCTGACGCTGCCCTCGTTCCTGCCGTAGGCGAGAAGAAGGCTCCCGGTAGCCCCATCGCTGGTCACGCCAACGTCCTCGTTGTTCCCTGCCTCGAGGTGGGCAACATCTCATACAAGCTGGTTCAGCGCCTCGGCGACGCCATCGCCATCGGCCCGATTCTCCAGGGTATCGCCCGTCCGGTGAACGACCTCTCACGCGGTTGCTCAGTGGACGACATCTACTACATGGTAGCAATCACAGCTTGCCAGGCAATGGACGCAAAGAAGTAATGTCGCGTTATTACAAATAAATCATAACTCAAAAATCATAATATGAAGATATTAGTGCTTAACTGTGGAAGTTCTTCCATCAAGTACAAGCTTTACAATATGGACGACAACTCCGTGCTGGCAGCAGGCGGTGTTGAGCGTATCGGCCTCGACGAGGCATTCATTAAGGTGACTCTCCCCAACGGCGAGAAGAAGAAGATTATGCACGACATGCCGGACCACAAGGAAGGCGTCAACTTCGTGTTCCAGTGCCTCCTCGATTCTGAGATCGGTGCCATCAAGAGCCTCGACGAGATCGACGCTGTGGGACACCGTATCGTGCAGGGTGGCGACCTCTTCGAGAAGAGCGTCATCGTGGACAAGTCTGTAGAGGACGGCATCGAGAGCCTCTGCGACCTCGCTCCCGTTCACAACGCAGGTCACCTCAAGGGTCTGCGTGCCGTGGACAAGCTCATGCCCAACGTGCCGCAGGTCTGCGTCTTCGACAACGCCTTCCACAGCACAATGCCAGACTACGCTTACCTCTACGCCATTCCTTATGAGCTGTACGAGAAGTATCACGTACGTCGCTACGGCTTCCACGGAACCAGCCACCGCTACGTATCGCAGCGCGTCTGCGAATACCTCGGTCGCGACATCAAGACACAGCGCATCATCACCTGCCACATCGGCAACGGTGCCAGCGTTTCTGCCGTTAAGTTCGGCAAGTGCGTCGACACATCTATGGGTCTGACTCCGCTCGCTGGCGTTATGATGGGTAGCCGTTCTGGCGACATCGATCCGTCTGCCGTAACCTTCCTCATGGAGAAGCTCGGCAAAAAGCCGCAGGAGATGGCTGACTTCCTCAACAAGGAGAGCGGCGTGCTCGGCATCACCGGCATCTCTTCTGACATGCGCGAGATTGAGAACGCTGCTGCTGAGGGCAACGAACGTGCAAAGCTCGCTCTCAAAATGTACAACTACCGCATCAAGAAGTACATCGGTGCTTACGCAGCCGCTATGGGTGGCGTTGACATCATCGTATGGACAGCCGGTGTCGGCGAGAACCAGGTGGGCACACGTCTCGAGGCTTGCTCTGACCTTGAGTTCCTCGGCATCAAGATTGATGAGGAGGCCAACAAGGTTCGCGGCGAAGAGGCCATCATCTCTACTCCCGACTCAAAGGTTACGGTATGCGTAATCCCGACTGACGAGGAGCTGATGATCGCAAAGGACACTATGGCTTTGCTCCAGAAGTAAGCAAAGAAGTTCTGCTAAGAAAGAACAAACAATAACACAATCAACAACAAAAGAGGGTATCGAGAATCACATATCAAGATTTGCGACACCCTCTTTTTGTATAATCACTACCTAAAACTACATTAATATGAAAAAAACTATCTCAACATTGTTCACGCTGCTGCTCGTGCTTGTTCTGGCATCATGCAGCGACTCTTTTAAGGAAATAGAAGGATTCAAGTTTACGGGCAAAGGCATCTTCGGAGAAATTCCCTTAATGTTCGCAGAAAACGCACAAAAGATAAAGGAAGGTACATTCGAAGACGACTACTCGAAGTATCAAAAGGTGATGGACGAACACCAAAGCTTCGAGGTGGAGTGCGAGGTTATGAAAGGCGAAACCATAACTAAGGGAATCATCAAGTTCCAGAAGGAGTGCAACACTTACTACATTAACCACACCGGCGGTTATGCACGCTATGAATCCAGGTTGTCTGAAGATGTGAGAGGAGCATTCGACTATGGCGAAAGGATACATATCTGCGGACTGGACAAGGACGGAGTGCTTGTCACAAATTACGGACCACACAACACCTACACAATCAAATGCTCCATCAGCAGCTACATGCTGAAATCAACCAAATTCGGCGAACGCAACTACAAAAGTCGCATCAGAAAACTGTATGACTGGGACCGCATTGTGAAAATCGTTGTCACCAACGACGAAGGCTTGACCACTTTACGCGAGAAGAGCACAGAGGCAAGGATGAAGAATCTCACAGACGAGGAGAAGACCATCGGAAAGGGCGACCTCGCCGCCTTCGAGCTGAAGGGCAGCGTACAGTCTGTAGTGGTCAAAACTGAATACGACAAGGTACGCTACAACTTCGACGAGGAGGGCAAGCTTATCTCCATCAACGGTGTACAGACCAATGAATGGTATCAGAACGTAGAGCGCGACGAGCAGGGCCGTCTCTCGGCATATACTGAGGGCGAGTACGACATGGTGTTGTCTAACAAACTGATTTACGGCAAGAACGGTTTCCTGGAAAAGCGTATCACTAATGACATGGGCGAGTGTGTCACCACTTACACATACAATGAGGCAGGCTTCCTTACAAGCGACCACCAGGTCGGCGAATACACGGAGATGGGAGCCGACAAGCCGGAGAAGGTGGATGTGAAGAATACATATAAGTATAAGGGCATTGACGACCACGGCAACTGGACCAGACGCGAGACGGTACCTGCTGACGACACTGAGGAACCGATACGCGTAGTACGCAGCATCATTTATTACGATTAAATCGGTGCTTTGTTGTGGTAGACGTATTAGAAAAGTAAACAGCTGATTTATCATCGAAAAAGTGTAGAGCGTGATAAATTAATATAGATTAGCATAATGTAACCCCCTCAAACATTTGTGGGTCTCAACTTTTATACGTAAATTTGCTTCACATATTATAATGAGGAAATGTGGACATACTACTGCCACTACCAAACTTAACAAGACATGAATATACAGGACTTCAACAATACCAAATGGAGCCGCAACATAATTCTCGTTGACGGCGACTACGTGGACAATGTCGCCTTCAACCTTATCGTCAACTTCGAAAGAATGATCGGCAGACGCATACAGAAAGCAGATACGGCAAGATGGATTGACTGCATTGCGCTCGACGGTGGAATGCGCGAGGGACGCGACTCGGACGGAGAGACGCAGGTGATATTCATCCACTCTAAGGAGAAGACTGCTCTCGACAACTTCAATCCGGGTTCGTACGAGACAGACCTCAACGCCAAGGCTTTCAAGGATACGCTCGGAGAGTTCATCATCAGCTCTTATCCCGTGGAGGAAGTGGTGAAGCATGACGACTTCTTCCTTGACGTCCTCAAGACCGTGGTCAACCATAAGGACGTACACCGCGTGATGGCTGTGCCCAATGCAGAGCACGCGCCGCTGTGGGAAGAGATAAGACACGCCCTGCGCGACATCGACGACGAGGAGAAACGAGTGACGCTCTTCGCCATGCAGCCGCTCTCAGGCGGCAACTTCAAGCAGGAAATACTCGGCTATTCGCTAATGAACGCACTCGGAATAAAGGGTGACGAGATATAAGAATCAGAAATATAACAATAACAATCAAATAAAAAACAACGACGAAATGGGAAAAGTATTAATGATCGGCGCCGGTGGCGTCGCTACCGTTGCAGCGTTCAAGATAGCCCAGAACGCTGATGTCTTCACTGACTTTATGATAGCCAGCCGCACCAAGTCGAAGTGCGACAAGATTGTAGAGGCAATCGGCAACCCCAACATCAAGACCGCGCAGGTGGACGCTGATGACGTGGAACAGCTGAAGGCTCTCTTCAACGACTACAAGCCGGAACTTGTCATCAATCTCGCCCTGCCTTATCAGGACCTCACCATCATGGAGGCTTGTCTGGCATGCGGATGCTCATATCTCGATACTGCCAACTACGAGCCGAAGGATGAGGCTCACTTCGAGTATTCATGGCAGTGGGCTTACAAGAAGCGCTTCGAGGATGCCGGACTGACCGCTATCCTCGGTTGCGGATTCGACCCGGGCGTGACAAGCATCTTCACAGCTTACGCAGCAAAGCACCACTTCAAGGAGATCCAGTATCTTGACATCGTGGACTGCAACGCCGGCAACCATCACAAGGCTTTCGCCACTAACTTCAACCCTGAGATAAACATCCGTGAGATCACTCAGAAGGGTCTTTATTGGGAAGACGGCAAGTGGGTGGAGACAGCTCCGCTCGAAATACACAAGCCGCTCAACTATCCCGAAATCGGTCCGAAGGAGAGCTACCTGCTCCACCACGAGGAGATTGAGAGCCTCGTAAAGAACTATCCCACCATCAAGCGTGCTCGCTTCTGGATGACTTTCGGTCAGCAGTATCTCACTTACCTCGACTGCATCCAGAACCTCGGCATGTCTCGCATCGACGAGATCACATACGAGGCTCCGCTCGCTGACAATCCTTCAGAGAAGGTGAAGGTGAAGATTGTGCCCCTGCAGTTCCTCAAGGCCGTGCTGCCTAACCCGCAGGACCTCGGCGAGAACTACGACGGACAGACCTCTATCGGCTGCCGCATCCGTGGTATCGACAACGAGGGCAAGGAGCAGACTTACTACGTATATAACAACTGCTCACATGAGGCTGCATACAAGGAGACTGGCATGCAGGGCGTAAGCTACACAACCGGCGTTCCCGCAATGATCGGTGCCATGATGTTCTTCAAGGGACTGTGGCGCAAGCCGGGCGTATGGAACGTAGAGGAGTTCGATCCGGATCCGTTCATGGAGCAGCTCAACAAGCAGGGACTGCCCTGGCACGAAGTGTTCGGCGGCGACCTTGAACTGTAATTAGGAATTCAAAACTCAAAATTCTTTTATGGCAAAGACAGAAGAACAGAATGCTGCTTTGGAGGGCAAGCTGAAAGCTCTCCAGGCAACAATGTCAAAGATAGAAAAAGACTTCGGCAAGGGAGCCATCATGAAGCTCGGCGACGAGCAGGTGGATAATGTCGAGGTCATACCGACCGGCAGTATCGGTCTGGACGCCGCTCTCGGCGTTGGCGGCTACCCGAAGGGACGTATCATAGAAATCTATGGTCCGGAGTCGTCTGGTAAGACCACGCTCGCCATCCACGCCATCGCAGAGGCACAGAAGAACGGCGGCATCGCTGCCTTCATCGACGCTGAGCATGCCTTCGACCGCTTCTATGCCGCCAAGCTCGGCGTGGACGTTGACAATCTTTGGATATCACAGCCAGACAACGGTGAGCAGGCGCTCGAGATTGCTGACCAGCTGATTCGCTCGTCAGCCATCGACATCATTGTCATCGACTCCGTTGCTGCTCTTACTCCGAAGGCGGAGATTGAGGGCGACATGGGTGACAACAAGGTGGGTCTGCAGGCTCGTCTGATGTCGCAGGCGCTCCGCAAGCTCACAAGCACCATCTCGAAGACCAACACCACATGTATCTTTATCAACCAGTTGCGTGAAAAGATAGGCGTGATGTTCGGCAATCCAGAGACAACAACGGGTGGTAACGCCCTGAAGTTCTATGCTTCAGTACGTCTGGACATCCGCAAGGTGACGGGCATCAAGGACGGCGACCAGATTATCGGCAATCAGGTTCGCGTGAAGGTCATCAAGAACAAGGTGGCTCCTCCGTTCCGTAAGACCGAGTTTGAGATTACCTTCGGCGAAGGCATCTCAAAGGTTGGCGAGATAGTAGACCTCGGCGTAGAGTATGGCATCATCCAGAAGTCAGGCTCATGGTATTCTTACAACGGTTCGAAGTTGGCGCAGGGTCGCGACGCAACAAAGTCGCTCCTCAAGGACAATCCCGAACTCATGGAAGAACTCGAAGCTCTTATCAAGCAAGCCATCGCTGATAAGCGCGAGGGATAAATAAAACATAAAAATATAGGAGGTACGGCAAGAAGCTGTACCTCCTTTTTTTATTTGCGAAACCCTTATCCTCTTATGCGTTTCGCAGTATCTTCATATACTCTTCGTAACTGATAAACTTTCCTCCCATCGACTTCAGATGAGGGGTTTCCAACTGACAGTCTATCATCTTTCCGCCGTGTTCACGCATGAAGTCGGCGAGGAAGATTAGGGCTATTTTGCTGGCGTTGGGCACCAGCGAGAACATGCTCTCGCCGATGAAGCAGCGTCCGATGGTAACGCCGTAGAGTCCTCCGACGAGTCGGTCGCCCTGCCACACCTCCACACTTTGTGCGAGATTCTGACGGTGCAGCTCCTTGTAAGCCTCCATCATCTCCGTGCCGAGCCATGCTCCCTCTTTCTTGTCGCGACCCTGCGCCTCCGAACAACCTTGGATGACGCCGTCGAAACACTCGCCGATGGAGACATCATACGTTCCCTTGTTCAGCAGCGTACGCATAGAGTGCGACACGTGTATCTCGTCCGGGAATATCACGAAGCGCTGCTGCGGACAATACCAAAGCGGTTCGTCGCAGTCGCGGAACGAAAACCAAGGGAAGATTCCGTTGGAGTAAGCGAGGAGCAGGCGGTCGACACTCAGGTCGCCACCCACACATAACAGTCCGTCCGGCTCAACGTTCACCGGCATAGGAAACAGAAGTTCCTTACCTATTCTGTATATCATATTTGTCTTTTTTTGTTAGATAATTGGAAGAATACAAATGTGACGATAGGCTGTGCTTTAACAAAAACCTTTCTCCACATACCGCTTATGGGCGCAAACCCTATCGGGTTTAAATAAAAGGCTTTACATTAGGTCTTACGAGAACATCGTTCTCGACGCCCTAACGTAAAGTCTTTTATTTGTGCATAGCACGCGCCCATAATCGGAAAAACATATAAAAACACAAGGATATTGGGCGACAAATCGCCAGATTGTGTTTTGTGTGTTTTTCCTTTTGTTGGCACAGTGATGCTGTGGCATCACTCATAATATTGTTAGGAGGATGGGTGTCGAGAGCAACGCTCTCGTAAAGCCCATTCTTCAAACAATATCATGAACCCGAAGGGTGTGCCAACAAAAGGCTTGTGGATTCCGGTTTTTGTTAGAGCACAGCCTTCCTCAACTCAATCTTTCCTTCGGTCACCACAGTCGCCGCCTTTCCGCCGCCGCGCAACCATCCGAAGAGTATTTCGCGCATCAGGAGAGGCTTCAGCATGTTGCTTACCACGCGGTCCAGCTCTCGCGCTCCGTACTCCGCCGTGAATCCTTTCTTGAGCAACAGCTCACGTGCCTCGTCCGATACCGTCAGCTCCACCTTCTTTGCGGCAAGCTTGTCAGCCAAACGACGCAGCGACTTGTCGAGTATCAGCTCTGCCATGTGACGGTCCATGTCGTGGAATACGATGGTGTCCGTAAGGCGATTGAGAAACTCCGGCTTGAAGGTCTTCTTCACCTGCGTCAGCATCGCCTCACCTCTCGACACCGTTCCGCCGAATCCGATGTTAGCTCTTGATGCGTACTGCGCTCCGGCGTTGGACGTCATGATGATGATAACCTCCTGGAAGTCGGCACGCTGTCCGCGGTTGTCGGTCAGCGAAGCATAGTCCATCACTTGGAGGAAGATATTGTAGATGTCGGGATGCGCTTTCTCTATCTCGTCGAAAAGCAGCACGCAGTTGGGCGTCTTCCTGATGGCATCGGTCAGCAGACCTCCGTCCTCGTAGCCCACATATCCCGCAGGCGAACCGATAAGCTTAGCCACGGCATGCTTCTCCGCGTACTCACTCATGTCGAAGCGTACAAGGCGTACGCCGAGCTGGTTGGCGAGAACCCTTGCCACCTCCGTCTTTCCCACACCCGTAGGTCCGACGAAGAGAAGGCTTGCCATGGGCTTCTGATCCTCGGCGAGACCTGCCTTTGCCATCTGCACAGCCTCCACCACCTTGTCCACAGCGGTGTCCTGACCGTATATCTGACGCTTCATGTCATCGGCGAGAGTCATGAGTCGGTCGTCGCGACCATCCTTCAGCACGTCTGCGTCAATCTTGCAGAGCTTCGCCAGCACGTCGCTCAGCAGTTTTCGGTCTACGCTCTGCCTTTTCTGCGTGGTAAGCGGATGAGTCTCGCGGTAAGCTCCAGCCTCGTCCAGCAGGTCCACCGCCTTGTCCGGCAGGAAGCGGTCCTTCATATAGCGCGACGTATAGCGCACGGCATACTCCGCCGCACCCTTGGCATACTTCACGCCATGGAATTTTTCGTATCCCGGCAGCAGTCCGCTTACGATGCGTATGGCGTCGTCAATGGACGGCTCCGCAATGTCAATCTGCTGGAAACGGCGTACCAGCGATTTCTGACGAGCCACATAACGGTTAAACTCGTCGTACGTTGTCGATCCGATAAACCTTATCACGCCGTTCTCCAAGTAAGGCTTGAGGATGTTGGCACCGTCCAGCGAAGAGTCGCCACCCGAACGTCCAGCCCCTACAAGGTTATGTATCTCGTCGATGTAGAGGATGGCGTTGCCCTCGGCAGCCAGACCCTCCATCACCATCTTCATGCGCTTCTCGAAGTCGCCACGGAACTGTGCGCCAGCCACCATCGTAGCCATGTCCATCATATAGACACGCGCCCCCTTCAGACGTTCTGGCACCTCGCCGCGCTCAATCATCGCCGTCAGTCCGTAGACGAGAGCCGTCTTGCCCACGCCCGGTTCGCCGACGTGCAGCGGATTGTTCTTGTCCTTGCGGCAGAGCACGCGAATGGTGCGCTCCAGCTCGTCCTCTCGTCCGATGAGCGGATTGTGCGAAGCGTACGTGTCGTTGAGACAGGTCACGAGGCTGCGCCATTGCTTGGGCTGCATGTGGTCGCCTTCTTCATCGCCGTCCTCCGACATGTCCATGAAGCTCATGCGCGACATCTCGTAGCAGCTGACGAGGAACGACATGAATCCCGGCTGGTCGTCGCCTACAGCGAGGTGCAGGCAGTAAGCCGCCAGCGACTCCTTCAGCTCCATCATGGCGGAGATGATATGCGGAATGTCCAGCTCGTCGCTTTCCGCGAACTGCGCCTGCTTCACGGCATGCGCCATCATCTCGCTGAACTGCTCCGAACCTTCTATGGTGTAAGAGACACCCTCAGGCACCTGCTCCATCTTCGTCAGCTCCGGGCGCAGCTTCTCCTGAATGGCTCGTGCGTCCAGTTCGGCAGTGGAGGCAGCCTCCACGAAAGGTTCTTGCTCGGCGATGGCGTAAAGCACATGCTCAGGCGTGACAAACTCATGTCGCCACTTGTCGCAAAGCGAAATGGCGTACTGAAAAGCTTTTGATGTATCGTTACTGTTGGTCATGTGTCTTTTGTGTGCTTAAAGTGGTTTACATTCGAGGCGCAGCGGGAAACCCTCGTCACGCGCCATAGTCGTGGCTTTCCTCACCTTCGAGCGTGCCACGTCGTAGCTGTATACGCCCACTACGGCGCTGCCCTTGCGGTGGACATCCAGCATGAGAGCCTCAGCCTCGGGCTGGCTCTTGAAGAATACGGACGTCAAGACCTTCACCACGAAGTTCATCGTAGTGAAGTCGTCGTTGAAAATAATAACCTTATAGCGACGCGGTTCCTTCAGGTCGGAGCGAACACGGTCGCGAACGGAAGTCTGTTCATTTGCCATAGTTATGCAAAGATACGTAAAGTAGACGACAAAAGCAATATAAATACCGCGCTTTTTTACGCTTGTCATATTTGCAACCCAAGAATTAGTCTTTTATACTATTTTGTCATTAAAAAGAGATGAAAAACGAATAATATGTTATAAAAAAGGAAGAACTGATAATATAGATATAGGAAATAATGACTATCTTTGCAAAAGAATACTTTAAACACAACAAATTCATCAGACTGACTCTAAAGCATAAAAGATAATTAACACGCATAAGAAGGATAAAAGAATATGGATACAGTGAATAAAGATAAGAAAGAACGAAAGGTAGACTTCAATCTTATCGCGGACAGCGGTGTGGCCGACTATTCTGACGGCGATATCATCGTCATCGACAAGTTGGGAGTGAAGCCTATCAACGAGAACATAAAGCTGGATATGATCCTTATGGTGTTCTGTACGAAGGGACGCATGCAGTGCGACATCAACGAAAAGACCTATATGGCTAATGCCGGAGATGTCATCATCTGCCTTCCCAACTCGTATCTGAGCAACTACCTCATATCCCCCGACTTCGAGTCGCACATCATTGGCTTGTCTTACAGCGCATCGCAGCGAAAGATAAGCCTTACAAGCGACGCGCTCGACATCTTCAGCTACGTGGCACAGAATCCCATCGTACATCTCGACGCCGAGCGTCAGGTGCTCATGTCGAAATATTACTCGATGATTTCGCACAAGATTAACAATCCGCACGGACTCTTCCACAAGGAAATCATGCACGGCATCTTCGAGTGTGCCTTCTACGAGCTTTGCGCCCTTATCTCGCCACACATCCAGTATGAGTTCGGCGGCGGCAACATCAAGCAGGCCAACCTCATCTTCAAGAAGTTCATAGATGAGCTGAGCAAGAACGAAGGTCGCATGCGCAGCGTGAAGTATTACGCCGAACGTCTCTGCATCACGCCGAAATATCTCTCGTTCATATCCAAGTCGGTGAGCCAGAAGACGGCGCTCTATTGGGTGCACGACTATACGATGAAGGCCATCGTGAGGTATCTGAAATACTCCAACATGTCGATAAAGGAGATATCGGAGAAGCTGGAATTCCCCAACCTCTCCTTCTTCGGAAAGTTCACGAAGGGACACCTCGGTGTCTCGCCGACGGAATTCAGAAAGCGTCAAAGCATAAAGAAGGAAGGTCAATAGGGTCGCGCTGACGCAGGATTAGTATGACAATATTTGCATTTCTGATGCTCAATACTGTGAGCCCGGCGCACAACAAAATCTTTGGTGCGAAATTCTTGAGTTTTGAGCGGTTTGAGATAATATGCTTATACACAGTGTATTATACTGTTTTCCGAGCGAAGCGATATGAAATCAGACTCGCAAACGAGCCGTTCTTATCTGCTATAGAGCCTCTTTTACACTCTGATACAGCCACTGTTGTCATACAATAAAGCCTCTTTTACACTCTGATAGTGGCACTATTGGACTGTAAAAGAGGCTTTATTGTTAAGCACGGGTGCAGTTTGCGTAGCTTGACACGCCCAAAACAGCAAATCAGAACTCTAAAACCGATTTTTATTTTGTAACATCTTTTTACTCTTTGTACGATATTTGCATGGGGGACGACAAGCAAAAAAAATATGGGCAGCCATTGGGGCTGTCCATATTTTTTTGAGTGAACTGAGTTTTTATATTTATGACATTTTCTTTTAGAAGTTGATGTCAATACCAGCTGCGAAGACGTTGTTGTTACGCGAGTAGTCGGCGGAGTAGTTGATGGCGTTGCCCGGCATGAGCTCCACTGACTCCGTTGTCTTCTTGTGCTGATAGAAAGTGTGGAAGTAAGCCACGGTGAGGCTCATCTTCTTGTTGAAGTGCCATACGCCACCCAAGCCCACTGAATTGGAGCTGGTCACGAACGACTTGTCGTCCATGAAGCGCTTGTCCTTCGATGTTGTGGCCTCCTCTTCAGGCAGACCGTAGTTGGTGCTCTGCCATCCGGCGCTGACCGTGAACTTCTTGTTGATGTCATACTCCACGCCGGCGTTATACTCCAGTGTGCCGTGGTCGAGCTTCTCCTGACGGTTATTGTATGCCTTGGCGTTCTTGTCGTCGAAGAAGTGGAAGCCTACGTTGATGCGGAGCGGATCGATGGGGCTGTAGCCTACGCCTACGCTGAGGTATGCGGGGATGTCAGCGGCAATCTTCTTGCCGTCAGCATACTCGCCGATAGCCTCGTCCAGCTCGGTGTCGAACTGATTCTTCAGACCCAGCATAGTCTTCTGCACAGTCTGGTTGGCAAGTACTGCAGTCGCTGCAGCCTCTGCTTTTGCAGCAGCCTGCTCAGCAGGCAGACCAGCCTGAGTAAACTGAGCGGTCAGAATCTGAGTCATCTGAGAAGAGAGGTTGGCGGGAAGGTTACCGATACTCGGCACGAGGTTCACCGACTTGTTCTTCAGACGCATACGGGTCTTGAATTCGTACTTGGCTGAGAAGTTCCACTTGCCGGTCTTGAAGTCAACGCCGATAATCGGAGTGAAGCCGATGCCGTTCTGGTCGCAGCTAAGCTCAATGTTGGCAGCGTCCTTCTTAGTGGGGTCGAGCACCATATAGAGAGGCATGTTGCCCACCTTGATGTCCTCCACGTATCCGTAATAGTTGGTTGTGGCGTAAATGCCGCGAACGCCTCCGAAGACGCTGAAGTTGTCAGACACCTTGTAAGCGGCGCCGAGCGAAAGACCGAAGTAGTACTGACGGCCGTGCATATAGCTGTTATAGCTGTACTTGCCGCCAGCTCCGAAAGCCTGGTCAGAGCCGAACATGCTCACCTCTCTGCCGAGAACGCTTCCGAGGGCGCCGTCAACGGTGCGTGCAAGACCGCAAGCTGCCATGGCTGTCTCTGCCACGATGCGCTCAAACGATCCCAGACCGTTGTCGAACGTACACTTGCCGCCGCCACCGGTCAAGGCGAAGTTGCCCTGGAACGACCAGCGGCCCTTGTTGTAGGCATATTGGAATGAGGGGATGACGGGCGCGAACGCCTCACCCTTGAATTCGCGTGGTGTGATGGGGTTGTTGACGTTATTGGTGAACAGACTGTAGTCGTTCTTTATCGTACGGTCCTGATAGGCGAGCTGCCAGTTGATGGAGAGGTGGTGGCCGTCACCGAGGAACACTACGCCGGCGGGGTTATAGTAAACGCCGTCTATTCCTATAGAAGCCTCACGGCTCATCATTCGGTTGAACGCTACATTCTGATTGGTGTTTGTGAGGAATCCTCCTGCAAACGAGACGCTGCTTGACGCAATCGCTGCTGTCAAACAAGCTGCTTTTAATTTGTTCATCTTAAATAACCTTTATTAAATTGGTTACAAAGGTAAGCAAATTGTTCTCTTTTTCCGTGTTTGCGACTTTCAATTTAAGGTCTATTAACAAAACAAACGGCTTCTATTGCACAAAGATTTAGGTTTGTGCAATAAAAGCCGCTGTTTCTTAGCTATTTCATAATCTATAAATCCATAGGTTCTTCTTGGCATATTACATAAATTAATGTAAATTTGCTGACCCAATCAGATAGACGAATCAGTAATCCTTATATTATATAATAATGAGAGAAGACTTTAAGTTTGAGATATGCGCCAATGGCGTGGAGAGTTGTCTGGCAGCGCAGGAAGGCGGCGCTGACCGTGTGGAACTTTGTGCGGGCATTCCCGAGGGCGGCACGACGCCGTCGTACGGAGAGATAAAGGTGGCACGCCGTCTGCTTACCACCACCCGTCTGCACGTCATCATCCGTCCGCGCGGCGGCGACTTCCTCTATTCGCCGCTTGAGGTGGAGCGTATGCTGGAGGACATCCGCGTATGCCGTGAGCTTGGCGTTGACGGCGTGGTGATAGGCTGTCTGAATGCTGACGGTACGCTGGACATGGACGCCAACCGTCGCCTCGTTGAGGCTGCAGAAGGAATGTCCGTGACGTTCCATCGTGCTTTCGACCGCTGCCGCGACCCGCATCTCGCCCTCGAACAGCTCATCCAGCTCGGCGTTGACCGTGTCCTGACTTCCGGTCAGCAGCCCACCGCCCTTGAGGGCATTGGTTTGCTGCGCACCCTCAACGCACTCGCCGCAGGACGCATCATCATCCTTGCCGGTTGTGGTGTCAACGAGAACAACATCCGTCAGATACGTGAAGAGACCGGCGTGCGCGAATTCCATTTCTCTGCCCGGATCCCCGTCCGCAGTCGCATGCAGTTCGCCAATCCCGACGTCTTCATGGGAGCAAAGGACGCCGACGAGTCCACATTGATGTATACGTCGGCAGAACGCGTGAGGACAACGATTGGGAATGCGGTGGAGGAATAAATTGCAGTTTTTTTAGTTGAGAGTTGAGAATACACATCCTCTCAGTTCTTCTCCTCCTCGTTCTGCTTCTTCATCTCCGGGTAAGAGATTCTGGTGTGGTAGATGGCTTTCAGGCGTTCTATGAGAACCAGCTTGGCAATGGCGAGGTCGCGGAAGGTGATGGGGCATTCCTTGAAGTAGCCGTCCGTCACGTCCTGGTCAATCATGCGGTTGACGAGAGTGGAGATGCTCTCCTCCGTGTATTCTGGGAGGGAGCGCGAAGCAGCCTCCACGCCGTCGGCAATCATGAGGATGGCCTGTTCGCGGGTGAACGGGTTGGGACCGGGATAGGTGAACGGAGCCGGATCGACCTCCTCTTCGGGATGTTCGTTCTTATACTTTATATAGAAGAACTTGGTGATGCCCGTGCCGTGGTGCGTCACGATGAAGTCGCGTATGATGGTCGGCAGGTTCTCGCGCTCAGCCAGTTTCACGCCCTCCGTGACGTGAGAGATGATGATGCGGGCGCTCTCCTGATAGGTGAGCGTGTCATGCGGATTGACGCCAGCCTGATTCTCGGTGAAGAACACGGGATTCTTCATCTTGCCTATGTCGTGATAGAGCGCACCCGTACGTACGAGCAGCGCGTTGGCTCCGATCTTGTTGGCAATCTCGGCGGCGAGGTTACCCACGGTGATGGAGTGCTGGAAGGTGCCGGGGGCTATCTCGGAGAGGTCGCGCAGCAGACCGCGGTTGGTGTTGGAAAGCTCGAAGAGCGTCACGCTCGACACGAATCCGAACATCTTCTCTATGATGTACATCATCGGATAAGCGATGAGCAGCAGCACGGCGTTGACCACGAAGTGGTAATACATGTCGTGGTCCATGCTGGAGAAGTCGTTGTCCTGCATCAGCTGCAGCGCCAAATAAACAAATGTGCTGCCTATTCCCACGAGGATGGCGGTCTTGAACACCTGCGCACGCCTTGTCAGCTCGCGCAGCGAATAGATGGCGATGAGGCCTGCCACGAGCTGTATGATTATGAATTCGTACTGATAGCGCACGGCGGTGGTGCATATCAATATCATCGTAACGTGACATACAAACGCCGTTCGGGAGTCCATAAACACACGCACGAAGATTGGCACCATGGCGAACGGCAGCATGTAGACGCTGAGGAAGTTATGGCGCATCATGAGCGAAACCACCACCGGGAACAGCGTTATGAGCGTATAGAGCATGGCTATGGATCGCGGCTTGTTGAAGTAGTCGCGGCGGAAGAGTCCTAAGTACATCGTGAATAGGAACACCATTAGCGTCACGAATATCACCTGACCGATGATGGTGTTGGTTATCTGCGTCTGCGTTGCCGACCTTCTCTTTATCTCTCGCTCGAACGAGCTGAGCACGCGGTACGTGTATTCGTCCACGATGTCGCCACGGTCGATGACCTTCTGTCCGCTCATCACCATGCCGCTGGCGGGCGGTATGGAGGAGAGGAGGTCGTTGCGCTCGGTCTCCGACTTGCCCTTGTCATAGATAAGGTTAGGTTCGATGTAGTTGTTGAGGTTGCATCGCTGTAGGATGGGGCGTTGCATGGCTATCTGCTCGTCGATGAAGAGCTGCTCGTAGGCGGAGAGAGTGGAATAGACGCAGCCCAATGATATGCTCTGTGCGCTGTTGCCGCTCACCAGCCTCACCTGCGAAGTGGAGTCACGGTAAGCCTCGTTATATTCGGGCGTATCCATGATGCCCGCCTGATAGAGCCGGTGCAGGCGGTCGGCTATGAGGCGGACGTAATTGTGGGGCAGTCCGGGAATGCCGTTCTGATAGTCCGCCAGGAACTTGCTGACCTGCTTTTTCTCCACCGCCGGGTCGTAGTTGTAGTAAGGCTGATAGGTCTCCAGCAGCGAGTCTTCCTGCTCCTTGATGGTCTCGTCGGTCTTGTAGATGGGGAAGTCGAACTTGGCGATGAACGATCCGTACATCCACGGCTTTCCGATGTCGTAGCGGAACTGCTTGCTTTCGTTTCGCGGCAGCGCCCATACGATGAGGAGAACGGTGATTAGCACGAGTAGCGTGCGGCTGAGGAAGTTGCGCCACTTAAGCTTTCTGCTTGAATAGAATTTTTCCATAATGGTGTTGTCTTTGGGATGTCGTTTAGGTGTCCTGCGGGCTTTGCCCGTGGACGTTTGTGCTTATATTCTTATGTTTAGACTGCAATATTACGAAAAAAATGTCAGAATCGGAAAAATTGTACTACCTTTGTAAAAATAAACGATATACAGATACATAAACATATATATATTCATTTATGTCAGAGAGAAAAGTAAGGGTGCGTTTCGCACCGAGTCCTACCGGACCTTTGCACATCGGTGGTGTGCGTACAGCATTGTATAACTATCTTTTCGCCCGCCAGCACGGCGGAGACCTGGTGTTCCGCATTGAGGACACCGACTCTCACCGCTTCGTTCCCGGAGCAGAGGAATATATCATCGAATCGTTCCGCTGGCTCGGCATCAAGTTTGACGAGGGTGTGAGCTTCGGCGGCAACCACGGACCTTACCGTCAGAGCGAGCGTCGCGCCATATACAAGAAGTACGTTGACCAGCTCCTTGCTGACGGCAAGGCTTACATCGCCTTCGATACGCCCGAACAGCTCGAAGCCAAGCGTGCCGCTGTGCAGAACTTCCAGTACGACGCACGTACACGTCAGGAGATGACCAACTCGCTCACTCTCCCGAAAGAGGAGGTGGAGCGCCGCATCGCCGACGGCGAACAGTATGTGGTACGCTTCAAGGTGGAACCCGGAATAGAGGTGCACGTGAACGATATGATCCGCGGCGACGTCAAGATAAAGAGCGACATTCTGGACGACAAGGTGCTCTATAAGAGCGCTGACGAGCTGCCCACATACCACCTTGCCAACATCGTGGACGACCATCTCATGGAGATAACACACGTAATCCGTGGCGAAGAGTGGCTTCCGTCAGCTCCGCTGCACGTGCTTCTCTATCGTGCTTTCGGATGGGAAGACACCATGCCGACCTTCGCTCATCTGCCGCTGCTCCTCAAGCCGGAGGGTAAGGGCAAGCTCTCGAAGCGTGACGGCGACCGTCTCGGATTCCCCGTGTTCCCGCTGGAGTGGCATGACCCGAAGACAGGCGACATCTCTTCAGGCTATCGCGAGAGCGGCTACTTCCCCGAAGCTGTCGTAAACTTCCTGGCTCTGCTCGGATGGAACCCCGGCACGGAGCAGGAACTCTTCTCGCTGGACGAGCTTGTGGAGCAGTTCGACATACACAAGTGCTCGAAGTCAGGCGCCAAGTTTGACTATCAGAAGGGCATATGGTTCAATCATGAGTATATCCTCCGCAAGTCTAACGAGGAGATTGCACGTCTCTTCGCTCCCATCGTTGCCAACAACGGCGTGGACGAGAGCATGGAGCGCATCACCAAGGTGGTGTCAATGATGAAGGACCGCGTAAGCTTCGTAAAGGAATTGTGGCCTCTCTGCTCGTTCTTCTTCATCGCTCCGCTGGAGTATGACGAGAAGACAGTCAAGAAACGCTGGAAGGCAGACTCTGCGAAGGTGATGACCGAACTGGCTGAAGTGCTCGAGGGCATCGACGACTTCTCCGTAGAAGGTCAGGAGCCCATCGTAATGAAGTGGGTGGAAGAGAAGGGATATAAGCTCGGCGACGTTATGAACGCCTTCCGTCTTGCCCTCGTCGGAATCGGCAAGGGTCCCGGAATGTTCGATATCTCAGCCTTCCTCGGCAAGGAAGAGACGCTCGCTCGTCTCCGCAAAGCCGTAGAGGTGCTTAAGTAAGAATAAGCACACATCCATCCACAACCAAACAAAGAAATGTATAACATAGTCATCTACTTGTACCTGACCGGCGTCGCCATAGCCAGCCTCTTCAGCGAGAAGGTGAAGAAGATGTGGCGAGGGGAACGTCAGACCATAAAGCTGCTCCGCGAGAAGGTCGACCCCGACGCTAAGTATGTATGGTTTCATGCGGCTTCGCTCGGCGAGTTCGAGCAGGGCCGCCCGCTTATGGAGCGTCTGCGCCAGACCCATCCCGAATACAAGATTCTGCTCACCTTCTTCTCGCCTTCGGGCTACGAGGTGCGCAAGGACTATAAGGGAGCCGACATTGTCTGCTATCTGCCCCTCGACACCATCCGCAATTCGCGTAGGTTTCTGAGGGCAGTGCGTCCTGTCATGGCATTCTTTATCAAGTACGAGTTCTGGTACAACTACTTCCACATCCTTCAGCATCGTGGCGTGCCCATCTACAGCGTGTCGAGCATATTCCGAAAGGACCAGGTGTTCTTCCGTTGGTATGGCAAGCAGTACGGCAAGGTGCTGAGTTGCGTGACGCGCTTCTTCGTGCAGAACGAGGAGAGCAGCCGTCTGCTGCGCACCATTGGCATAGATGCCTCGGAGGTGGTGGGCGACACCCGCTTCGACCGTGTACTCCAGATTCGCGACGCTGCCAAGCCATTGCCCATCGTGGATGCGTTCCGCAAGGGCAGGACGGACGGCGGAGACGGACCGGAACATAAGGTGTTCGTGGCAGGATCGTCATGGGGACCGGATGAGGATATCTTCATCCGCTACTTCAATGAGCATCCCGAATGGCGTCTGATAATAGCTCCGCACGTCATCAGCGAGGACCATCTGAAGCAGATTCTCTCAAAGCTCAACCGCAAGACCGTGCGCTACACGCAGACCACACCCGAGGAGGCAGCTACGGCAGAATGTCTGATCATAGACTGTTTCGGCCTTCTCTCATCGGTATACAACTATGGCGACGTGGCTTACGTGGGAGGCGGATTCGGTGTTGGCATCCACAACGTGCTGGAAGCGGCAGTATGGAGCATGCCGGTGTTCTTCGGTCCAAACAACGCACACTTCCAGGAAGCGCAATGGCTGAAGGCGGCGCAGGGTGGCATAGAGATATCGTCGTACGACGATTTCGCTGCCATGATGAACCGCTTCATCGCCGACCCGAAGCTCATAGAGGAGCGTGGCAAGGCTGCTGCAGAGGTTGTGGACAAGCATACGGGAGCAACAGAAGCCATACTGAAGGCAGTAAGGCTGAAGTAACTTCATACAAACATAAAAGACAGCAAAGCCAACGATTTGTATATGGCATACCATATCAATTCGTTGGCTTTGCTGTCTTTATTTGTTTCTATACTAACCGAACTTTAGCAAGTTCAATATACTAATATGTATCTTTCTATTCTATTCCGCTCCACTCATGCTGCGTCGCCATGTTCTCAAGCCGTAGATGGCTATAACCACGAAGCAGATGAAGGGAAGGACGAAGGATACGTTTACGGCTGGCATGCCGATAAGGGTGCCGCGGTCGATGATGGAAGCCTGAAGCGGGGGCAGAACGCTACCGCCAAGGATGGACATGATGAGTCCGGCTGCACCGAACTTGGCGTCATCGCCGAGTCCTGTCAATGCAATACCGTAAATCGTGGGGAACATCAGCGACATGCAGGCGCTTACTCCAACGAGGCAATAGAGGCCCATACGGTCCTGCAGGAATATCACGCCGACTGTCAGAGCACCGCCAACGATGGCGAGAAGCATCAGCAGTCGTCCCGTATTGATGTAGCGGAGGAGGAAGGTGCAGATGAATCGTGAGCAGCAGAATATCACCATTGCCACAATATTATATTGCTGCGACAGCACCTCTGCCTGCTGTTCTGCCATGCCTTCAGCCATAAACACGCGTGTGCCGTACTGGATGATGAAGGTCCAGCACCTAATCTGAACGCCCACATAGAAGAACTGCGCTATGACTCCCTCACGGTAATGTGGCAGCGAGAAGATGCGGCGCAGGGTGGGAATGAAGTTGATGGCGTGGTTCTTGTCGCCGTTCTTCGGCATTCGCCAGAAGAGGATGACGAGGAACATGACGAGGATTACGAGTCCGATGGCCAGGTAAGGTCCGATAAGCACGGAAAGGTCGTATTCCTTTACAGCCTCAAACTCACTTTCGCTGAGCTGCGTACGTGATGCCGTATCGAGCGGATTGAGCTTTGCCTGGATGAAGTTCATCGCCACGAACATGCCGAGCAGCGATCCCATAGGATTGAACGACTGCGCCAGATTCAGTCGGCGTGTGGCTGTTTCCTCCGTTCCCATAGAGAGAACATAGGGATTGCTGGACGTCTCAAGGAACGAAAGACCGCAGGTAAGGATGAAGTAAGCGAGCAGGAAAGGATAATAGTCGCCCGTCATCTTGGCGGGATAGAAGAGGAAAGCGCCGAGTGCGTACAGACCGAGACCGACGAGGACGCCAGCCTTATAGCTGAAACGGCGGATGAAGATGGCGGCGGGGAACGCCATTGCAAAGTAGCCTCCGTAGAACGCCACCTGCACAAGAGCGCCGTCAGTGGCTGACATACGGAATATCTTTGAGAATGCTTTCACCATCGGATTGGTGATATCGTTAGCGAATCCCCACAGCGCGAAGCACGACGTGATGAGGATAAAGGGGACGACGTAGCTGACGCCGTCCTTTGAAAGTATTGACTGTTTCATTCTTTTAGGTTAGTATTTACATGCTGTCTCTTACTATCTGCCTCATCTCTCCCACTCCACTTACTTCGCCCTTGGCAAGTGCCTGCGTAAGGATGTTGCCCATTCCGGTGGCTTCCACGGGTCCTGCCATAACGGGGATGCCGAGTGCCTGCTGGGTAAGGGTGTTGAGGAGCTGGTTCTGCGATCCGCCACCGATGATGTGGAGGCAGCGTATGGGTTGCGGCAGCATATCGTTAAGGTGGCTTACAGCCTTGGCATAACGTGCAGCAAGCGACTGCAATACTACGCGGGCTGTCTCTGCCTTGGTCTGCGGCACGGTCATGCCGTGGCTGTGGCAGTAAGCGTTGATGGCACGTTGCATGGACTGCGGGTTCTGGAAAGCCTCGTCGTCCACGGGGATAATGGCATCAATCTTCACCTCTGCAGCAGCTGCGAGCAGCGGTCCGTATTCCTGCGGGGTGCCTTCCTCGCTCCATTCTGCCATCAGACGCTGCAATATCCACATGCCGGTGATGTTCTGCAGGAAGGTAATCTTACCTCCCACTCCACCTTCATTGGTGAATCCTGCCACACGTGCCTGCTCGGTAAGGATGGGCTTGTCCGTCTCCACGCCCAGCAACGACCACGTGCCGGAGCTGAGGAATGCCACGGGGCACTCGTCGTTGGCGGCTGGCACAGCAGCCACGGCGCTTGCCGTGTCGTGCGAACCGACAGCGATGACGTCCACTCGTCCCAGTCCTGTCTCTTCGGCGATGTCCTCGCGAAGTTGTCCGCGGACCGTTCCGGGCATTACTATCGGGCAGAAAAGGCGGCGGTCCAGTCCGAGACTGTCAATGAGATTCCAGTCCCAATCGCGCTTTTCAGCGTCAAGCATTTCCGACGTTGAGGCAATGGTGTATTCGGTGTTGGCCTCTCCGGTAAGGAAGAAGGAGAAGAGGTCTGGTGTGAAAAGCAGTCGGTCGGCGATGTCGAGCTGCGGGCTGCCCGCCTTCTTCATGCTAAGAAGCTGGAAGAGAGTGTTGATGTCCATCACCTGCGTGCCGTTGACGGCATAATGTGCGGTGGCGTCCACCTCCTTGAAGAACTCAGCAGCCATTCCTTTCGTGCGTTCGTCGCGATAGCAGACGGGATTGCTGACGAGGCATCCGTTGCGGTCGACGAGTCCGAAGTCCACACCCCACGTGTCCACGGCTATTCCCTTCACGTCCAGTTTCAGGGCAGCCGCCTTGCGTAGTCCTTCCTTCATGTCGGCAAAGAGTGCGGGGAAGTCCCAGTAGAGTCGTTCTCCGAGGCGCACCTGCCGGTTTGTGAAACGGTGTATCACCTGCATGTCAAGGCGCTTCTTCCCGTCCTCTCCAGCGGTGAGTGTTCCGGCGATGACGCGTCCTGAGCCACCACCAAAGTCGATTGCCAAATATGTCATTTGAAGAGTCGTTTAAAATTAAATTGAGAGTTGAAGGTTGAGAGTTGAAAGTTATGATTACTTTGATTGCTAATTATCAGCTTTAAATATCAACTAATCATCGCTCTCAATTCTCAACTTTCAACTCTCAATTCTTCAACTTTATATGTTTTTACTTCGTCACCTTTCCGAGTACATAAGCCTCGAGGTCGTCTATTTCCTCAGGAGTCAGAGTATTGTAGTGACCTTGGCTGAGGACGATGATGCGGCAAGCCATCTCAAAGAACATGGCACGCTCGAACACCTCGTCGAAGGTCTTTCCGCAAACCACCTGACCGTGCTTGAGCATAAGGGCGGAATTGTGGTCCTTGAGAGCTGCCTTCACAGCCTCTGCCAACTCAGGCGAACCGGGACGGAAGTAAGGTATTACGGGGATTTCTCTTCCCACGTGGCACGGCACCTCCGCTGTTACGTTGAAGTCCTTCGGTGTCTCCTGCATGCACGAAACCACCGTGGCATACTTCGACTGGAAGTGGAGCACTACGTCGCAGTCGGGACGCTCACGGAGTACGCCGAGATGGAAACCGCTCTCCATCGAAGGCTTCACGCCGTTAAGCACCTCGCCGTCTGCCACACGGCAGACTGCCACCTTCTCCTTGGGGAGTGTAGGCACCCAAGAGCCGGTGCCCGAAACAAGCGCTTCGTCGCCTATGCGCCATGAAATGTTACCGCTTGAGCAAAGGGTCAAGCCAGCGTCGCCCACACGATGGGCCTGACGCAGAAATTCCTGTATCTGATAGTCCTGTATCATTGTTACTCTCAACTTTCAATTATAAATTACTTATAGATAGGTCCGTAGTTCTTGCAAGCGCGGAAGTCAGCTCCCTCCTTGTCCATACCGAATGCGTTCCATGAAGCGGGACGGAAGATCTGGTCTTCCTCCACGTTGTGCATGCAAACCGGGATGCGGAGCATTGAGCAGAGAGTGATGAGGTCGGCACCTACGTGGCCGTATGTGATGGCACCGTGGTTGGCTCCCCAGTTGTTCATCACTGAGTAGACATCGTTAAACGGAGCCTTACCCGTAAGACGCGGAGCGAACCATGTGGTAGGCCATGTCGGGTCGGTGCGCTTGTCCAGAATCTTGTGGATTTCAGGATCGATGTCAACAGTCCATCCCTCTGCGAGCTGCAGAACCGGGCCGAGTCCCTTCACGTGGTTGAGGCGGACCATTGTCACGGGCATGCCGCCGCGTGTGAGGAAGTTGGATGAGAAGCCGCCGCCACGGAAGTAGTCGCGGTTGGCAGGATACCATGTTGTGGCCTTGAGGCAAGCGTCCACGTCCTCGTCTGTCATCTCCCAGAAGTGCTTCATGATGGGGTTGCCCTCAGCGTCAGAAGCGGCGCCCGATCCGTCCAGTGTGGTAGCGCCCGAGTTGATAAGGTGGATGATGCCGCCGGCAGCGCGTCCGGTGAGTTCCTTGCCGGTAACACGCTTCACAGCCTCGGGACTCCAGTATGTGCGCACGTCAGAGAATATCTGGGCGCGACCCGTGAGGAGGTGGTTGAAGAGCATAGCCACACCGTTGCCGGCGTCGTTCTCCGTAGCGAGAATGATCGGTTCACGAGTGCCGTTCCAGTCGAATGAGGTGTTCATAAGAGCCTCGGGATAGTCGCCGTTAGGATAGAAGTCGGTCCACTGACGCTGGCCCTGGAATCCGCCTGCGATGGCGTTATGTCCGATGGCCTCCTCCTTGAATCCGAGCTCCTCAAGGCGCGGGTTGCCGTGCATGAGGTCCTTCATGATAATCATCATCTTCACGATGAACTCCCAGTCCTGGTCCTTCTGCTCGCGTGTCTTTGCCTTCTCTGGACGGTTGGCGATGTCCTCGCCCTCGTTGGTCATACAGTGCTCACGTGTCCAAGCCATAGCCTTCTCATACTCCACGGGGTCGTATACGCCCTCTGTCATGCGGCGGATAATCTCGGTGAGGTCCACGCTCTCGTTGCGCATGCCGAGATACTCCTGGAAGAAGTCGGGATTGACGATTGATCCGGCGATACCCATACAAGCGCTACCCATTGAGAGGTACGACTTGCCGCGCATCGTGGCAACAGCCTGTGCAGCGCGTGCGAAGCGCAGAATCTTCTCTGCCACGTCCTCAGGTATCGAGTCGTCGCCGAGGTCCTGAACGTCGTGTCCGTAGATGCCGAATGCGGGGAGTCCCTTCTGTGCGTGTGCAGCGAGGACGGCAGCCAGATATACAGCTCCCGGACGCTCCGTACCGTTAAATCCCCATACAGCCTTCGGCCAGTGCGGGTTCATGTCCATAGTCTCTGCGCCGTAGCACCAGCAAGATGTCACGGTGATGGTGGAGCCGACGCCCTCACGCTCGAACTTCTCGGCGCAAGCAGCACTCTCTCCCACGCGTCCTATAGTAGTGTCGGCGATTACGCACTCCACTGGCGAACCGTCGATATTGCGGAGATTGTCTGTGATGAGTTTTGCCACTGAGCGGGCAAGGTTCATTGTCTTCTCTTCGAGGCTTTCGCGTACGCCGCCCTGACGTCCGTCAATAGTGGGGCGTATGCCAATCTTAGGAAATTTACTCATAATCTTTAGGTTTTTATGATTTTATGGTTTTTAAGTATTGTAAGTTCTTATATATAATGTAATGTATGGTTTTATTAGGCGTGATACAAAATTAAGAAAAAGTTAGCAATGAGAAGAAGTATACAATATAATTTTTGTTATAACAAGAAAATATTCGGATTATGCTTCGGAAAAATAGCGAAACTGTAGAAAAGAATGACGGCGGAACGATAGGTTCAGACGGCTTGACGGTAGGTATATATACAAAAAAAGGGGCTCCGCCGAGTCCCAACCTTTGTTAACCTTAAATCTAATACCATGAAAAACATTGCAAAGATATAGGTATTTGATGAAACGGCAAAGCTTTTGTACCACAAATTTAACGAAAATGAAACCAAAGCCCCTGTTTCTTGACCTGTGTCAAAGCAAAAAGAGGAAGAAAGGTTACAATCTCGAAGTTTTGACGGGTAGACGGAGGGGGTTTGACAGGAAGACAGGTTGTTTAGACAGGAAGACATGAAGACATGTTTATTCTATCAATTCCTAATTCCTAATTCGGACAGCGGGTGCCGTCCGATACGATATTTGCATTTCTAACGCTCAATACTCCTCGTTCAGCGCACAACAAAATCTTTGGTGCGAAATTCTTGAGTTTTGAGCAATAACGGATATCTTGTTAATACACAATGGATTATGTCGCTAACAAGAAAAAGCTGACGAAATCAGAGGACTTAAAAGGCCACTTTATGTTGCTATAGAGCCACTTTTACACTCCTATACAGCCACTATTGTCATACAATACAGCCGCTATTGTGCTCTAAAACAGCCGCAGTCAGGGTGGTAAAGAGGCTCTATTGGATTGTATAGGCTTGTCAGATGCTTCAAAATACGATAAAAACAGCTCTTGAATTCTCTATAATCAATTTTTATTTTGTAACATGTTTTTACTCTTTGGACGATATTTGCATGGCGGACAGGAAGCCATGTTTTTAGACAAGAAGACATGAAGACTGGTGTATTCTATCAATTCAAAACTGACTGCAGCAGCAACCTCACAGATAAACAGGAATTTATCAGCGAGGTAACTGTGTTAGGCAGGGCTTTGACAAAAACCTTTAACCACATACCGCTTATGGGCGCAAATCCTATCGGATTTAAATAAAAGGCTTTACATCAGGTCTTACGAGAACCATGTTCTCGACAACCTAATGTAAAGCCTTTTATTTGTGCATAGCACGCGCCCATAATCGGAAAAACAAGAAAAACACAAGGTTACACAGTAGCGGAGGTCTCCCCTCAATTTGTTTAGTTATTACATCCTCATGTAACCTTGTGTTTTTCTTTGTTTTTTCCGTTTGTGCTTTTCGAGAGAGGCGAAAGCCTCTCATTCATTTATGGCATATATGGGCGTGAGAACTTGTTCTCATAAGACCATATAGGACATAAAGGAATTGCCGAAGGCTCGAAAAGCATAAGCTGATTGTGGATAAAGGTTTTTGTCAAAGCCCTGCCTACCGCAGCTGACTCACCGATAAACTGCAATTTACGCTATTGACTTTTGCTCAAGTTCTTATTTTGACACATCCTTATAAACCTTCTCATACTCCTCCTGCATATTCCTTACGGAGAAGTGCTGCTCGGCGAAGGCGGCGGCTTTGTCGGCTAATGCGTTGCGGTCGGCTGTGGGGAGGACGTCGCGGAAGAGGTGGAGAAAGGCACTGACGCTGTTGTTGTCCACCAGCAGGGGCCAGTCCTCGGGGAGCGTGTCGCTCAATCCTGGACAGCGGTTTGCAATGACGGGAAGACGATTGATGCTGGCTTCCATCGACAGCATGCTCAGACCCTCAAACTCGGACGGCATGAAGAGATAGTCGAAGGACGACATGTAGGAGGAGAGACCGAAGATGGGCTTGAGGATGGAAGTGGTGGCAAGTCCACCCAAACGTTCCTCCACCATCGACATCATCGAGCCGTCGCCGGCTATATGGAAATGATAGCGCTGGTCGTTGGCAAGGGCGCTGATTACGTCGCAGAGCACGGGGATGCCCTTCTGCGGCTCGAAGCGTCCGGCAAAGAGGATGTTCAGCTTGCCGCGGACAAGGCGCGGATAGGTCTGCTGCTCCACAACGCGCACGCCGTTGTGGATGATTGGCGCGTCGGCTCCGAAGCGTTGCTTATACGACTGGCAGACCGAATCGGATATGCCGATGTTGGCGTTATGGCGAATATAGTAGGGCTCGATAAGCGAGGCGATGGACGGCAGGCCGCTCCAGAGGCGGGTGTTGTGGATGGTGCGCACGATGCGGGTGCGGCGAAGGAGGCAGGGGAAGATACGCGAGAAGGCGTATATACACATGTCGGGCGTCTCCGTGTGGACGTGGATGACGTCGGGATGCCAGCGCAGCATGATGTAGAGCATGCGCAGGGGGAAGAGTATGGCGGCTATGCGCTGGAAGATGAAGTGGAAATTGACGTCGGGCATTAGGGAGCGATGACATACAACGCCAGCTCGCTTCATCTCGCTGATGAACTTATCGGTGTAGAGAGATTTGCCACGCATTATCTCTACGACATGATATTCCATGCCGGGAGTTTCCGACACGGCGATGTTGGCAGCCACACGCTCGGCGCCACCAAGATCGAAATGGGTGATAAGATGGAAAATTCTCATAGGTCTGAATAGTTTTTATATGGTTATAGGAAAGTTGGCTACATGGTCAGAAGATATTCCACCAGCACCGTGCCGTTGTATGCCCACAGCCATACAGTTAGGGCGGCTACGGCGAAGCGCAGCCATGCGTCCTGAAGTTGGCGGAACAGATAAGCTGCGGCGATGGGGATGATGAATGCCCAATGGGCTGTCATTATGTATACCTCGTTAAGGCCGAAACCGAAGCCGAGGTGCATAAGCATGTCGAAGCCGAACCACGTGGCTACGATGAGGAAGAAGCGTTGGCGGCGTGCCACCCAGGCTCCTGCTATGAGGAGCAGCACAATCAATGCCTCCACCACGTAGCTCAACACCGAGCCGTAGCAGACAAATACGGGGCGTGTCTGCTGGACATCCTCCATGAGATGGTCTTTATGGAACTGCAATGACTCGCCGAAAAGGTTGTCAACGACGGATCGTATGCGCGATGTGGTCATGTCGCTCCACTCCAGCAGCGGCACGTCCTTGGTAAGCGCCTCGCCGTTCTGCTTCTTGACGAAGGCGTCATGCGTCTTCAGGCGTTCTATGCGGGCGGGGTCTTTCTTTGCCACGGCAGCCTCAATGTGCTTGATGCGCTGCTCCTGCGGCTTGATGATGGCCTCCTGCTGCCACACGAAGACGGCGCCGAGCAACAGCGTGGGCACCACGAAGGAGAGGATGCTCTTCCACGAGAAGACTTTCTTGCCGTTCACCATCCATGCCGCAAGAGCTATCTTCACGCCGTTGGTGAGCGTCACGCCGGCTGTTAGGAAGAACAGCAGAGCCTGCTGCAGCCATGTGAAGCGGGTGCCGCGCTGCAGGTGTCGGCCCGTCATGAGGAGGGCAAGGAGCAGCAGGGGCAGCGAAAGAGCGAAATGGTCGGGCACGATGGCTGCCGTCATCACATGGGCGAAGCCGTAGAAGAGGGCTGTGAGTAGAGTGGCATCGCCGAGCTTCACCCCTACGATGTCGCGCAGGATGCGATGTAGCAGTACGGCTCCCCAAACGTCTGCAGCTATGAGAAGTGCCGCCATGAGGAAGACGGCGAAGTTGAATTCGGTCTGCGGCATCAGCCAATGGTTTATCCAGTACAGCGGCAGGAGCACAGCCACGAAGAGCGGATGGCGCAGGGCGTTCCAGTGAAGCCTCATGCACGATATGAATATCAGCGAGAAGACGTCATAGCCCGACATGCAGAGATGGTTGTAAAAGACTGACCAGAACCCTACACGTGCACCGCGTGTGAACGAGTCGTAATGACAATAGATGAGCAGACCGTTCAGTATGGTGAAGACGACGGCGGCTGTTATGGCGAGTGGCCGCTCCTCTTTACGTAGTCCTAACATAATGTATAGATGGATTTATCAGGTGAAATAGAGATAGCGGACGATGAGACTGACGTTCCATATCCACAGATATGCCGCAAGCAGAGCCACGAGGGCCTTCAGTGCGAGTGCCTGACAGCGGCGTCCTGCCATTGCCTTCATAAGGAAAGCCATGGTTATCGGCATTACGTATATCCAGTGTGCGGACATTATGTACACCTCGTTGATGCCGAAACCGAGTCCTACGTGCAGCGCCATGTCGAGTGCGAAGTAAGACATTGCCAGCCACATAAACCTTGAGCGGCGTCCGCACCAGATGCCAGCGATGAAGAGCAGGACGATTACTGCCTCGATGATGTAGTTGAAGGCGTGGCGATAGTTCACTATCATCGGTCGGGACTTGAGTACGTCGCCAAGCAGATGGTCTTCATGCAGCTGTATTCCTTCGCCGAAAAGGTTCTCCACCACCGATTCTGTACGCGACGTAGTGACGTCCGTCCAGCTGAGGAACTCGCCGTTGCTGATGGGCTTGCCGTTCTTGCGGCGTCTAACCGGCTTCGGCTTCGCCTTGGCAATGGAGTCGCGTCGGGCAGAGTCGGCAGAGAGCGAGTCGAGCTGATAGGCTGTGAAAGAGGCTATGCGCACCGAGTCGTCGTGCTGTTTGCGGAGCTTTTCCTCCTCCTGCTTCTTCTGCTTCGCAGCCTTCGCCTTGGCACGTGCAGCCTTTGCCGCCACGTCGCGGGGCCAGACGATGTGGTCATAACTCATGCGTGCCGCTCCCCAGGTGAGTGCGGCAGGAAGGAGAATGGCGAAGAAAAGGTATTTCGGTCGGAATATTCGCTTGCCGTTGACAAAGAGCATTGAGAGATAGATCTTCAGTCCGTTGTTGAGCGAAGTGCCTGCGGTGAGGAAGAAGTAGAGCGCCGACTGCCAGATGGTGAGGCTGCGTCGCTTCAGTATCAGCTTGCCTGAGACATAAAGGGCAAGCAGAAGGAGCATCATGGAGATGATGAAATGATCGGGCACCATCGCCGAGAGCATCACGAAGGAGAAGCCGAAGAAGAATATGGTGAGCAGGGATGAGTCGGTTCGGCTTACTCCGACTACCTCGCGGAAGATGCGATAGAGGAACATTGAGGCATAGAAAGCGCAGAATGTCTGTATGGCGGAGACGATGAATATGGCGCAGTTGATGCCCGTAATACACATCAGTGCCTGATTGATAAGGTATGGCACATACATGAAGAACGCCAGCAAGGGATGGCGATAGACGTTATATCCTGCCGTCCAGTCAGACACCACGCTGTACGTGATGGGGTCGAAGCCGGATATGTGGAACTTCGATATGAAGAGATGCCAGTAATGTCGGGTCTGCGGTGTGAACACGTCGTAATACTTGCACACCACTAAGGCGTCAAGAGCAAGGAACACTATGAGGAGGAAAGACGCGAGACATCGTTCCTCACGCTTTATGCGGAAGAGCGAACGGAAGACGCCGGAGAGCGAACGGAATATTTCTGATAATTTATTGTTTGCTGGCATGTGTATTAAGATGGTGTTAATGATAAGGAAAAAAGGGGTGGGCGAATGGTTACGCCGTTATCTCTTTAGGAAGAACCTTACGAGAAGGAAGTTTACGGGGACGCAGATGCTGAACATCGGGATGGGTGCCCACTTCTCGTTGACGCCAACCCAGATGAAGAAGTTGAGCGTTGCGAGCTGCAACACGTAGTTGACGACGTGCGATAGGGCGAATCCTGCGCCTCGCTTCGCCGATGCTTTCACGCGGAACGTGAAGCGGGTGGACGCCCAGAAATTAAAGAAGAAGCTTATAATGTAGCCTATTGTCAACGCCACGCTTGGCGAGAGCCAGTGGAGCAGCACCCAATAGATGGCATATTGAAGAAGGGTGGCTGCAACACCGACTAAGCCAAAGCGTACCACCTCGCCGAGGCGTTCGCGTTGCTGGGGTGTCAGTATATCGTTATGAGTCATGCGGAGAAAGTATGATAGGTTGGGGTTGTCTTTGTTTGGCGGGCATCAGAATATGCGATAGTAGCTTTCGTCTGCGAAGGCAAGCATCTGCTTGTCGCCGTTACTGTCACCGAAAGCAATGAAATGATAGTTCTCGCGGTCGGGATAGAGTCGGCGTATGCAATGCACCTTCTCTGCTCCGTAGCAGTTGTATGTAAGGAAACGTCCGGTTATCACACCGTCCTTTACCTCCGGAATAGTGCCGAGAACGTGGAAGTTAGACTTGCTGTCGCGCTGGATATGGGTGAAGAAGGGGCTAACCCAGTTGACCAAACTGGCGCTGACGATGACGATATCCTCGTTGTCGCGGAAGAGCCGGTTGAGCAAGTCGGTGGCTTTAGGGCGCATTAAGTTGAAGTTTTCTGTTGCAAAACGCTTGCAGAGATTGTCAAAGACATCAATGTTCATCCCGCGGAAGAACCACGAGAAGACTTTCTGCTTAGTCTTGCCGTTATCACAAAGTTTTAGCTTCATCGCGATAATCATCGGGGAATGAAGAAAAAATCCGAGCAGAAAGCGCCACGTTCCACACGCAAATCGTATGAAACGGAGTAATGTGTCGGCGGAAGTAACTGTTCCGTCGAAATCAAATAAATAAACCTTCTTGCTCATAAATATATACCATTATTTTACGTTGACAAAGGTACGTTAAAATAATGATATAAGAACTAATATGGACTAATAAAATTGGTATAGACGGGAATTTAATGGTTTGGATTTATACTTGCGGACAGTAATTGTATGATAAAAATAAAATAGCGGAGGTTTACGCCCCCGCTATTATGTTGAGTGAATAACTCTTTAGAAGTAATAAGCCAAGCCTACCTGCCAAGCATTGGCCTTGCCGTTCTTGCCGAGCACATCCTGGAGAGCTGTGTTTGCTGCGTCAGAAAAGGTAACGTCGCCGGTCTTGCCGCAAGCGATGTTATAGTTGGCTGACACCTGAAGGTGGCTGAGGACGGTGAAGCCGAGACCTACGTTAACGCTGAAGTTGGAAGACTTGAGCTTCCATTCTGCTGCGTCCTGGAAGATTGACTTGTTCTTGTCGCCTACGTTGAAGCCGAACTGAGGACCTGCGAAGAAGAAGACGTTGGCTACGCTACCGAGACCTACGCCATAGCGTACGTTGATAGGAATGTTGATGGCCTGGGTCTTCAGTCTTGCTGATGTGATGTCCTTCTCGTCGCCGTCGCCCTTGATCTTTGCCTTTGCCTCGCGCTGGTCGTAGAGTGCAGAAGCGTCAATGCCGAGTCCTACGATGGGAAGAGTGAACTTCACGGTCGGACCGATGAAGAAGCCTGCCTGGTTCTCTGTGTCGAGGAGCTTGTCCTTGTCAAGGCTCATGCTTGTTACGTTAAGACCACCCTTGATACCGAACTGCACCTGTGCCTGAGCATTGTTGGCGCCGAACATCATCGAAAGGGCAACGATAGCTGCTGTAAATAATTTCTTCATACCTTTTTTGTTGTTAGTTAATAAATATAACTTAATGGCAAATGTAGGAGCTGTGAGCTCCTACGCCTTGCTTTAATGTCTTTGTCTGCGAACCGTAACACGTGCCGAACCTGACGATGACGAAGACGACGATGATGCGGGACGCTGTTTCTTCACCTTTGTTCTCTTAGTGGTGGTTCCACCGGCGCGGCGGTTTTTCTTCTTCAATGCCTTGGCTGCCTTCTTGTCCACGGCTGCGATGCTGTCCAAAGAGTCCTTCGGTTCGGGCTTGCCCCATACGTTCTGTTCGAACGCCTGCAGCTCGCCCTCGATGCGCTTCTGCTCCTTTTTCATGGCAGAATCCGTGGGACAATACTGTGCGAGCGTCTTGCCCAGCATGTTCGTGGTCTTGTATATCTTGCCCTTGTACATGTTCTTCGTGAAGAAGTCGTCCATGGACATAGTGGCGGCATTGTTGAGATTGGAGGTCATAATGGTCTGCTTGGTGAGGAACGGAGCCAGATCGTCGTACTTCACCCAGAAGAGCGGATAGCTTGTCGCGGCATCACCGAAGTCGTCCTCACGCTTCAGGATTGGGCACAGAGCCAACACCTTCGTGTGGAAAGCAGAGTTGCGGTCGTCGTAATAAGCCGACTCCTTCACGTAGTATGCCATCACCTCGCGCGACGGAATGTCGCTGTCGTCGATGCGGATGCCACGGTCGGTGCGCTCATAGAAGATGTGATAGTTATCGAGGAGCGACTTGAGGTTCACCTTCGAGGCATCGTCAAACACCTCGTTGCCGTCCAGACGATACTCATAAGCCGTGATGGCGCGGCGCATCACCAGCTTGAAGATGTAGGTGAAGAGGTTCATCTGCGAGCCAACCGGCTCCACGGGATAGTAGAGTCCGGCGTTGGCGTCCTCGGTGAGGTTTATCTCACGATAGATATCGCGGCGCCACGTCACGTCCTCGTCCATCGCTTTCTGCGTGGGGAAGGAAATCTGGGCGCGTACGCTCAGACCCTGGTCGCTCTGCTGCTTCTGCTGTGCCTGCTCACGACGGCGTGCCGCCGGCTGGGCTGTCGCCATCTCCGAAGCGAAGAAGGCTGCAAGCAGTATCATTATTACTTTCTTCATTTTTCAGTATTTGGTTGTGCTGTATTATGTATTTACTTACTTGACTATCACTTCCATCGATCCGTTCAGCTTTCTTGTGATGCCGTCGGGGCCCACTGCCGTGATGCGCGAGATGTAGAAGCGCTTGCCACGTGAGAGCTTGCGGAAGGTGTCGCGCTGACGTTCTGAGAAGGAAGCGCCTGCTGACGCCATCGGAACGGCGTTACCCATATTGTCGAAGAAGACTGTCTCGAAGCTGGTTACCTTGAATTCGATGTCAAGGATGCCGTCGTCGATGGCAGCCTTGATGCCGTGAGCGCCCATAAGCGAAGCCTTTGCCAGTCCGCCGCCACGGAAGCGGTCGGTGCCTATGCTGAGGTAAGCAGCCGGATCAGGCAACTTACGTACGTGGAACGTGAACTTGCCCATCTGGCGTGACTTGCCGTTGTCGTTGCTTGCCACGCTGATGGTGACGTCGCTGCCCACGGCTGAAGGACGTGCTATGTAGCGTCCCATGCCGATGCTGCGGAACGAACCGCCCGACATCGAAGCCGATACGGCGCTGAGAGGCACGCCCGGAATGCTGACGCTGATGGGGTTGTCATATCCTGCGTAGAGCACGTTCATGAGGTCTGCCGAAACGGTGGCGCTCGGTGCCACTACGGTGTATTTCTGTGTGAAGTCGCGACGAATGACATTGCCGCTACCGTCACGCATGGTGATGTAGCCTCCGAAGGAATGCTCGCCCACCGCTCCAGCCGTGAAGCGATAGAGTCCGTTGCTGATGCACTGTCCGCCGACGTAGATTTCGGGCTGCTGTGTGGTATCTACAGCCGCCATGACAATCTGTGCCGAGAACTGGTCGCCGCTGATGACGGTCTTCGATTCGGGGATGACGAAGGCGCTGAGCTTGTTGACGCGGATGTCCTTCATGTCGATGTTGGCAACAAGAGTGTGGAGCACTTCGCCTTCAGCGTAGCGCACGTCGCTCTGAAGCTTTGAGAGAAGCGTCACGGCACCAGCCACCGGCATGTCCTCAAACATGTATTCCTGCCAGTTCTTGCCCATCGTATGAGCCTTCTTCGGCAGCTTGGTGGTAAGGTTGCTCTCTATGATGGAGCGCTGATGCGGGTCAGTCACCATGCTTAGGATGCGCTGACGGAAAGAGTTGATGGCGTTGTAAAGACGCTTGCCCTGACCTGTTCCGGGAGCGAGCATCACGTGGCTTGCCGCCTCAAGGTTGTCCTTGTTCTTTATGTCGTAGATGTTGCCGTCCTTGCCGTCCGCCTCAATGACTATCTGTTCCTTGAGGCTCTGCGCGAAGTTGTAGAGCGAATCGCTCATGCGCTTCACCGCCGTGGCCTTCTCAAACCACTCCTTCACCTTCTGCGGGTTGGCCTTCATCTGCTCCGCGAAGTTGCCATAGAGCGCCTCGTTCTCCTTGGAAGAGTTTGCAGTGGTGCGGTTAAGGCTTTCCTCCACGATGGAGAATCCGTTGAGCACCTCTGACGAGATGTTCAACGCCAGCATAGCCATGAGCACCACATACATGAGGTTGATCATCTTCTGGCGGGGTGATATGGTTCTCTTCTTTATTGCCATATTCTTTGTCTGCTCCTTTTTCTTTACTTCTGATTGAGGTTCATGTTCACAGTCATGGCTTCAATCATGCGGGCGTATATAGAGTTGAGCTGTTCAATCTGCTGTGCCATGTGGCGGCTCTGCTCGTTAATCTGGTCGATAGTGCCAATCTGCTGACTGGCTCCCTTAAGCTGCATCTCGTAAACCTTGCAGATGCCGGTAAGCGTACGGTTGAGATTCTCCATCTCCTCGCTGTCGCGTGTGAGGCGGACGCTCTGCTCCGACACCTTCTGAAGGGTTTCGGTGAGGTTCTTGAGCTGCTCCAAATAGCTTGCCTGAGCGTCTGCCAACTGCACAGCCACCTCACGGTTGGCGGCAAAGTCGGCTGCTGCGGCTGCCACGTTCACGGCTGCTGCGTCCTGACCGGCTGCTACGCCAGCTCCGGCTACGCCACTCTGAACAGCGGCTCCACCCAGAATGCTTCCGCCACCGATGATGATGGTTCCGCCACCACCTACGGCTGCACCCACGTGGGCTGCTGCTTCAGCGGGCGACTCTCCGTTTCTGCCAGCCTCGTAAGCTGCCTCCACTTCTGCCTCTTCATTGTCTATCTCCTCGTCGTCGATATGGGTGGGCAGTTCCTTGCCGTCCTGCGTCTTGTCGAAGGGACGGTCGAAGGCTGAAAGGAAGAACACAAACACCTCAGTGCCCATACCTGCGAAAAGCATGATGTTGGCTCCCGGAAGGTGAGTCAGTTTGAAGAGCGTACCGAGGATAACGACAGAGGCACCCCAGCTATACGCATAGTTGAGGAAGGTCTGTCCGGGGACACTGTCCATCCATTTCTGGAGATGGTAGACTATGTTGAATTTGCTATATACTGTCATGATCTTTGGTGTTTAGAGTTTATTTAGGATTTTTTTACTTCTTCTTGCTCTTGTGCTTACCCTTCACGCTGGACGTGCTTGCAAGACTGCGTACGCAGCGGAAGCCGATGTAGCAGCGGGGCTGGTTCTGATATTCCCATGTTCGCCATGCCGCACGGATGAACGACTCGGGGTCTTTCCACGATCCTCCGCGCACGCTCTTCTTCTTCAGACGGTATGGGTCTTCCTTGGCGGCGTTATAGGAGAGCGTCGGGTTGAGGTCGTTCATCGCCTCCACTCCGGCTTCGGTGAATACGGTGCTGGTCCACTCTGCCACGTTGCCAGCCATATCGAACAGTCCGTTAGAGTTGGCGTTATATATTCCCACCTTCGACGTGATGAGGTTGCCGTCCTTGGTGTAGTTGCCACGGTCAGGCTTGAAGTTGGCGAAGAAGCATCCGTCGCCGCTCTTCACGCTCTTGTCTTCCCACGGAAACTCGTTGCCGCCCTTTCCGCGTGCAGCATACTCCCATTCCGCCTCAGTCGGCAGACGATAACGCTGCACGAAGCGTGCCTCAGGGCCAAGGCCCTTAAGCAGATAGTCTGTGCGCCATGCGCAGAAGGCATTGGCCTGCTCCCATGTCACGCCCACGACGGGATAGTCGTTATAGGCGGGATTAGAGAAGTAGTTGCGCAGGTATGTCTCGTTCTCGGCGTTCTGGAAGTCGTTCACCCAGCACGTCGTATCAGGATATACATTTACTATATATGTGTTGAGGAAGTCCCACGGACCGGAGAGCTGACGGTTGACTGTCTCGCGTACGATGCGTCCCTCGTCGTCGATGTAAGCCGTGTCCTTCGATATCATCACCACCTCGTCGGGATTTACCGTTACGTCGGTGTTGAGATTGCGTTCCTCGGGATTGAGTCGGTTGCGGCGCAGAGCAGCAGCCGTATAGTCATACACCTCATAGCGATAGTTAAGCTGACGATAGTCGAGCATCTTCTCGCCGGTGATGGGGTTGCGTGTGTAGACGCTTTCGATGGCACGCTGCTCGTCCTCGTTGGGCTTGCGTGGTAGCGGCTTCTTCCAGTTGAGGTGCGGCGTGACGGGGTCGCCGTTCTTGTCCTCTGTTATCATGTATGTCTCGTCGCCGCCATACTGCGGGTCAGCGAGTCGTGTGCGGATAATGCTGTCACGCACCCACATGACGAACTGCTTGTATTTTGAGTTGGTCACCTCTGTCTCGTCCATCCAGAACCCGTCCACTGAGACGTCCTTCACGGGCGTCTGCTTTCCCCAGAGCGAGTCCTGCTTCTCAAGTCCCATACGCAGGTAGCCTCTTGCGACCTTCACCATGCCGTATGGAGCCGGTTCGGCGAAGGAACGTCCGCCCACGCCGACCACTTCGCCGCCGCGTCCTGCCGACGAGGAGGCTTTGCTGCCGAAGCAGCCAGTCAGTATCATGGAGAATGCCACGACACAAAGTAGGAGTATGCTTTTTCTTGTTTTCATCTATGTTTATATGATTTTCTTTCTTAGTATTATGGTCTGTATGTCAGTCTTTTATAGTATGCGTACACTCTTGTGGAGATTCTTTCCCTTCTTCTGAAGGTTGAGGTCCATCTGGTAGCCGATGAAGAGTTCGTGGCTGCCGTTGCCGGGATTGATGGCGGAGGTATACATCTCGTAGGAATAGCCCATCACGATGCCGTGTACGTTTCCTCCGACGAGCACCGTCACGGAGTTGGTGGGCGAATATCCTGCTCCCACGTACATCATCTTCTTCTCATGCGTATAGACGAGGCGCGTGGTGATGTCGCCGCGATACGCCACTCCGTCCGTGCGCACAAGGAAGGACGGCTTTATTGTAAGAAACGGACTTCTCAGCTTAATATTGCATCCGCCGGTCAAATAATAGGTGGCGTCCACCTTCAGCTCGTTGGTTTCGCCGAGATGGACGAGGGGCGAATTGATGTGCTGTGCGGAGATGCCGGCATACCAGTTGCGGTGGGTGTAATAGAGTCCGACGGCGAGGTCGAGCGCGTTGCCGTCCACCTTTGACGAGGTGAATGCGGGGTCGCTGGAGTCCTCGAGGTCGAGCTTCGAACCGTCAAAGCTCTCGCTGAGCATTCCTGCCGAGACGCCGGTGGAGAGTTGTCCGCCGAATAGCTTCATCTTGACGGCGTACTGCAGGGCGAGTCGCTGGTGCGTGAACAGACCTATCTTGTCGTTCATAAACTGGAGTCCGGCTCCGTGCGTGGTCTTAAGGAATATGAAGGGCATATCGGCGCCCGCATACATGGTCTGCGGGTTATGCTTGAATCCGGCAAGGTCGATGGCATAGGCTGCCGAAACGTTCAGCTTGGGCTGTTTGCCTACGGACGCGGCATTAAACGACGGTTCCATGTCGAAGTAATGACTGAAGGACACGTCGTACTGCGCATGGCTCAAAAGCGAGACAAGCGTAAGCCCGAATATTATAATTATCTTGCGTTTAAACACGTATGTATAACGCTTATGTAATATAATTATTGTGTAAAAGCAGAAAAAAATAAGGTTCCCGACAAGAATGCAGGTTTTCTTTTGACAGGAAGACATGCAGACATGATTTTTAGACATGAAGACAAGAAGACATGATTTTTTTGTTGACTGTATGCTATGGGACAAACTTAGGAGGCTATGGCGTCTCGCCGTAGCCACGCACCCACGTACAGCAAGATATTGCTTATTCCGCTACGAAACCGTTTTTTGAGCGTTCGTAGCGAAATAAACACCGTTTTCCTTCGCTGTTTTGTGATTTTCTTGTAAATTTGCGATGTAAACAACAAGAAGAATTATGTGTGAAATAATTGGTAGAAAAAGGGAGATAGCTGAATTGAGGCGTTACTACGAGAGTGGTAGGGCTGAGTTTGTTGCCGTATATGGTCGCCGTCGTGTCGGTAAGACATTCCTGATAGATGAGGTGTTTCATGACAACATGGTGTTTCATCATACCGGATTGTCGCCTTACGACCGGCGCCGTAAGATAACCCTTAGAGACCAATTACAGAATTTCTATTTCTCTCTTCTTCGTCAAGGCATGGAAGACATAGCTCAACCCAAGTCATGGATGGAGGCTTTCTTCTTGCTTGAGCGTTTCCTGGAAACATGCGACAACGGAGCACGTCAAGTGGTTTTCATAGATGAATTGCCGTGGATGGATACTGCTCGTTCCGGTTTTCTTACGGCATTGGAAGCTTTCTGGAACGGTTGGGGTAACATGCGCCATAATCTGTTGCTAATAGTTTGCGGTTCGGCTACCTCTTGGATGCTCGATAATCTTATCAGTAATAAGGGTGGGCTGTACGGACGCCTGACTGGAGAAATCAAGCTGTCGCCGTTTACATTGAAGGAATGCGAAGATTTTTATCTTAGCCGTGGCATAAAGATGTCTCGTTATAACACCACGCAGGCATATATGATTATGGGCGGAATTCCTTTCTACATGAATTTCTTCAATCCTTCATACAGTTTGGCGCAGAACATTGATGCTCTGTTCTTTGCTCGTAATGCCAAGTTGGGGGATGAGTTTGAGCGACTCTTCAATTCTGTCTTCGACAATGCTGAAGACTGCATGCGTATTGTTCGCTTGTTAGGCTCCCGGCATTCCGGATTCACTCGTAAGGAGATAGCCGAAAAGACCGGACTTAACCCTAATGGTGACTTCTCTAAAATGTTGAAGGCTCTGATTGGTAGCGATTTCGTTGTGAAGTACGTGCCGTTCGGAATGTCCAAGCGCGAAGAACACTATAAGTTGATTGACTCGTTCTGTTGGTTCTGGCTTCATTTCAAGGAAGGGAAGAAGATAGGGCAGGAGGATTATTGGCAGCGACATCTCAAGGAGAGCGACGTCGCCTCATGGCGTGGCATAGCCTTTGAGGAGGTGTGCCTGCAACATATTGCCCAAATCAAGTATTCTCTTAATATTGCTGGCGTTTCATCCCAACAATCTGCTTGGGTGGTGAAAGGTGGTGAAGAAACGGAGGGTATGCAGATAGACCTTCTCATAGAACGTGCCGATGACGTGGTGAATGTATGCGAGATGAAGTTCTACAGATCGCCTTTCGTGCTTACTAAGCAGTATGCACAAGTGCTGAGTGCCCGTATGCAGACAATGGAGAAGAAATTCCCTGCATTGACATTCCACTTGACTTATATAGGCTGTACGGAACTGGTAAGGAACGAATACTCAGACATGTTCACGGCTTCACTTACTCTGGACGACTTGTTTGTCTGACATGAAGACATGATTTTTGTTGACTGTGGGCTTTGGGACAAACTTATGAGGCTATGGCGGGACGCCATAGCCTCATAGGTTTACCTTGACAGCTTGTGAATTGCAGTTTATTTAGTTGAGAGTTGAGAATGGAGAGTTGAGAGTTATGATATGTATGATAGTTAATATATTGATTATTATACACTTAATAAGGTAATCATCGCTCGGCTTTGCCGCTTGCCTTAGCAAGAACTCTCAAATTTCAACTCTCAACTCTCAACTCTCAACTTCGTTAGATAAATTCCTGTTTATCGGTTAGTTTGCCAGACAATATTTGCATTTCTAACGCTCAATAATCCTCGTTCAGCGCACTAAGAAATCTTTGGTGCGAATTTTTTGAGTTTTGAGCATGCAAGCATAGCACACTGACGCACAGAAGGTTATGCAGCTAAGAAGAGAAATGTGCAATGAATGACGGTGATAAACATGCATCAAAGGGGCACAATAGAGCCTGTTTGCCACTCCAACACAGCCTCTATTGTCATACGAAAAGAGCCTCTTTTGCCTTCCAATAGTGGCTGTAATGGAAGGCAAGAGAGGCTCTTCTGATATATTATGGGGTCAAAAACGATGCAAAACCACGCAAAAACAGCAAGACAAATCTCTAAAACCGATTTTTATTTTGTAACATGTTTTTACTCTCTTGGACGATATTTGCATTCCTTACGTTTTGGTTCTTTAATACTTAATCTTGAAGTAATCGAGCAACATCTTGAAATGGTCTTGCGCTGTTAGGCATGTGTCGGTAAGATAGCCGGGGATATGGTTCCATTCATGTAAGCCACGATAATAAAACATTTTAAGTTCATCAGTTATGATGAAAGGCACAATGGCGTGATTGAGACATTCCTTGAACATTATCAGTCGCCCCACTCGTCCGTTGCCGTCCTGAAATGGATGGATGGTTTCGAAACGATGGTGGAAGTCAAGAATATCCTCGAAAGCTATCACCTTCTTGTTCTTATAATCCCTAAGCAATTCGCGGATGGCCTTGCCCACCAACTTAGGATCTGTCGTCTCAATGCCACCCACCTCATTAGGATATCGTTTGTATTCGCCTACGGCAAACCATGACTTTGAGGCATCTGACGTGCCAGCCTTCAACAAAGCGTGCATTTGTTTAATCATAGCTTCCGTCAACGGTTCTTTTGCCTTGTCAATTATAAAGTCGATGCACTTGAAATGGTTTGTGGTTTCAATAATATCATCCACTTTTACCGCTTCGTCAGTAATTCCTATGGTATTGGTTTCGAAAATATACCTGGTCTGTTCCTTTGTAAGTCGGCTGCCCTCAATATGATTAGAGTTATAGGTCATATCTATCTGTATACGATGATAGATGCCGCCCTTCATCCTCCCTTCTTTTTGTTCTCTTAACGACTGAAGAAGGGGCGAAACACTATTCCTTGCATTCTTTCTTTGTGGCAATGGAGCATTCGCAGGAACACTCCATGTCTTTCCTATCAGTTGAGCACCCGATATCTTTCCCTGCACACAATAGTTGCGCACGGTTCTTTCTGACATCCCATGCAAGTCTGCATATTCTTTTGTTGATATATATTCCATACGTTATCGGCATAAAAAGTGAGTAATAATATGCAAATATAGCTGTTTTCTTGCCGATAACGGCAAGAAAACAGCTATATTTACTGCAAAGGCTCAATATTATGTTTAGCTTACTTCGTCTGCAAAAGATCGAAGTAGATATTGGGATCCTCAGATGTCGGTTCCTTGCATTCTCCGAACTCTGGATCAAGCGTCACTTCCATAGCCTTATCTTCCATAGCCGTAAACTTATCTTTCTTACCATATCCGGTTTTATAAATTGGGACGATTCTTATGATATATTTCTCAGGCTTTCTTGAGTTGAGTCTGAGTCCCCACTTCTTCTTGCCGTCTCTCAATTCAAAGAATACGGGTTTTGAGGATGCAGCAAATGTTCCGTCGGGTCTATGCAGTTCGAAACGCATGCCCCATTGCGTAACGGTGCTCTTTCCGCTTGCATACAATTCACCTCTGATTTCATAACCTACCGGTCTCTTCGGATTGTCGAAATCTGTATACGAACATGCCTGACGGCAATTGCTCAGTTCCATTATAGTCCGCACTCCGAATGGTGTCTTGTCCGAATAAATCGCACGTTTGGAATCGTCATCGTAGCCAACCATGGCGTAGAACGTCTTGTTCTTCTTGTTGTCTATCTCAAATTCTGTCTCCCAACTATTCTTGCTCTTTTTCTTCAAATAATCGTTCATCACCAATTCTGCATCTGAATTATATATTATCACAAACGGATTGAAGGTCTTTGGTGTCTCGGTGAACCATACTCTGGCAACATAACGCCTCTTGGTTACATTCATATCTGAAATATAGTCGAGAGGAATTATAGCCATAGACGTTATTCTTGGCGACAAGTAGAATGTCTTGACTGGCCAGTATCCTTCGAATATCGTGCCTTTGAAGTTCCATATCGGTTTTTCCTTCAAGAGCTGGAACCTTGCACCAATATTAAAACTCAGATTCCATCCTGCTTCTATAGTAGGTGGGTTGTTTATAAGTACTCCCATATCATTAATATCTGTATCGGCACTTAATTTAAGTTGAGGTCCCATTGTTCCTGAACCATACAGTCTGAAGAACTTGTCCAATCCCTTTACAGTAACATATAATTCAAGAGTCAGGTCTGCATTTATGGCAAGATTGCCGTTCATAGCATCACCCAACTTCATTTTTGGTGTGGAATATTTGGAGTTGATGATTTTAGGTTTCGAACTGTTGGCGGTTTTTTCTATACCCATCTTTTGTACTGACGTTTCACTATTTGTACCAATTACTTCGGCTGTTCCTGATACAGAAACAGAAAGTGAAGGATCAAAACCCACTATTATGGGGGAAGAACCGATAGGTATTTCGAGCTTTTTTGTGATTGGAAACAACGACGATTCGGCGGTTGACATTATATCTGCCTGTAATGATGCTGTACCACCTACCTTAAATCTTTTGGTGGTTACGGTTGAATCAGTAAAGATGAATCTGACATGTTCTTTTTCAAGACTTAAGTCAAAGTCAATCTTTCTATATTTCAACGACAAGTATTTAAAATTAAAAAAGCCAGTCAAGGATCCTGTCAAAAACTTATATGACTTTAGATCCATATTAGCATTTAAATCTAAAGAGAATTCCGTCTTTTCAGGTTCACCGATACCTTCCTCCCTCGTCCTCTGCATGGCATATCTTCGCTTCTCAGCCAACGACTTGTCCGCGATGGCAGGATCCATATAGTCAGCTACGTTAATGCTGGCATGTATGTCCAGCTTCTTGTATACATGACCTAATGTGGTGTCTGTACAAACACACTTTATCATACCGTTCTCCTTCGTTACCGACACCACTTTTCCCATCATTGCGTTTGGAAACTTCTCGGAGAATGTGGAATAGATAGCGTCTCCTATCTGCGGTATCATCTCGTAGGGCGTTGAGGTGGAAAGCCACACCACAGAGTCTTCGACATTGAGGACGTACTGAGAGTTTGTTTCGTCGAAGACTTTTGTGGTGGGGTTAAACTGGTAGGTGGTGGTGCCGTCAGCGCTCACGTCGGTACGCGGCGAGCTGAAGCCGTCGCCGTTCTCTATGTTGTCGTCCTTGCCCTTCTTCTCGTCTTCCGGCTCGTCCATGTAGAGCGTGCAGGAGGCGAAAGTTAGGGCGGTGAGGATCAGTAAGAATATCTTTTTCATAGTTGTCGGGTTTTATAGATTCGTAACTCCTTTAAACGTCAGTCGAGGTGTAATGTTATCAACTTTGAGAGCGTGCCGTGCGTCTCGCCGTCGAAGGGCAGCTGCACGTCGAAGGTGCGTAGGCGCACCTCCCGCCGGTCGTAGCACTTGAAGGTGATGATGTCCTCGTCAGAGGCGCTTACCGGACCGTACACGCGGATGACGGCGTAAGGCTTGCCCTTTGCCTCCTTCAGTTCGGCTATGCCTCGCAGCTCGTCGTCCACGAAGGCAGCCACGGCTATGTCGTCGCCGAGCTGTCTGCCGGCTACGTTGATGTCGGCGTAGACGACGGTGTCGAAGAAGTACTTGTTACGGTCAACTGTCCACGGGGTCATTACGGTCACCACGCAGGTGTCCAGACGCATAGTGGCTGACGACATCGCCGTGACGTAGGCGGTGCCGGGCTGCTGCGCCACGAGTGTGTCGACGCAAAGGCGTGCCACTTCGGGTTGGTCGATGTGCCACATCACGCCCTTGTCCTTCACCTCTGGCGGCGAGAAGGTGACGGTCAGACGCAGCGAGTCGCCCGGCATGATGAAGACGGTGTCGCGGTCCATCTTCATCGTCGCTGACGTTGTCTCGCCCGTCTCGTCCACGTCGAATAGTTCGCCGCAGGAAGTGAGCAGCGGCATGGCTGCCAACAGGCAACATGTAAGGAGTTGCCACATACGCGTCCTGACACCCCGTGGCGACAGAAGCTTGGTTATGAATAGTCTTGTCTTTTTCATTTCGGATGGATGTTGCCTGTGATTTTTTCTGTGATGTTTACTTATTTCGCCTTAGAGGGGGCTTTCGCCGGAGCCGTTATCGTCACCTTGTTGGAAGGTTGGCTGCGTCTTCCGTCCGTAAAGCGCACCACTACGTAATAGCTGGCTGACTCGCCCGGTGAAAGGAGCTGGTCGGTATGGAGCGGCATGTCCGGCTCTGTGGAGCAGAGGAAGGTGTAGTCTGCCTTGCCCTTGCGATAGACGCAGTAATAGTAAGGTGTCTGCTTGCCGTCCACTGCCTTATGCTCCCATGAGAGACGTGCTTCGTCCTTCACGGTGTCGTAGGTTCCGACTGCCTTGATGCCGAGTTCTGCCTCCGTGAAGTCGGCGAAGCGTGCCGAGAAGATGAGGCTTGGCTCGGAAGCTATCTCCGAACGGTTGAACGACACTACCATATACTCATAGTAATACGTGTTGTTGGTCTGCGGCTTGTCGGTGAGATGTATCACTCCGTCGGGGCTTGCCTTGAGCACGTCCTCCGCTGTGACGATGGCTATGAGGTCCCACGTGCTGCTGTTCTCCAGTCGGCGGTAGATGCGATGATAGTACATATCGGCGTCCAGACCCGTCACCCAGTCCATGTGTATGCCCGAATTGTCCACCCAAGCCGAGTCGAGGTGAGGCTGTGTAGGCGGTGTGATGTGCGGTCGCTCCACCTGCAGGATGGGCGAGAACTCACCGGTGTTGTTGCTGTAGTCCACGGCACGTACCTTATAGTAGATGAATCGCTGATTGACGGTCATCTGCACCGTGTCTACGAACATCGTGTCCTTCAGCTGTCCCTGGTTGCGCATAAGGAAGTGGTGAGTGGTGTCGTTGGCGTAAGCCAATTCGTAGTAAGCCACGTCGTCGTCCGCGGGCTTGTCCCAGCGCAGGGTGATGGTGCCGTCGTCGGCCGAAACCTCAGCACGGAGATTGCCGGGAGCGTCCGGAGCCTTCATGTCGCTGATGCGGAGCTGCACGGGCATGGAGTAGCCCACGTTGCCAGCCTCGTCGTATGCCGCCATTACGAGCATGCCCGTGGAGAGTCCGGTGACGTCCACCTTCACCTCTCTTGTGTCAGCCGGAAGCGTCTTTTCGCAGAGCGGCTTCCAGTCGTTGCCCGTGAATCGCTCGTTATAGTAGAGCGGGAGGAATCCTGCGAGGTCGGCTTCCACGGTGTCCTTCTCCCACGAGATGGTGGCGAATATCTGCTTTGTGGGGTCGGTCTCGTCGGGACGGTCGATATTGACGAGTGTGATGGTCGGACCCTTAGGCGGCTTCATGTCGCCCACCTTTACGGTTACTGTCTCGCTCGGTGCTGTGGTGTCGCCGAAAGCGTCATGCGCCATTACGCGATACTCGTAGGTTCCGGGCTGTGGCACGTTGTCGACGTACATCACTTCCTCGTCCTTGTCGTCGAGGTCCTGCTTATACATCGGCATGTATGGCTTGCTGTTGACGCGGCGCCATTCCTGCGTGCCAGCCACGCGGCGCTCAATCTCGAACGACGAGTTGTGCTTGTCAGTCCAATAGAGCGTCACGGCGAGCTGTCCGGTGATGCTGTCCGTCAGTCCCACGTTGTAAGGAGCGGGCACGTAGGGCTTGTTCTCCACGTTGCTGACCTCCTTGCCCTTGATGAACATATTGTCGTCCTTAAAGCGGCGGGCGGGCTGGATGATGTAGGTGTAGCGTGCTCCCTTGCGTACGTTGCGGTCGACGAAGCGCATTGCCATGTCTTCCGCGAGGTCCTGACGCCATTCGGATGCGAGGATGGCGAAGGCAAGGCTCGTCACCTGGTCGTCATACAGCTCGAGCATCGATCCGTACGATCCCGGTTCCTCACGTGTCTCGGTGGGCTTCTTCAGGTTGTCGCCGTAGATGAGTCCGTAGCCGATGGTGGCTACCGAATCGTTAGGCGCATACTTGGCACGAAACTCCTCCAGCGTCTTGGGCTTGAGCGCCAACGCCAGCGTGTCGCAATGGTTTTTCTCGTCCCAACGATAGATGTTATATCCGATGAGATTGAGCCTCATCCATGCAGCATAGTCGGAGGGTGCCCATCTCAGCACGATGCGGTCGCCGTAGGCACGTGCCGTGAGCATGATGTCGGAGCCTTCGTATGGCTTGCCCTTGAAAGCCGTGGTGTCCTGCGCCACCTCTCCCGGCAGCATCTTGCCGGCTGTCGGGATGGTGTCGTTCTGTGTTCCTCCATAGAAGGAATATCCGGTTCGTGAGCCGACACTCGCCACGGCTGTGATGGCGGCGAATGCGCAGGTGGCGGCGAATGCGGCTGATAGTCCTTTCATTATCTTCATATCTGTACGTTTTATAGTCTATTAATAGAATTTCTTTAACGGCTCGTTGATGGTGATCCTTCGCTGACTGCTGTTATGCAATACCGTATACTCCTTCTTCTGTACGTCATAGTCGTCGATACGGTAAGTCCGGACAATCATCTTCTTGAGGTTCTTCATCGCCTCCTTTGCCTTGAACTTAGCTTCGGGATAACCCTTGTCGCCCGTGAAGGTGAAGAGCACCATTCGGCTCTGATTCATGCTCTGGCGTGGAGTGGCTCGCTTTCCGGCTCCCTTCATGATGCTGTTGAGCGATACCTTACGTCCTGACTCAGAGTTTTCGATGATGCCACACCATAGCAATGTCATCTGATAGTACGGTATCTTTATCATCTGCGTAGTCTCGTTCAGACCCTCTCGCGACACTATGATGTCGGTTCCGAGGTGCTGGAGGTTCCATTCTTCCACAGCGTTGGCACGCTTGGTATTGAACGTGGTTCCACCCTTATCGAGCACCACCTTGGCATTCTCCTTTATCTTCTTGTCCACGTCCTCAGCGAGGTAATAGACGTTGGCGATGTTTTTAAGAATGTCGCCTGCCGGGTTCTTGGGGTTATACGTCGGAATGGTGGCGTGGCATCTGATAGGATTCACGTAGTCGTAACGGTCATTGTCGATGAGCGGCAGCGGATATTCCGAACCGTAACCTCCCGACGGATAGATGGAGTTGCTATGAATCTTCTCCCAGTCGTTCACGATGTTGTAGTTTACGTCACCTTCTGCGAGGAATCCGCTGTAGTTGCCGCCGAGGTCGCTGTAGGTGAGCGACGTGGTGGTGGTCACCATAGTCTGTATACGGTCTGACTCGATGTTCCATCCGCCTATCAATGCCCAGTTGGCAAGGTAGCTGATGTAGTAGAACGGGTCGTAGTAGGCGAGGAGAGTATTGGTGTTAGGATACTTCTTCTGTCTTTCCATTGCCGAAGTCTTATATCCAATCTCCACGTCGGGGATGTTGCTGAGATCAGGACCGTTAGACATGAGCCTGGCGACCGTTGTTCCGATGAACGGCAACTCATAGTCGAGCGGACGGCCGTTGTAGCCAGTTGTCCAGTCGCCGTCAATGGTTGTGACGTTGAGGTCCATGATGTTGGCAGCTACCACCGGTTCTTCGGTCTCGCGGTTGTCGTAGCAGGTGAATACGAACTCCCAATACCATTCCTGGCCTTCAGGAGCCTCCTGGTCGTACGCATTGCCGAACAATGAAAAGACGGGTTTCATCGTCTGTTCGTTGGTCACGCCAGACTGCAGAGCGTCGTCGTCAGTCTTCTTTATGCCTCCCGACAACGTGCCGTTGGGTATTCTCGTCAGGGACTGCTCCTCCTTCTTCACCTCTTCCGTAGACGATGAAGATGACGAATTGTCCGACTTGGGCACTACGCGAGTGCCTAATTTTGTGGATGACGAAGTCTGCGTTGTGGGCTGTCGCCTTGTCGGTGTTGTCTCGGACGAAGAGGTGTTGCCCGACGTAGAGGTAGTGCCTGACGATGCTTTCGTTATGGCAGACGACTTGGTCACCCTTGTCTTCCTTGTCTGCGGCGACATAGCGTCAGCATAAAGGTCGATGTTCTCGTTGGCATCCATATATGGACCATGGAATGCAGGTCCGAAGCGGAGGTCCTTTTTTATCTTGTCATTTAAGAAACCCTCATTAAAGTTCTTTCCTATATTATCATTCATGGCTGGTCCCGAATAGCGTCTTGAGCTGATAATCTTTATCACCTTATAGCCGCCGATAGTCTTAGGTATTAGGCCAGGACAGCTTCCGTTGGTGTAATTAGAGTAGTATTTCTCTCGGAAGTGAATGGTCTTCTCCGCTACAACTGTCTCTTTCGTCACATTGGTCTTCTCATAGTCGAGCACGAGGTTGTAGGTGTTACCCGGCAGAACCTTGGTTTTGAATGACGCAGAAGCTCTGTTCTCCCAGCCTGCATACACTTCCTGCTCCTCTATCACCTTGCCGTCCTTCTTCAGCTTCCACTTGAGTTTGCCGTCAGAATAGAGGCGGTTCAGTACGTTCTTCTCCTTGAGCACGATGAGCGGATTTTGCACATCAGTGGCATAAGCAATGACGGGTTCAGCCGACTTCAGCTCATTATACTTCGACGGATAAGCCACAGCCACAAATGACTGGAGGTCGCCTCCGTCCTGAATGTTCATGCCGTCGCTGTTGCCGGTACGGAAGTAGAACGCCTTGGTCTGCTCCCATGGCACTTCCTCAGGCTTGCCCTTCTTGACATTGTATGTCTCGGGATCGTGCCAGTTGCCCGCACGAAGCTCCTTGGCAAGGCCAGTAATCTCGAGCTTGTAGAAGCGGTTGGGGTTGAGGCTGCGCATTCCTCGTACCGTCACCTTAGTGGCATTGAACTCTATATTATAGTAACGTATCACGCTGTCGCGCATTGTAGAGTCGCTATACTCGTAGAGCTTAACCTGCTTGGTGGACGGATTGAAGCGGAACGTACGAGTTGACGTGGTCTCAAGGATTTCTCTCTCGGCTTCCACCTGCTTCATCTGTCGGTGGAGGTCAGTCTGGTCGAGCAGCGGATACTGCTCGTTAAGACGTGCCATCGGAGTGATGGTGAAGTCGGTGGGCAGGTCAGGACTGATGGTCATCTTGTGGTTCCATCCGTTCTTTCTTACCTCCTCGCCAATGGACGATTCGCCCCAAAGCTGGAAGTCGTCAAGCGCATTGCCGTAGAAGATGTCACACTTCTTGCCGCAAGTGAACTGGAAGCGGCGGTTGAAGTTGATGAGGCCGCCCAAGAGACGGAGCTTCATGCGGAGGTCGCCGGTGAAGTAGCTCGGGTTAGGCAAGCCCATCTGGAGTACGCCGCCGATGCCAGCGTCCACGAGGTCGATGCTTCCCTTCCAGAATCCGAGGTTCAGGCGCAGACCCATCTTGGCATAGAGGTAAGCGTAGAGCTGTCCCTCGCCGTACCATCCCTTCCATCCTGCTGCACCGGGAACGCCTACACAGTAGACCTCGTCGCCGATGTGTGTGATGCTGACGTCGAAGCCAGCCGTGGCGCCCATGTCGGCATAGAGGATGCCGAGGTCCACATTGATGTAGCCCCATACGCTTGCTCCGAGCATTACGCCACCCGTGGCGTTGGCGCGGAACTCTCTTAAGGCTTCCTCGCGGGCACGCTCAGCCTTGCTTACGTCTGCTGACTGAACGCCGTTGCTGCCGCGGCTACCGGTGAGGAACTGGCGAATGTTTTCGGGAATAGGAGGCAGAGCGCCGTTGTCCGGCAGCTCGTTGCCCACACAGAAGTAGGCATCCGCTCCGATCTTCACTTCCACAATCTTCGCCTCAAGGTCGATGAGGATGAACTGGCAGCGTTCGCTCTTCTGCGGTTTGCCGAGATAGAGGTGCCACTTCACCTTGTCGAAGTTCACACCTTTGTCGCGCCATGTAAGACCGAAGTCGAGTGATATCTTGGCTCCTGACGTAGCCTTGAAGTTATCTTTGTTTTCGTTCTTGTTTTCATCCTTGCTCTCGTGTTTCTCCTCCTTGCTGTGTTCCTGATGGAGATTGTCCAGTCCAGCCATTGAGCCGAGCTTGTCGTAAGTGGTCTTTATGGTGTCGTTGAGAGCCTGCATCTGCTTCAGAATCTTGCTGTCCGCAAGCTGTTCCGTGTACTTCGTAATCTCACCCGCATACTTCTTTGCGAGTCCGTCCGCCTTGGCGTCAACCGTGACGTTCAGACGCAGGTACTTCGACTGGTCGTCGTTCTGATAAACGATGGACGCTCTCGAATTAACCAATCCTGCCATAGCGCTCACATTGCCGTCAAGCATGAATGTGGTGAGGCGCTTGTGCTCCTTGTCGTATACCACGGTGAGCGAGAATTTGCCGCCGATGACGTTGTCGCCACCCGACGCTGCTATTCCCAAACCAGCCGTTACGCCGATGACGCCCTTCTGAGCGATGGCCTTCGTTGCGTCCTTCGGGTCCTTTCGGCAGTTGAAGTAGAAGCCGCCGTGGATGTCGTTAAGCTCGATTGGCGGAATCTGCAGACCCACAGCCGAGCCGATAGCGATGTTGAAGTAGCCCCAAGTGAAGTTGTTGCCTTCCTCCTTGTGCTCGAAGTAGCCTCCGTTTGAGTCGAAGGTAAAGAGATTTCCGGGGAGCGCAAACTTAAGATGGCCCTTATATCCCTTGTCCTTCACCTTGTCGTTAGGACGTATGACGTCCATTCTTCCCGAGATGGTGATGCCCGGAAGGTTGGACGAAACCTCGATGGAATTAAACAGACAGTCCTTATATTCCAGCGAGATGTTGCTGATGTCGTCGAGGTTCTTCACCTCTGCCTGCAACTGAATGCCAGCCTTTGCCACCACGAGGTCTTCCAGCAAGCCAATCTTTCCCTCGAGGTCGAGCGTCATCGCGCCACCCGAATAGCCGAGGTCATAACGTGTAATGCCGAAGCAGAACGGACCTATCTTCTTCTCTAAAGAAGCCAACGACCATTCGCCCATGTTGAAATAGATGGGCTTGTCCTCAGAACCGAGGTTGCGTTCCTTCTCCTCGCAAAGCGTCTTCCACGCCGAACGTCTCAGCTCTTCAGCCTGAGCTGCGTGTGCCTTCTTCTGTGTTTCCTCCTTATCATAGATTGATTCCCATGTAGAGCAGTTGGCAATGCGCATCTTTGTGAAGTGGATGCCGGGGATGCTAAGCTTCAGCGGCAGTCCGTCGAGAGCTTTCTTCACGAAGCTCGAGCGGTTCTTGGCAGCCTCCACCTTGTCGTTCACCTCGTCCAGCTTGCCCTGAATCTCGTCAGCATAACCGATGGTAATGCTTCCGCCCATAGAGAATTCCAGTCGGGTCTTCGTCGATCCGTCAGCCTGGTCTTCTGCTTCGAGGAAGAAGTAGGTCTGCTTCTGCTCAAGGTTTGCCTCTGCAAGGATGAAGTCAAAGTTGATGTCCTCCACCTGCTGCACCTTAAATATATAGGCGTAGCCGTTGTCGTTGTCCTTCTTGAAGCGCTTCTGGTTATATATATTACATGTGTAGGCGATGTCCGAATTGACGAGCGGCAGCTTCATGTTGCCGTCGAAGTAAGCCTTCTCGAAGTTGCTCTGCAGGAACTCCACGCCCACGTTGTCGAGCGTAAACGCCCAACCTCCGAGCTTTCCGGTCTTTGCGCTGATGATGTCCTCCGCACCGAACTTGAGCGAAACGCCCGACTTGTCGAAGAACATGTCCTTGGCAGCGAGAGTAAGGCGTCGGTCGCCGTCGCCGTCTTCCTTGCCCACTTCCATAGCCTTCGGGAACTTTACGCCCACCTTGCTGATGTAAAGGCCCATCCATTCCTTGTCGTTGGTGCGGATGTCAGCCTTGCTCTTGTCATATCCGGCGGGGAACGATCCCATGTTGTTGTCGTTCACCGTTGTGGAGTGGTCGTAGACAATGGCGCCCGGGCAGAATGTCCAGCCCGGAAGAGCCTCTGCTTCGAAGTCGTCCATGGCAGCGCTTGCCGTCCAGTTGTTCCAGTCCTTGACGTCAGTCTGGATGTTCAGCACGGGTCGCTCTTCCGTAGCGGTGCCGTTAGCCACCTTCTTCAGCTTAGGAATGGCGATGTCGATGTCGATGTGTAAGGCTGCCAAAGAGTCAGCCTGCCAGTTGATGTAGCATCCGTCGGCAGGTGCCTGACCTTCGTCAGCCACCGTGATGTCGGTCGGAGCCTTAAACTTAATCTGGAAACCGGACGACGGTTCCTTCACGTCTATGGTGGAAAGCAGACACATCGATCCGCTCTCCGGCAACAGACGGTCGGGGCTGATACATGTGTGCGGTGCACCGAGGATGAGGATATTGTTGTCCGTATAGCGGCTTTCGGGCAGCGTGAACGTACCGATAAGGTCCATTGAAGCCCACGAAGGAGCGAATGTCACGTTGACAATCTGGATGTCCACCGGAGTCTTGTTAACCGACTTCGGCAGCTTCATCGGCATCATTATGTTGTCAAGCCTGCCTTCCGTGAGGAAGTCCTTGGCTCGATGGTAATAGTCATAATACTTGCCGAGGCTGAGCTGCTTGGCGATGTCGCGACCTCTGTTAGACGCTTCCTTCTGCAACATCTTAGCATAAGGTATGCCAGTGTCGCCGATGAGGTTGTCAATGCCCCAGTCGGAGAAGAGCTTGTCCACCTGCTCGCCGTTGTTCGACGCCCATGTGTCGCCCTTCATGCCCTTAGCCTTGCCGGCATAAACGATGTCGTCGGTATTGATGAAGAGCGAATCGAACTCCACCTTCACCATCAGCGACAATCCGAGCGGCGACCATTCCACACGACCGTTGCCGCGGAATCCGCCGTCCTTGCCGTTCTCCTTCAGCTCGTCGATGGTGAGCTGATACTGTCCGATGCCCACCACCTTGCCTATGAAGTCCTTGGCAGACTTCTTCGTAGGCTTGAGGTTCTCGATGTTCACCATTGACGAACACTGGAAGAACTTCTGGCTGATGCGCTGTGCGAGGGCGAAGTCGATGACGTTGACGGAGTCGTTGACGAACGCCACGGACTGTACGTTCTCGCTCTTGGGGAGCACGCGCAGAACCATATAGTCGCCAGCCACCACCTTGTCGCTGATCTTCTCCCACTTGATGGAGTCAGAAAGGTCGTACGTGGAGTGTGTGTAGACCGGCTCTGAGGCGAAGATGTCGGCGCGGTCCATCTCTGGCTCGCCGCGGAAAAGCTGCACCTCATAATTGATCTTCACCGTGTCCTGACGCTCGCCTACGCCACCCACGAACCATGCCTTCTTCCATTCCACGCCGATGTCGTCGCCCGTGAATGACTTGCGGGCTCCTGTATTGCCGGGGAAGCTCGGTCGGATGATCTGCGGATTGCGGAAGTTATATACCGAATCGGTCACTTCCTCCTTGCCGCTGCCGAATCCGAAGTCGAACTCGTCGTCGTCTTCCTCCTCGTTCTTCTTGTCTTCCTTCTTATCCTCCTTGTCGGGAGTAGGGGGCGTCACCACGGTGGTGGCGTCAGGCTCGAAGCGGAAGAGGCGGAGGTCGGATTTGCCGTCGTTCTCCACCATGGAGTAGTTGAGATAATTGCTGCCCAGACCTGACTGTTCCGCCGTGACGCGTGCCACGTAGGTCATGTCGTCTATCATGGAGCGGATGCGCTCCTGCGGCAGAATCAGCATCGGCGACATCAGTCCCGACTTCTCGTACACGGCAGGATTATACTCTATGGCTTCGTCGGGCGTCTGACCGCCGACAAGCTGCACCACCTTAAACTTATACGTAAAGCGTGCCGCGCCGGGATTGCACGTCACGATGGGTTCTTTCCACGTAAAGAGGGCGTTCTGCTTGTCCATGGTGCATACGGAAGCGTCGGAAGAGCTTCCGATGCCGGGCATAGGCATGAGGAACTCGGGCGCCTGAGCCTTATAGCAGATAGTGAAGATGCACTGTCCGCTGCTCGGGCTGCTCACCATGACGGGAGTGTCACGTCCCGGCTCCCAGCGGTAAGCCACGAGGCGCATGCGATACTGACCCTCGGGCAGGAGTCCGAAGGCGCCGCCCTCATAGTCGCTGAACAGACCCGGGGTGGTGGCGATGCGGTCATTGGGCACATGATTGAAGAGATTCTTCATCTCCACCATGCTCAGAATGTGCGTTCCGCCGGAAGGCACCGTGATGGGCTTGTCGGGCTGATACTGTGCAGGAATCTTGACGTAAAGTCCCGAGTTGGGATTTATCTGCTCAAGGTCCATGACGAGATAGACGTTCTGTGTCTCGCCAGAAGAGTTGATCAGACTTACGTTGAAGTAGTTGCCGGGATTGGCTACGTACAGCATTGCCTGCGGAGGCAGCGTGGGCTGTACCGGATTGACCGTCACCATTACGTCCTGAGCGGCTGCCTGCAGCATGGCACCCAGGATGATGAGTAGTGATAGGATGTGGAATCTCAGTCTGTTCATATCTTGATCTTTATTTTATCGTGGGAATAAAAGTTACACTATAGCGACTTGTTCTGTTCCTTCTCCGCCTTACGCTTTATCTCGAGGAGCGTGAAGGTGTAGGTGTAGTTGAAGCTGATGTTGATGTCCGTGGCGTCCAGCTTCGAACGTGTCTTGGTGATATTGACGTCGCCGTACTTGTTGAATCCGGCAGTCATCGAGAAGAGATGCTTCTGCTTGATGCTGTAGCTGGCAGCCATGTCGCATCCCATGGACAGGCTCTTCGACTGTCGCTTCACCTCATTGTAGCACATCGAGAATGTGGCTGAGAGGTTGAGGGCGTCGTCCTTGAGGAAGGCGCGGTTGGCTGTCACCGAGGCAAGGTCGCTGGTGTAGCGCGTGTTGAATCCCTTCGACGACTGGTGGTTCAGCGAAGCCTGGAAGCTGGTCTTCCATGCCTTCACCTCCAGTCCGTAGCTGGCTCCGATGGCGAGGGACGTTACGTCGCTCACGCCGGTGGCGAAGCGGTTGAGGTCCTTGTTCTGCACGAGGCTGGCAGAGAGCGAGAAGGCATGACCGAACTGGTCGTTGTCCACGGCGTAGGACGGCGTGAACGTGAAGGTGTTCATGGCGCGACGTACGCGAGTGGTGTCGTTTACGTGTGCCGTACCGTCAGCCTGCGTCTGCAGATAGCCGTTATAGCCGAACGAGAGGTTGAGGCGGTTGGCTATGCGTGTGGCTATGAAAGCCGAATAGACGAAGCCCCGCGTGGTATAGAGCTGCTTGTTGGAGAGATTGTCCTCCTGAGCGGAGAACGTGGCTGCCACCGACACGCGGCGGAAGAGTGTGGTGCCGAGGCTGGCTCCGACGCTGTGATAGTTGTTAGCCATATAGTAGGTGCCGAGCGACGTATAGTCGGGCTGTATGATTCGATAGAAGAGCGAGGCGTTCACGCCGCCCGCGTTGATGTTGAGGTTGGCGTCGCCCGCGAAGCGTGCCATGGAGGTGTAGCGTGTGTCGAACACCTTGTCCCATCTTGCCACCTTGCTGTCCGTCACCTTCTCCGCGCGGGTGTCGGTGGTGAAAGCTGATGTGGCTACGTTGGCTGTCAGCGACATCCAGTTCTTGATGCTCACGCCTCCCTTCAGTCCCACCACGATGTTCTCCTGCGGCGATATGCGCTCCTGCCAGTACTCGTCAATGGAGCTGCGGCGGTCGTATGCGCGGAGCAGATAAAGGTCGAGGTAGTTGCTGCCCGTGCCGTAGCCTATGTTGAATCCCCATCCTATGCGGCGATACTGCGGATTGCGCGGCGAGGGCGACGTAGGGTCGTCGTTGACGGCGCTGCGCAGCGTGCCGTAGAAAGCTCCCACGCGGAACTTCTGCGTGCGATATTCCAGACCCACACCGTTGTAAGACATACTCATGACGTAGGGCGAGAATCCTGCCGACGACCTTCCGATATGTCCGTGCCATTGCTTGTACGACGGCGAGAGATTGAAGGAGATATGGGGATAGTTGAAGTCCAGATTGTTGTTGGAGTAATAAAGCGAGAAAGGCATGTTGAATCCATACATGCTGATGTTGAGGTTGAGGAACAGCGTATTGCTCAGCGGCGAGGCGTATGCGCTGCCTGCCGTTGAGTGAAAGTAGGTGTTCTGTGTACCTACGGAACCCGTGATGATAAGGGGATCGCTCTTCGCAATCTCCGTGATGTTCTGTGCTGTTGTGCCGCTGGTATGCAGAAAGAGTGCTGCCACAGCCGTCAGTATGGTTATGTGTAAGTGGCTTTTCATCGCTTTGGTTCTTTTAGTGGTTATTTAAAGTTTCGCATGTCTCGAGACATGCGAAACTTTTAGTTATATTAGTATAGTCAGCTTACTTGACAAGCTTCTTCGTAACGGTCTTGCCGTCCTTGGTCTTCACCTTCACTACGTAAACGCCTGAAGGAAGGCCGGTAACGGTGGTTTCGCCGGTTGAGACAACAGCACCGGATGCGTTGCATACGATGACGTCAGCCACGTCCATGCCCTGGACTGTGATCTGTCCGTCCACAACGGCGATGCCCGAAGATGCGATGTCGGCTGCTGTGATGCCGGTGACGATGCCACCTACAGTCAGACGCTGCGGAGCGCGGAGCGAACCTGCCATCTTTGCGAACGGCATCTGCTCGTTGATGGTGCGCATCTCGCCGCTGACGGCGTCATGGAGCTTGAACGAAATGGTCTCGCCCTTGTCAGCATGGACGGTGATGAAGCACTTGCCGTCTATCATCTCGCCCTCACCACGGCACTCGTCGCCTACGAAGGCGCCCACCGTGAAGCGTTCTGCCGAATATTCGTTGCCAAGGTCAGCGACGATGGTCATGTTGTCAGCGAACGGAGCGCTGTTGTATGTCCATACGCTCTGCTTGTGCTGGGGAGCGTTCATCACCGGAGTGCCCTGAGGCATAAGGCTCTCACGCTGGTATTCCATGTCGACGTTCTCTGATCCTGCATTGAAATACATATATCCGAGTCCGGCATGCAGAGTGGTAAGGGTGCCAGTCCACTTTTCGCCATTGTATTCAGCGAAGCCGTCGTCCTTCGATACGATGCGGTCGCCCACGTTGAAGACATTTATATTTTCTTCTTTTACAAACACCGAGTTGATATCGTGGTCATACTGATAGGGATTGCCGAGCCAGTTCCACATCGGCACAATCCGACGAGAAGTCTGCATGTCTTCATAAGCGCCGGTGTACATGATTCTCAAGTCAAGCAGTCCGGGCTCCTCTTCCTTCACCTTAATCTTATAGCATTCGCCAGTCTCCAAACTGTAGATGTCGCCGAAGTAGCCGTATTCGGGGTCGTTATGGAGAAGGGCGTCTTCTGAGCGGATTTCCTCCACCACGTCGCCTAATTCGTATTCAGGAGAGTTCCAGCGCACGCTGCCGGCATAGAACGAAGTCCACTTCCATCCTGCCTTCTGCATGTAGCGCTGACCGATTTCGACATGAGATGTTGCCACCTCTACGCCGTCGAGCTTCACGCTGATAGTGGCTCTGCCCACGCTATGAGGTCTGATGGTGTAGTTAAGCTTGTTCTCATCCGTAGGAACAATCTCTACTATGCTCTTCCATTCCTCAGAAACATAGCTGTCAGGAGTTATAGTCACCTCCACTCTTGACGGGTCGACCTCTGCGTCAACGGGGTCGGGAGTAAGCACGAAGTCGCGTGTCTCGGTGCTTACCATCTCTACGTATTCGTCCACCTTGAATCCCTTAAGAGACTCCAAAATCGTTATGTTGAAGTGGTTTGAAATTCTATACTCATCATTTTGGAGTCCTTCTTCAGTTGCGATGGTGCGCTCAGATGAATAGGAGACATTAATCCATCCCCCACCTATACTATCGATTAATGCAGAAAGGCTGTCTTTCTCGAAATTATAATACAGGTTTACGGCTTTCGTATAAGATCTGATATCCAAATCGCTTTGTGCTATATCGTACTCTTCATATTCTTCATACTTAGGCCATGACGGTGTCATGATGATGTTGTTACGGATATCCTCAGAGATGTCCCACTTGTCAGTATCCTTTCTTGGCATCAAGAAAGTCATCTCCTCCTGCTTGAACGTGATGTTCGTAGGACCATCCTTTACGATTACTTCGTATGTGCAAGTGGCTTGCGGATTCTGCACTGAACGTATCGTAACACGAACTCTACCTGGCTTAAGGGCGATCATCTCGTCACCTTCATTAAAATACTCGTCACCAAATATGTCGGTATACTCATAAGCTCCGTCAACATCCTCGTGCACTCCCTGATAATAACCTGGGTTAACTTCGTAATGCACGCTGCGGTCTGTAGCATCCTCCGGCATTACCTTATAGCCGGCAGGAAGGATGTCGAGAAGGTTCTCGCCTAAAAACATCTTAATAGTCTTAACGGAGCCAACCATCTTGATTTTCTCTACCGGCTTAATGACTGTGACCTTAAGGTCCACGCTGGCATTCTCGCCGCTAAGCGTCATGGTGTAAGTGCCGGCCTTTACTGGATTAAACTTGCCAATATCAGAGCCTATCATCGGAAGGAGGGCAGTCTCGTCGCTGCTCTTCCATGTCAGTTCCTCGTTGCAGTCGGCAGGTGAAGTGGTGTAGCCGCTGCGAAGCACAGTGTTGAGGGCTGCAGTATCGCCCAAGTTAACTGTGATGCCATTCTTATACTCGTCGCGAAGCTCAATAGAGGTGGCAGGCTGGATGACACGTACACGAACCTTTGTGTACTGTCCGGTAGGCTTCATATCCCAAAGATTCGGACTTACGCTAACACTACCGTATTTGCCAGTCGACTTAAGGGCTTTAAACGTATTGCCTTTGATGGAGGCATATTCATTCTCTTTCTCACCTTGCCCCATGGTCCAGTTCATTTCCGGTATGTTGGCATTTGCAGGCTCAAACGTGATATGATCCAACAAATTGAACTCTGCACCTACCTTAACACTCACTTCAGGCTGGACGATACTATAATACCCAGGACGTATGAACGTCAGCTGATAGAGGGCTGACAACTTACCGGTGGTACCATTATTAGTATAGGTTACTGCATTGGCGGCAGGCTTCAGGTCGTTGTAAATATAAGACATATTGGCTCCTGGAATACTTAAACGGTACGAGATAGCCTTGCCATTGTCAGTATTCGTGCCCTTTACACGCAGAGCGAAATAATAAATGGTTTGGGTGTCCGATACAGAATATCGGCTTACCTCCGCAATTCCGCGGCATTCACCATCAATGAATGCTCCAAGGTAAGTGTTGGCATCAAAACTTTGTACTGCACTGCCTTGGTCATCTACCAAGCCTACATAAATGACGTGCTCGTCAGGATAAGCATTGGGATTGTAGCCCCAATCAGGTTGTTGTGCCGCCATACCTACGGCATATAGCAGTAGGGATAGCATTAGTAATAATTGTTTCCTCATATTAAAAATGATTTGAAAGGTGAATAATATGTTATCTATTTAGTTTTATGTTTAATAATGTGATGTTTGGGTTTCTTGGTTATTTCCTGTTCAGTCCCCAGCTTTTCCACATGCTCCCTGATTTTGCCCTCGACGTCATCATAAGAATGTCGCCAAGGTTCGTTCTCAATAGTATAGTCTTGCGGTCTCATATTGTACGTTATTTGTGGTTAGTAATATTTGCATGAGACAACATGCCTTACGCTATGTCTGTCAGCACTGCAAAATAAGCTGAAATTCGCTCAAGTCAATTGTATAAACTTAACAAAAAATGGCCAATTCTTTACAAAATTAAGGTCAAAGCGCAATTTGACAAGTCAACAGGCAATTTACGCACCTAATTTGACAAGGGATTTAACAGACATTTTGGGCTGGACGGGGAGACAAAAGAGGCAATAATCGCATGCGAATAATATCCGTTATTCGACGTAAGACATACTCTTTTAGACAAGAAGACATTCATCCTATCAATTCAAAACTGAATAATTCACAATGCGCCTTGGCGCACAATTCAAAACTCAAAATTCCTAATTCCTAACTCTTCGGCGGTTCCGCCGAAGATTATATTTGCATTCCTGACGCTCAATACTCCTCGTTCAACGCACTAAGAAATCTTTGGTGCGAAATTCTTGAGTTTTGAGCGTGCAGCAATAGCGTACTGATGCACAGAATGTTATGCGATTAAGGAAAGAGATGTGCAATGAATGACGGTGCTAAACATACATCAAAGGGGCACAATAGAGCCTCTTTACTACTCCATCACAGCCGCTATTGTCATACAAAAAAGCCTCTTTTGCCTTCCAATAGTGGCTGTATTGGAAGGCAATAGAGGCTTTTCTTATATATTATAGAGTCAAAAACGATGCACCCCCCACAAAAACAGCAAGATAAATCTCTAAAACCAATTTTTATTTTGTAACATGTTTTTACTCTCTTGGACGATATTTGCATGGCGGACAGGAAGACACGTTTTTTTGACAGGAAGACATGAAAACATGTTTTTTTAGATGGTAAGCCCTGCCTACTAACCCTCTTCTCCCTTGCGATACTGCGTCGGCGTCATGCCGATCGTCTGCTTGAAGACACGGGTGAAGTGCGACATGTCGTAGAAGCCGCAGCGCATGGCCACCTCGTTGATGGTGAGGTCAGGACGGTTGTCGAGCAGACGCTGCGCCGCATACATCTGCCTTGTGCGGATATAGACGGACGGAGTGCTGCCGGAGACGGCGCCGAGCTTGCGGCGGAACTGGGCCGGACTCAAGCAGAGAGCCGCTGCCACGGTGTCGACGGTGACATTTCCATCGTTCATTTCCTTTTCCACGATGGCGTTCACACGGTCGAGGAAGGCGCGGTCCTGCGGGGGAAGGGCTGCCTCGGCGTCGGGCTGGTGCTCCGCAGCCGCCTTCATATAACGCTCGCGAAGCAGACGGTTCTTCTCGAGAAGATTGCCCACGGTGACGGCCAGCTCTTCCGCGTCGAAGGGCTTGTAGATGTAAGCGTCCACTCCCATCTGCAGGCCACGCAGCTTGTCGTCCTGCGAGGTTCTTGCCGTGACGATGACGACGGGGATGTGATTGAGCACTTCCGACTGCTTGACAGCCTGACAAAGCTCGTAGCCGTCCATGCGGGGCATCATGACGTCCGTGACGATGATGTCGGGCACCAGTTGGGTGGCCTTCTCCAGACCCTCCATGCCGTCGTGCGCTATGACCAAGCGATAACGTGCCTTGAGCTGCATGGTCATATACTCCGCCACATCGGCATTGTCCTCCACGATGAGGACAAGCTGACGGGTGTCGGACGGATTGTCGTCGTCGGCATCGTCAGCTTCTGATATGGAGGCAGAGCAGTCTGTTTCTGGCAGGACATCGTTCTCGGCGTTCAAGAGGATGGACGTGGGGACGGAGCCGAGCGATTCCAACGACTTTACCTCCACTCCTTCCGGTGCCTTCACCGGAATGCGCACGGTGAACACCGAACCCTCGCCCACCTTACTGACGAGGCTTATGCTGCCGTTGAGAGCGCTGACTATCTGCTTGACGAGGGCCAGACCTACGCCCGAACCGACGTTCTTCTTATCGCTTTCGGTCTGATAGAACGGCTCGAAGATACGCTGCTGGTCAGCCTGCGAGATGCCGCTACCGAAGTCGGCAACACGCATCTGCAGCATTTCCTCACCCACATCGAGCGACACGAGCACCTCGCTGCCCTCCTTCGAGAACTTAATGGCGTTGGTGACAAGATTGCACACCACCTTCTGTGCATAGTCGGGCACGAAGTCGCACACGGCCTTCTGCTGCTTCGGCGCATACAAAAGACGGATGCCGTGGGAGTGTGCCATGTTGAGATGGCTCTCAATGATGTTGGAGAGGAAGAGAACCACGTCGCCACGATGCCAGTCGCACTTGCCCACAGCCGACTTCACCTTCTGTATGTCGAGGAGCTGATTGATTAGCGAGAGCAGGCGCGAGCCCTGGCGCGACACCATATTGGCCACTCGCGTGATGTCGCCCATAGGCACCTTGCCCTCCTCCATCATGCGTGAATAGCCGAGGATGACGGTCAGCGGGGTGCGAAACTCGTGGGTGATGTTGGTGAAGAACGAGAGACGCATCTCGTCTAACTGGTGCTGCACCTCCTGCTTGCGCTTACGGGCACGGAGAGCATAGAGCATGAAGCACACGATGACGGCGGCGAGGATGACGACCAGCATACCGGCAGCGAAGCTAAGGCGCTTCAGCGTGCGCTCCGTACGATACTGCTGATTGACTGACTCTATCTCGGCGCGGTGCTGCTCATGCTCGTAGCGCACACGCATGTTCTGCATGTGTATGATGTTTTTCTCGCTCGATACGCTGTCGCCCAGCTCGTTGTATATCTTATAGAAATGCAGCGCCTGACGGCTGTCGCCCTTGCGGTTATAGATGTCGTAATAGAGTCGGGCAATCTGCGACTGATGTTCCAGCGAATGGAGGTCGTGAGCCAGGCGGTCTGCCGTGTCAAGGTATTGCATGGCGGTGGCGTCGTCGCCCATCTTGATGTAAATCTCCGCCAATGCCAGACACGGCTCCATGGTGTGCCAGCGGTCGTCGGAGGGCGCCATTATTTCGTAAGCCTTGCGATATTCGGCTATCGCCTCTGCCCTCCTGCCCTGCTTCTCGTTGAGTCGTCCGAAGTGGGTGTAGCAGAGCGAAATACCGAGGTCAGACTTTGCCAGGCGGTTCTGCTCCATGGAGCGACGATAGAACGTCCAGGCAGAGTCTGTCTGGCCGTTACGCTCGTAGAGCGATCCGAGGTTGGCGTAATTGATGGCCTGACCGAGATGGCTGCCAAGACGCTTCTCGCCTTCGAGGGCAGCGTTGAATACGGAGTCGGCAGTCTCTGTGTCGCCGAGCGTGAGGCAGATGTTGCCGATGCCGTTGAGCGAAATCACGCGGTTCTTACGCGCGGTGCTGTCATCCTTAAGGCTGAACTCCTCGCAGAGATGCAGTCCGCGGTAATGATAGTCTACGGCCTCATCAAGGATGCCCATACGTCGGAAGTTGGTGCCGATGTTGTTGAGCGCCTGCACGGCAGCAATGGTGTCGCCGAGCTGCTCTGCCAGCTTCAGTTCGCGGGTGTGGCAATCGATGGCCTTGATGAAGAAGTTGGACTCACGGTAGACGCGTCCGAGCTTCTTGCGTGCACGCATCTCCAGCATGCGGTCGCCCTTGCGCTCCGCCGCATTCACAAGACTGTCGAGGCTTTGCTCACCATCCACCTCGTCCACAATGCTGTCAGCATGAGAGCGCAGGGCTTCGAGATGGCTGGGCGAGGGCGCAGAATGGCAAGAAGTGAGGAGAAACACGACGGCAAGACACGTTACGGCAAGAAGGCTGTAGCGTGAGAGCAGGTGGGACAAACTATATGATAAGGTGTAACGTCTGTTTGACATAAGGCTTCGTGGGGTGTGGTAAGGTTATAGGTTTATAGTATACGAATGCAAAAATACTACTAATTTTTGTTATCTCCAAGTAATATTTAAATGAATTATAATGGTAATTTGAACACAAATATACCCTTTAAGAATACATTTTTGCACACATTGTAGCCGTTGTGTGCAGAAAATGTATTAACTTTGCACCGCCTAAGGCAAGAAATATCACATAAACGAAATAAGAAAGTTATGTCTTTTAATTTATTGAAAGGAAAGCGCGGTATAATATTCGGCGCATTGAATGACGCTTCGATAGCGTGGAAAGTAGCGGAACGCGCAGTAGAGGAAGGAGCACAGATTGTGCTTACTAACACAGCGGTGGCATGCCGTATGGGCACCATCGACGAGCTGGCTAAGAAGACCGGCGCAACTATCATCCCTGCCGACGCGACATCGGTGGAGGATCTGACCAACCTCTTCGAGAAGGCTCAGGAAGCTCTCGGAGGCAAGATTGACTTCGTGCTCCATTCTGTAGCAATGAGCGTGAACATGCGCAAGAAGCGCACTTACGACGATCTGGACTACAACTTCCTGAACAAGACACTGGACATCTCTGCCATCTCGTTCCACAAGATGCTGCAGGCAGCCAAGAAGCTGGACGCGCTGAGCGACGGCGCTTCAGTGCTCGCACTTACTTACATCGCATCACACCGCACCTTCTTCGGATATAACGACATGGCTGACGCCAAGTCGCTGCTCGAGTCAATCTGCCGTAGCTTCGGCTATATCTACGGACGCGAGAAGGGCGTACGTATCAACACCATATCACAGTCGCCGACATTCACGACAGCAGGTAGCGGCATCAAGGGCTTCGACGGCCTCTACGACTTCTCAGACCGCATGTCGCCGCTCGGCAATGCCAGCGCTGACGAGTGCGCCGACTACTGCGTGGTGATGTTCTCTGACCTCACACGCAAGGTGACCATGCAGACTCTCTTCCACGACGGCGGCTTCTCAAGCATGGGTATGTCGCTCCGCGGCATGACGCAGTACAACAAGTCGTTCATCGACGAGAACCGCGACGCCGACGGAAACATCATCTACGGATAAGGAATTTTCAGACAAGAAGACTTTATATAATCCCCCAATGCGGGACGTTTCAGAAAGAAAAGATATTATCTTTCGCACGAAGCGTCCCACATTGGGGGATTTTTCGTATATTTGCAGAAAATCAACTACAACCAATGGCAAGATTCATTAATCCATTCTCCGACTGGGGATTCAAGAAAATCTTCGGTCAGGAAATCAACAAGGACTTGTTGATAAAGTTTCTTAACGATCTCCTCGACGGCGAGCATCACATCACTGATCTCGTCTTCAAGGACAAAGAACAACAGCCAGAAGCGGCTGACATGCGTGGCATCATCTATGACATCTACTGCTCAACCGACAAGGGAGAGCATATTATCGTGGAAATGCAGAACCGCTACCAGCCCTTCTTTACGGACCGATCCATATACTACGCCTCGCGCGACATTGTAAATCAAGGCGTAAAGGGCACGGTCGGCGACACACATATCAAGTGGGACTATCGTCTGGCTCCGGTCTATACGGTATGCCTGCTCAACTACGATGTAGGGGCGCATACTCCGACAAAGTTTCGTACGGACATCGCCCTTATGGACATGGAGGACAAGACGGTCTTCTCCGACCGCTTGCGATTCATCTACTTAATGCTTCCTCTGTTCTCCAAGAACGAAGAGGATGAATGTGAAAACGATTTTGAACGTTGGATTTATATCCTTAAGAACATGAGTACATTTGAAAGAATGCCGTTCCAGGCGCGCAATGCTGTATTCAAGAAGCTCTCCGAGATAACAGACATCGCCGCCTTAAGCAAGGACGAGCGAGAAAAATATGACGAGAGTTTGAAGGTGCTGCGCGACTATCATGCCACACTTGAAGGAGCAACCATGCTGGGAAGACGCGAGGGTATAGAGAAAGGACTTGCGGAAGGACGTGCAGAAGGACTTGCAGAAGGACGTGCGGAAGGACGTGCGGAAGGACGTGCGGAAGGACGTGCGGAAGGACGTGCGGAAGGTATAAAGCAAAGCCAACTCGACACCGCAAGAATGATGCTTGAAGACGGCGAGCCGGTATCTAAGATAACCCGCTATACTGGCTTGACAAAAGAGGAAATTGAAACAATAAGATAAACCGTACAATAATTAATGTATTGAACTTCCACAAGTTCAGCTATTGTATACAAAAAGAACAAATGAATAAAAGACTATTCCTTTCAATAACAGCTTCTGCCTTGCTTGCCTCCACAATGGTGCAGGCGCAGGACGTTAGGTATCCGCAGACGCGGAAGGACAATGTCGTAGACGAGTATTTCGGCGAGAAGGTTGCCGACCCGTACCGATGGTTGGAGAACGACACAAGCCGCGAAACGGCTCAGTGGGTGGAGGCGGAGAACGCCGTCACACGTAAGTATATCGACCGCATCCCGCTCCGCAAGTCTATCCTGAAGCGACTGAAGGAGACTGCCAATTACGAGAAGATCGGTATGCCGTTCGAGCAGCACGGCAAGTGGTATGTATACCGTAACAACGGACTGCAAAACCAGTTTGTGCTCTATCAGATGGATAGCCCGGATGCAAAGGAAGACCAGCAGCGCGTCTGGCTCGACCCGAATACGCTTAGCGCGGACGGAACGGTAGCGCTGAAAGGAACCCACTTCTCACACGACGGACGCTATATGGCTTACGTGATTTCGCGTAACGGTTCGGACTGGGAGGAAATTTACGTGAAGGACTGTCAGACGGGCAAGGTGCTTGACGACCATATTGTCTGGGCGAAGTTTACGGGCGCCGAATGGCTCGGCGACGGATTCTATTATAGCGCATACGATGCTCCTGAGAAGGGAAAGGAAACATCGGCTAAGAACTCTGTGCAGAAGATTTATTACCACAAGATCGGCACGCCGCAGAGCGAAGACCGCCTGTTCTATCAGAACCCTACGCAGCCGCTGCGCTTCTATAGCGTAAGCATCGACCGAGACGAAACGGTAATGTACCTGACCGAAGCTGGTATGGCGAACGGCAACAATCTCTTCGTACGTGACTTGAAGCAGCCTAACTCGCAGTTCATACAGATGTGTGCCAATCCTGACTATATCTATACTCCCGTGCAGACCATTGACGGCAAGATGTATATCCTTACCAACGCCGACGCTCCGCGTTACCGACTGATGGTGGCTGACATCAACAAACCGGGATATGGCGACTGGAAAGAACTGGTGGCGGAGAGCGAGAGTGTGCTTGACGGAGTGACTTTCGCCGGCGACCGCATGATTCTGAAATACATGAAGGACAACTGCCATCAGCTCTACGTCTACTCTCTGGACGGCAAGCGACTCTCGGAGATAGAGCTGCCTACATACGGTTCGGTCAGCGCAAGCGGCAAGCGAGGACAGAAGGAGGTTTATTATTCGTTCACGTCATACACCACTCCTTCCACTGTCTACAGCTATGATATGACGGCAGGAACAAGCAAGGTTTGGGCAGCGCCGAAGACGTCGTTCCGTTCGCAGGACTACAAGACGGAGATGGTGTTCTATACGTCGAAGGACGGTACACGTGCTCCGCTCTTCATCACCTATAAGAAAGGGCTGAAGATGAACGGCAAGAATCCGCTCTTGCTCTACGGTTACGGCGGTTTCAACCTCTCATACAATCCCTTCTTCCTCTCCAACTACATCCCCTTCATGGAGCGCGGTGGCATTTACGTGCATGCAGTTCTGCGTGGTGGCGGAGAGTACGGCGAGGAATGGCATGTGGCAGGAACGAAGTTGCAGAAGCAGAACGTCTTCGACGACTTCATTGCAGCAGCCGAACTGCTCATCAATAAGGGCTATACATCGAAGGACTATCTCGCCATCCAGGGTGGCAGCAACGGCGGTCTGCTCGTAGGAGCCTGCATGACGCAGCGTCCTGACCTCTACAAGGTGTGTCTGCCCGCAGTAGGCGTTATGGATATGCTCAGATACCATAAGTTCACAATCGGTTGGAACTGGGCTCCAGACTACGGCACATCGGAGGACTCGAAGGAGATGTTCGAATATCTCAAGGCTTACTCGCCACTCCACACATTGAAGCCAGGCGTAAGCTATCCCGCCACCCTCGTCACCACAGCCGACCACGACGACCGTGTGGTACCAGCCCACTCGTTCAAGTTCGCTGCTCGCCTACAGGAATGTCAGGCTGGAAAGGCGCCCGTCCTTATCAGCATCGGCGTCAACGCCGGTCACGGCGGAGGCAAGCCATTAGCAAAGCGCCTTCAGGAACAGGCCGACCTCCTGAGCTTCACGCTGTGGAATATGGGAGTGAAGAAATAAGAGGATAAGGAAAAAGCAGCATACGAAAAAAGCAGAGCTTTAACCATAGAAAGTTAAAGCTCTGCTTTTTTTATTATCCTAGAAAGGCCTAGATAATCTAGAAAGTCTAGAACATCTAGAAACTCTAGAAAGCCTAGAAAAGCCAGAGCGTCTAGAGCGCCTATCCCCTTATTCTGCCTTCGGAGCAAATCTCATTGTTACGACATGCTTGCCGGTTGGAACCTGATACTGCGGGAGGCAAGAGTCGCCGCCGCATGAATGGTTGCCGATGCCACGCTGCCAGATGTCGAAGTGAGCGAACACCTGCGGGCTGCGTGTGAGGTCGTAAGGATGCTTGCCGCCATAGAAGACGTCATAGTTGAACTGCTGGTCGTCTACGTGAGAGAGCGAGAATGCGAGCATTCCCTCTACTGTGATATCAAGAGACGTGCCGTTGCCAGACAACTTCAAGCTGCGCAAGCCCTGACGATCGCCCATTGTCTGCGGTGCACTCTGCTCCTCAAACATACCGTCTACTGTTGTGCTGTATCTGCCGAGCATTTGGCTACGCTGACGGTCGATGTAGTTTGACCACGGACCCTTGGCGTAATACTCAACGTTCTCCATACCCGGAGCGAACTGCATAGTGATGCCGACACGACGAGTGTCTACAGACGAGTTCTCGAATGTCACCTTCATGTCCACCACTCCATTAGGATAAATGGTATATACGATGGCGTGTGTGTCCTTGCCGTTGCCCACTGTAGTCTCCACAACAACGTTCTTGCCCTGCTTTGTCGGAGCCTTTACGAGATGCTTCTGACCAGAGATGGCACCTTCTTCCTTGTTCTCGTTCTCTGCCACACCACCGGTAGCGCCCAGTGAGATATTGTCGTTGGCGATACGGCGGAAACCGTTGAAGTCTGGACCAGCCTCAGGCATTACAATCTGCTTGCCATTGAATGTCCAATCTGCTATTGTTCCGTTCTCTGCGAAGCTGATGGCGAAGTTCTTACCGACAACCTTACGACCCTCAATCTTTAGCTTACCCTTCAGCTTGCCGATAACGGGCAGTGTGCCGTGGGGCTGCTCTACGAATGTCGGGTCAGCAACGGGAACACTTGCTACAGCAGCATCAGCTCCAAGCTTAAACTGGGTTGCCACCATTGAGTAGCCCTTCTTAGCCCATGAAGCGTTGTTCTTGAGATTAAGGCTCAGCTCCACCACATACTCCTTGTCAGCGCTTACGGCTGTTGTGTAAGGGATGTCCACATCGCATGTTGCGCCAGGCTGGCATGAAGGAACTGCAGCAGCACCCTTCTCCACCTCCTTGCCGTCAGCAAGTACGCGGTATGTCAATGTATAGGCATCAGCAAGGTTGGTGAATGCGCTCTTGTTCTTAATAGTGGCCTTGTGGTTCTTGAAGCCAACAAAGTCGGCGTCGCGATATACGTACTTCACCTCCTCAAGCTTGGCTGTCCATTCACGTCCCGGAGTGATGATACCGTTGGACATGAAGTCGCCCTGGAATCCATTGTCACCACGATTCATGCGTGTGTAATCATAGCCAGAAGTATAATAGTGAAGACCTGTCTTGCTGTCAATAAGAGGCTTGTGCTCCTTGATGCGACGTGTATCGTAGATACCCTGGTCCACCCAGTCCCAGATACAGCCACCCACGATGCCCGTGCTCTTCTCTATAACGTCCCAGTATTCCTGAAGGTTGCCGACAGCCTGACCCATTGCGTGTGCATACTCGCAGATAAAGTAAGGCTTGTTGTTCAGACCGCTGCTCTGCTTGATGACTGTCTCCACCTTCGGATACATGTCCGAACCGAAGTCAGAATACTTCTCGCCGTGGTTGTAGCCCTCGTAGTGTACGAAGTTGTCGCGACCCGGAAGCAGACGCTTCACGCAGTCGTATGTGGCCTGGAAGTTCTGTCCGCCACCCGACTCGTTACCCAACGACCAGAACACCACGCTCGGATGGTTGCGGTCGCGGAGCACCATGCGCTCGGTGCGGTCCACGTAAGCATTCTCCCAAGAAGGAGTGTCAGAGAGCGACTGGTTGTTATGGCACTCCACATCAGCCTCGTCCATGCAGTAAAGACCGTAGTAATCGAACATGGCATACATACGCGGCTGACGCGGATAGTGGCTTGTACGTACTGTATTGACGTTAGCCTGCTTCATCAGCATCACGTCCTTAAGCATTGTCTCGGTGTCGATGGCGTGACCGAGGAGAGGATGGATGTCCTGCGTGTTCACACCCTTGAAGAAGACGCGCTCGCCGTTAACGTAGATAAGATTGCCGCGCTGCTCTACAGAACGGAAACCGTACTTCGTTGAGAAGACCATCTCTTCCTTGTCGCCCTGCTTCTGACGCACTACGACGGTGTAGAGATAAGGATTCTCTGACGACCAAGGTGTCAGTCCCTTCAGACCTTCCATCTTTACGTTGAACGTCTTGTGAGAGTCCTTTGCGGTCATCACGGCCTGAACATTCTGGCTTGCCACCAGCTTGTTATTGGCGTCGAGAAGCTCCACTTCAAGGTTCTTGGTCACCTTATCGCACAACGCATTGTTAACGGTCAGCGCCACATCGAGCGAACCCTTTGTGTACTTGCTGGCTGCATTCAGCGACGATGTAATGTAATGGTCGAACACGAATGTGCGCGGAGTTGACACCAGATATACGTCGCGGTGAATACCTGCGAGGTGCCACATGTCCTGACCTTCAAGATACGAACCGTCCGACCAGCGGTATACGCGTACAGAAACGTTGTTCTCGCCCTTGCGTACATAGTTGGTAACATCGAACTCGGCGTCCGTATTGGCGCCCTGCGAGTAACCTGCGTACTGTCCGTTCACCCATACCACGATGGCGCTGCAAGCACCGTCGAAGTGGATAAACACGCGGCGACCGTCCTTCCAGTTCTCAGGAAGAGTGAAGTTGCGGCGATACGAACCCACCGGATTCTTGTCGAAATTGTCGTCAAATGCCTTGATGAACGGCGGATTGTTATGGAAAGGATAGCCCACATTGTTATATACGGGCACGTCATAACCAGCCATTTCCCAGTTGAGCGGCACACGGATGTTGTCCCAACCCGACACGTCAGCGTTGTCAGCATAGAAGTCGTCCTTGCCTGGACGACCCTTGCTGCGGTCTGCCGTGTAATGGAATTTCCAGTCGCCATTGAGCGAGAGCACGTCAGCGTGCTTCGGCTCGAGCCACGGATATTTGTAGCAGTCGTCTTTCTGCATAAGTGCTGTAGACGAATAAGGGATGAACGTGGCGTGAGCCTTCTGCTTCCAGTGCTCAAACACCTTCTCGTTCTCCACCCATGACTCGTCAAACGGAGCCTCAGCCGAAACCTTCGGCACCGTCTTGAGGGGCATGGTGCGGTTAGGTCCAGAGGCTGTCTGCTGGGCGCGGGGCGCTGACTTGCGCGCCACCTTCTTCTGCGCCATAGCCACATTGCCGAAAAGCAGAGCGGCAATAGTGGCGGTTCCAATCAAATAGTTTATTCTCATAGTTCGTTTTTAGTAGACAAGTCTACTTGTTTACTGTTTTCTTTCCGTTAAGTATTACGATTCCGCGGTAGTTCTTGCCTACCTTCTGACCCTGGAGGTTATAGGTCTGTCCGTCGCCTTTCGCATTGTTCTCGATGCGGTCGATGGATGTAGGCGGATTGTATGTGCCCTCGAAGTCAAACACATACACGGTGCCAGCCTCGCCTGAGAGAGTGGTCTGGTCTGTAGAATCGAAAGCAAAATCGGTAGTAAGCACGTCGTTCACGTACACCTTTGCATTGCCAATACCCTCGCAGACGAGCGGAGCTGTCTGTCCCTGATTGCTTGTGATGGTCACAAGAGTGGGCTTGTTGTTCTTCCACTGGATGCTTACAGTGAAGTCGCCTACAGCCTTCATGCCGTCGATGTGTCCGGTCTTCCATGCAGAAGGCAGTGCGGGGAGGATGCGGATGGTGCCGCTGTTGCTCTGCATGAGCATCTCAGCCATACCAGCGCAAGCACCGAAGTTGCCGTCAATCTGGAACGGAGCGTGCGAATCGAAGAGGTTATAGAACACACCTGCGTCGCCGTTGCTGTGGCGGAGGGCGTTGTTAAGAATCTTACGGGCGTGGTCGCCGTCAAGGGCACGTGCCCAAAGATTAATCTTCCATCCCATTGACCATCCCGTTGCGCCGTCGCCACGGAGGCGGAGTGAGTTGACAGCAGCGTCAAAAAGCTCTGTTCCCGGCTCCACCTGAGAGAACGGATAGAGGCACATCAGGTGCGACATGTGTCTGTGGTCGCGACCTTCGGTGGTGGCAGTATAGCGGCTGTACTTCCATTCGCGCAAAATCTGCGTGCCAGAGGCAATGCGGTCTGAGCCCCAGTTGCCCGTGTATGTCTCGGTATGCAGACCGTTGTCCAGCTTCGCGAACTTTGTCTTCAGGTCGGCAAGGTCTGCTTCTGTGACGTTGGCGTCGTCGCCAAGTACGTCAATGGCCTTAAGAGTATTGTCGAAGAGGTCGTAAACGAGCTGCTGTGCGTGAGCCACGCCGTTCTCGGCGTCGGGTCCGTGCTCCGGCGACCATTCGTCAGGAGTCTCGTAAGTGCCGTCGGAAGCAAATATCAGACGGTCCATCCAGAACTGTGATGCAGAAAGCATTGCAGGGAATACGCGCTTCAGATAGTCGCGGTCGAGCGTATAGCGATAGTGCTGCCAGAGGTGTGAGGCGTACCACGCGTTGGCAATGACGTAGTTGTTCTTGAACGAGCTTACGCCACCGAAGATGTTGTTCTCAGTGAAGCAGGTCCAACCACGGTCCTGTCCCTGCATCTGTGCCCACTGCTTCCATTCCGTGTGGTTCTCTGCGAGGTTCCAGATGTAGTTGAGGAACGGCAGGTGCATCTCGCTGAGGTTGGTCGGTTCAGCCGGCCAGTAGTTCATCTGCACGTTGATGTTAGAGTGGATGTCGGCGTTCCAAGCCGGCTGCACCATGTTGCTCCAGATGCCCTGAAGGTTAGACGGGAGGTCAACGCCGCGTGAAGATGCAATCTCCAGATAACGTCCGTAGGCAAAATAGAGCTGCTCCAGCATAAGGGCATTGTCGCCGTTGCCGCTGTTGTATGTGTCGATGAGCTTGTTGGTAGGCAGCGTATTGGCTGTTCCGTCAAGATGGAAGTCCAGACGTCCGAAGAGTGAAGCGTAGTCTGCGAGGTGTTCGTCATAGAGTGCTCTCCATCCCTTGTCGGCTGCTGCCGTAGCGCGAGCCTCGATGTCTGAGACGAGTGAAGAGGTGTTGGCGATGTATGTGGGTGAAGAGATGTCGTAGTCGGTGCCACCTGCGAGGATGACGAGCACTTCATCAGCGTCTGTTACGGTGATGCCCTCCTCCGTTGTCTCCACTGTTCCGCCTTTGGGGATGACCTTCATAACGGCGCTATAGCTGATGAGGTCCAGCTTGCCGTTAAACTTAGCCTCCTCTTTCTCGTACGTCACGTTGCTTGTAAGCACGGATCCAGGAACGAGAGTGAAGCGCATGCTTATCTTGCCCTTGGCGTCAGCTGCGTAGTGAGCGGCTACGACGCGAGCCGGATTTGAGGCGATATACTGACGGGTATAGGTGACGCCCTCGGGAGAAGTGAACTGTGTGAGTCCGGTTGCTGTGGTCAGATCCAGCTGACGGAGATATCCCGTAGCGGCTGTCTCGGCTGTTGTGCCGCAGCATCCGCTGAGGTCCTCGGCAAAGACCGAGCCGAAGTTCTCATACTTGCCATATCCCTTACCGCCGTAGGGCGAACGTGCTGCAGTTCCTGACCAAAGGGTCTTCTCGTTAAACTGGATTTCGTCCTTATAGGCACCGCCGAAGAGACTGGCTCCGAACTGTCCGTCACCGATGGGCAATGCATACTCCATCCAGTTGCTGTAACCCTGTCCGCCGCTGTAAAGCAGTGCTGTTGTGGCTGGCTCGTCATACCAAAGGGTGAGCATGTTGGTGGGTGAATATCCCGTTACGCCGACTGTCTTATAGTCGAGTGCGCCGTTCATGGCACCGGGCTTGGTGAACGAAACCACGTTGTTCTGGTCGCCGACCTTCCAGAAGCCGATGGTATTGCCGCCTCTCGGGTCGCCCCAAAGATTCATGTAGTTGTTGCCCGACTTCGAGTTTGCGATAACCTCAAAGCCTGCACCGTTGTCCATGCAGCTGCTTACCACGAGCTTATAGCCGCCGGGCTGTGCCGACTTAGAAGCGCGGATAGGGTTGGGATTGGTGCCTCCCTCAGAAGTATAGATTGACTCTGAGCTGACAACGGCATAATTGCCGTTCTTGTTGACAAACTGGAAGTTGTCCTGCGTGCCCACGAGCTTCCACTGCTGCGAAGCGTCACCAGTGGAGTTATAGAGCCGGATGCAGTTGTCCGTACCGTTGGTGCTCTCGCTCATGCACGTTCCCGAACGATTGAACGTAACGATGTAATACTGCGGATTGGCGTCCGTCTCGCTGCAGAACGTCGGCATCTTGGCGGCGGCACGCAACGGAGCAGCCTTCTTGCCCGCAGTCACATTAGCGGCAAACACCGTTATGCTTGCTACGAGAAGAAAGAAAAGAAATGACAATTTCTTCATAGCTGGGTTGATTTTATGATTGTTAGTAATATAAGTGGTTGTTTATTTATAATGTGGTAAGGTATATAATGACATGCAAAGTTACGTATTTTTTTTGCCTTATGGTCGCTTTAAACCAACTTTTACATAAAGGTAAAGGATTAAGCCTAACATTTTAAAAAATAGCATCAACCTTTATAGGTTTATATGATTATTTTCTTAATTTTGCATTTAGAACAAACTATACTAACATGAAAATCTATTTCGACATCCAATACAAGACAGCCTTCGGAGAGGAACTGCTTCTGAATGTTGAGGGTCAGGACGAGTCTGCGGACAGCGTGCTGATGTTTACACGTGACGGACTTAACTGGTCGTGCGACATCGACGTACCGGAAGACACCACAAAGGTAAGCTACTACTATAGTGTGAGAAACTATCGCGGCATAAAGCGAACAGAATGGAAGATGATTAAGCATCTGCTATACCTTAACGCCACTGCCGCCAAACGATACGTCGTGCACGACAGATGGCACGATATCCCCTGCGACACTTATCTCTACAGCTCGGCATTCACCGACTGCGTCAACCGACGCGCTGAGGGAAAGGTGACGCCCACTGACCTGCCACGCGTCCTCAGATTGGTGGTGCGTGCTCCGCAGCTCCGCATAGGAAGCCGTCTGACCTTATTGGGTGCAGGCGATTTCCTCGGCAACTGGGACCTTACCAAGGCGATTCCTATGACCGAGCAGAACCATAACGAATGGATGGTGGACATCGACGTTGACCGCTATGTGGCTTTGCAGCACGCCAAGCGTATAGAGGCTTTGCAGCGCACTCCGCGCTACAGAACCTTGCAGCGCAACAAGAAGGCAAGCTGCGTGAACGAGGTAGAGGCTGAGGATATGAAGATGGAGTTTAAGTTCGTGGCGTTCGACGATAAGGGCGACGAACTTTGGGAGACTTGTGAAAACCGCATGCTCGACATTCCAACTATGAACGAGGGCGAAACTCATGTGGCTGTGCTCGACCAGGCGTTCTTCGCGCTTTGCGACGAGAAGGTGGCGGGCACGCTCATCCCCGTATTCTCGCTGCGTTCGGAAGGCAGCTACGGCGTGGGCGACTTCGGCGACCTGAAGCTGATGATTGACTGGGTGGCTAAGACTCATCAGCGCGTGCTGCAGGTATTGCCCATCAACGACAGTACGTCCACACACACCTGGACCGACTCTTATCCTTATTCCTGCATCAGCATCTATGCCCTGCACCCGCAGTATGCCGACTTGCGTCAGCTGCCGCAGCTCAAGGACAAGGTGGAGGCTGACCGCTTCGACATGTTACGCGAGGAGCTGAACGCTCTGCCACAGATTGATTATGAGCGTGTCAACAACGCCAAGCTGCGCTATCTGCACCTTCTCTTCCAGCAGGAGGGAAAGGAGATGCTCGCTTCGGACGACTTCAAGGAGTTCTTCGAGGAGAGCCAGCACTGGCTGGTGCCTTATGCACAGTTCTGCTATCTGCGCGACAAGTATGGTTCGTGCCTCTTCAATACATGGCTCGACCACAACCAGTGGGACGAGGCTGACCGCAAACCTTTGTCCGATCCAAGCTCAAAGGCATACAAGGACGTGGCTTTCTTCTATTTCGTGCAATACATCCTCGACCGTCAGATGCGTTCGGCTCACGAGTATGCCAAGGCTCGCGGCGTGATTCTGAAGGGCGACATACCCATCGGCGTCAACCGCAACAGCTGCGATGTGTGGCACGAACCCGAATATTTCCACCTCGATTCGCAGGCGGGCGCCCCGCCAGACGCGTTCTCTGCCAATGGCCAGAACTGGGGATTCCCCACATACAACTGGGAGCGGATGATCGGCGACGGATGTAAATGGTGGGAAAGACGATTCCAGAACATGCAGAAGTATTTCGACGCTTACCGCATCGACCACATTCTCGGATTCTTCCGCATCTGGGCAATACCAACCGAATGCGTGCATGGTCTGCTCGGACAGTTCCAGCCGGTTCTCGGTATGACGTGCGAAGAGATTGAGAGTTACGGACTGCACTTCCAGGAGGAAGCGTTCACACGCCCGTTCATAGCCCGTTGGGTGGTGGACCGTGTGTTCGGAGAATTGGCTGAAGAGGTTGTCAATACTTACCTCAAAGCTGACCGTGACGACCTCTATAAGCTTAAGCCTGAATATGATACGGAGCGTAAGATTGAGGCTGTGTTCAAGGAGAAGACATCGGAGAAGGAAATTCTTCTGCGAGAAGGACTGTATAAGCTCGTGCAGGACGTGCTCTTCATCCGCGACCGTCAGAATCCCAAGCTCTTCCATCCGCGCATCACAGCGCAGACCACCTGCCGCTACGAGGCGCTGTGGGATAAGGACAAGGACGCTTTCAACCGTCTGTATAACGACTACTATTATCGCCGCAACAACGACTTCTGGTATACGGAGGCAATGAAGAAGCTGCCACGTCTGGTGCAGGCAACGCGTATGCTGGTCTGCGGCGAGGACCTCGGCATGGTGCCCGACTGCGTGCCCTGGGTGATGCAGGAGCTTCGCATCCTTAGCCTTGAGCTACAGCAGATGCCGAAGGACCCGCACGTACGCTTCGGCCAGCTCTCGCGCAATCCTTACCGTTCCGTATGTACAGTCTCCACACACGACATGCCTACGCTGCGCCAGTGGTGGGACGAGGACGAGGAACGCACGCAAGACTTCTACAACTCCATGCTCTATCATGCCGGCGCAGCTCCTCACCCGCTCCCCGGATGGCTCGCCCGCGACATCATCTCACGCCAGCTCACGTCTCCCTCCATGCTGTGCATCCTCTCGCTGCAGGACTGGCTCGCCATTGACGAAAGCATCAGACTGAAGGACGCCAACGCCGAGCGCATCAACATCCCCGCCAACCCGAAGCACTACTGGCGCTATCGCATGCACCTGACCATAGAGGCTCTCCTCGCCGAGCGCGACTTCAACGACCAGATAAAGGGCTCAAATAATATTGTTGTGTTTTTAACAATCTGCATTTCCTTATGCAAATAA
>ERZ1027254.12-NODE-12-length-90435-cov-46.985583_pt1 | contig 90435 bp, 62 predicted proteins | sample MGYA00519473_ERZ1027254 | MGnify/ENA primary metagenome ERZ1027254 (study PRJEB26926, sample SAMN06164781) | human gut metagenome | biome: ENVO:00009003; feature: ENVO:2100002; material: ENVO:00002003 | host: Homo sapiens | place: USA | collected 2012 ...
ACTAAGGCTATATGCACTGCACGACTGTCGCATCACTCGAAATGTCGGATGAGCCAAAACTTTTGCTTATGAATATCATTGTAAGACGCACTCTGCTTTCAGCCAGTATCCTTTCCATAATGCCGATAACGGCAAATGCCCAAACAGACAAAGATTCAGTTAATTATGACTTGAAACTTGACACGGTGCATGTTACTGCCCGCCGCCCTATCATAAAAACGGAAGGCAGCAAGGACATCGTGCATGTAAAAGGCTCGTACTTGGGTAAGCTGGGCAACCTCGGCAACATGCTCGTTGCCACACCGGGCATCTCTACTGTGGGACCGAACATGTATGAGGTGGTGGGAAAAGGTGCGCCTAAATATTATGTGGACGGACGCGAGGTGACATCACAGGATATTTTCAAGACCATAAAAAGCAGCAACATCGACCGTATAGAGATAGAGCGTGAGCCTGGAGGAAAATATCCTGCCGGCACGAATGCCGTCATCAATATCATCACCATCCGTCCTCTTACAGACCGCATTTCGCTCGACTTATACAATACGGCAACCTTCAAGCGCAAGGTGTCGGACAATCCCTCGTTCGAATTCAAGGCTAACAAAGGAGTATGGACATCCAGCCTGACATACGACTATGGGACATACGGCAACCTGAACAAGGAAACTTATTTTACAGAAATCGCTCATCCCGACTACACTTTCCGCTCGGACGAGAGCAATAACAACTATATGAGGTCGTTCTCTCATACGGTGACATTTGCCAACGACATAAACTTCAGCCCCAACCATAGGCTCAGTCTGGTATACAACTATGCCCATGAAAAGGAACACACAAACGACACCGAGACGCTGACATACAAAGACAGGACCAAGACCATATTAACGGATGTGATAAGGAAGGAAGACAACCTCTCCAACCAGAACACCTTCTCTATGTCTTATACCGGAAAGACGGGAAAAAACTCGTACCTGTTTTTATCCGCCGACTATTCCATCATTGACAATGACACAAAATACACAAGCGACGAGACAAACAGGCAGACACTATACAACAACTACTCACTTACCAATAACGATGGCAAATATAATCTTGCTACCGTAAACCTGGCGTATAATTTCGCTTTACCATACAAAATAGGTGCGGAGACTGGAGGAAGATACTATAACACACACCATTCTCTCCACTACGCCACATCCTACAAGATGGCGACAAACGACCAACAATCCAACCATCAGGTTCTGGACGACAATGTTTCTGCCGCATACCTGACCTTACAACGATCATGGAAAAACGTATGGGCAAGCATCGGCGGACGCTATGAATATTCTGACACCAAAATAAACATTGACACGAAAAGCAACAGCTATAAAGCCGCTCGACACACATCAGACTTTCTGCCTTCAGCATCGGTAATATGGACACCAAAGCAAGGTCTGCGTTTCCAAGCTCATTATAACCGCAGCATACAACGCCAAGGATATATGGGACTGGTGCCATTCTCCGTATACAAGGACTCACTGTCATACACAAGTGGCAACACACAGCTGCTACCTGGCTATACGGACACCTATTCGTTTTACACAACATGGAAGAGCCTGACACTCGGTTTCATATATAGTCACACCACCAACGAGATAAGCAACGTGACATACAACCCGGACCAGAACACGGACATCGTATGCGAGATGCCACTGAACATGAACAATTCTGACTCATATCAGATATTCGCTTCATACAGAAAATCATTCGGCAAGCTGTTTTTCAGCGGAACGGCAAGCATGCGTATTCCACGATTCAGCTATGAATATCTCGGACAGAAGTGCAAGGCAAGTAAAGTAAGCTGCTCAGGCAACGCCAATCTGAGCTATTTCATCAGTTCTCATTTCACGGCATTCACAAACTTCAGCTTTCAAAGCTATAACGAACGACTGAACCGCGTACAGAAAGCCGCCAACAACTGGATGGCAGGATTGCAGGCAAATCTCCTCGATGACTGTCTTTCCATCTCATTGACGTTTACGGACATCCTGCACAAAGCCAACTATAACAACTTGGACTATCGCTATATGAACACACGCGAGGGCACATACGGCAGCAACGACATGCGCGGAATAAGCCTGTCGCTCTCATACAGCCTGTTCAATCAGAATCTGAAAGTGAAAGGTTCACGTAACGACCAAGAGGTAATAAACAGAACAATGTAAGAGCTGTTGTAGAATGAATCTCAGACTTCCTTCACGCCAGTCCTTCCCTTCAGATACATATAGTCGTTAAGGACGGTGCGGAGGAAGCCTGCGCTGTCGGCGGGCTGGCTGTCTTTCGGCAGAGCGAGCACCCGGCAGACCTTTGCGGCAAGCACGTCAAGACGCTTGTCGCTAATCTTCGAGTCGGGAGCTACGGCACGGCGGATGATGTCTGCCTGACGCGGCTTCAGCTTTGTGGCTGTGGCGTAGGTGGGACGGAAGTCGCGGCGGGCATAGTCGAACTCGCTGAGAGAGATGCGCATACGCGACATATCCTCCTGCCGAATAACCATCGTACCGGCAGCGAGGTCGCCGAGACGCTGACGGCGCTTCGTACACATTATCACCACAAGACCCATACAGCCCATGTATATGTCGACGATTTCGCAGACAAAACGTAACAGCAGGGCACCTGACGTAGGCGACGATCCGTCAGCCATCACCACACGCGTCTTCATCACATACTTGCCTAACGTCTGACCGTCAAACAGCAGTTCGGAGAGAAACGTGTAGGTGAAGATGGGCATCAAGAGGATGATTACGCAAAGCACCTCTAAGAACGTGTCGTCACCAATGCCTGATTTGTCCAGAAAGAAGAAGGCAAAGTAAGTGTAAGCCACCAAAACAACGGCGTCGATGATGCGTGCAAAGATGCGATCGCCGACCGTGGCAGGTGTCTGTTCTATGCAAACAAAGTTTCCAGTAGTTATATCTGACATTTTTCTTTACTTTTTGTTTGCAAATTTAATATTTTTATTTAAATTTGTCCACTCATTAACCACAAATTATCATCACATTGCAATGAACGAACTGGCCTTCATTCAGAAAAACATAGAAAAGTGGGAACATGTGGAGATAATGGCGCAGGACCTGTCGGAGGAAACGCCCGACGACATCGCCGACGCTTACACCGAAATAACCTCTGACCTCGCCTTCGCCTACACTCACTTTCCCTCGGCACGCATCACGCTCTACCTGAACAATCTGGCTGCTGTCCTACACAACGCCATCTACAGGAACAAGCGAGAGAAGCGGTCGCGCATGCTGACGTTCTGGACGCGCGAGGTGCCGAAGACGATGTATGAGGAGCGGCGCCTGTTGCTCGCCTCGTTCATAATCTTCATCGTCAGCGTGCTCATCGGCATAGCGTCGCAGGCTGCCGAGCCAGATTTCTGCCGCATCATCCTCGGCGACTGGTATGTGGAGAGCACGCTTGACAACATCAGCAACGGCACGCCGATGGCAGTATATGACGGCGGTTCGGAGAGCTCTATGTTCATGGGCATCACCCTCAACAACATCGGAGTGGCGTTCCGCATCTTCGCCTTCGGACTGCTGACGAGCGTCATGTCAGCCATAATGCTCTTCTATAACGGCATAATGTTAGGATGCTTCGAGGCGTTCTTTGCGCAGCACGGACTGTTGGGCGAGTCGCTCGTGGCTGTCTTTCAGCACGGCACACTCGAGATTTCAGCCATCATCGTGGCTGGCGCCGCCGGACTTGCCATCGGTAACGGCTGGCTGTTCCCCGGTACATACAAGCGCCTCTACGCCTTCCGCCGCGGAGCAAAGCGCGGACTGAAGATTGTGGTGGGCACGGTGCCCGTCTTCATTGTGGCTGGATTCATCGAAGGCTACATCACGCGCCACACCGAAATGGCGCTCAGCATCAGGCTCAGCATCATAGCCCTCTCGCTCGCTTTCGTAGTGGGATATTACATTGTGCTGCCACATTATCTATATAGTAACAAACAATAAAAAACATAAAGATCATGGGATTCATCAAACACCAGATTTCTCCGTTCTTCCGTCGCAGAAAGTTCAGCGACAAGTTCAGCGACACCACCGACTTCATCACAGCCAACTGGCGTCCGCTGCTGAAGATGCTCACCATCGCCATTCTGCCCGTCTGCGCAATACAGGCGCTTAGCCTCAACAACCTGACATCCATGATGTACGGCGAACTCGCTTCCGACAGCGACGACACGATGGGCATACTCGCCGGCTTCGGACTCAATTACGGCGCAACGATGATATTGGGTATGATAGCCTCGCTGTTCCTAATCAGCATCGTCTATGCATTAATGAAGCTCTATCATGCCACCAACGAGGACGGCACGCCCGTAAATGAGGACCTCACGAAAATGACGTTCAAGGAATTTCTGCCTTACGCAAGACGACAGATGGGAGCGGCATGGAAGAGCGTCTTGGCATTCATGCTGTTCTTCGTAGTAAACATATTACTGGTGGTAGCAATCATAGCTGTGCTTCAGGCTGCCAACATCGGAGTATTCATGGTACTCTTCGCATGGTTCGTCGCCTTGATTCCGCCTGCCATGCTGCTGATTCCCGTCTATTCGTTTGAGCCAATCGGTTTCTGGGCAGGAATGCGCAAAGCCTTTGTCTACGGATTCAAGACATGGGGCGGCATCGTTGCCATCACTTTCGTCGTCAGCTTAATCACAAACGTCATTTGCGGTTTTCTCTCCGTTCCTTATATGCTGACGGCTATGGCAAAAGCTTTTTTGGTGATAGAAAACTCAGACGGGTTTTCTTTCGTAAACTCCACATGGTTCAGCCTCATCTCTTATCTGTCAGCCCTTCTCTATATTTACGTCTGTTATGTAGGCTATTCTGCATTACTCATTGCCATAGCTTATCAGTACGGACACGCATGCAGCGCTCTCGACATCGACAACTTTGACCACGAAGATAAAGACTTCGACGACTTCGATAAAGACGCCACCAACGAAGACAATTTTTAAACAATGACCGACACACTCATAGTTGACTCACTCCGCCTGGCACAATGGCGCACACAACCCGAATACGGCTACGACTCGGAGTTTAAGGGTTCTGACTTCTCGCTGATGGATTGGTTGGCGAGCCAGATAGATACGCTCTTGCAGGAACTGTTCGGCGGTCTGTATGTGGGCGGAATGGGCAAGGCTGTGATTTACGTGCTCGGCTTCTTTGCCATCGCCACCATCATCGGCGTCACGTTCTATCGCCACCCCGAACTGCTGCGTCTGCGCCGCAAGGAAAAGCAGGACACAGACTATACCATTGAGGAAGACACCATCTACGGCATACGCTTTGACGAAGCCATCGCCGAAGCACGATCACGAAAGGACTATCGCGAGGTGGTGCGTCTGACTTACCTCAAGACGCTGCGTGCGCTGAGCGACGCCGACCTCATACATTGGATTCCGTCGAAGACTCCGTTGCAGTACGTGGCAGAATATGAAGACACACATCTGCGACACGCCACAATGATGTTCGTACGCATAAGATACGGAGGCTTTGAGGCAACTGAGGAGATGGCGGACGAGATGACAGAGGACAACCGTGCCATAGAGGCGGACGTCGCAGCCAAAGCCAAGGCTGAGAAAGACGAAGCTAAGACTGAGAAAAACGAAGCCACTACGACGTCGGCTGACGAGAAAGGAGGCAAGGCATGAAGAGTTCGCGCTTATATATAATAGGTATAGTGGTGATGATAATCGTCTGCTTCGTCTTAGGGCAGCGCATGCCTCGCAACTTCACATGGAGAGCCACCTTCCATCCGAACGACCGCCAACCTCTCGGATGCTATGTCTTTGACAGCGTAATGGCGCAGACCATGCCACGTGGTTACGAGGCAAAGCGAAAGACACTAAGTCAGATAGCTGCCGACACAGCCGACAGACATAAGAACATACTTATCGCAACAGAACATATCTCTTTCAACGAGATGGACATTCGTGCACTGAGAAAGCTGCTGAAAGGCGGCTGTCATGTGATGATGGCGTATTGCGACACGCAAGACGGCTGTTACTCCGACTCCATCCTCGCCTACGACTACGGACTTTACGCCTATAACTTCACGTACCTCAACATACGCCGCCTGAAGATGAGACTGCGAAACAAGGAAGAGAACGCTTACGCCACGGTGCGTTGGGATGCGGACAGCCTTTACCGGCAAGGAGATTATCGTATGTATACAGACATGATGTCAGGAACGGTTATCACGGACGACAGCCGTAAGGACAAGTTCAGTTACGACGTACTTGCCCAAAGAACCATCCGAACAAATCTACGCTACGACAACAGTCCGTACTTCCCTGCAACGCTGGACTCTATAAAGAAGAGACTGCTTGAGGAAAACAAGGACATGAAAGTGGTGACAGCAGTCGACTGTCTTTACGAATTCAACTTCACGGAGAAAGACAGTGCGGACGTATGCCTGAATCTTGCCGTCACAAGGAAAGTGGGGAAAGGAAGGCTCACCATCGTAACGATGCCTTATCTCTTTACCAATTACGGCGTATTGGCAAAGGAGTCGTCGCCGCTGACGATGCGACTGATGACGCAGATAAGCGACCGACACGTCATCCGCACCACAAGCTATTCGCCAGACTATGACGGTTACGACGCCAAGATGTCGCCCATGAGGTACGTGTTGAGCCGGAAACCGTTGCGCGAGGCATGGTATCTGACGGCTTTCACGCTCCTCCTATTCTTCATCTTCAAAGCCAGACGCCGCCAACGCGTCATACCCGTAATGACGCAGCCAAAGAATCATTCGCTGGAGTTTGCGCAGCTTATAGGCACCCTCTACTATCAGCGTGCCGACAATGCCGACCTTGTACGCAAGAAGACACGCTTCTTCGCAGAGCGCATCCGCTCAACGATGGCTGTGGACATCCTCGAGAGCGTGCTTAGCGACGACACAGTATTGACCGTCGCCCGTAGGACGGGAATGAAAGAGAAGGAGGTGGAGGACATACTCAAAAGACTCCGAATGGACTACTGTACGGAGGGCAACATTGACGACAAGGAAATGAAGTGGGCCATTGACACCATCAATGACCTGACGGAAAGGATTTGAAAAACATTCAGAAACAACTAAAAAGACAATGGAAACAAGAACTGACCTTACTGCCTTTGCCGCCAAAATCGGCGAGGTAAGAAAACGCATAGCCGACGTAGTTGTCGGACAGACAGAAGCCGTGGACATGCTTCTCACGTGTATAATAGCTGACGGACACGTACTGATAGAGGGCGTACCGGGAGTGGCGAAGACGCTCCTCGCCCGTCTGATGTCGCGCCTCATCGACGCACGCTTCTCACGCATACAGTTTACGCCAGACCTTATGCCGAGTGACGTTCTCGGTACGTCGGTGTTCAATATGAAGACGCAGGAGTTCAGCTTCCATCCCGGTCCTGCCTTCGCCGACATAATCCTCGCCGACGAGATAAACCGTGCACCGGCCAAGACGCAGGCTGCACTCTTCGAGGTGATGGAGGAACGACAGGCCACCATCGACGGCACGTCATACAAGATGGGCGACGTATACACCATCATCGCCACCCAGAACCCGATAGAGCAGGAAGGCACTTACCGTCTGCCTGAAGCACAGCTCGACCGTTTTCTGATGAAGATAACAATGGGCTATCCTTCCTTGGACGACGAGGTGGAGATATTGCGCCGACACAACGAGCATACGTCCTTCGCACGACTGGAGGACGTGGAGCCTATCATCACGAAGGAGGAGCTTACGGAGTTGAGAAAGATGATGGACAGCGTGGTGGTGGACCCCTCGCTGCTGCGTTACATAGCGCAGATAGTGGGCGAAAGCCGCGAGTCGGCAGCAGTGTACGTGGGCTGTTCGCCGCGTGCTTCGGTGGCAATGCTCAATTGCGCCAAGGCGTACGCCCTCATCGGAGGTCGCGACTTCGTGGTGCCCGACGACATCAAGACCGTAGCACCTTACATCATGCAGCATCGCCTGCAGCTTACAGCAGAGAGCGAGATGGAGGGCTTCACGCCCATAGCCGTGGCACATAAGCTTATAGATAAGGTGGAGGTGCCGAAATAAAGAAAACGTATAAGGAATGTTTCTGACCAACCGATTTTATGCCATCGCCGTGGCAACAATCATCCTGCTTGCCTCAGGCAATTATTTCCCGCCGCTCTATGCGGTGGGCAGAATGCTCATGTGGCTGCTCTTCATAGCCACGGCGGCAGACATCGTACTGCTCTATTATCGCCGGCACATCTCAGCCTACCGTCAGATAGCCGACCGCCTCTCCAACGGCGACGACAATCAGATAAGGCTGCGCGTGGAGAGCAATTGTCCGTTCGGCTTACGGCTTAACATCATCGACGAGATACCGTTCGTATTCCAGCGCCGCGACATCAGCTTCCGTCTGCGCCTTGCAGCCCGCGAAGCCAAGACCGTAGTCTACAGCCTCCGCCCCACCCGACGCGGCGTTTACGGTTTCGGACACATCCGCGTGTTCGCCTCGTCGCCGCTCTGCCTCGTGGAGCGCCGCTTCACGTGCGGCAAACCTACGGACACGAAGGTCTATCCTTCTTATCTCATGCTCCATAAGTATGAGGTTCTCGCCATAAACAACCGCCTTACGGAAATGGGCATAAAGCGAATACGTCGCGCCGGTAACAACACGGAGTTTGAGCATATTAAGGAATACGTGGAGGGCGACAGCTACCGGTCGCTCAACTGGAAAGCCTCAGCACGCCGCCATCAGCTCATGGTCAACGTATACGAGGACGAGCGTTCGCAGCAGATAGTGTCGGTCATCGACAAAGGACGCTCCATGCAGCAGTCTTTCAATGGCATGACGCTCCTCGACTATGCCATAAACGCCTCGCTGATGCTCGCCTACGTAGCCATACGCAAGGCAGACAAGGCAGGTCTGATATGCTTCTCCGACCATACCGACACCTTCATAGCTCCGTCACGATGCCACGGTCAGATGGAAAGGGTGCTCGACGCGCTCTATTCTCAAGAGACACGTTTCGGCGAGAGCGACTTCAGCGACATGCTGTCCGTGGTCAGCCAGCGTCTCTCCAAGCGTTCGCTGCTCGTGGTATATACCAACCTCACCTCTCTTCAGGCTATGGAGAGACAGCTGCCTTACCTCCTCCAGCTGAATATGCGCCACCGCCTCCTCCTTGTCTTCTTCGTGGACAATGAGAAGACCGACTTCCTGCGCCGCAAGCCCAAGACCACGGAGCAGTATTATCAGCATGTCATAACGGAGAAGATGGTGAACGAACAGCGCCTCATCGTCTCCAAACTAAGACAACGCGGCATCATCAGCCTGCTAACCACGCCCGAACGACTCTCCATCAACGTGCTCAACAAGTATCTGGAGCTGAAGGAGCAGCAGGCTATTTGAGAGTTGAGAGTTAGGAGTTGAGGGTTGAGGGTTGAGAGTTGTTCTTAGGGATCGAAATTTGTGAGTTTAGGGTTGGGAGTTATGACGATTTTGAATTGTTTGCCATAACAGTATATCGGATTATATTTTACGTACGCACACGGAAAATATATTTAGCAATTTGTTTGTTATTTAGGTTTAATTTCGCTAAATTTGCCACCGATATTTATTAAAAATAATCAAAATCACGTAGCTTATGAAGAGATTTTTGCTTTTTATCACAGCGATGGTTCTCGGAATGTTACATCCCCTAACCACAAGTGCCGCCCAGTCGGCGGCAAATCCTCAAAAAGCGGAAGCGCAAGCTCCCTCTTTTTATGCTGTTACTGCTGCCCCGACTGTAGGCATCAGTAAGTTCACAGCCGACTCAGACCCGCTGTCCTTGACAGAGGTGTTCTCCGACAACGAGATCGGCTACATCACCGAAAGAGTGGTAGCGGCATACGGCAACGGCAAGTTGTTCTTCTATCAGCCGCGCATCAACAACTATAATGAGGTTTGGAAGCTGCGCTTTGTAAGCTACAAACTCGACGGCGACACTTGGGCTTTAGATAATGCAGTGGAACTGGCACCAAGTTATTATTTTCCACATTTCCTTAATTATGACCCACAGACATCTACGCTCTATGGTCTGAAGAACACCATGAACGGTTGTGAGGTGTATGTCGTAGACCAGCAGACCGGCGACCAGACACTCGTACGCACACTTCCTTCATTATATAATATGGTGGTGACAGACGCTTACGGCGTGACCTATGCCACTGACTATGACGGCATGCTCTACAACATCAACCTCGCTACCGGCGAGACAAAGCAGATTGGAGCCACTGGCATTCACAGCGACGACATCATGGTGGGTATCGTCGATCCCGTAACCGGACGCCTCTATCAGAACCTATCAAAGAGCGGCAACTATACTCTATATGAACTCTCGAAGACCACGGGCGAAGCCACAAAGGTGGGCGCTTTCCCCGCAGGCACCAACGTCAGAGGATTGGCTCCAGTAGCAGCCACCACTCCTGACGTGACACAGCAGGCTCCCGACGCTTGCACAGACATCAATGTGGAGTATGACGTGCCCGGCGCAACATCAGCCATCATCAGAGCCACTGCTCCGACTATGTCGTTCGATAAGGTTACGCCGCTTACCGGCAAGGTAAGCGTCAAGTTCTATGTGGACGAGGAAGAAGCTCCGTTCAGAACCGTCGAAAACGTAAGCGCAGGACAGACTGTCAACGTAGGTTATGAATTCAACACATCAGGCATACATAAGATTAAGGTGGTGGCAGCCAACAGCGTGGGCGAAGGTCCCGCACGTACCATCTCAACATACGCCGGCTATGACACACCGAAGGCACCGAACAACATCTCTCTCACCATTGCAGCTGACGGCAACTATAACCTCACATGGGAAGCTCCCACAGAGGGCATCAACGGTGGTGCCGTGAACAAGAACCAGCTCACATACGTCATCACACAGTATCCCGAGGGTAAGGAAGTGGGACAGACCAAGAAGCTCTCCTTCAACGGCACCGTCACCAGCCATTCGTTCTCTGACTATTACTTCGGCGTGAAGGCTGTGGTGAACGGCAAGACCGGCGAGGAAGGTCTCTCTAATCATGCCACACACGGCGACTTCGCCGACATCCCTTACTACGACGACTTCAGCAATACTGACACTCACGGCACATACACCATCGTCAACACTCGCGACGACGCCACATGGGAGTTTAAGAATTCTAACATTGGCGGCATGGCTGCCATTTACGACGGTTCGCAGTGCAACAACGTAGCCGACGACTACCTCATCCTGCCTCCGATGAACATCTCGAAGGGCACAGAATATACCATCACATTCAAGGTGGCAAGTGCTTTCAATCAGGACTACGGCAACAACCTCGACCTGCTCCTCGTAAAGAGCAACACCGATCCTGCCAACGGTAAGACCAAGATCGGTTCGTTCGACAACATCCCCGACTACACAGAGGGACTTTCAGAGAAGACATTCACTTACACAGCCACAGAGGACGGCACAGCATTCTTCGCATTCTTCTGCCGCAGCGCTGCCAAGCGTAAGGTAACTCTCTATGACATCCAGATTCTCGGATCGAACTTCGAGAACGCTCCTGCCGACGTGGAGAACCTCGAGGCAGTAGCTGGCGAGATGGGTGAGCACACCGTAGCCATCAGCTTCGTAGCTCCTACCAAGGACGCCAAGGGCAACGCCCTTACCGACAACCTCACCATCAAGGTGTTCCGCGACACTGAGAAGACTCCTGTCAAGACATTCAGCAGCATCCAGCCCGGCGAGTCATGCAACTTCACAGACAACACTGTAGGCGCAGGTCGTCATACTTACACAGTCATAACTGTTAACAAGAAGGGAGCCAGCGAGGGAGTATACACCACCGCATTTGTAGGTCAGGGCGTGCCTTCAGCACCCACAAACTTCAAGATCACCGAGGACGACGACGCCTTCATCCTCTCATGGACCGAACCGACAACGTCAAGCGACGGACATTACATCGACTTCAGCAAGCTGACATACGCCATCTATTACCAGTACGGTCTGATGGAGAACCCGCAGCTGCTCAACGGCGAGGTTACCGGCAATGAGCTTCGCGTGCCCAAGGCAATGTTTGACGACTACGCCAGCGCACACCAGATTCTCATCACCTTCATCATCATGGCACAGACAGAGGGCGGCATCAGCCCCATACAGATGAATGACGTTCTCTACGGTAAGGCATACACTCTCCCGTTCAACGAGTCGTTCGAAGGCGGATTCACCTCTACAGAGCCTTGGGGCATCGTTGAGGTTAGCGAGAAGTACGTAAGCTGCTGGACAATGATTACCGGTACAAGCTCGAAGAAGCCTATGGACGTATATCCGCAGGACGATGACAACGGCATGGCAATGTTCTATCAGAACAGCGAGGACGCCTACGAGGCACGCCTCATCTCGCCGCAGGTGGACATCACCGGAGCTAACAATCCTTACCTCTCATTCTACGTCTACCACTACAACAGCGCTTCCGCTACTGACAACACCATCCAGATAGAGCTGCAGTACGACAAGACATACGACTATGTAGCCATCGGCGAGCCTATTAATGTATTCGGAGAAAGCGGTTGGGAGGAGCACAGAATTGACCTCAGCAACGCCAAGGACAAGAAGTTCCGCATAGCCTTTCACGCCACAGCCGACAAGCAGGCGCCCATCTTCATTGACAACATGACAGTGGACGGAGGCACAGAAACAGCCATCAGCTCGCTCTCTGACAGCGACAGCAGCGTTAAGACACTTGACGGCGCCATCCTTATCAACGCCGACAACGCCAAGTACAGCGTATGCAACGCAGCAGGAGCAACCGTAGCAGCCGGCACAGTAACCGGTCAGAAGGCTGTACGCCTCGCACCGGGTCTCTACATCGTACACGTAGCAGACAAGACAGTAAAGTGCACAGTGAAGTAAAATAGCATAATACATATTTAAGAAGCGCTCTGAAAGGGAAACAAGCAAAGCCTTTTCAGAGCGCTTTTTTTATTGATACGCACTCACATCTCTATTGGCGTAAGCTCTCGTATCAAAAGTTAAGCGCTCTCGTACCAATTGACATAAGCGCCGAACATAACACTTTGACAACATTTAAGCATTGCTATTAGCAGACCACACCAGCCCCACATTACACCAACGACGCAAAGTCATAGTTTTCTGACAAAATGTATTTCTCGTTACCATTAAGCACATTTCAGCCAAATCACTTTGACGTAAAAATATCTGAATTTTAGTTATAAAGAGAAGAAAAGCACTTATTTATGAATAACAGTGGTAGCAACATGCTTGCAAACCGAATCTTTTATTTACTACCACCTTGTTTTCATTATTATTTACATACCCACGTAGGCTTATTCAATTATTTTTTTATAAGTGTATTTTTTATATTTCCTTATAAAAAATTTTTAAGTTTAAGAATAATTTTTTACTTTTGCGTTACAACAAGAAATAAAATTTCCAAGCCCCGATTACGAACAGTTTAAAACCAATAAAAAGCCAGAAGTTATGAAACAGTATTTACTCTTGCTTCCAATGATGTGCCTTACAGCAACCACAAGCATGGCACAAAACTCCTACGATACAGCCATAGAGGCAAAGATAGGAGAAAACACTTACAACGTGGATGGCGACGATATGCAAACCATCATCTGGAAATACACGGCGGAGAAGAACAGCGTCATCGGCGTGGGTCCATTGCCCAACACCTACACCTATCCGACAGTATGCGGCGTGCAAGGAAAGGACACCGTCAATATGAAGTCAGCCAACCTCAAGTATGGCATTAACGGCTATCCGATGGAAGCCGGAAACACCTACTTCTTCCTTGTACAGGGACGCGGAGAAACAGGATTCGTTATAGACAGCGTGGAAGACGTAGCTGACATTAACGGCGGACTGAAGAAGGACAATCCCGTGAACATCGTGCCGGGAACAATGACTTTCGTAGGCGACGCATACAACACATCCTATGCTTCATACAAGGCTTACGCCACATACACTGCCACGGAAGACGCACAGCTGGTGATCACCACCGGAGCATATCTGGCTGAATCGACAACGGTCAACGGCAATAGAGTGGAGTCTGAATACAACAATAACATGTACGTGACGAAGCTGGGCGTAGAGAAAGGCAAGACTTACGACTTTGAGTTCAACACCACACAGCCTATCATGTTCACTTCAGAACTGGCACATCCGCAGCCCGGATCATTAGACATGCCGTTCGCAATGGTGGAAGGCGACAACACCGTACCTGCTGACTACGGAAAGTACTATTATACGTACACTCCCGAAAAGGCTGGATTCTTCACCATCACAAGCGACAACGCCCTGCCCGGAGGTATGGTAAAGATCTACAACAACAAGTATAGCATCTCATACGACGGCACATTGGCCAAGTCAGAACAGGGTTCTTACAATGTTCGCGTAGAGATTGAACAGCCCGGCACACAGCTCTATGTACTCGTTGACAAGATTGACGGCACAAGCGATCCAGAGACTTTCCGCATGGCAATGGAGGACTATAAGGACGGCGAAAAGGAGAGCAAGCCAATCATGATTGAGTCGCTCCCGGCACAGCAGACATTGCCAGAGGCTACAGGTACTATATATTATGGTATAGACGTTCCTGAGAACACCAACAAGCTGCTCGTCGTAAACGCTGACAGAACCGTAGCTAACGGCACCGCATTGTCTGTATATCCTGAGGGCAACCAGTGGAACGGCGCCAACGGCACATCAAGCGCAGAATATAATGTCAACACCACAAGCGGCGCACAGCGTATCATAATCCGCTGGTCAGCAGTGGAAAAGACACCGCTCAGCTTCTCAGTAAAGATGAAGGACATCGAGAAGGGCGACCTCATCACTGATCCTATCGAGGCAGTTCTCGGCGAGAACAACATCGCAGCCGAAGGCACACGCTACTATAAGTATACTGCAACACGCGACGGCAAGCTCTCTATCGAGCCTAACAATCCTGCCGTAACAGTGGAGTTCCCGCGTGGCACCGAGTCATGGAGCGGCACATACGACGCTGTCGTAAACGGTATCAACTACTCAGTGGAGGCTACCAACGGAACAGAATATCTCATCAAGCTGCAGAACTGCAAGGCTGGTGACGCATTCACACTCACTGAAGGCGACTTCGCAACCGGCGAAATCCGTTCATTGCCTATCGACATAGAGAGCAACGAATACGCATTCCCGAACAATCAGAACAGCGTTTGGTTGCGCTATAAAGCAACAAGAGACTGCATGGTAACTGTTGACTATGACGGTGACTACAATGCTTCTAACACAGTAGAGTACGGTAAGGACGGCAAGGATCAGTACGGTAATGACAACTATCTGTCACCGATGATCACCAGCACACTCGTAGGCGAGACATCCACCAACATCTATCGTGGCACAATGGTGCTCAACGAGGGCGACGCAATGCTCGTACACCTTAAGATTGTAGGCAACGCAGAGGGCACAAAGGTTACGTTCGCAGAAAGCGACATCCCCGCAGGTTACGCAGCCAACAATCCTTACGTCCTCTATGCAGGCAAGTCTGTAGAGGTGAAGAGAGGATCTGAGTTCTGGGTACTGGCTTACATGACAGAGGGCGACAACGTCTTCATGACCAACACTTACAGCCGCGTTTACACATACAGCAACGAAGAGGACGCCAAGAACCTCACCAATGAGGAATATCCTAACTTCGAATACAAGTATGAGAACGATCAGGAGTCATACTGGCTCACAAAGACAGTGGACGCAGAACAGCCCATCTACTTCCGCTTCATGCCTGACAACGACTTCACATTCACTTATGTAACAGGTGGTAAGGAAGACCCCGGAACAGGCATTGTTTCAACAGAGACTAACGTAGACAACAACGTAGAGGTGTTCACCATCGGTGGCGTTAAGGTTGCCGACAGCACAAAGGCTCTCAAGAAGGGCATCTACGTAATCCGCCAGAACGGCAAGACCTTCAAGAAGGTCATTAAGTAAAAAAAAGAAGACGACAGTCGTAAACACAGTACGACACCGGCTATCAAAGAATAATGTGAAATAAAAACGCACGTAAACGAACGATGCAGGCCTACGGACACAATTCTCCGTGTCCAGCATCGTTTTTTTCGTATTTTTCACCATAATTAGAAATACTAAAAGAATAACACAATAAATTCATTTAAAAGCTACATTTATGAAGAGTTTCAAAAGACTGCTGCTGGCTTCTGCCATCGCAATGGGCAGTGTGCATGGCGCTAATGCCATCGGAGCATACCCAAGGCCCATCGTGATGAAACAGCCCGACGGCACAACGTTGCTCGTACGGATACAAGGCGACGAGAACTATCATTTTGTAACCACATCCGACGGATTCATGTTGAAGAAAGACCGCGAAGGATTCTTCTGCTATGTCGACTACGACATGAAGACCGGTAAGCGCATTGCCACAAAGCAACGCGCACACAACATCAACGAACGTAACGGTGCGGAGCGTCAGGTCGTGGCTAACCTTGTGGCGGCGCAGACCATGAACGCCGACTTCCTTAAACGCACCAACATCATGCGCAAGGCGCCTGCCAAGACGCTCGACCGTAAGATTGTGGCTCCACGCAAAGTCAAGGGTCAGAACGCGCAGGTGAAGGAGTCGCAATATCTCGTGATACTCGTCAACTTCGCTGACAGCACCATGCGTCACTCCAACGACGACTTTACACGTTGGCTGAACGAGCCGGGATATAACACCAACGGCGGTACGGGTAGCGTGAAGGATTATTACCGCGACAACTCGATGGGACAGTTCATCCCCAACTTCCAGGTTGTCGGTCCATACACATTGTCTAAGCCAACAGCTTATTATGGCGGCAACTCCAGCGACACACAAGGCACCGACACCAATCCGCGCGACATGGTGCGTGAGGCGCTTGAGCTGGCTCGCAAGAACAATCCACAACTCGACTTCTCGCAGTTCGACAACGACGGTGACGGCGAAATGGACAACTGCTATATTATATACGCCGGATACAGCGAGGCAAGTACTGCCAACGACGACGATATCTGGCCGCACTCATGGAACATGGGCGACGACAAACCTGAATATGACGGCATAAAGGTGAACAACTATTCTTGTTCGGCTGAGCTTGTCGGCATGCCAGGCGCTCCTGCAGTTCCTTCTATGGACGGCATCGGAACGTTCACACACGAGTTCGGACACGTTCTGGGTCTGAAGGATATGTACGATACGGACAGCTACGACAACGGCGTGGGTCTCGACCCCGGCGACTACAGCCTCTACGCTTCAGGTAGCTACAACAACGAAAGCCGCACACCGCCCTGCCTCATGGCATTCGAGCGTATGCAGATGGGATGGATGAGCGAAGGTACCGACATCAAGGAACTGCTCAATCCGGAGGACGTTACGCTTGAGAGCATCGCCAACAACAAGGCCCGCTTCATCAACGCACAGCCCGGACGCGAAGCAGGAACCGGAATGGAATGGTTTATCCTTGAGAACCGTCAGAAGACAGGATGGGACAAATACATTCCTGCACACGGTCTGGTGATTACACACTACGACTACACCAAGGAGATGCAGGAGAAATGGTGGAGCATCAACGGTCCGAACAACTCGGCACAGCACCGATGCATGTACATCGTTCCGGCGGACAACATCTACGACGCCAACTCGCGTTACAGCGACACTTATCCAGGAGCAACTGGCAATACGGAATTTACAGATACTTCCAAGCCGGCAGCCATCAACTGGAACAACGAGCCGCTCGGAGTGCCCGTAACCAACATCACCGAGGGCGACGGACTTATCAGATTCCAGGTAAAGGGCGGAATAAGCAAATGGCAGACCGCAAAGACCCTCACTCCTGTGGATGTATGGGACACACGCGCTACGTTTAAGGCTGAATTCGGAAACGTAACGGCTGCCGACATCAAGGAGGCTGGTTTCTGCTGGGCACTAAGCAGAGACACCTACGAACCGAGCCTGGACGACAAGCAGTACACCAGCTACGCAAAGGTGGAGAACATCACCACATCGCCCTCTCTCACCGTGACTGACCTTCAGCCCGGCGTGGAATACGGCGTAAGAGCATACATGAAGCTTGCCAACGGCGAGACCGTATACGGCGCCACCCTGCCCTTCTCAACAGAGTGTCATACAGCTGATGTAACCGTGGACAATCCTTTCCACGACGACTTCCTGTCATGGACAAACGGACAGCCAGACTGTTGGCGCATTGTCGACAACAACGGCGACGGCACCACATGGGTGGCAGACGAATCGTCTAATTCTATTGTATATTCATTCAATTACTGGAACGACGCCGACGACTATCTTATCTGCAAGCGACGCTTCCACGTTCCAGAGAACGGAACGCTGTTCTTCACCAGAGGTGTGTCGGAACAGACATCCATTGAGAATCTTGAGGTGCTTGTGTCCACAAAGTCGAGCGACCTTAAGGACTTCAATCTCGTGGAGCGCTTCTCATTCGCTGACTACTTCGCACAGCAGCACATGGAAGAGGTGGACCTCAGCAAGTATGCCGGTCAGGACATCTACGTAGCATTCAGATGCTGCTCGGACAAGATGCAGGGTTATCTGTGGTTGTGGGACGTAATGGTGACAGACAAGCTGAAGACTCCGGTAATCACCAAGTTTGAGCGCAACGGCACAGCTCTCCACGCAGAATGGACACCGGTGGAAGGCGCCACGGGATATTATCTCTACTTCGGTAAGGAGACAGACCAGGTGAATCAGGAGGCTGCATTCGCACCGATGTCGTTCTATAAGGAAGTAACTGGAGACGTGGATCTCAGCACTGGTCAGCTGTTCTTCAAGAGCACAGGAAGCGTAACGCTGAAGGAATTTGAGGACGGCATCGAGGACTGTAAGTTCATCGTAACCACAAGCGGCCCGCTCGGAACGTCAGAGCTTACCGTTGAAGGCACAAAGGACATGCGCACATGGCAGACTGTCGGACCGAAGACCTCACTCACACAGTACGACTCGGAAGGTCAGGAAGTGGATCTCTCTTCTTATCTCGAAGGAAAGAACTACAAGAAGCTGCGCTTCAACTTCAAGCACGGAGGACGCAACGGTCGCGTCAAGTATCTCACACTCGTCTACAATAACGGTAAGGTATGGGAAGACTTGGCAGCAGGTGGCGTAGGTGTTACAAGCATCGACATTTCAGAAAAGACAGAAGGCGAGTTCGACAAGGGACGCTACAAGATTTGGGTGGCATCAGGATGGCAGAACATCTTCTATGACGAGTCGGCTCCTGTCTACTACGAGAAGACCACAACAGCCATCAGCGACGTAATAGAGGGCACATCAGTGACGCTGACCAACAACCTGAACGACCTCCGTCTGGAAGGTCTGAAGCCCGGCAGCAACGTCACTCTCACCTCTTCAACCGGCGCTACTCTCTACACTGGCACAGCCTCAGGCACATCGCTCACCATACCTACGTCAGGAATGAAGGGCGTAGCCATCGTAAGCGTAGCAAGTGAGAACGGCACATTCCGTACAAAGACAATCATCAGATAAGTGAAACCTTAACCAGCAATATTGAATATGAAACCAAATAAAATCACATCATTGTTACTGGCAGCGACAGCAGTCTCGCTGGCTTGGGCTTCCGTGGGAAGCTTCAAGAGCGGACTGGGCGCAAAGAACGATGAAAGCGAGAAAGTCAGACCATCGCAGAAACTGATGGAGAAAGCGCTGCACGTCAAGCCTGCCACACCGATGCAGGCTCTTGCGCAGGACGCTAACGGAGCACCATACAATCTCCGTCTCACTGGCGTAAACGAACATACAGTAAGCTTGGCATGGACTTCACCAGAGCCCGTGGACGGCTTCTTAGAGGATTTCGAGGGGCATAACGACTTCGCCATCAACTCTCCGGGAAGCATCGGATGGACATACATCGATGCCGACAACAAGCCCACATACACATGGCAGGCCTGTACGTTCCCCACACAGGGACAGAAGATGGCTTACGTCGTGATGAACCCGTGGCAGACAGTTCCTGCCGTAAACGACAATCCTAACTACAAGCCCCACTCTGGACAAAAGATGCTCGTCGATTTCTGTGCTGTAGACGCGCAGAACAACGACTACATCATCTCACCACGACTCAACTTCGATGCTGATTTCCAGATCAGCTTCTGGGCTCGCAGCTACAAGACCGGCGAGAACTATAATGCAGAGCGTATCCGCGTGGGCTACTCCACAACCGGCACACAGCCGTCAGACTTCACTTTCGTCAACGAATCGCCCTACGTGGAACTGCCTGACGAATGGACTCTCGTGGCTTACGACATCCCCAAGGAAGCACGTTACGTGACCATCAACTGCGTTTCGGACGACGCCTTCATGCTGCTTATTGACGACATCTTCGTAGGCACAAACAAGGTAAGACCCGAGTCTGCCAACATGGCACGCGCCGCAGCAAAGAACCCCGTAGTGGGATTCAATGTCTATCGCAACGGCGAGAAGCTCAACTCACAGCCCGTGGAAAGCGTCAGCTACACTGACGAGGTGCCTGACTACGGCGACTATCAGTACACTGTAGCGGCTGTCAAGAAGGACGGTTCGGTGTCAGAGCAGAGCGTGGCTCTCAACGTCAACGTGCCTGACACACGTATGTTGCCTTTCTTCGACGACTTCGACGACTGGACTCTCCATGAGGAGAAGTGGTCAAAGACGCAGCAGGACGGAAGCACTGAGTCAAAATGGTCTATCGACTATTATGAGTACGGCCTCATCGACCCGTCTGCTACATACAGCTGGTCCACACTCCAGAACTACGACCAGTCGCTCGTGACACGTGAGCTTCACACCGCAGACCGTTCCAACACATGGCTGCGCTTCAACCTGAAGCTGCGCAACAGCGAACAGACCAACGTCGACTATCTCTCTGCAGAGGTATCGTCGGACGGTGGCAAGACTTGGAAGGAGATTAAGACATTCGACAATGAGAACGGCGGTTTCGAGTGGACAACATTCCAGTATCCGCTCGCCAACCTTCTTTCTTCTGACCTCTTCCGCGTCAGATTCCGCGCTCATGGCAAGGATGCCAAGTGGATTAACTACTGGTATGTGGACGACGTGAAGATCTGGACACCGGTATGGACATCGGCACAGCTTGACGTCAAGTCAGCTTCTGCAGGCAACATTGCTGATTGCGACGTTACGCTCACAGCTGATCACGGCGCTGTCATCAACACCACGACTGACGCTGCCGGACACATTGCCTTCGACAAGATAGAGGAAGGCGAGTATGAGGTAGTGGCAAAGAAGGACGGATATAACGTATATAAAGGTAAGATCCAGATTAAGAACGGTGCCAGCAACCACATCAACGTCACTATGACCAAGCCGGTAGCCGACCTTTCAGCAAAGGAAGTAGTCGCTGACATCAACGCTGAGTCGAGCCTTGTCAAGACATTGCGCATGACCAACAACGGTGACGGCGAACTCATCTGGCACTTGGCAGCCAAGCCCGCCAAGCAGTCTGGCGACGACACCAACCGTTGGGAGAAGCAGCCTTCGTTCACAGCATCCGGCGACTTGCAGCAGTCTATCGGTTTCGACGGCGAGTTCTATTACTCTACGTCGTCTATCGAGCTTGGCAAGTTCTGGAAGTACGACAAGGACGGTCGCTTCATCGAGCAGTTCAGCATCCCCGAGATGTACTACAAGCTCTACGACATCACTTACGACGGACGCTACTTCTACGGCAGCGACTGGTCGAACCGTCTCTTCCAGCTCGACTTCGACAACCGTCGCATCGTGCGAATCATAACCGTCAAGGATCAGCCTGACCTCAAAATCACACACTGTAGCTACGACCCTGACCGCAAGGGATTCTGGGTAGGAAGCTTCACCACCATCGGATTCATCGACATGAACGGTAAGATTCTCTCACGTTTCAGCAACATCAGCACCGACGTGAGCGTATCTATCTACGGCTCGGCTTACGACAACGTATCGCCCGGCGGTCCTTACCTCTGGTTGTCAGACATGACGGCAGAATCGTCAGAGCAGATTGACAAGGTGCTCATCCGCCAGTTCAGTACTGCCAAGCGTGCCCTTACAGACGTCAAGCACTCGCTTACAGACGCTCCTGGATACGTACTCGGCAGCCAGAACACCGGTCAGAACTATGTCTGCGGCATCTTCGCCTCTACAGACATCACACCTGGCAAGCTCACCCTTTTGGGATCGCTCAACCAGATGCCTAACCTCTTCTTCCGCTACACTCTTTGCGAGACAGACAAGTGGCTCGACTTCTCGCCGCGTCACGGCAAGCTCGCTCCGGGTGCTTCGCAGGACATCAACGTAAGCTTCAACGCCCTTGAGGACGCCAATGGCAGCAACCACTCTACAGAGGCTGTGCTCATGGCTAATCCTGAAATCGGCGACCAGACCGTCAGCTTCAAGCTCAACGTCACCGGCGAGGCTGCTTGCCCGAGACCGCAGAGCGTAAAGGCAGAGGCTGGCGACGCTTGCGCCATCATCTCATGGCAGAAAGGCAATGGTTCTGCCAAGGCAGACAGCTACAATGTATATCGCAACGACCGCAAGGTGAACGCTTCTCCCGTTAACGGCATGACATTCACTGACCAGCCTCTCGTCTACAGTGAATACACTTATAAGGTGACAGCCGTATACGGCGGCAAGGAGTCGGCCAAGAGCGACTCTGTTAAGGTGCTCGTCAAGAACGGCGCACAGTATTATCCGCCGGTAGGCGTGGCAGCAAGCATCAACGGCAACAAGAACGTGAGCCTTACATGGGAGTCGCCGCTCTTCGGAGCCGACCAGCCCGCCACAATGACTTGGGCTAACGGCAAGCATGCTGACGACATCGGCATGACAGACGGCGGCATCTTCTACGCTGGTGTGAAGTGGGACGCTTACGACATCGCCGCTTACCGCGGTAAGCGCATCTCTTCAGTCTCTGTTCAGCTTGTCAATCCTGTGCAGTACATCGCACTCTTCATCCAAAAGGACGGCGAGCAAATCTACAAGAAGCAGTATAAGGGCGACTTCAAGTTTGACGGATCTCTGACCGCTATCCCAGTGGAAGAGGACATCCGCATCCAGCCGGGTCACGAATATATGTTCGGATTCGAGATCAAGAGCGACGCTGGAGTTCAGCCGCTTGGCATCGACGACAGCAAGGCTGTGTTGGATAAGGGCGACCTCCTCTCCACCGACGGCGAGAAGTGGTTCTCAGCAGCCATTTCAGGCATTGAAGGCAACTTCAACATCAACGTAGACCTCACTCCTACCGACATCACGGAAGAGAAGCCGATGGGCTATAACGTATATCGCAACGGCGTGAAGGTAAACAGCAGCCTCATCACATCACAGAGCTACAACGACGTGCTCTCCGCAACTGGCACATTCGCTTACACCGTCACATCCGTCTACAAGAACAACGGCGAGTCGGCAGAGAGCAAGCCCGTAAACGTAGAGGCATACGAGATTAAGGACAAGACAGCTCCTCACGACGTTTACGCTGACGTAGAGCGCAACCGCAACATCTCACTCCGTTGGGACAATCCGACAAAGGAGCCGCAGGTGATAAAGGCTGACATCACAAAGCGTCCCGTTACCACAGAAGAGGGATGCCCAGAGTATGTACGTTCGTTCTTCGGTCCGAAGTCGGGCATGGCTGTCGTTACTGACGGAACATACGTCTACACCTCTATATACAACGAGGACGGACGCATCGAGAAGTACGACTTCGACGGCAACAAGCTCGGCACATACAAGGTGGACGGCCTCAAGGGAATACGTAACATGGCATACGACGGCGAGTGGCTGTACGTAGCTGACAACACCACCAACATCCACCGTGTGAATCCCGCTACGATGGAGAACATGGAGGACATCGCCATCTCAGAATACTCTCGTCACATGGCTTACATACCATCATTGGACGACGGTAAGGGTGGCTTCGAGGTCGGCGACTGGCAGACTTCAATCTACGTAACGAAGAACGGTAGCAAGATTGGCACCGGTCCGATTCTGAAGGGCGCTTCAGGTACAGCCTACTACAACGGCAAGCTGTATGCTTTCGAGCAGGGCAACGACGCCAACAAGTACACCGTAGGCATCTATGACGAGGAGAACAATCGCGTCGGATCTATCGACCTCGGCAAGTATGTCGAGATAGACAACATCGCAGCAGTATCGGCTGGCGGTATGTCTTCATTCACGGGCAAGGACGGCATCACCTACATGCTCCTTTCATTGCAGCGTCAGGGCGAACCGGTACAGTTCGTAATCCTCGACCTCGGTGGCTTGACCACAGTGGCTGGTTACAACGTTTACCGCAACGGAGAGAAGCGCAACGCTGAGCTGCTCACACGCCGCTACTTTGAAGAGACAGAGACTAAGGAAGGCGAGTATGGCTATGCTGTACAGACCGTCTACATCAATGGCGAGACATCTGACATGTCTGCCTTGTCAACAGTTGACATCATCAGCACCGGCACCGCCAAGACTCCTGTCAACACCAACGCCAAGCAGTCGTCTTACGGCTACAACGTGCTCCTCACCTTCGCTGACCCTGACATGTATCAGAACGCAGCAAGCAAGGAGAACTTCGAGGCCAACAACATCGGCGAAGAGGTTTATGGCGTTGACGGCGAGAGCTATCAGTCTGGCTGGACCGTCAATAACGACGAAGCATTCGACGGCAGCAAGTCTGTAACCGTTGACGCTCAGAACAGCGCATTCGGCGTTATCCCTGCAGAGGGTATGCGTTATATGCGCCTCGCAGCCCGCAACGCTGACGACCACGACGGCGAGGGAACACTTTATGTCTACTATTCAACCGGTGGCACACACCGCGCCAACTTCATCTTCCTCCAGTCATACAAGACCTCTGAGTCTTGGCAGGACATCCTCTGCGAGCTTCCTGAGGGTACAGAGTATGTGGCATTAGCAAAGGACGCATCACAGCCTAAGCAGTACGTTGACGGCGTGGCTCTTTACACCGCCAAGCCGAAGAGCAATCTTTACGGATTCAACATCTATCGCAACGGCGAGAAGATTAACGCAAATCCCGTAAACGACATCTCTTACGTTGACCGCAACTTGCTCGCAGGCAAGTATAGCTACGAGTTCGAGCTTGTTACCAAGACATCCGCTGTCAGCGAGAAGTCGGCACCGGTAAGCATCGACCTCTATTACGACAACGGTTCGCTTGCTCCTACCAACCTCCGCGTGGCACAGCAGGCTGAAGGCAACCGCCTTTCATGGCAGTTCCCGGCTCTTGGCGAACCCATCTATCTGCGTTGGCACGACGGCTACAACTATAAGGCAGGTGGTCTGACCAATGGTGGCGCGTTCTTCGCAGGCGCATGCTGGTTTGCTTCTGACTTGAAGGGATATGGCAATCTCGCTCTGAGCGATGTAGAGGTATACATCAATCAGATTCCTGAGGCGCTCTTCCTCCTCGTCTATGAGAACAACACCCTCGTACGCCAGCAGTTCGTTCCGAATCTGAAGCAGTACTCATTCAACACCATCCACCTTGAGGAGCCGCTTAAGATTGACGAAGGCAAGAACCTCCGCGTGGCAGTATACATCGAGCAGAACGAAATCACTGTTCCTCTCGGATACGACCGTGGTCCGGCACGCAGCGGACGTGGCGACCTCTACTCTTCTGACGGTATCACATGGCAGACAATGGAGGATTCGGGTTCTGAGGTAGACGCCAACTGGAACATCTCTATCGGACTCAGCCCCTACTCTAACGTCCTTCCCGGCACAGAGAAGAAGGCAGCCAAGAAGCTTCCGGCATTCCTGCCCAAGCGCATGGCTGACGCTGACATGACATTCAAGGCTGTGGACACCAAGGGCGAGGCTTCGTCTGACAAGAACGTCTTTGAGGGATACAACGTATATCGCAACGGCGAGTGTCTGAACGACGAGCTGACCACCGACACCGTCTTCACAGACACGAAGGCTTTCTCTGACAAGTATCTCACTTATCAGGTATCGGCTGTCTACTCGGTAGCTGGCGAGAAGTTCTCTGACAAGGTTACCATCATTGCCACTGGCATCGACGACGTAAACGGTCAGAACGGCGTAACTCTTAAGGTGGAGGACGGACAGCTTATCGTCCTCGGCGCTCACAACGGCGACCGCATCACAGTGGCTTCTGCTGACGGCAAGCTCATCGCAAGCGCCATCGCCACTGACGACTATCGCCAGACTGTAAGCCTTGCTGCGGCAACCACCGGTACGTACATCGTGAAGGTAGGCAACGCCACATTCAAGCTTAACATCAAGCGCAAGTAAAAACCTGACATTCTGAAAAGGAATGCTTACATTAACTAAGAAAGGGTGTGCAAACTTTTGCGGTTTGCACACCCTCTCTTTTTTTATTAACACCTTCATTTCCACCATGCAAATATCGTCTATAGAGTAAAAACATGTTACAAAATAAAAATTGATTATAGAGTTCCGGTTTGCTGTTTTTACGGTGTTCTGCTGTGCTGACAGCCTCCACGCTTAACGACAGAGCCTCTTTTACGGTCCGAAAATGCCACTTTCAGACCGTAAAAGAGGCTCTATTGTATGACAACAGCTGCAGTATTGTAGCGTAAAAGTGGCTCTTTTGCATAAAAAAGTGGCTCTTTTGCGAGTCTGATTTCACGACGCTTCGTCAGAAAACCGCATAACACGCTGTATATAAACACGTTATCCCAAACCGTTCAAAACTCAAGAATTTCGCACCAAAGATTTTGTTGTGCGCCTGGCTCATAGTATTGAGCATCAGAAACACAAATATTGTCATCGGACAGCATCGCTTATTGCAGCATGCGGAGGAGTCTCCCACAGATAGCACAGATGAGCACTACACACGGGAATACCGGATCTCACTATAGCCCAGCAATTCCATATAGATTCTATTCAATATCAAATCCCATATCTCGCACAAGTTGCTTGACAACATTTACTTTGACAGTTGAAGCATCCTCTTTATCATATAGAAGAAGAAAAACTACATGACCGTTTTCTATATCTGCAAGGACATTGAAGGTAATGACCCTTGCTCCTCCAGATTTTCCCTTGCCTTTAGCTTTGATTGCCATACGAATTTTGCGTATATTTTTTGTAATCTCATCGCCTTGCAGAGGATTATTCTTAATACTTTCAAGAAAATTCTTGTAGTCTTGTTTAAAACTTTTATATTTCTTAGCGAGACGTTTAGCTTCTTTTGCAAAGCCGTCAGAAACCGATACTGTAATATTACAACTCATCGAGCAAACTTTCTGCTGATTGGAGTTTACGCTTTCCAGCAATGGCTTCCTTTACCTCGGTCAAAGCGTTTCTGAGTTCTTTCATCAAGTCACGCGGTGCGTCAATGGTATTACTTCCGTCATCTGGGGAGATTCGGAAATTGCCAGCACGTGATTTTAGGATTACGTGCTCTCCTGCTTTTGCCAAATTCAGATATTTTGTCTGATTAGTGCGAAAGTCTCTTGTGCTAACTACAACCATAATTCAATATATTGTTTACAATGCAAAGATACGTCTTTTTATTGAAACAACAAATCGAATGGTAGCCAATTAACATTATTTGGTAACCAACGTTTTTTGTTAAAGCCCTGCCTAATACTGCAGACAGATCAATCTAACCAAGGAACACCATAATCCATTCCTGATTCGTCTGCGACAAAAATAGGATTCTCTGGAGGGAGAATATGTTTCGCTTCTATCAACCGATTAAGACAGAATCGGCTTCCACCTGCAAACTTCTTGCAAGCACTTCCTTTATCGTAACGTTGTACCTCATAAACTGGCACAAAACTACGATCAAAAAAATAAGATAATGTCTATTTGATCAATGATTAACAAATTTCCTGACTTCATCACTTTTCTGCGTCACCACATAGTGCAGATTGAATATCAATGAGTTACGTCAAATTTATGGGTGGCTTTGGGTGGCGCATTGACGAAGTCAGGAGACTTCAGCCAGTTCAATCATTTAGCACCCATTTCCAAACAGGCACTATCTCTATTTTCAACCCATCACGCTCCATCATTCCCTCGTCCTCGTATGTGACAATTAGTGCCTTTTTCAGAGGATATAAAGAATTAAGGGCTACCAATGCTTTTATCTCACGCTCCAAAGTTGATTCGTCGCTCATTCTATAACTGGCTTGAACAGCCAGACCTTCGTCAGGAACATAAAAGTCAACCTCAATATTGCGGTTGAAATAATACATGCCACTGCCATACTTCTTGTATAAAGTTATGGCACATAGGTTTTCCAGCAATAGAGTGTCAGGGTTGTTGATGAAGAGGTGCAACAGTCCGTTGTCCACAAAATAATGTTTCTTCACAGTTTCTTTTTCTGTGAACTTAGAGGCATAGTTGTCCAATGATATCAACAGGCAAGACTCCTGCAAATATCTCACATATTCCATTATTGTGGACGGACTGCATGAAACACCAGTAGACTTAACCAAATTGCTCAATCTGTTCAAAGAGCAGGGTTGCATCACGCTTTCTGCCAAGCGACGTACACAAAGACGCAGGGCATCCTCATTCTTGATTTTATGGCGCACAATAAGGTCGTTGAAGAATATGCGGTTGTACAAACTGTTGAGCCAGATGCGCTTCTCGCGGAAGTTGACCAATTCTGGGAATCCACCCCATTCAAAGTAAGTTCTGAAATGACGCTGCAACTCATTTGCCTTTCTGCCATACTGCCATCCTCCTACAAGATTCACACCGACAGCCGTAAGATATTCGCTGAAACTATACGGAAAGACATTCACACTAAGATACCTGCCTCCCAAAACGGTTTCAATGTCACGGCTCAACATCTTGGCATTGCTTCCCGTCACATAAACACGATACTTCAAGTTGGCAAGACGGCGTGCAAAATTAGCCCAACCGTCCACATTCTGTATTTCGTCAAAGAAGAATATCGGCTGACCGCTATACATGCTGTGATAAGACTGAAGTATAAGGTCGAAGTCGGCAGCAACCATCCCTTGCAGTCGCTCGTCGTCGAAGTTGACATAAACAATGTCCTCCAACAGCTTTCCCTCTGCCAATAATTGCTGCACACGCTGATACAACAAATAGGACTTACCTGCCTGTCTTACGCCCACAAACACATAGTTGCCATACTCTTCCAAGTCAAGAGGACGCTCCACCAATGGTATGCTTCCTATATATTCTTGATTCTCAGAGATTATCGTTCTGAACAATTCCTTATCCATATCTTTACTTTTCTTACAAAGATATGCTTTTTATTCGCTGCCACAAAACAAAAACAGACTTTTTTATTCGGCAGCAGCGAATAAATCGTTTTTTTGACAGAAAGACAGGTTTTTTGACAGGAAGACATGAAGACAGGTTTTTATTCTCTATGCTTCATTGGTTGCAAATCTTCCGCAGCTTGCGGAAGATTTCATAGAGTATGTCGCGTTTTATCTCCATGACTTAATTTTTTTGTGCATTGATACACTTTTGTCGAGTGACGAGGACATCTTCTTAGCTCAACCACTCCTCTATCCGCTTCTTCCTATAACTCCTTTCGCTTGCGCAAGTTCAGTTATTATTTCAATCTATATTGCTGTGGAGAGATGCCTACATGTGTACGGAAATAACGTGTTAGTGCTGTCTGATCTGAGAAATGGAAGTCGTGGGATATCTGCTTCAAACTACGCTTGGACGTTCGCATCACTAACTTTAATCTCAGAATAATATATTCGTCGATAATATGCTTTGGAGACATACCAGTCTTGCCTCTTACGATAATGCCAAGATATCGTCGCGTAATACTCATACGGTCAGCGTAATAATTCACTTCATGCCCCTTATTGTACTCATGTTCCAGCAAATCCATGAATCTATTGAACAACTCATCACTGCGCTGAGTGCCCTTACTTCGAAGGTCTTCTCGTGGATTGGAGAGAAGATAATCGTAAAAGCCCAAGAAAAACGCCTGCAACTGCAAGGCTACTATACGATCGGTCATGGAGTAATGTTCCACTGTAAAATAAAACTTGAATATACGGAACATGCTGTCCACCACTTCATTAATCAGATATTCATACCCACAGCGCCTGTCAGACTTCAGTGAATCATAGACGGCATGCTCCACATTCATGCTTGCTGAACGTAGGATATCACTACTGTATCTGATAACATAGGCAGAAAAGTCATCATCTACGACTTCCCATTTCACCATATCTCCAGGAAAGAAGATAAGGACATCCTTACTACTAAAATCCCAATACTCAAAATTGATTCGCACTCGAGCATTACCCGAGTGTGAATAGACGATAGCACCATGGTCGATTGCATGAACTTCCTTATCTATCGCTGATTTATCAAAAATTATAAATTCTGTTTCGTTCACGCTGCAAAGTTAAGAAAAAGAGAATACTACAGCAAATAAATAGTGTCAATTATAGATGTAGGAATTGACATAAAACGCCTTACATTTCCCGTATTGTCAAGTTCTGACTACATTTTTGTAAGTCTACGCTCTCCAAAAACCTGTAACTTTGCACTCGAAAATTCAAAGAGAAAATGAATAACAGAATGATTTTGGCGATGTTTCTCGCCTCTACCCTATCAGCTTCGGCTCAGCACAGGATGAGCATCGAAGAAATGTTTAAACTGATAGACAAAAACAATACCAGCATTCAGGCTGGAAAGACTTCCGTAGACGCTGCGCAAGAAGGCATCAAAGCAGCAAAGAGCCAACGACTGCCAGACATCAGTGCCCAACTCAGTGCAAGCTACATCGGCAATGCCTTAATGACAGACCGTGACTTTACCAATGCACAGAACCTCACTTCCCCACATTTTGGAAATCAGTTTCTGCTGGATGTGCAGCAAACAATATATTCCGGTGGAGCTATCAATGCTGGCATACGTATGTCAGAACTCAGAGCTAAGCAAGCCCAATTAGACTTGACGCTCAACGAACAGAATCAGCGATTTATAGCATTGGGGCAATATCTTGACTTGGAGAAAATCGCCAATCGTGAGAAGGTGCTCAAAAGCAATATCGCGCTTACTCAGAAACTTATTGAGAATATCAAAGAGAAGCATCAGCAAGGTGTGGCTCTCAAAAACGACATCACTCGTTATGAACTGCAAATGGAGACACTGAAGCTAAATCTTACCAAGCTGCAGAACACTCGTAAGATTCTGAATCACCAACTTTGCAATACGCTCGGCATTGACCAGACAGAAGAGATAGACCCTACTGATGATGTTGCCACAGCAGTATTTAATAAGGACAGCGAAGATTATTGGCAACAGACAGCAGAGGCAACAAGCCCTCAACTGCAAATGGTGGCTGTCAATGAACAAATGGCAAAACAGCAGGAAAAGCTTGCCAAGAGCGAACTGTTGCCCAAGGTGGCTGTGGTGGCTCAGAATAATCTGAACGGTCCTATCACTTTCGAGCTGCCTCCCATTGACAAGAATCTCAATGTGTGGTATGTGGGCATTGGCGTAAAATACCAACTGTCGTCGATTTTCAAGAGCAATAAAAAGTTGAACCAAGCCAAACTTCAAAGTAAAGCAGCCTCAGAACAGAAAGCTGTAGCAGCCGAACAGCTTAACAATAATGTCCAGGCTGCACATACCAACTATCTGCAGAGCTATGTGGAACTGGAGACCCAGCAGAAAAATGTGCAACTGGCTCAGCAAAACTATGAGGTGGTAAACAACCGTTATCTCAACCAACTGGCACTCATCACAGACATGATAGACGCCAGCAACATGAAGCTGGATGCTGAACTGAACGAGGTGGATGCACGTATAAATATCGCATACGCATATTACAAAATGAAATACATCACAGGACAATTATAATAAATTATAGAAATGGAAAATATCAAGAAATACGCTTACAACACTCTTGTTATCTGTCTGATTGCCGTCGGAGCAATCATTGTTATTATGAACTTCAGCCACTTTGGCAATGTGGAATTTACGGACAATGCCCGAGTGAGACAGCATGTCACACCTCAGAACACTCGTGTACAGGGATTTATCAAGGAAGTAAGATTCGAGGAGTTTCAGCATGTGAAAAAGGGTGATACGCTCGTTGTGATTGAGGATGCAGAATTTCGTCTGCAACTGGCTCAGGCAGAAGCAGCCGTCAAAGGTCAGCAGTCTGGTTCGTCAGCTGTAAGTGCCAGCATGAATACCGTGGAAAACAACGTAATGGTGGCTGCTGCAGGTATGCGAGTGGCAACAGCCGGCATTTCGGAGGCTAAAGAAGGTATGGACAATGCCAAGAAAGACTATGACCGCTTTGCTGCCTTGCTGAAGAAAGGAGCTGTAACTCAACAGCAGTTTGACAATGTGAAAACACAGTATGAACAGGCTGTCAGCCGCTATCGTGCTGCACAGGCACGACTGTCGCAGGCATCAGCCTCCCGTCAGGCTACGGCTGTGGTCAATAACGAGCAGAAGCATCGCCTTGGACAAAGTCGTGCAGGAGAGAGTGTAGCCGAAGCACAACTCCGTCTTGCTCGTCTGAACCTTTCATATTGCTATATCATCGCTTCGTGTGATGGCGTCGTAGGCACAAAAGACATTCAGGAAGGCATGCTTGTACAGCCAGGTCAGACGCTGGTAAACATCGTAGATGCCAACAGCATCTGGGTGGAAGCCAACTATAAGGAAAGCCAGCTGCCAAACATCCATGAAGGAGCTGAGGTGGAGATGAAAGCCGATGCGGTGCCAGGCGTTAAATACAAAGGACATGTTGAGCGTATCAGCAGCGCCACGGGCAGTGCTTTCTCGCTGTTGCCAATCGACAATGCCACCGGCAATTTCGTTAAGGTGGAACAGCGTGTCTCCGTGCGAATCAAGTTTGACGGCAACAAGCCTGAGGACATGAAGAAGCTACGTGCCGGCTATAATCTGGAATGTGAGGTGAAATACTAATCTGAAGATTATGCTTCCATTACCTCCTCCCCCTCCAGCCGGCATGGGTTTTGCCATGCCTATGTTTCGCGACTGGGTTCCTAAATGTATTCAGCCGTGGATATATGTGCTCTGCGTGTTTGGCTTTCAGTTTTCTGGCGGCATGTATCTTGGTGCGCTTGAGGACATACAGGGTTCCACCAATTTTATGATTGAAGACCTGATGATGTTGCACTATGCCAATCTTGCAGGTATGGCGATTTATTTTCCGATGCTTTTCCGCATGAAGTTTCGCTTTACCAACCAACAGCTCATCATCGGATCAGCCATAGTGGTCTCGGTGTGCAATCTCGTCACCATCCACACCACCTTCATGCCACTGCTGCTTGTGGTATGTTTTATCGAAGGAATGGCAAAACTGCAAGGCACTTTCGAGCATATGAGCAACATACAGCTGTGGATTACGCCTCGTCGCGACTTTGCCGTATTCTTTCCTGTGCTACATATCGTGCTGCTCACCTCCATCGAGGGTAGTGCATTTCTTGCAGCATGGTTTGGCTATCATTTCACTTGGCAGATGATGCATATCTTCATCGTGGGATTCATGTGCCTGATTATGACTGTCCAGCTGGTGCTATGCCGACCGTTCTGTCCTATGCCACAGCGCTTAAGCCTCAAGGGTATTGATTTGCCAAGCGGACTGCTCATCAGCTTGATAATGTTAGTGGTATGTTATATATGTGTATATGGTGACTACAAGATGTGGATGGACAGTCGCGAGCTTCGTATTCTCGTGGGTGTTGCGATACTTCTGACCGGCGTGTTGATACATCGCTTGCTACGAGTGAGCAATCCGTACGTCGATTTCAAGATATTCAGATTGCGCAATGTGCTCCTTATCATGGTGGTTGTAATTGTCGGAGAATTTCTTTTTGGATGCGAACATACGCTGGAGGAGATACTCTGCGCTGAAGTTCTCAAACTCGAAGAGCATACCAAGGAAGAATTGTTTCTCTGGGCATTGCCCGGCTTCTATATCAGCATTGCCATCGACCTACTGTGGCTCAAAGTGCTAAAATGGAAAGTTTGGAAACTCTTTGCCATTGGTTTTGGGTTTATCCTTGAATATGCCCTGTTGATGTATTTCACCCTTGATATGGGCGTCAATATCGAGCAATTCCGTCTGCCTATCATTTGTCGTGGTGCAGCATACTCCATTCTTGCTGCCACACTGATGTGGTCGCTCGACGAGTCGGTTCCCGATCTGGAGCAATTCTTCATGGGACTGTTCGTCTTCAACATCTTCCACATGTATCTGGCAGGAGCCGCCGGTTATGGCATCTACACACACTGGTTCTCTACGTTTATGAATGATGATATTGCACGCTACGGACAGCAGCTTACGCTTACTCACATAAACATGCAGCAGTTTGACTTTAACGCATTCATGGACAGTTATATGCCAAGCATGATGAACGTGGCTATAAAGCAGATCTACGGTATTGTCATCTGGATAAGCGGCATCATGACGCTCTTGTTCATGGCACTGGATATTCCTGCCATAAGAACCAATATACGCAAAGTACCAATGTGGCCGGTTTACGGTATTGAATATCTTGCACGACTGACTGGCAAAAAGAAAAATTAGTAATATATCATGAGTTCGACGTTAACGGACTCAATGATTCTCTCTTTATAAGCAAGAACCTGTTCTGTCAATGAAAAAGTTGACAGAACAGGTTCTTGCTTATATCAGTTTATTCCTATAACTCCTTTCGCTTACGAAATTTGAGAAAAAAAAGAAAAAGATTATTGTTAAAAGAATGGTGAGTCTGAGAAAAATTCCCTAAATTTGCGCCCGATAGCAGCGAAATCGCCAAACTTACTAACCTATATATATAATAAGACCCTAAACAAAACTGAAGAGAATGAAAAAGAGAAAAATACTTATAGCAGTCATACTGTCAGCTGCCTTCCATGCTCAGGCACAGAAGCTTTCGCCTAACACAAGCCTGATGCTGAACGATTGGGAAGCACAGAAGAAGGAAGCTGTACAGAAAAACGGAATGAATGCCCCAGCCAACAGAATGGTATCGGCATTTATCAGCGTGGACGACAGCAAGGTGGCAGACGAATTGCGCAAGCACGGCGTGACGGTCCGCTCGGTCCTTGGTGGCGTCGTAACGGCATCGCTGCCCATTTCCTCCATCAACACCATAGCAGCCATTGACGGCGTGACGAACATTCAGGCCGGCACGGAAGCACGCCTCCTCATGGACAACGCACGCGCTGACGCCAACGTGGACGCTTGCCATACAGCCACCGAAAGCCTTGGCGACTACACCGGCAAGGGCGTAGTGGTGGGCATCGTGGACAACGGTTTTGAGTATGCACATGCCGACTTCCTCAAGAACAACTATACGGAAACGCGCGTGGCACGCGTATGGGACCAGTCAGCCACAAGTGGCACCGCACCCGAAAAATACGGATATGGCGCTGAATATACCACACTGAAGGAGATGAAACTACAACGCTGTGACATGTCAAAGACTTTCCACGGAACTCACGTGGCTGGCATAGCCGCAGGTTCTGACCAGTCGTCTAAATATTATGGTGTGGCTCCTGACGCAGACATCGTGCTGGTGAGCTTCTCATCGCAGAACACCAGCGTCATCGACGGCATCAAGTATGTGTTTGACTATGCAGAGAGCGTGGGCAAGCCATGCGTCGTAAACATCAGTCTGGGCACACACCTCGGTCCGCACGATGGTACATCAGCCACCGACCGCGCCTTGGCAAAGCTGGTGGGTCCGGGCAGAATAATCGTGGGCGCTGCCGGCAACGAGGGCGCAACGCAGGTGCATGCCTCGAAGACATTCAAGGAGGGCGACACAATGATGAAGACCATGATTGGCTTCAACGACGCTTCTGCCGACGCCAAGACAGCCCGCATCGACATCTGGAGCGACAAGGACGCTGCGCTGAAGGTGAAGGCTGTGGTGGTGGATACGAACGACGGAAGCATTCTGGCTGAATCGTCAGAGGTGGCTACGGACGGCGCTGCCGACATGAAGTATACGTTCCCAGACGGATGCGGCGTGGAAGGCAACGTGCAGATGGCTCTGCAGGTGGATTCGCACAACGACCGCCCGGAGGTGCTGGCGCTATATCGCACATCCAGCTTCGACAACAACCGCCGCATCGGACTGGTGGTAACCGGCAGCGAGGGCAGCACCGTGCACATGTGGAACTGTGACGTGACGGGCAACTTCCTCAGCGAGGGCAAGACAGGATGGACAGACGGCGATGCCAACTACACCATAGCAGAGATTGGCGGCATCAGTCCTGACGTCATCACAGCAGGATCGTATAACACCAAAGACAGCTATCAGAACTTCATGGGCAACGTGTACGACCTCAATCCTGAGGTGGTGGGCAATCTCGGCGAACGTTCGCTCTTCTCAAGTTGCGGTCCTACTACAGACGGACGCTACAAGCCGGACGTGACAGCTCCCGGATGCGCCATCGTTTCAGCTACATCAAAGTATTATCAGGGCTTCTTCCCATTGACAACGGTGGACAAGAGCAGCTACAATAACGACTATTATGACGTGAACATGGGTACGTCAATGTCGTCACCCTTCGTGGCTGGCACAGTGGCACTCTGGCTTCAGGCCAACCCGACGCTGACCCCGGCTGACATCCGCTCCATTCTGAACGCTTCGTCACGCCATGACTATAACACCGGCAGCGCAGACTCATGCGACCGCAACAAGTGGGGCGCAGGCAAGATAGATGCTTACGCAGGTCTGCAGATTGCAGCCGGCAAGACTGGCATCCGTGACACGCAGGCTGACGTGCAACTGTTCAGTATCACAACGGACCGCGCAGCACGCACCGCCAAGGTGATGTACGCTGCCAAGGGCAACGCCACACTCAGCATCTACACCACTACCGGACAGAAGGTGGCAACCCAGACACTCACAACAAGCGGACAGACCGTCAGCCTCTCGCAGCTCACACACGGCGTCTACGTGTTCAGACTGGAACAGGGAGGAGCGGCTCATACTGTCAAGGCCACGCTTTGAGAGTTGAGAAGAGTTGAGAGTTGAAATAAATAAAAAATAATAAATAATCATTAACCATAACTTAAAAAACAGAAAGACATCATGAAAAAAACTTTACTTTCCGTATGTCTTGCCGCACTTTCATTGACAACAGTGTCGGCACAGGATGAGAAGCCCGTCACCGAAAAGCCTAAGGGAGAAGTGGTAGACCTCTATCGTTCGTCGAAAGGCTACTACGGCTTCTTTGGTAACGCCAAAGCCAGCACGTCTCACGGCGAGTGGACCCGTATGGTTTTCGCTGATGACGGAGCTGTATGGCTGGAGAACCCCATCAGCACCCTCTACGCCAAGTCGTGGATCAAGGGCCACAAGGCACAGGGCGACACCATCGCCTTCGACCTTCCGCAGGTTATCTGGGAAGAGACCTTCCAAGGCACCACAAGCTATGGCAAGCTCTACAAGATGGTTGTGGAGGAAACCGACAAGTACGGAACATTCGTAAGAGACGAGGAATCGCAGACTCTGAAGTATGTATGGAAAGACGGCAAGCTGACGCTTTGCGATAATATGGCTTGCGGTATGTGTACACCCACCGGCGGATGGACCGGCTACGGCGAAAACTACTTTGAGGGCATCAACATCAAGAACAACACCACCAAGCCTTCCGAGAACGCAAAGGTGTACGACGGTCTGATGCTTTACCTCGACCTCAGCGATGCGTCACAGCAGTGGCCCGTTAAGTACGCCATCGACGGCGACGACGTTTATATCGGCAACCTCTCCACCAACCTCAAGGGTTACTGGATAAAGGGAACAATGAAGAATAACGAGGTGACCTTCCCTTCAACATCATTCGTGGGCATCGACACCACCACAGTATGCTACGCTTATGCTTCACGCGTGGACTACAGTACAGCTTACACCGCGTACGGCGATCCTTATGACAGCACCTACGTATTGAACGAGCCGCTCGTATTCACATACGACCCTGCTGCCAACACCCTTTCTTCAAAGCAGAAGATGGGCATCCATCAGAGCGACGGCGTGCGTGAGCCGCTGAAGAGCACCGACATCTTCGACGTTTACCGCGTGCCACTCATAAGCCCGTGGGTGGAGAAGCCTAACAGCCCGCTGCCTCCGAAGTTCTCTGCCGTTATGCCATGGATAACGGACATGACACCTAACTACAGCGGTGTAGAGTTCCTGTTGAGCTATTACTCTGTGGACGGCAACTACCTTGACCCCACCAAGCTCTACTACAGCTTCTACATCGACGGCGAGATGGTGACATTCACACCGGAGGAATACTTGAACGTGACAAAGGAAATGGACCTCGTGCCTTACACATTCGACGACGAATACCAGTTCTATAAGGTAAGCGACAACACACGCCGCCTATATTACTACCATCAGCCGAAGGAGAAGATAGGCTTGGAGGCTCTCTACGTGGACGAGGTGGACGGCAAGCCCGTAACTTACTCTTCAGGCATCACAGAGTATTACTTCAATGCGACCGGCATCAACAACACCACCCTCGAGGAGGGTAAGGTGGAGTCAATCACATTCACCGACCTTTCAGGACGCCAAATCCTGCGTCCGGGCAAGGGCGTATACATCCGCACCATCACTATGAAGGACGGCACAAAGCAGTCGAAGAAGGTGGTAAGATAATTCAAACTATTAAGAAATAACCGTAGAGAGTTTAGAGTCAGAACGGCTCTAAGCTCTCTACTTTTTTTATATTATTCCCAAATCATATCCACTTACTAAAATTTGCCTTACATAGAGTAAAGCATTAAAAAAGATAAACAAAAGGAGGATTTTGATGAATTGTCTTTGATGGTCGGCAATTAATTGTTAACTTTGCATAAACAAACAAAGCATAACCGCTACGGCGGTAAATGAGAAAACCGATTTTCAACTAACTCATGACTGCTTATTTAGTTACAACTACTACTACAATCAAACAAAAAGTGTTCCGGTGCGATGCCGGAGCACTTTTGCAATTTAACAAAAGTGTATAGAATAAGCAGCCACGACACACCACACCCCATGACTTCTTAAAACTAAAACAAATTCACTTAGGTATGAACAGAATTCTAATAATCATATCTCTCATCATGACAATGATAACAACCACGACAAGCGCCGCGGTCAAGGCGAGCTACGACATCGTGCCGTTGCCAGCAAGCGTAAGCATGCAGAAAGGCGAACCCTTCATGCTCTCCTCTGCTACACGCATCGTATACACTGGCAGCGACGAGGCGATGAAGCGTAACGCAAAGTTCCTCGCTGACTATCTGACTCAGACCACCGGCATAAAGCTCTCCACTAACGCAGCTTCAGGCAAGGCGCAGAAAAACGCCATCACACTCTGCACGGACAGCAAGATGGGCGAAGAGGCTTATCGCATCAGCGTGGACAAGAAAGGCATCGTCATTACCGGCGGTTCGGCGAAGGGCATGTTCTACGGCATTCAGACGCTGCGCAAATCTGTGCCCGTCGGCAAAACGGACAACATAGAGCTAAGTGCGGTAAGAATAGCTGACCAGCCACGCTTCGGCTATCGCGGCATGATGCTCGACTGCTCGCGCCACTTCTTCACCGTGGACTTCATCAAGAAATATCTTGACCTCATGGCTATGCACAACATGAACGTCTTTCACTGGCATCTCACCGACGACCAGGGATGGCGAATCGAGATAAAGAAGTATCCGCGTCTTACGAGCGTAGGATCGAAGCGTTCGGGCACCATCGTGGGATTCAACTCGATGGTGGACGACCAGAGAGAATACGGCGGATTCTACACTCATGATCAAGCTCGCGAAATAGTGGAGTACGCACGCCAACGATACATCACCATCATCCCCGAGATTGACATGCCAGGACACATGAAGGCTGCTCTCGCCGCCTATCCCGAGCTCGGATGTACGGGCGGTCCTTACGAGGTGGGACACAGATGGGGCATCTATCTGGACGTGCTCTGCCTCGGCAACGAGAATATTTATGCTTTCTGCGAGGACGTGCTGAAAGAACTCTCTGACATTTTCCCATCCGAATTTGTCCATATCGGAGGTGACGAAACGCCTACAGAGCGTTGGGCAGAATGTCCGAAATGCCAGGCAGTGGCTAAGGAGCACGGACTGACAGCAAAGACGCTGCAGGGCTACTTCACCAACCGCATGGAGCGATTCCTCAATCAGAACGGAAAGCGCATAATAGGCTGGGACGAGATTCTGGAAGGCGACATCAACCAGAGCGCCACCATCATGAGCTGGCGCGGAACCGCCAACGGAGAGAAGGCAGCGGAGAAGGGTCACGACGTGATAATGTCGCCCACGACATACTGCTACTTCGACTTCTGCCAGACGGACACCAGCACGCTCTACGAGCCGTCACCCCGTGACGGATTTATCAGCGTGGAGAAGGTTTACGGTTACGAACCGCTCGCAGAAGGCATGTCAGAAAAGGCAAAGAGCCACATCCTCGGAGTACAGGCTAACGTGTGGACAGAATATCTGACTTGCCCGCAAGCCGTGGAATACTATAGCCTTCCGCGTATGTCGGCGCTCAGCGAGGTGCAGTGGAGCAGCGCCCCGAAAGACTTCGGTGCCTTCAAGCAAAGACTGACACGCATGACCAGCCTCTTCAAGCTCTGCGGATATACATACGCACACCACCTGTGGCCCGAAGAGATGATTTCGCCGTGGGAAGACAATTAAACCACACGGATACATATATATATATATTGTAAACATAATCAACTAACATACATATTTATAATATTATGAGACTAATTATTGAAAAGGATTATGACCAGCTGTCAAAGTGGGCTGCTGAGCATGTTATCGAGCGTATCAACAAGTTCAACCCGACACCCGACCACAAGTTCGTGCTCGGTCTGCCTACCGGTTCATCACCCATCGGCATGTATCGTGCTTTGGCACAGGCTTGCAAGGAGGGACGCGTATCCTTCAAGAACGTCCTCACTTTCAACATGGACGAATATGTAGGTCTGCCTGAGAGCCACCCTGAGAGCTACCACTCATTCATGGCAAAGAACTTCTTTGACCACGTGGACTGCCCGAAGGAGAACATCCACATCCTCAACGGCAACGCAGAGGACCTCGAGGCTGAGTGCGCTCACTACGAGCAGATGATTGAGGAAGCCGGCGGCATCGACCTCTTCATCGGCGGCATCGGTCCTGACGGACACATCGCTTTCAACGAGCCGGGATCTTCACTCACTTCACGTACACGTATGAAGACTCTGACCACAGATACCATCGTGGCTAACTCACGCTTCTTCGACAACGACGTAAACAAGGTTCCGACAACAGCTCTCACAGTGGGCGTCGGCACAGTTATGTCAGCACGCGAGGTGATGATTCTCGTAAACGGTCACAACAAGACCCGCGCTCTGCAGGCTGCAGTAGAGGGTCCGGTTACACAGATGTGGACCATCTCTGTTCTCCAGCTCCACCAGCACGGCATCATCGTTGCTGACGAGGCTGCTACCGATGAGCTGAAGGTCAGCACATACCGCTACTTCAAGGACATCGAGAAGAACAACCTGTAAGAAGAAGGTGGTTTAACAAAAACCAATATATGGAGAAGAAATTCAACATAAAGCGAATCTCAGCCACCAATGTAAAGGCGGCTGAGATTTGTCGTATTATGGACGAAGCCGGAATAGGTTTCGTACCCGTGGACAACCATTGCTGGGCAGAGGCGTTCCCCTATCGCCCGAAGATGGAAGTGAGAATGGCACACAACGGCGCACAGCTGCTCATCAACTACCGAGTGACGGAGGAGACGGTGCGTGCCGTGGCTCCTCACGACGACGGCAATGTATGGGAAGACTCGTGCTGCGAGCTGTTCCTCTCGCCTGTGGCAGACGGCACTTACTATAACATGGAGTGCAACGCCGCAGGAACAATACTCATCGGCTTCGGTCCGAAGCGCGAGGGACGCGAGAGAGCACCGCAGGAAGTGCTCGACAAGGTGGACCGCTGGTCATCGCTCGGACGCACTCCCTTTGACAACATCGAGGGAGAGCAGACATGGCAGCTTTGCCTCGCCGTGCCGACAGAGGCTTATTATCACCACCACCTGGAATCATTCGCAGGACTTCAAGTAAAGGGAAACGTGTATAAGTGCGGCGACAAACTGCCTCACCCACACTTCCTCTCGCTCTACCCCATCGACCTTCCCAAGCCCGACTTCCACAGACCCGACTTCTTCGGAAGCGTGGTTTTCGAGAAATAGACAGGAAGACATGTATTAAAGAAATCATTCATTTTACATTTATAAAAAATGGATGATTTCTTTTTGTTTTGTCTCCGATTTGCAGTATCTTTGCAGATAGAATAAAAAACCAAACACTTTTAAACAATATAACATTATGGCATCCACACCAGATTTCAAGTATGCTCCTATGTTCCAGATGGGCGAGGACACTACTGAATACCGTCTGCTCACCAAGGAAGGCGTAAGCACCGGCGAGTTTGAAGGCAAGACAATTCTGAAGGTTTCGAAGGAAGCACTCACACTGCTCGCACAGCAGGCTTTCCACGACGTTGAGTTCATGCTCCGTCGCGAGCACAACCTCCAGGTGGCTAAGATTCTCTCAGACCCTGAGGCATCAGAGAACGACAAGTACGTGGCTCTCCAGTTCCTCCGCAACGCAGAGACTGCAGCCAAGGGCGTGCTCCCCTTCTGTCAGGACACCGGTACAGCCATCATCCACGGCGAGAAAGGCCAGCGCGTATGGACCGACTTCGAGGACGAAGAGGCTCTCTCACTCGGCGTATACAACACCTTCACACAGGACAACCTCCGCTACTCGCAGAACGCTCCGCTCAATATGTACGACGAGGTGAACACACGCTGCAACCTCCCCGCACAGATTGACATCGAGGCTACTGAGGGCGACGAATATCGCTTCGTAATGGTGGCAAAGGGTGGCGGCTCAGCCAACAAGACATACTTCTACCCCATGACAAAGGCCACAATCCAGAACGAGGGCACACTGCTCCCCTTCCTCGTAGAAAAGATGAAGAGCCTCGGTACAGCGGCTTGTCCTCCGTACCACATCGCATTCGTCATCGGTGGAACATCAGCAGAGAAGAATCTCCTTACTGTTAAGCTCGCTTCCATCAAGTACTATGACTCGCTCCCCACAACAGGCGACGAGACAGGACGTGCTTTCCGTGATATAGACCTCGAGGAGAAGCTCCTCAAGGAGGCTCACAAGATCGGACTCGGCGCACAGTTTGGCGGCAAGTATCTTGCTCACGACATCCGCGTAATCCGTCTGCCGCGTCACGGCGCAAGCTGCCCCATCGGTATGGGCGTAAGCTGCTCTGCAGACCGCAACATCAAGGCTAAGATCACTAAGGACGGTGTGTTCCTTGAGAAGATGGATGCCAATCCTTCAGAGCTTATCCCAGAAGAGCTCCGTCGTCCGGGCGAGGGCACAAAGGGAATCGAGATAGACCTCGACAAGGGCATTGACGCAGTTCGCGCAGAACTCTCAAAGTATCCTGTAAGCACACGCGTCAACCTCAAGGGCACCATCATCGTGGCTCGCGACATCGCTCACGCCAAGCTGAAGGCTCGTCTGGACGCTGGTGAGCAGATGCCTGAATACTTCAAGAACCACCCGATTCTGTACGCAGGACCTGCAAAGACTCCGGAAGGATATCCTTGCGGATCAATGGGTCCGACAACAGCCAACCGTATGGACCCGTACGTTGACGAGTTCCAGGCTAACGGCGCCAGCCTTGTGATGATTGCCAAGGGCAACCGCTCACAAGTGGTTACAGACGCATGCAAGAAGCACGGCGGTTTCTATCTCGGCACCATCGGTGGCGTAGCCGCTGTTCTCTCACAGAGCAGCATCAAGAGCATCGAGTGCGTTGAGTATCCGGAGCTCGGTATGGAGGCCATCTGGAAGATTACGGTGGAGGACTTCCCCGCATTCATCCTCGTGGACGACAAGGGCAACGACTTCTTCCAGCAGCTTAAGCCCTGGTGCCCCAACTGCAAGTAATGACTACTGACGCATAAAAACACTTGTGGTCCCAACGATGCCACACAAACCATGACCTATAAAGGCTATTGGATATAGCGACATCGTTGGGACTCAAGATAATCTCTCATAATTTCCTGTTAAAGGAAAGGATACGAAACAAGAACCCCACATCCCAACATTATAATATATATATATAGACAAAGAGTACAAACTGTACATTAAGATTACGCACTGCTACAAAACACACTACACGTTTAAAGACTTAACTACGATATAAAAAGAGAATCGCTAATTGTAAAATATAAAAACGTGTAATTATGGAAACTGCAAAGAACGATAAGAATGAGATTATGGTGAACTGCGTGAACGAGAAACTCGTCGCAGCAATCAAAAAACTGAAGATGGAAATACAAAGACGCATCGAACACGAGCGCGAGCTGCAGAAGGCTTCACAGCCAAGCGCAAAGGCACTCGTTTCTGCCATCATCTTCAAGGACACAGAAGGAAACACACAGACAGTCTTGCAAGTAAAGACCTACGTATCACCACGTTTTCTGGAAAGATGTCTTAACAACCAGTGCCTTTGGGAACTTGAAGAGTCGGCATACCCTACAGAGAACGGACTCTGCCGCGCCCTTGCCAACATGAAGCGCGATAAAGGCTATGAGATGAACGACATCTACAACATCAATGATTTTGAGACTGTTGTAAGCAACGCATAACGCTACAACTACATTAGTAAACCCCTCCATAACCGTGACAAAAGTCACGGTAGGGATGGTTTGCGCCATAAATTATTATATTATTAGAAAAAAAAGATATACCTTTGCAATGGTTTACAAAGCGTAAGCCAAGGGGTGGCGGAACATTTCCGTCTGAGATAATACCCTCTGAGCTGATCCGGACAATACCGGCGTAGCGAAAAAAGGTACAAACAAGACATAAAAAGCCATAACCCCTTTTTGTGTATTTATATTAGTCTTTGGTAAAGATTGCCAAGATTCGGGAGAACTATTAAAACAATTAAGAAGATGAAGAAAATCATCAGCGCAGCCATGGCTGCAGCGTGTGTAGTACCGTCACAGGCAGAGAACACACAGACAAAGCTCGACACCACTAACGTGCAAAACATCAGCGAGGTAGTGGTTAAGGCTGTTCGCGCTCCTCAGAGCGCACCATTTGCCATCACTAACGTACAGAAACAGCAGCTTCAGGATTTCGCCAAGAGCGGAAAGGAGCTTCCGTTCCTCTTCGCACGCACTCCGGGTGTGCTCTCATGGAGCGAGAACGGCGTGGGAACCGGTACAACATACATGCGTCTGCGTGGCGCTGCCGACAGCCGCATCAACGTAACTATTGATGGTGTGCCTCTCAATTCGCCTGAAGACCAGTGCGTATTTTGGGCAAATATGAACAGCTACGCTTCACTCTTGGGAAGCGCACAGATTCAGCGCGGTATCGGAACGTCCACTAACGGTGACGGCGCTTTCGGCGGAAGCATCTCACTTGCGACTGCCACACCGGCAGAAACACCAGCTCTGGAGTTTACCGGATCGTACGGTTCGTTTAATACAATGAACGCTGGAGCAAGCTTCTCAACAGGACTTCTCTGGAATCATCTCATCTTCGACGGCGCTTATCACGAGACAAGCACGGACGGATTTATCCACGGAACCGAAGGTCGCTCAGGATCTTACTACGGCGGACTGACATGGCTCGGCAACAAATACAAGATCAGCTATAAGAATATAGGCAACTTCGAGAAGACAGGACAGGCTTGGAACGGAGTGGCTGCATGCAACTACGACGGCGACACAAGTCTGCGCGACTACGGCATGCAGAACTATACTGACATGTATGAGCACGGATTGGGCAAGTTTAACTCGCTCTATGAGGAGCTCATATTCCCTGACACCAAGGACGGAAAGTTCACCACCAAGCGCTATCAGATGCGCGACGGTAGCTATTGGGACAAGACCACGGACAACTTCTATCAGAACCACAACATCCTGAACTTCGCTTGGACGCCTTCAGAGCACTGGAAGCATAGCGTAACACTCCACTATACTTACGGTTACGGCTACTATAAGGAGTTCAAGCAGAACGCCACACTGGCTTCAAAGTTCGGTATCAACGAGACATACATCAACGACAGCGGCAAGACAAAGTACACCAAGTCGGACGCAGTCCGTCAGAAGGGTCTTACACAGAACAATTACGGCGCACTCTATAACGTATCCTACACTGACGGTGCATGGGACGTTGTCGGAGGTGCCAGCATGCAACTCTTCCGCTGCAACCACTGGGGATACGTGACATACATCGCCGACGAGGCTATAGAGAAGAAGTATCTCGGAAACGGAAAGTATAAGTATTACGACTCGGACGCTCACAAGAACGACTGGAGCGCATTCATTAAGGCCAACTATAAGTTCGGCACCGGATGGAATTACTTCGTAGACTTGCAGATGCGCTACGTCAACTACACTACGGACGGCATCAACGACCGCTTTGTAAGCGACGCCAACGGTAAGTACACAAACCAGAACCTCGACATCAAGGAGAACTATTTCTTCGTCAATCCGAAGACAGGTATCAGCTACACGCACAACGGACACAAGGCATACGCATCACTCGCATACGCCAACCGCGAGCCGGAACGCAACAACTTCACAAACAACGGCAGCTACGGCGCACCAAGCCCGGAACGCCTCCTCGACCTCGAATGGGGCTATCAGTATCAGGGCAAGAACTGGTTTGCAGGCATCAACTTCTACTATATGAACTATGTCAACCAGTTTGTGATGACAGGAGAGAAGAGCGACATCGGCGAATCGCTGACCACCAACATCAAGAACAGCTATCGTCTCGGTGCTGAGATATCAGCAGGATGGAGCCCGCTGTCATGGTTGTCGTTCGAAGGCAATGCCGCTCTCAGCCAGAACAAGCTGAAGAACTTCGACGAATGCGTGGAAGACTGGGACAACGGATCTACATGGAACCATTACGACAAGTCTACTCTCGCTTACTCGCCATCTGCCATCCTCAACGGATTCGTGGATATCCACTTCGCCGGTTTCCGCGCCACATGGCACACCAACTACGTGAGCAAGCAGTATCTCGACAATTCAGAGAGTGCTGATCGCCAGCTTCCCAGCTACTCACAGACCAACATCAACGCCAGCTATACATTCAATTTCGGCAAGCGCGTGCTCGGTCTGAAGCAGGTGGTGCTCGGCGCTGACTTCAACAACATCTTCGATCGTCACTACGCAGCATCCGGCTACGTCTACTACGACTGGTATTATCAGGGCAAGCGCACATCCACACTCGCCTATATACCAATGGCAGGATTCAACTGTATGGGACATCTGACTCTTAAATTCTAAGTATGACAGAATATCTCTCCATCCATTGGCTCGACATCACCACCACCATCCTCGGCATCGCCTACATCGTACTGGAGTACAGGGCGAGCATTCTGCTGTGGATTATCGGCATAGTGATGCCAGCCATGGACATCTATTTATATTGGAGTCATGGACTTTACGGCGATGCCGGAATGGCGGTTTACTACACAGTGGCCGCCATCTACGGCTACGCTGTATGGAAGTTCGGACGCAAGAGCAAAGGGAAAGACGAAAGCGAGATGCCTATAACGCACTTCCCGAAACGCCTCATCCTTAAGACCACAGCCTCATTCTTCCTCGCTTGGGGAGCCACGTATTACGTGCTGAAGGAGTATACGGGAAGTACGGTGCCCGTGCTTGACGCATTCACCAACGCCATGAGCTTCGTAGGACTTTGGGCACTTGCCCGTAAGTACGTGGAGCAATGGGTGTTCTGGATTGCCGTGGACGCCATCAGCTGTTACCTTTATATAATAAAGGGCATCCCCTTCAAGGCTGGACTTTACGGTCTGTATGTCATTATAGCCGTAATGGGATATATGAAGTGGAAAAAAATGGCAATCAAAGAATAGAAGTATACTTAAAAACAAACTATGAATAAAAAACTACTGACAGGAGCTTTGGCTGCAATGGCCTTCCTCCTACCCTCTACCGCAGCGGGACAGACTACGGACTTCAACATCATTCCGCGTCCGCAGCAGGTGAAAGTCAGCAATGACGCACCGTTCACGCTGAGCGCAAAAACCGTCATCAGCCTTGGCACCAACAGCCAGGACATGAAGCGTAACGCCAATATGCTCGCTTCTTACATCGAGCAAGCCACAGGTATTCGCCCAGCCATCGGCAAGGGCAAGAGCGGTGCAGCCATCATCCTCACCATTGACAAGACCATCGCCAATGCTGAGGGATACAAGCTGGACGCTGACGCTAAGCAGATACGCATCGCAGGAGCATCGGCAGCAGGCGTTTTCTATGGCATCCAGACCCTGCGCAAGTCGCTGCCTCTCGTCAACGGCAAGGCATCGAAGGTAAGCATTCCAGCCGTTCACATCGCTGACGCACCACGCTTTGCCTATCGTGGCACCCATCTCGACGTATCACGCCACTTCGTAACTGCCGACTCCGTGCGCCAGTTCATCGACATGCTCGCGCTGCACAACATCAACCGCTTCCACTGGCACCTTACTGACGACCAGGGATGGCGCATCGAGATAAAGAAGTATCCGTTGCTCACACAGATTGGTTCGAAGCGTGCGCAGACCGTCATCGGTCACAATTCAGGCAAGTATGACGGCAAGCCTTACAGCGGTTTCTACACCCAGAAACAGATTCGCGACATCGTCAAGTATGCCGCAGACCGCTATATTACCATCGTTCCTGAGATTGATCTCCCCGGACATATGCAGGCTGCTCTCGCCGCTTACCCGGACATGGGCTGCACCGGCGGTCCTTACGAGGTGTGGCAGAAGTGGGGCGTGTCTGACAACGTGCTCTGCGCCGGCAACAACAAGACCCTTACATTCATTGACAATGTGCTGAAGGAAATCACAAAGCTCTTCCCGTCTAAGTATATTCACGTCGGTGGCGACGAGTGTCCGAAGACCCAGTGGCAGAAGTGCCCCAAGTGTCAGGCACGCATCAAGGCTCTTAACCTTGAGGCAAAGGACGGCCATTCTGCCGAGGAACGTCTGCAGAGCTACATCATCACACATGCTTCCAACTACCTGAAGTCGCTCGGACGCAACACAATCGGATGGGACGAGATACTCGAAGGCGGACTCGCTGAGGGCGCCACCGTCATGTCATGGCGTGGCGAATCAGGAGGCATCGCAGCAGCAAAGCAGCATCACGACGTGGTGATGACCCCTAACAGCTATCTCTATTTCGACTATTATCAGTCGCTCGACAAGGCCAACGAGCCTCTTGCCATCGGTGGTTACCTGCCCCTCGAGACCGTCTATTCTTACGAGCCGATGCCTAAGGAGCTTACAGCTGACGAGGCACGCCACATCATCGGCGTACAGGCAAACATCTGGACAGAGTATATGCCTACCTTCAAGCAGATGCAGTATATGGCTCTGCCCCGATTGGCAGCGCTCAGCGAGGTGCAGTGGAGCCAGCCCGCACTAAAGGACTACACCAGCTTCACCAACCGTCTGACAGAGTTCACACATCTGTATGACCGTCTCGGATATAACTACGCCAAGCATCTCTACAACGTGGCTATCCATGTAGACAGCGACAATAAGTGGCGAGAGATTCTCATCCACATGACCACAGCCGGCAAAGCTGAGATTCGCTACACACTCGACGGCACAGAGCCGACAGTCAACAGCACTCTCTATACAGGCGCTATCGTTTTGCAGAAGTCGGCAAAAATCCGTGCAGCTGCCTTCCGCGACGGCAAGAGAAGCAGCGTGACCAGCCAGGACATCAGCTTCAACAAGGCCACAGCTTGCCCCGTAGAACTGCTCCAGCCCACTCACAAGAACTACACATACAAGGGTGGAGCCACTCTCACTGACGGACTTCTCGGCGACAAGGGCTTCGGCACTGGACGCTGGCTCGGCTTCAGCGGCAACGACCTTGAGGCAGTCATCGACCTTAAGCAGAACACCGATGTCTCAAGCGTGAGCCTCAACACCTGCGTGGACAAGGGATCATGGATTTTCGATGCACGCAACATCGAGGTGAGCGTGTCTGCCGACGGCAAGTCATTCACAAAGGTGGCAAGCAAGTCACTCCCTGCACTTGAGGAGCAGACACCTGACAACATCTACACTTACGAGCTGACTTTCCCGCAGACCACCACACGTTACGTGAAAGTGACTGCCACATCAGAGCACAACATCCCTGAGTGGCACGGCGGCAAAGGCAAGCCAGCCTTCCTCTTCGTTGACGAAATCAGCGTGAAGTAGAGTTAGGAATTAGGAATTCCATCCCTAACAAATAATAAATAACAAATAATAATTACCAATTAAAAAAGGCTTTAATATTGGGCATTCATCCCCAATATTAAAGCCTTTTTTATTATTCTTTTATATTCCAATCGCCTTACTTCTTCACCTTCGTAGCGAATACGAAGTAACCAATAAGGCAGCAGTAAGCCACGAGCGAAGCCACCTGCGACAGCGGGTTGGCAAGCCATCCGCTCATCCATTCTTCGCTGACGAGATGTACGTCGCAGAAGCGCAGGATGGCAGAAACAACGCCCATGAGCGCACCACCGGCAATAAATCCGCTGGCAATCAGCGTACCTTTCTCATTGCGTTCACGGTTGACCTCCGGGTTCTTCGAGCGTGACGAAACATACCAGCTTACGATACCGCCCACAAGAAGCGGAGTGTTAAGCTCCAGCGGGATGAACATACCGAGAGCGAAGGCGATGGCAGGTATCTTAAAGTAAGTCAGCACCACGGCGATGACAGCACCGATGCCATACAGCGCCCAAGGAGCACCCACACCGTTCATCAACGGATCGATGACAGCAGCCATAGCATTAGCCTGCGGAGCTGCAAGCTGACCGCTTGCAAAACCGTATGTCTGATTGAGGATAATCATGACACCACCCACGGTAGCAGCCGAAACCAACGTACCGAGGAACTTCCATGTCTCCTGCTTCTTCGGTGTGGTGCCGAGCCAATAGCCGATCTTGAGGTCAGTGATGAATCCGCCAGCCATAGAGAGAGCCGTGCAGACCACGCCGCCCATGATAAGCGCAGCCACCATGCCGCCAGTGCCTTTCAGTCCCACAGCCACGAGCACCACAGAAGCAAGGATAAGCGTCATGAGCGTCATGCCCGACACGGGGTTAGATCCCACGATGGCAATGGCATTGGCAGCGACAGTAGTGAAGAGGAAGGCGATAACAGCCACAAGCAGGATGCCCACAATGGCGAAGAGCAGATTGCCCTCCATAACGCCGAACCAGAAGAACAAGAATGTTACGATAAGCGTAACGATGGAACCGATGGCAATAATCTTGAACGAGATGTCGCGCTGTGTGCGGACAGTCTCTTCGCCGTCATTCTTACCACCCTTCATCTCTTTAGCAGCCAGCGACACAGCACCCTTGATAATGCCCCACGACTTGATGATGCCGATGATACCAGCCATGGCGATGCCACCGATACCGATGCTCTTGCCATAGTTCTTGAATATCTCCTCAGCGCTCATCTGACCCACCGTCTGCGTGATTTCCGGATTCCATATATTCAGCACCTGGTCATGGAACACGATGGACATACCGGGCACGATAAGCCACCATACCACGAACGAGCCGAGGCAGATAATGAATGCATACTTCAGACCGATGATATAGCCCAAGCCGAAGACAGCCGCTCCCGTGTTCACCTTAAAGACGAGCTTTGCCTTGTCAGCAGCCATGGCGCCCCACTCCACCACACGCGTGGTGAAGGTCTCGTTCCACCATCCCACAGTGGCAACGATAAAGTCGTAAAGACCGCCTACAAGACCGGCGAGAAGCAGCGGCTTTGCCTGATTGCCACCCTTTGCACCGCTTACGAGCACCTGCGTCGTGGCAGTAGCCTCAGGGAAAGGATACTTGCCGTGCATGTCCTTGACGAAATACTTGCGGAACGGAATCATAAACAAGATGCCGAGGATGCCGCCGAGCAATGACGACATAAACACCTTGACGAACGACACGCTCATCTCCGGATACTTAGCCTGCAGAATGTAGATGGCAGGGAGCGTGAAGATGGCACCCGCAACTATGGTTCCAGAGCAGGCGCCAATACTCTGGATGATGACATTCTCGCCGAGAGCCTTGTTGCGCTTCGCAGCCGTAGACACGCCCACAGCGATGATGGCAATTGGGATGGCAGCCTCAAACACCTGACCAACCTTCAGACCGAGATAAGCGGCAGCGGCAGAGAAGAGCATCGCCATTACGATACCCCACGTCACCGACCATGCGTTCACTTCTGGATACTCCCTCTTCGGGTTCATCACAGGCTCATACTGCTCGCCGTCCTTCAGTTCGGTGAAGGCATTTTCGGGAAGCTGAATGATTTCTTTTTCGTTTTCTTCCATGTTTAGTTATGTTTTATGGTTAATAATAATATGCTTATACAGAGTGAGTACAAAATTAATTAAAAAAGAGTGAAAAAAGAGGGTTACAATAATATTTCTGAACAAAACTGTAAGATGCGGAAATAAAAATGTGTAATTTTGCATTTGTTTTAACTACTACTGACAATAAACTATCTTATTTCATATTAGCATTAACATTTTTATTTATATAACCAATCACACTTTATGAGAAAGACAATACTGTCATTATGCCTTGCATTTCTCGCTACGGCCTCATGGGCAGCCCCTGCCAAAAAAGGTCTAATGCGCGTAATACGCCTCACAGACGGCACAGAGCTGACCGTTGAGCTCAAAGGCGACGAGTTTCTGCATTATTATCAAGCCGCTGACGGAAAGTGCTACACCGACAACGGCAACGGCACCTTTGTGCCCTTCGACCTTGAGACAGGAAAAGCCAATGCCATGGCAAAGCGTGCTGCCATGCAGCAGACAAGCCAGAAGATGAAAGCCAAGCCGCTGCGCTCTATGCAGCAGAACGCAGGTCCGAACAAGGCGTTCGGCGACGGAACTGGATATTACGGCAAGAAGAAGGGACTCATCATCCTCGTGGAGTTCCCCAACAAGAAGTTCAAGAGCGGACACGACAACGAGTTCTACACAAAGCTTGCCAACAAGGAGAATTACGTGGAAGGCGTATTCAAAGGTTCGGTACGCGACTATTATTATGCTCAGAGCAACGGTCAGTTTGAGCTGACGTTTGACGTTATCGGCCCCATCACCGCACCGGAGAACTATAACTACTACGGTCAGAACAACGCCAGCAATAGCGACTCACACGTAGGCACGCTCGTCGCATGGGCATGCAAGGAGGTAAAGGACAAGGTGGACTTTCATGACTACGACTGGGACGGCGACGGATATGCCGATCAGGTGTTCGTGCTCTACGCCGGACCCGGTGAGAACAACACCAACAACAGCGACCTCATCTGGCCGCACATGTTCTATCTCTCAAACAGCGACATAAGTCAGGCTATATACATCAATGGTGTATACGTCGACACATACGCATGCTCCTGCGAGCTCAACGGATATGGCACAGCGGACGGTATGGGAACCATCTGCCACGAGTTCTCACACTGCCTCGGCTATCCTGACCTCTACGACACCACATACAGCGGCAGCTACGGTATGGACGCGTGGGACCTCCTCCATCAGGGATGCTACAACGGCAACGGATTCAGCCCCGCCAACCTCACCGGATACGAACGATGGATGGCAGGATGGACAACTCCCGTGGAGCTCAAGACCGACACCGTCGTAAGCGATATGAAGTCGCTCACAGACTACGGCGAGACATACATTATCTATAACGAGCAGAACAAGAACGAGTTCTACTTCGTGGACAACCGCCAGCGTACAGGATGGGACGAGAGTATTCCCGGCAACGGTCTTCTCATCACACACGTCGACTATAACAAGAAGGCATGGCACTCCAACAGCGTGAACAACGACCCCAACCATGAGCGCATGACTCCGTTCCACGCAGACGGATGGAACAACCGTACGGGTTCGTCAATGAGAACAGCGGACGGCGACCCCTATCCTTATCAGAACAACGACAGCCTTACAAACACTTCTATACCTGCCGCCACTCTCTACAATGTCAACGTGGACGGACGCCAGTATATGAACAAGGCCATGCTCGACATGAAGCGCAACGGTGACGGCACAATGTCATTCCGTTTCCGCGGTATGCAGGGCACATCCAACCATGAGCCGGGCGACGTGCTCTTCAACGAGACCTTCAACGGATGCTCCTCAACGGGTGGCAACGACGGCATCTTCAACAAGGGTGCCAACGGATCGTTCAAGCCTGACGTAGCAGGATGGACATACTCTAACAAGGCTTACGGCGCCAACAAGTGCGCACGCTTCGGCACCGTGACTCTCCCCGGCGATGCCATCACTCCTATCTTCAGTATCAACGGCAAGACCGTCCTCACATTCAAGGCAGCTCCCTGGCTTGGCAAGGACAACACGCTGGACGTATTCTGGGGCAACCAGATGCTGAAGCGCATCTTCATGGACGACGGCAAGTGGACAGACGTTACCATTGAGTTCGAGGGAACCGGATATAACTCGCTGACCTTCTCAGCTGAGGACCGCTTCTTCCTCGACGAAGTGAAGGTGATGGTTCCGTCAGGCGAGACAGGCATCGTTACCGTAAAGAACGATAATCTCAAGAACGTACGCAAGGGCATCTACACCATTGACGGACGTTATCTTGGAACAGACGTCAACCGTCTCGGTAAGGGCCTCTACATCGTAGACGGCAAGAAGATGGTGAAGTAATATACAATTGAGAGTTAAGAGTTGAGGGTTGAGAGTTATGATTACCTTAGATAACAATCAGAATATTATCTATAAAACAAATCATAACTCTCAACCCTCAACTCTTAACTTTTAACTTTTAGAAGCTATAGTAAAGTCGTGCGCTTAGCACCGTGAAGTCGCCATTGGCATTATTTACATACTGAAACGTTGGCTGTATGGCTATATTCTTGTTTATCTGTCTTTTCCACGTCAACCCCAACGAATATTCCTTTCCCTGATGATAACGTGCATACTGTCCTGACACGCCACACTCATTGAGGCTGTCGCGGTAAGCTCCTCCAATCTCCGCATACCTGTAACATCCGCTCCTATGGGACGTATTCTCCGAATACTGTGCCATGAGCGACACGTCCTTATCCGCTGACCTCCATAAGCTCTGTTCGCCATACACCCACCAGGCGCAAGTGGTCTTACGCTCCGCTTCGTCCGCAGACACCATCTCGCCCTCATCGTCAATAGTGAACTGGCGCGTATGGACAGCCACGCCTGCAAAGTAATTGCCACGATCGTGCGAATACTCCAGCTGAGCCATGTCGAAGATGCCGTCCTTCTTGGGACGTACGAGGAACGGATTGTCACCGTGTTTCCATCCGTTATATCCCACACCGTTATACAGACTGTTGCGGAACAGCCATCCTCCCTTCTGCACGTCAAAGTAGACTGTCAGTCCAGAGAAGGGATAATTGGCTATAGGATAACTTGACGCTATCGTGGGCACGATGCCGCAAGAGCTGTTGGTGAAGAGCGCCGTGATGTCCGACGTGAAAAAGTCCTCATTCACATTGCGGACACCCACGAACACATGACCCGCCTTCCATTCATGCATATAGCCCAGTACGGCAATGCCGCCGAACATATTGTCAGCCTCAATGTTGGAGAAGCCCTGCCAGTCATCAATGATGCCGTCGTTGGTCTTCGCCACATGCAGCGTGGCAGCCTCAAAGGTGCCCCCTTTCCACAGCGGGACGTTAAGCTCCAGTCTGAGCAGATTCACAAAGTTGGTGTTCTTGTTCATGTCCCACTGCCATTCCGCAGTATATACGCCACTGAACTTCTGGGCTTGGGAAGACGAAAAATTCATAATGTTAAATAATAGTGTAAGAGCAATTATACGCTTCATTCTTTTTTCTTTCTATTCTTCTTAGTTTTATAAGGCATTCTTATTGTAGTAGCAAAGGTATAACTTTTCGGTAATTTACGCAAATATTCCTAACTTAGAAATCCTCCTGCGGCGTTTCTCTTCTGTCCCATCCAGCGCTGCTCACCTCCGGACTCGAGCGCAGACGCGACACCACAAGGTCGAGCAACACCTTGTGTTCGCCCAGTATCTGTATGTCGCAGCATACCATTACGTTCTTCTCGCCATCCCCCTTATAGAACATCGAGTTCATCTTCACCTCCTTGTTGAAGGCGAGCGTGTCCATGATGATGCTCTGAATCAGGTCCGACGCACTTCGCTGACACTCCACACGTATGGTGTAATGATAAACCTTGGTGGTGCACTTCACGATATACTTGCATAAGGGTCGGAGCAGGCAATGCGTCAGCAGCACGAATATCACCAGCACAAACCCCTCCTTATACATAGCCACGCCCGAAAGCGTTCCGCATGCAGCCGAACACCATATCGTCGCTGCCGTATTCAGACCTCTAACGGTGAATCCCTCCTTCAGAATAAGACCGCCACCCAGAAAACCAATACCCGAGACAATCTGCGCCGCCACACGTGAAGGGTCGCCACTATCCGTGGTCATCGTTACGGACAACACCGTGAAGGCAGCCGATGCCAACGCAACGAGGATGTTGGTGCGAAGTCCGGCATTATGCTGACGGAACTGCCGCTCCAAACCAATCAATGCGCCCATCAGAAAGGCACAACCTATTCTGTACATATAATCAGTCATTCCCATCATTTTATTATTTATTAATTATTATTTATTAGTGATTAGTGATTAATTATTAGTGAGTATGTGTGTTAAAAAAAAGTGTATAATAGGCATCCTGCTGTCGTACCGCGTGCTCACACGATGGCTCAAGACGCTGTATATAAAGGCGTTTAAGCGCTGGTTATAAAAGAGAGTTGTCATAAAACAATAAAAAACAATCGGTCAGACAAAGGGTTTATCTATAAATACTTGATTGAACTTTCGCAAGTTCAGTACTTGATAAGTCTTTGTCTGACCGATACGTATGACGGCTTGAGGTTGCAGGAGTAGCTTTTACACTTCCTTCCAATCCACCAGTCCCTTTCCCTTGTCATCCAGTTCTATGGCAATAGCAACGACTTTTCGTTTGTCAGCTTTAAATGGCTCGGTATATTGCTTGGTTCTTATTTGTTCGGCTGCTGCGTCAATACCACCGTTGTTGCTTAGCTTCAATTCAAGGACATAGATGAAGTTGGTTGTTTCCACCACCATGTCTATTCTGCCCGTAGCAATCATCTTCTCTACTTCCACCCTACAACCGATGGCATTAAAGATGGTGCTCAATATCAAATACAATCTTGTATAGAGCCTTGCGAACTTCATGGTTTGGAATGCCAAGCATATAGATGCCTTCTGTATAACTTTTTATTGTAAGATATCCCGATTGGTAGAGGAACAGTTCAGCACCTCCTCCTGTCACATCCGAAGTCTCCAAAGTATCGCTGTCTATTGGGCAATCTTCAAAATTCTTCATTTTTATCTCCATGTCATCCACAAATTTAGGAAGCAGTGAGGTAGCACCGGATGAAGCCCAATAATTCTTCAGTTTGGAATCAGCAAGGGCATTGATAAGACAGAACGGATTGAATATATCCACCATATTTTCATGGCAGAAATGATAGCCATCGTAATATGCAGTCAACTGTGCTACGGCTTCATCGAATGTCCATCCTTTACTTACTGCCAGCTTGTTGATTTCCGGCTTGAAATTACGCAGCATCTCTTCTTTGGTAATGCCGCAGATGGCAGCATATTCCGGGTCGAAACTGATGTTACTCAGATTATTGAGCACAGAGAAGAGAGAAATCTGTGTAAACTTGGTTATGCCTGTGATGAAGACAAACTTCTCGTATTTGTCGTTGGCTTTCAATATGGCAAACACCTCTCTATAGATGCTTGTGCATGCTTCGTGCTGAGGAGTCTTCCATGAATGCTGCAATGGAGAGTCGTACTCATCTATGAGGATAGCCACTTGTTGTCCGGTTTTGCTGTAAGCACCCTCAATTATGTTCTTGAATCTTACGGCAAGGGAGCTATCTTGGCGCACAACAATTCCATACTCCGTCTCTAAAGTATGAAAAGCATCGTCAAGATAACTTCGCACTGTTTCAGGTCCAGCACCTGCCTGACTCATATCAAATCGGACGACAGGTCGCTTCACCCATTCCTTCTCCATTTCCATTATCTTCAACCCCTCGAATAGTTCCTTCTTTCCCATGAAGTAGGCTTCGAGAGTATCAACCAGCACCGACTTGCCAAAGCGACGTGGGCGGCTCAGGTAATTATACTTCTTTCCTTCATTGGCAAGTTGCCAGATAATATCAGTCTTGTCAACATAAAGGTATCCTTCCTTTCTCATTTCCTCAAAAGACTGGATGCCTACGGGCAATCTTCTATTGTTTGTCTCTACCATAATATCCAACTCGTTGGTTTCTTATTGCAAATATACAATGGTTTTTTCAAATATCCATGCATTTTCTTCTTTCTTTGTAGATTAATGTGTAGTGGCGATTATATGTGGAGCAGTGGCTCTAATAACTTTCTAATACCGTTCTAATAAATTTCTAACTGATGCTACGGAATACTTTGAGTAGTTTTGCACCGCGAAACAAAAAACATAGTAAATCCATAAAAGAAAAGCATTATGTGGAATACTAAAAAGAACAAAGTACAGAAGACCTTCAATGCCGAGAGGGTATTGATGGCAGCAAAGACACCAATTGAGGAAGTGTTTGCTTACTTCCAGACCACATCGTTAGGACTCGTCGACGAAGAGGTTGAGAAGCGTCAGTCGCTTTATGGAAAGAACGAGATTGAGCACGAAAAGAAGAAGCGTCCGTTGGTGATGCTTGCCAAGGCGTTCATCAATCCCTTTGTGGGTGTGCTCACCGTGTTGGTGGCTGTCTCGTTTGTCATGGATGTGTGGATGGCTGATCCGGCCGACAAGGATTGGACTTCAATCATCGTCGTTTCGACCATGATAATCCTTAGTACCATACTTCGCTTCTGCCAGGAGTGGAAAGCCAACCGTTCGAGTGAGGCATTGCAGATGATGGTGACAAATACTTGTTATGTGATTAGAGCAGGAGCTGCAAGTCGTGGCGGTTCACCTGGCGATGAGATAAGCAATGAGGAACTTGTGCCAGGCGATGTTGTCATGCTCTCGGCAGGCGACATGATACCTGCCGACATACGCATCATAGAGTCGAAAGACTTGTTTGTAAGCCAGTCGAGCTTGTCGGGTGAGTCGGATTCTATTGAGAAATATCCCAATCTGTCAAGACAGCGCAAGCACTCGGGCTGTATTGTTGACTTGGACAACATCTGCTTTATGGGCTCGAATGTGGTAAGTGGTTCTGCCAAGGGCATAGTCTTTGCGACGGGCAACCATACCTATCTTGGTACAATAGCCAAGAGCGTGGCTGGACATCGTGCAGCTACGGCTTTCGACAAGGGCATTACCAAGGTGAGCCTGTTGCTCATACGCTTTATGCTGATAATGGTTCCAGTCGTGTTTCTTGTGAATGGCATCACCAAAGGCGACTGGATGGATGCCTTCATCTTTGCCATATCCGTGGCTGTGGGTCTTACGCCCGAGATGCTTCCAATGATAGTAACCGCCAACCTTTCAAAGGGAGCGATGATGATGTCAAGGAAGAAAACCATCGTTAAGGACTTGAATGCCATACAGAACTTTGGCGCAATGAACATTCTTTGCACCGATAAGACAGGAACACTTACGCAAGACCATATCGTGCTGGAGCGTCATGTAAATGTAGACGGAACTGAGGATAAGGCGAACCGCATCCTGCGACATGCCTATTTCAATAGTTACTTTCAGACGGGACTGAAGAATCTGATGGATCGTGCCATCCTCTCGCATGTCAAGGAACTTGGACTTGAGACTCTAAGCAGCTCGTATAAAAAGGTGGACGAGATACCGTTTGACTTTACAAGAAGACGTATGTCGGTGGTAGTGGAGGACATGAATGGCAAGCGGCAGATTATCACCAAGGGAGCCGTTGAGGAAATGCTCACGGTATGCGCGTATGCTGAATATGATGGCGAGGTGCTGCCTTTGACTGATGTAATGCGCAGCAAGGCTCAACGTATCGTAACGGAGATGAATGCTCAAGGCATGAGAGTGCTGGCATTGGCACAAAAGAGCTTCTTGAGTAAGGAGAACAACTTTGCCATTGATGACGAGAAGGACATGGTGCTCATTGGTTATCTTGCCTTTCTCGACCCGCCAAAGGAGTCGGCAGCACAGGCTATAAGCCAGTTGCATGAGCATGGAGTGGAGGTGAAAGTGCTTTCGGGAGACAATGAGGCAGTAGTGAAAGCAATATCACGACAAGTGGGCATTAATACCTCTGCCTCTATCACAGGTCCTGAACTTGAAGTTATGAGCCGTGAGGCTAAGATGAAGACCGTGACCGAGTGCATCATCTTCTCAAAGCTCACTCCCATGCAGAAAGCCGAGATAATCCAACTGCTGCAAGCAAGTAATAATACGGTTGGTTTTCTTGGCGATGGCATTAATGATGCTGCTGCCTTGAGAGAGTCGGATATTGGTATTTCGGTTGATTCGGCTGTTGATATAGCGAAGGAGAGTGCCGACATCATCCTGCTTGAGAAGGACTTAATGGTATTGGAGAATGGTGTGCTTGAAGGTCGTAAGACATTTGGTAATATCGTAAAGTACGTCAAGATGACAGCCAGTTCTAACTTTGGCAATATGTTTAGTGTGTTGGCTGCGAGTGCATTCTTGCCATTCCTTCCGATGCTGCCTATTCATCTCTTGATTCAGAATTTGCTATACGATATATCTCAGACCACCATTCCATTCGACCGTATGGATAGCGAGTATCTGCGCAAACCACGTGTTTGGGATTCTGGCGATTTGAGTAGGTTTATGATATGGATAGGTCCTATCAGTTCGATATTCGATATTGCTACGTATTTGCTTATGTGGTGGGTGTTCAAGTGTCAAGGTCCGGATATGGAATCGCTGTTCCAGTCGGGATGGTTTGTTGAGGGCTTGCTGTCTCAAACGCTTATTGTACATATGATTCGCACACGCAAAGTGCCATTCATACAAAGTTCAGCCTCATGGCCCGTAATGCTCATGACCTTCTCTATCATGGCAATAGGCATCTGCATACCATTTACATCGTTCGGTAGCTCAATAGGACTCACACCTCTGCCTCTATCGTATTTCCCATGGCTCATAGGCATCCTGTTGTCGTATTGCGTGTTGACACAATGGTTGAAGACACGATATATAAGGGTATTTAAGCGTTGGTTGTAAGGGAGAGTTGCCATTAAATAATAAAAACAATCGGTCAGGCAAAGATCTTATCCATAAAAACTTGATAAGTCTTTTTTCATAGACTACAGATGGCTCGGGTGTAAAACCCCGAACCATCTGTAGTCTGACAGACACGGGACGCAATGCCATGATGAAATATGTGGAGGCATTGAAGACATACTCCTTGATTTTTTCAGAAGACTTTGGAGCGAAGGCATATGATATCAGTATTACACAAAGTTGTCCCTTTAATAATTCCAAATATTGTCAGAAGTCTTCTTGCGACGACTCCTTTTTCTCCCAACCCACACTATATACTTCTGAGCGTGAGCGAAGTCGTGACACAACAAGGTCTAACAGAACTTTGTGCTCGCCTAATGTTGCCATGTCGCAGCATACTGTGACACGCTCGTCATCGCCTTTGTAGAACAGAGAGTTAAGCTGTACATCTTGGTCGAAAGCGAGAGTGTCCATTATAAGCTTTTGTATGCTGTTCGATGCGTTTCGCTGACATTCGGCACGTATAGAATAGTGGTATACTTTGGCTGTGCGTTTTTCAAGAAGTGCACATAGCGGACGGAAAAGGCAATGAGTCAACAATACACATATTACCAATATGGCTGCCTCTTTATAGAGTCCGACTCCAGAAAGAGTGCCACATGCTGCCGAACACCATATAGTGGCAGCTGTATTCAGACCTCTCACCGTTAATCCGTCCTTTAGAATGAGTCCTCCACCCAAGAAACCAATACCCGAAACTATCTGTGCTGCTACACGAGAAGGGTCGCCGTTGCCAGTAGTCATAGAATAGGACAAAATAGTAAATGCTGCTGCACCTATCGACACTAAAATATTGGTACGCAGTCCAGCATTACGCTGGCGTATTTGTCGTTCCACTCCAATAAATGTGCCCATCACGAAGGCACATCCTATTCTTGTAAGATATTCTGAAAACAGAATCATAACTATTTGTTTTTTTCTTGCAAAGATATCGTGTTTTATTGGTAGTGGGTATTAGAAAACAATTAGAGTGTGATTAGAATCTAATTAGAACAAATTCTAATAGTTTTCTAATACCGATTATTCTGTTTTATTTGTGGAAATGATGTAACTTTGCACCCAAACAAGACATGAGAAATGTATGATTAGTATATTGGTGATAGAGGACGAAAAGCGAGTGGCCGATCTATTAAAGATTGGCTTGGAGGAGAATGGCTATCAGGTTATGGTGGCTTATGATGGCGAGATGGGATTGCGCTTTTTCCATACCAATTCTTTTCAGCTAATTATATCGGATATCATTCTGCCAAAACTCAATGGTTTTGAGGTGTGTCAGCAAATTCGTAAAACCGATGAGCAGATACCCATTCTGATGCTTACGGCATTGGGAACTGCCGACGACAAGTTGGAAGGATTTGATGTAGGGGCTGACGATTATATGGTGAAGCCTTTCGACTTTCGCGAACTCTTGGCAAGGGTAAGGGTGCTGTTGAAGAGACGTGCCATATCGAGCGTTGATGTTGTTAAGGAGATGAAGTATGCCGACTTAACAATCAACCTTGAGCGACAAGAAGTAACAAGAAACAATATACCCATAAAACTCTCGCCAAAAGAATACAGTTTGCTGGTGTATCTTGTTGAGAATGTTGAAAAGGTAGTGAGCCGTGTAGAAATAGCAGAGAAAGTATGGAATACTCACTTTGATACTGGTACTAACTTTATTGATGTCTACATCAACTATCTGCGCAAAAAGATGGATAAGAACTTTGATGTAAAGCTAATTCATACCAAACCAGGTGTGGGGTTTATATTGACAAGTAGACAAGTATACAAGTAGACGAGTTGATTGTTGGTGAGTTGAGAGTTGATAGTTGATTTGCAAACTTAATTTTCCTTTTATCTATATGAAAATCAGAACAGCCCTTACTTTAAAATATACTTGTGTCACAGCAACAATATTCTTGCTGTGTACGGTTCTTATTTATCTTGTTAGCGAGCATACTCGCGACCAAACCTTTTTTCGAAACCTTAAAAGCGAGGGCATCACCAAGGCCAATCTCTTTCTTGCAGGTCAGGTAGACGCTCGTACCATGCAGTCGGTATATCTTAACAATCGTAAGTTTATCAACGAGGTGGAAGTGGCTGTTTATACTACTGACTTCCAAATGCTATATCATGATGCCATACATAATGACATAGTGAAGGAGACGCAGGGCATGATAAACGCGATATTGAAGAAGAAGGAGATAGAATTTCATATAGGCAAGTATCAAGGTATCGGTATGGTCTATATGTATAAGGGCAAGCAATATATAGTTACTGCCGCTGCCTACGATGGTTATGGCTACAGCAATCTTGTGGGGTTACAAGAGGCCTTGATTATAATGTTTATAGTAGGTTTGCTCTTGATCTTTGTTGCTGGATATTTCTTGGCACGAATGTCACTGAAGCCTATCCGTAATATCGTGAATGAGGCGGAGATGATAACGGCATCGCACATTAACCGTCGCATACCGGTAAAAAACGAAAAGGATGAATTGGGGGAACTCAGCATTGCCTTCAATGAGTTGCTTAAGCGTCTGGAAATTTCCTTTGAGTCGCAAAAACAGTTTGTCAGCAATGTGTCACATGAATTGCGCACTCCTTTGGCTGCCTTGACAGCCGAGCTTGACGTGTCGCTGCAAAAGGAGCGCACCTGCGAGCAGTATCGCCACGCTATGCTTAATATGCAGCAGGATGCAAAGCGAATGACACGACTGATTGACGGACTGCTCAATCTTGCCAAGGCTGATTATTGCAAGGAGGAGATAAGTATGAGGGAAGTTAGATTGGACGAACTGTTGCTTGATGTTAGAGAATTAATAATGAGAGCACATCCCGACTATAATATTGAGTTGGTTTTTGGCAATGAAGATGACGACGACGACCGACTTATAACCACGCTCGGCAATCCTTATCTGCTGAATATAGCATTCTCTAATCTGATAGAAAACAACTGCAAATATTCGGCAAACCATTCTTCTATGGTGCAAATATCCTTTAGAGATAAGTGGAGCGTTGTACGAATGTCTGACAACGGTTTCGGAATGTCTGACAAGGATAAGGAGAATCTTTTCACTTTGTTCTATCGTGGAGCTAAAGAGCAGACAGTTGATGGTCACGGCATAGGTATGACCCTCGCCCATAAGATAGTCAGTATGCATGGAGGAAACATAGTAGTAAATTCAGAACAAGGCAAAGGCACTATTTTTGTTGTGGAGTTGCCGCATGTGTGATGCTACTGTCGGCAAACCATTTTATTTACACTTCCTTCCAATCTACCAATCCTTTTCCTTTCTCATCCAGTTCTATGGCAAGAGCAACGATTTTTTATGTTGATAGAGATGTGTATCTCTATCTGCCAGGAGAAACAGCTATGGCACTAAACGTTGCTGAGCAAGTAGCAAAGTTATGATTTATTGTAAACAAAGGTTAAATAATGGCTATTTTATTGCAAATCATTTGGTTTATAAAATAAACTAAGCTAAATTTGCAACCGTAATCATTAGTGTTAGAAGAGAATAATGCTGGCTAAAGCAAGTGAGAGTCGACCTCCTTGCTTCTCTTTTTCCAAAGATGGTTTATAAAATAAACTAAGTGTTTAACCTGGCACATCGCGCTTGATATATGCAATGGTGTGTCGCAATAAAGTAAGAAAAAATGGAAGAGAAGAAGATTTCGGAGCAGGAGAGTCTTGAGCTTATCACTCGAATGATAAATCAGACAAAGAAGGATTTGTCTGTAGGCAATGGTGACAGTTTCCTTATGTGGGGCTATCTTAGTGCAGCAATATCGTTGGCAGTAATCGTCATGCTGCTCGCAACCAACGACCCAAGATATGCTTGGCTCTACATGGTCATACCTATAGCAGGATTCACAGTCTCAGGCATAAAGACCTACAAGGCAAAGCGCAAGAGTCATGTGGCAAGCACTTATGCAAGCAACACTATAAATAATGTGTGGGCTATTATTAGTGCCGTGTTTGCAGTCTACGCCATTAGCTGCCTTTTACATTTCGGAGAAGTAAGGAGTTGGAATGGAATGTTTTTGTTGGGTATGTTGTTGCCGGGTATAGGCACATACACCACTGGCGTGATACTTAAGGAGAAGTCGATACAGATGTGCGGACTTCTTGGTGTAGTGATTGGCACAGGACTGCTTCGCGACTTTGTTTGTGGTGAACAAGTTATCAGTATTATGCAGATGGGACAGATGGTCTTGTCCTTTGTCATTACCCTTATCATCCCCGGACATATCCTTAACTTCAAAGCAAAAAAGCAACAATAATGAAAGAGTTGGATCCATTACTACATAGCCAGTTGCGTCTTGCCGTAATGTCGATTCTGCTGAATGTAGAGGAAGCAGACTTCAACTATATCAAGGAAAAGACAGAATCGACGGCAGGCAACCTTAGTGTACAGTTGGACAAACTGGTCACAGCAGGCTATATATCAAAGACTACAGATGGCTCGGGCGTAAAACCCCGAACCATCTGCAAGATGACAGACACGGGGCGCAATGCCATGATGAAATATGTGGAGGCATTGAAGACATATTTTGCAGGGTTGTAATAAGCGGTTGTAGAATGCAAAATGTACTTATATGATATTCGTATTTGACATTATTCTATTAATGCCAAATACGATATCAAAAAGCTTGTATGTTTCAATGAATCAAAGACAATCTTTTAGGATTCCGTGTACCTGCTTATACCAAGACAATGAAACGCAGATTGGTGCAGGCTCCTCGATTCTATTATTTTGATATAGGTGTAGCCAATCATTTGTTGCATCGTAAGGAATTGGTGAGAGGTACGGCTGAGTATGGTCATGCTTTCGAACACCTTGTAATTCAAGAGTTAAGAGCTTGGCTCAGTTATAAGGAAAGTACTGAGCAGTTAAGTTATTGGAGGGCTTACACTGGTCAAGAGGTTGATGCCGTGATTGGTGATGCGAGAGTAGCAATAGAGATAAAATCCGTAGAAGAAGTATTGCCAAGACACCTTAAAGGCCTGAAGACCTTCTCCTCAGATTATCCTGAAAGCAAGTTGTTGATAGTTTCGTTAGATCCTATCAACAGAAAGACGGGAGATATTGAGTGTGTCTATATCCTCGATTTCTTCAAAAGACTCTGGAGCGAAGGTATATGATTTGCGGAAATACACAATATTTGCATTTCTAACGCTCAATACTCCTCGTTCAGCGCACTAAGAAATCTCTGGTGCGAAATTCTTGAGTTTTGAGCGTGCAGCAACAGTATGCTGATACACAGCAGATTATGCTTATAAGAAGAGAAGTGTGCAATGGTTGACGAAGCCAAACAAACCTCATTGGGCTGCTATAGAGCCTCTTTTACACTCCAACACAGCCTCTCATGTCATGCAATACAGCCTCTGTTGCACTCTTATAGGGTTACTATTGGAGTGCAACAGAGGCTATATTGATTAATCAGGGTGTTACAAGCGCAACAAAACACCAGAAAAACGGCTCTCAAAATCTCTATAATCAATTTTTATTTTGTAACAGCTTTTTACTCTTTGTACGATATTTGCATGGACAGATTATTAAAACGACAATAGAGACAACAGGCTTCGCATTGAAACAAAGGCATCGCATTGAAACAAATACATTGTACACAAAAGTTGTCTCTATTGTCTCTATTGTCGTTAAAAAAGAATCTTGTAAAGACATGTTTTTTAGACATGAAGAACATGTTATCAGACAAGAAGGCATGTGCCGAGTGGTTACAAGAGCTTATACTTAGATTAAATAATCTTAATACGGTCAAGAAATCGTGAGGTTTCCTTTGTAATATGTGTTGAAAACTGTAGTTTTACCGCCGATTTTTACAATATATATTATGGGAAAATTTGATTGTTTAAGAGGATGGCTTGCTGCGTTCCTTGTCGGCAGCATTGTGCTGACGGGATGCTCCGAGCAGAAAAAGAAGACGGAAAAGGCACCCGTGAAGGTGGAGACGCTTACCGTTGGCAGCTACGCCAACGGCGAGACCAACGACTATGTGGGCACCATTGAAGAAAAGACAGGTTCGACGCTCAGCTTCGAACTTGGCGGAAACATCACCTCCATCCGTGTGGACGAAGGCGATAAGGTAAGTCGTGGACAGACGCTTGCCACCATCAACCCCACTACGCTGAAGGAAGCGCATAAGAGTGCGCTTGCCACGCTACATCAGGCGCAGGACGCCTACCACCGTTTTCTTCCTCTTCATAAAGCCGGAACCATATCGGACATACGATGGGTGGAGATAGAAAGCAAGCTGGAGCAGGCGAAGGCTGCTGAAGGCATTGCCAGACAACAACTCACCCACTCCACCATCACTGCCCCGTTCAGCGGAGTGATAGCCTCAAAGGAAGCCGACCTTGGCACGTATGTACTTCCAGGTCAACCGGTTCTGAAGCTGGCTGACGTCACCAACGTGAACGCCAAGATATCCGTGCCCGAGGCAGAGATTTCGCATCTCCACATCGGCGACAAGGTAAGGATAACAGTTGCCGCATTGGGCAACGCCGAGTTTATTGGCGCCATATCCGAGAAAGGCATCGACGCCAACCCCATATCACACACTTACGAAATAAAGGTGGGCATCGCCAACAGCCAAAGGCGTCTGCTCCCCGGCATGGTCTGCAACGCCAAGGTGCTAAACGGCGGGGCTGCCTCGTCGCACATCACCGTCCCAGCACAAAGCATAGAGCTGGACGTCAACAACTCGCGCTTCGTGTGGACCGTCGTCAAGGGCAAGGCTCATCAGCAGCCCGTGGAGGCGGGAGGCTTCGAAGGCAATGACGTCGTCATACTCTCAGGTCTTAACGCCGGCGACGAGGTTATTGTGAACGGCAAGCAGAAGGTGTCTGAAGGCATGAAGGTGAACACACAAAAGAATGTGGAGAAATAAGGGTATGGAGAAGACGGATAAGGAGAATACTGCTATGCGCGACCATATCAAGCGGCGCATAACAAGAAAACCCAATAGGGTGATAAAGCGTTCGTTCATCGAGTCTGCCATGTGCAACCACAACATCGTGATATTGCTCATGGGTATGCTCGTGTTTCTCGGCATTATGGGACTGGCTCTGATGCCGAAGCAGGAGATGCCGCAGTTCACGGTTCGTCAGGGAGCCTGCGTGGCTGTTTATCCCGGCGCCACTTCCGAAGAGGTGGAGCAGCGCGTGGCAAAGCCATTGGAGAACTTCATCTTCGGCTACAAGGAGGTGAACAAGAAGAAGACATACACGCAGAGCAAGGACGGCATGCTCATCGTCTTCCTCGAACTCAACGACAACGTGGAGGACAAGGACGCTTTCTGGAGCAAGTTCAAGCACGGGCTGCAGAACTTCAAGGCTTCGCTGCCGTCGGGCGTAATTGCCCTGCAAGCCGTGGACGACATAGCCGAGACCTCTGCCCTGCTCATAACGATGGAGAGCAAGCAGAAGACGTATCGCGAGCTGAACACCTACATTGACAATCTGAAGGACAAGCTGCGCCACATCGACGCCATATCCAACCTGCGCACATACGGACTGCAGAACGAGCAGATAAGCATCTATCTGGATCAGAACAAGCTGGCCAAGTATGGCACAGGTCCTTTTAAGATATTCAACCAGCTGGCTCTGCAGGGCTTCACCACGGTGAGCGGAAGCCTCGACGCGGGCAATCTCTGCCTGCCCATCCACGTGGACGACTCGTACAACAACGAGCGTGACGTGGCAGAACAGATAGTCTATTCCGATCCTAAGGGCAACATCGTCCGACTGAAGGACATTGCCCACATCACACGCGAATATCCAAAGCAGAACAAGTATATCGAGAGCAACGGCAACAAGTGTGTGCTGCTCTCCATTGAGATGCGTCCCGGCAACGACATCGTGAAGATGGGAAAGGACGTACACAAGGCGCTGGACGAGTTTGAGCAGACCTTGCCGGACGATGTACGCATCACCACCATTACGGACCAGAGCAAGGTGGTGAGCGAGTCGGTGCTCAATTTCCTCCGCGAGCTTCTTACGTCGGTCATATCGGTCATCGTGGTCGTAATATTGCTGATGCCGCGCCGTGTGGCAGAGGTATCGGCTCTGAGCATCCCTATCACCATTTTCTCATCGGTGGGTCTGTTTTATCTTTTCGGGATGGAACTGAACACCGTCACCTTAGCAGCCCTTATCGTTACGCTCGGCATGGTGGTGGACGACTCCGTGGTCATAATCGACAACTACATGGAGAAGCTCGGTCAGGGCATGTCGCGCTGGCATGCCGCCATAGCCGCTCCGAGAGAGTTCTTCATGTCCGTGCTTTCCGCCACGCTAAGCATCTCGCTGACGTTCTTCCCCTTCCTCATCACGATGCACGGCGACATGGGCGACTTCGTAAAGTCGTTTCCTTGGGCAATGTTCATCATTCTGAGCATTTCGCTCACCGTGTCAATCCTGCTCACGCCTTACCTGCAATACAGAGTGATACACAAGGGCATCAACAGCCGTCCGAAACCTAACGCAAGGAAGAAGCCGCTCGACTATCTGCAGATGGGCTATACATGGCTGCTGACACGCTGCTTTGCTTATCCACGCATCACGCTCTTGACGGGCGGAGCATTGGTGGCAATAGGAGCCGTGCTGTTCGCCGGTCTGCCTCAGCGAATGATGCCTATAGCCGAACGCAACCAGTTTGCCGTGGAGTTTTATCTTCCTAACGGCACCACCGCCAACAAGACGGCACAAGTGGCTGACTCGATGGCGCACATCCTGCAGCGCGACTCCTTGGTAACCTCCGTGACGACGTTCATCGGACAAGGATCGCCACGCTTCCATACCACCTACGCACCGCAGATTGGCGGTCCTAACTTTGCGCAGTTCATTGTCAACACCACGGACAACGATGCCACAGACAAGGTGCTCAACAAGTATGCTGACCGCTATTCTGACTACTTCCCAGACTGCCGTGTGCGCTTCAAGCAGATGGACTATAACTCTGCCACCTACCCCATCGAGATCAGGGTGAGCGCAGACAGCATCAGCGATCTGAAGAAGGCTGCCAAGCAGGTGAGCGCCTGTATGCGCGACATAGAGGGAATACATCTGGTCAGGACCAACTTTGAGGACCCGCTGCCAAGCATCCGCGTCACGCCTGACTATACGGAAGCCAACCGCCTGGGCGTAAACAAGACCATCCTTTCGGCTAATCTTGCCATTCACTTCGGCGACGGTCTGCCAATATCGACGCTTTGGGAGGGCGACTATCCTGTAAAGATGGTTCTCAAGTCGGAAAACGACAGTAGTCTGGCTAACGAATACATACCCGTGATGGGAGGAACGACGAGCGTGCCTCTTCGTCAATTGGCGAAGATAACGCCCTCATGGCATGACGGCAGCATCGTACGACGCAACGGCGTGCGCACCATATCCATCATCGGCGAACCGATGCGCGGATATAACGCTGACAAGCTGGCTGCCAAGCTTGGCAAAGAATTGTCCGAACGCTGCCCGGACCTTAAATGGGAAATGGGCGGCATGCCGGAGAAGGACGCCGAGACCTTGCCGCAAGTGATATCGGGAGTGATGATTGCGGTGCTCATCATCTTCTTCATCCTCCTCTTCCATTTCAAGCGAATCAGCCTGGCATTGGTGAATCTCTCTTCAATGTCGCTCTGCATCTTCGGCGCTGCCATCGGCCTGTGCATAACGGGCTATGACGTCAGCCTCACGTGTGTGCTTGGCGTGGTAAGCCTTATGGGCATCCTCGTACGCAACGGCATCATCATGCTCGACTATGCCGAGGAGCTTCGCCGCGACAAGGGACTGTCCGTTCGCGACGCAGCCTTCCAAGCCGGCGAACGACGCATGCGCCCCATCTTCCTCACATCGGCAGCTGCCTCGGTGGGCGTACTGCCGATGATGCTTGAGAACAACACGCTATGGTCGCCGATGGGTGCCGTGATTTTCTTCGGTACGCTCATCTCAATGGTGCTCATAGCGACGGTCCTCCCCATCCTCTACTGGATTGTGTTTGACAAGCACGGAGAGTATAGCCTGAGGAGGGTTGAGAGTTGAGAGTTGAGAATTATGATAACTTTTCGGTCTTGAAGTATTTGGCTATGGGCTTCATGAACGGCGTGAGGAACACTTCGTGCGGCATGTTATGATAATCCATGCGGTGAATGCATTGCGATACGTAGAGGCGGCGCTTGGCACGCGAAAGAGCCACATAGAACTTGCGGGCGTCCTCTGCCAGTTGGCGGGGATTGCCACGGCTGTAGAAGTTGGGGATGCGTCCGTCAATGGCGTCAAATACTATTACATTGTCAAACTCCAAGCCTTTTGCCTTATGTATGGTCGTGACGAATATGGTTTCGCCAAGGCTGCCGCTTCCGCATAGGTCGGCTTCCTTCAGCGTGCTTATCTCCATCATGTGACTGCACAGCTGGGCATAGAGCGAAGGCTCAGCCTCTGCGTCTATCATGTCGGCAGAGAGATAAGCCACGATGTAGCGCAAAGCATCCACCTCCAGCACTAATCCTTCCTTAACGGCATAGTCGTAGAAGCGCAGCATCTCCGTCACGAGGGCTGGCTTCTGCGTGTCTGCAACGTCCGCATCGTAAAGACGTGAGAGGGCGGAGAGATAAGTGTCGCGATAGTTGCGGCGTAACGTCTCCACACGCTGCACCACTCGCTTGTCCGTAAGGAAGCGCTGCTGTTCCTCCAACTTCGTCTTAGCCTTGCCGTAACAATGCTTCACCACGTTCTGCGTGGCGTTGACGTCGTCGTCGGCAAGGTGAGAGTTGGTGCCTTCCAGCCCAAGCGCCGTCAGCAGATATTTCAGCTTGTGCTCTCTTAGTTCGGGATGGAGCAGACGCACGAGGCGCAGCGAGTCGAGATAAGCGGGATGGGAAGTCTGCAGGTCTGATTCGGGCAGATATCTTCGGAGATTGAAATGGAGGATACGATAGTCATAGTCGGCGTTATGTCCGAGCAGCACGCAACCGTCAGCATACTCCATGAACTGTCTGAGAGCATCGGCGTGCGAGAGCAGCGTGTGATGCTTGCGCTCCTCGATGATAGGATTGGGAATGTCGCCGAGCATCAGCGGAATGGGACGGTCGGTCTCAATGTATACGGTGAAAGCCGAACCTTCCACCACCTCGCCGCCACGCATCTTCACGGCAGCTATCTGAAGGATGTCGTCCTCAAAGACGTTCAGTCCGGTTGTCTCCGTATCGAACACCACGATGGTGTCCTCTTCGTAATGACGGACGAAGCGGCTGAGATAAGTGGTGGTGCCGTCGTAACGCAGGAGGTCGGAAGGAAGGATGGCACGATCGAACAATGCCCTTACGAAACCGCGGGCGGTGGCATTGCCTTCGTAAACTCGCAGTCCCTTCACAATGCGCGACCACGACATAAAGCTGAACTCATTGTTGAGCACGCCAAGATGGGCAAGCAGGAGCTTCACCTCCGGCGTGGAGAAAACGTCCGTGCCCGACACCTTGAAGTGTCCGATGCCGCAACGATGAAGCTCTTGGCTGAGCACCTCGGCGTCGCTGTTGGCATTTACCACAATGGCAGTTGTCGACTCAGGGAAGTTGGTACTAAGCATGGAAGCGAACTGCACGCAGTCGCGAACCTCCTGGTCGAAGTTGTCCGAATAGATAATCTTGAGTTCGTTTCCTGTCAACGTCAGATTATGGTTTTCGCCCACTTCCGGCAGCAAGGCAGGGTCGATGTTCATCACCTCCGCCGCATACGTATTGAAGATGTCGAGGAGATAACCCGGCGAACGATGGTTGACCGAAAGATGATGGAGCTGGCACGCCGGGCGCTCCTTGATGGCAGAGAGCGTGTCCATCTTGGCTCCCATGAAGGAGAAGATGGCTTGCTGTTCGTCGCCAAGGAACATAACTGTGTGGAAAGGACGTGATGTGAGCAGCTTAATGAGAGCCATCTGAAGCGGATTGAGGTCCTGCACCTCGTCCACCTGAATCCAAGGATAACGCTTATACGTCTTGGTCTCCGCATCAGCCACAAGCGTGTCGTAGGTAAGGAGAAGCAGGTCCTGGAAGTCGAGCAGACGGTTCTCCTCCTTATATCTGCGATATTGCTGCGCAAGCGTCATCTTGCGGAGCATACTCATGATGCTCTGGCGCTCACCATAGTCGGTGGTGTCAGACTGAGCCATGTCGCGATAAGTGTCGGGATGGTCATAGATGTCCGTCATAGCCTCAGCGTCAAACGGACGCTTCGTCACCTCGCAGATGCGTCGAAGGGCAGCCATATCGCTCGGACTGATACATTCCGGATGAACACGTAGGTCCTTAGGATAACCATGGCGTATCTGATGCATCATGCTCTCAAGGTGGAACACGTCGCTGTATTCACGTCGCTTGGCATAGTTGGAGAGCACGACATACTCGTCCTCACCAGCGAAACGCGCAAGAATGGAGATGCCATCGTCCTCGTCAATGACACTCGACTCAGCAGGTATGACACCGTTGGAGAAGAGAAACTTGGAGCAGAAACGATGGACGTTTCCCACAAAGACATTCTCAACGCCGTCGTCCGTGATGTTGCCAGCGATGCGCTCCATCATGCCACGGGCGGCGCGATTGGTGAACGTCAGGCACAACATGTCCTCATAAGCCATGCCCTCCTTCTCGTGGGCATGACGTATGCGTTCTGTAAGAATGTGTGTCTTGCCGCATCCCGGAGGTGCCAGCACAAGATGAAAACCGCCGCATGCCGCTATCACTTCAGCCTGACATGGGTCTGGAACAAACGATTGTTGCATATTATATACTGGTGAATAATGATGCAAAAGTAAAGAAAATAATGTTGACGCACCTTAATTTCAACGACTTTCTTACGCTACATTCCAAAATATACGTAACTTTGCAGCTTGTGAACAATCTGAATATAAAAAGAATATGACAAGATTTTTTCTGAAACACAGAGGACTGGCAATGGGCATAGCCACACTTGCCATGTGTTTATGTTACGCTACAGACGTAAATTCAGCCCCCAACACCACCCCCAACAAACCGACAGCCGCAGCTACGGCAGCCGACACTACAACCGCTACAGACAAGGCTAAGGACGCAAAATTAGCAGCTGCTGCCGACTCAGCAGACCTTATAGAGGCTGCCACCGACACCGTTTCGTCCCTCGACGCTGAGGAGATAACGCCGGAAGAGAGCGGTGGTTTCCACAGAGTGCTGAAGCAGAAGTTCGTAGAAGGTGGAGCTTCGTTTATGTCGTTCGTAGCCATAGCCCTTGTTCTCGGCTTGGCTTTCTGCATTGAGCGCATCATATATCTCAGCCTTTCGGAGATTGACGCGAAGAAATTCATGAAGGAGATAGACGCGAAGATTGAGGCTGGCGACATCGAAGGCGCAAAGACACAATGCCGCGAGACCCGCGGACCGGTGGCGTCAATATGCTATCAGGGACTTCTCCGCATCGACACCAGCATCGAAGACATCGAGCGATCGGTGGCTGCGTACGGCACCGTGCAGGCTGCCAACCTTGAGAAAGGCTGCTCATGGATTACGCTGTTCATTGCCATGGCGCCGTCACTCGGATTCCTCGGCACTGTTATCGGTATGGTGATGGCGTTCGAGCAGATTCAGCTGGCTGGCGACATCAACCCTACCATTGTGGCTGCGGGTATGAAGGTGGCGCTCATCACCACCATCTTCGGTATCATCGTGGCGCTCATCCTGCAACTCTTCTACAACTATATCCTCTCAAAGGTGGACCATCTGACATCGCAGATGGAGGAAAGCGCCATCACTTTGCTCGACTCCATTCTGAAGTATAAGAAGTAAAACGCGCATAGAATCCGCTCAACATCATTCAAATTCACACTTATGAAGAAGATTTCAGACTGGCGGCTTTTGTCCACAGAACAGATATCGAGCCGCATATTCTATGTCATAGTGGCTCTTTCGGCGGTTATCTTCATCCTCTTCTGGCTCATCGGTTACGATATGCCTTATGAGGAAGACCCCGAATATAACGCGCCGCTGCTTACCGGCGTGCTCGTCAGCTTCATGATTATCCTCACCATCGCCGCCATTGCGCTCATGACGTGGGGACTGATAAGGAGCGTGCGAAAGAACAGCGACGCCAACCGCGTTGTCAATAACGTCCCGGCTCGCCGCATCTCACTATGCGTGGCAGGAGGCTTCGCAGCCGTAATGCTCCTCTGCTTCCTCCTCAGCGACACCACTCCGCTGACCATTAACGGCGAGCGCTATGCTGACACATTCTGGCTTCGCACGGCAGGAATGTTTGTCGGAGCGTCGTTGGTGATGATGATTGCAGCGGCAGCAGCCGTTGTCTTCGGAGCCACACGCTACATCAGGAAAAAGTAAGAACAAAACCAAGAGACGATGCTCATTAAACGCAGAAAACATACAGTACCATCACTCAACACCACGTCAACAGCCGACATATCGTTCATGCTGCTGACCTTCTTCCTCGTCACGTCCTCTATGGACATCGACCGTGGACTGGTAAGACAACTGCCGCCCGCTGACAATGACGAAGAAGACCAGTCGGACGCTATGGAGGTGAGTCGTGAGAACACACTGTCGTTCAAGATTGGTGCGGACAACACCATCACGATGAACGACAAGACCGTAGAGGTGAAGGGACTGCGTGAGAAGATAGCACGCTTCATAACGCCACGTGCGTCAGACCACATTATATATATAGATGCCAATCCCAAATCCGGATACAACACGTACTTCCAGCTGGAGGACGAGATTGTGGCGGCATACAATAAGGTGCGCAACGATTTGGCTCAGAAAATGTATCATCACGCCTACGCCTCTTGCACCGAAGAAGAAAAGAAGAGCGTACGAGAGAAGTGTCCGCAGCACATTGCCGAGACTTACGAAACCGACGACGCACAGGCTAACGCATCAAAGGAAGGAGGCGAGATATGAGACAATCATTCGGTAGAGGCGAGCGCGGCGTACCGCAACTCAACACTTCGTCGCTCCCAGACCTCATCTTCACCATCCTCTTCTTCTTCATCGTAGTGACACACATGCGCAAGGTGACGCTGAAGGTGCATTACACCGTGCCGCAGGGAACCGAACTGACACGCCTCACAAAGAAGTCGACTGTGTCTTACGTCTATATCGGAACCCTCAGCCAGCAGTCGGACAGCACGCAGAGAATACAGCTCAACGACAAGCTGGCATCGCCCTCCGACATAGCCGGATATATGACAGACGAGCGCAATCGCATGTCGGCAGAAGACCGCGAGCACATGATGGTGTCCATAAAGGCTGACCGCCAAACGCCAATGTCACTAATCACAAGCGTGAAGCAGGCGCTACGCAAGGCTGATGTCAGGAGGATTAGCTATTCGGCAGAACAGAAGAAAGAGTAGAAAATGGAAGAAATAAAGAACAATTTTGTATAAAAAAGCATACAAGAGAATAACAGATTGTAACTTTTCAACTAAATATCGTTGCTATTTCTGACAATTTTTATACCTTTGCAGCATAAATATAATCTATAGCAAATGGCACATCACAATTTAGATTTACTCGACAAGAAAATCCTCCGTCTTATTGCAGAAGACGCCCGTATACCATTCCTTGAAGTAGCACGCTCATGCAATGTCAGCGGAGCCGCTATACATCAGCGCATACAGAAGCTCACCAATCTCGGCATTCTGAAAGGATCGCGATTCATTATCGACCCGGAGAAAGTGGGATACGAGACCTGCGCATACATCGGACTCTATCTGCAGAACCCCGCCAAGTTTGATGACGTGGTAGACGAACTGCGTAAGATTCCTGAGGTAGTGGAATGCCACTACACGACGGGAGGCTTCGATATGTTCATCAAGATTTACGCCCGAAACAACCATCATCTGCTTAACGTCATCCACGACAAGCTGCAGCCCCTCGGACTGTCACGCTCTGAGACGGTCATCTCGTTCAATGCAGCCATCAACCGTCAGGTTCCCATCGACGATATTCCATTAGACGACGATGATGATGACGACGAACCAGAAACAGTTGAATAAATAAACATAATGTCCAGTTCAATGTTCCGACTTTCAATTTCAAGCGGACATAGAGCTGGACATTTTTTCATACCTTACCCCAATTCGGGATAAAATAGCGATTAGTTGCAAGTGAAGACAGATACGCTAATTCTCTTCATTTCTACGCAACAATATAATACCCAACTAAATGAAAATACTACATACAAGCGATTGGCATCTTGGTCATACGCTTTACAATTACGACCGAACGGAGGAACAGATGGCTATGCTTCTTCAGATGGTCGATATAGTGAGAGAGGAGAAGCCCGATGTGTTCCTGCTTTGTGGTGATGTCTATCACACACCACAGCCGTCGGCGTCTGTTCAGACTATGTTTACGAATGCCTTGGTGGAGATACATGATGCCAACCCTGATATGACCATTGTCATAACTGCGGGCAATCATGACAGCGGCACGAAGCATGACATATTCAGAACGCCTTGGAAAGCATTGAAGGTGTATACCATCGGTAGCGTTGACGCTAATAACAAGGAGGATTTGATTATAGAAATTCCAGGACAAGGCTATGTCATTGCCGTCCCTTATGTCAACGAAAGAAATATGCCTGACGGTTTCTTTCAGGACTTGCTTGACATCGTGGCAGAACGAAACAAAGCCAACCTGCCCGTACTTATGACAGCTCACACCACCGTTAGCGGATGTGATTTTACGGGTCATGAGAATGCTTCTGAATACGTTGTAGGCGGTATTGACTCGCACAGTTTGGAGGATATGGGTACGGGCTACGACTATCTTGCATTGGGACATATCCATCATGCCCAGTTTGTTCGTGGAGGAAATCATCGTGTAAGATATTCGGGAACGCCTATTCCTGTGAGTTTCGATGAAAACTATCAGCATTCCGTATCTATTGTTGAACTAAACAAGCATGGTGAAGAACCTGTCGTGAAGGAGATAGAAATACAGACTCATCGTCCATTGGTCACGTTGCCTAAAGATGGCGTTGCTACATGGGAAGACGCAAAGGACCTACTCGAAGGTTTCCCTAATGACATTGAGGCGTATATACGTCTGAATGTTGAGGTTGACAATTTCCTTCCCGTAGAAGCCAATGCCGAGGCTTTGCTTCTTACTGAAGGCAAGAAGTGCAGATTCTGTGTCATCAACACTCATCGCCTTAAGAAAGACCGCAGAGAGGCAAAGGTGATGTCTGTGCAGGAGTTCAAGACGGAGAAACCGATAGACATCGCAGAGAGATATGCCGAAGACATCGGGGTAGAGTTTGACGATGACATGAAGGAACTATTCAATGAGACTCTTGCCTTACTGAAAGACGAAGAAAGAAAGTAAAAACGCTTAAAAAGTTGCTATGAAATTTCAGAAACTTACCATCCACAATATAGCGTCTATCGAAGATGCGGTTATCGACTTCGAGGCAGAACCATTGGTCAGCAGCGAGGTGTTCCTGATAACGGGTAAGACGGGCGCAGGAAAGTCCACCATCCTCGATGCCATCTGCCTGGCTCTTTATGCCGACACTCCCCGTTTAGACGGCACGAAGATGCAAGGAACCACTATCGATGCTAAAAGGGAGGTGAAGATTGACGACCCTCGCCAACTTATGCGCAGAAACACATCCGAGGCTCATGTACGACTGACGTTCTTGGGCAGCAACGGTGTGAACTACGAGGCTACATGGGCTGTGGCTCGTGCGTATAAGAAGATAACCGGATCAATACAGAACAAGATTTGGGAACTGAAGAATCTTGACTCGGGAACCACTCTGACTAAGGATGCCGAAATAAGAAGCGAGCTGAAGGTTGCTGTTGGTCTCGACTTCAGCCAGTTCTGTCGTACCACGATGTTGGCTCAGGGCGAGTTCACCCGTTTCCTCAACAGCAAGGACGACGAGAAAGCCGAAATCCTTGAGAAGATTACAGGTGTGGATGTCTACTCAAAAATTGGTGCTAAGATATACGAACAGACCGAATTAAGGAAGCAGGAATGGACCGAAGCCAAGCTTATCGTGGACAGCATGCACACTCTGTCCGATGAGGAGATAGAGAAGCGGTCCTGCCGTATGGCTGAACTTGAACGTCAGCAGAAAGAAATAAGAGAGGCCCAAAAGAAGGATAAAGACAAGCAGGGCTGGATAGACACAGACAAGCGTTTGTTTAAAGAGACCACAGATGCCACCAATCGACTGCGCGAAGCCGTTGCCGTAGTTGAGGGCGAAGCTTTCAAGCAGAAGGAAACGCTTGTCAATGAGTGGAACTCCACTATTGATGCCCGCGCATGGATGACGGGGACGGTTGATGCTTCGAAGATTATTAATAAGAAGGAAAAAGAACTTGAAGGCTTGGCTGCCGAATATGCTGTCATTCTTGGCGGACGAATGTTTGCCGAACAGGAGATAGCCAACTTGTCTGACGAGATAAAGACCATTGATGTGCTTCTCGACAAAGAGAAGGAAAAGGCTTCGGTGTATGAGAATGCGCAGACCATAGTGAGTCTGCTGGAAAGCATAAGCGAGGGACGTAAAGCCATCGTGAAGAGCACAAAGAATATAGACAGCCAAAACCTTACACTCAACGACGAATTGTTGCCCGCTTTAAAGACCATAGAGGATAAGGTGCGACTGGCAAACGAAGCGTTAGGCTTGGCAGAAAAGGACGTAACGAAGCAGGAGGAGGATATCGCAGCGATTAAGCTTTCCGACTTGCGATCAGAGTGTGAAGCTGCCAAGGAACTCTTGAGGAACATAAAGACTGCCAAGGAGCGTATCGAAACATTGGCTGAGAGCAAGAAGCAAAGAGAAGAACTGCGCAATAATCTTATTGAACAGCTGGCTTCCATCGACGCCAAGAAGAGCAAGCTGGCAGCCATGGACGTTCCCATCCATGACGCCGAACTGAAGATGAATGTCTGCAAGGAGAATCTCGACAAGCAGAAAGACACCATCGACAAGTTTGCGTCGTCTTTACGTCAGAAACTTCATGTGGGCGACATCTGTCCTGTCTGCCGTCAGCAAATCAATTCAGAACTGCCCCACGAAGAAACGCTCTCTGCTCTTGTCGCCACCTTGCAGGAATCGTACGATGAAGCAGAAAAGGACTACAGACGATTGCAGGAAGACAAGAACAAGATTGAGGCTGAAATAAAGACAGAGACAAAGGCTTACGAACGAGGCGTAAAAGCGTTCGACAAGGACCAGACTGTCGCTAATGCCGTAGCGAAAGCTGCGGAGGCTTGCAGATCTTGTGGCTTGGAGAAGCTTGACGATGCAGCCCGATCCAATCTTGACGCATTGGAAGCTTCAACCACCATTCGCAAGAACAACCTTGACGGTAAGATAAAAGACGGGGAACAGAAGGAAAACACGTTGAAGAAGCTTCGCAAGGATTTGGACGCAAAGCGCAAGAGCATACAGTCGTTGACTGAAGACATGAAGAAAGCAGAGAAGGCTGTCAGCGATTGTAAAGCTAAGATAGATACGGCGAAGACTCTGATAAGCACACGTAAAGCTGAAACCGAAACCGCTGCCCAAAAAGTCGGCGAACTTGTTGTCGGCGAGTGGGATATTGACTGGAACGAAAACCCGGAAGCCTTTGGCGATGCTCTTAACATGGCAGCCCAGACATACAAGGCGAACGGCCAGAAACTGCAGTCGCTCCGCACAAGACTCGACAATGCAAAGACATACATCAATAATGTTACTGACGTCACGCAGTCAATCACACGGGTTATGCCTGCATGGAAGATGACAGAGGCAGCGGTTGCGTCAAAGGTGGACAACCTTCTCGACAAAGCCAACCGGACAAGCAATTCGCTTACAGCTGTTCTCACCACGCTAAACTCTGCCAAAGAGAGTTACAACGCCAACAAGACGAAGCTCGACGCGTTTCTTGCAAGCAACGAATGCCTGTCGGCTGAGCGTCTGTCCGAACTCAACGCATACAAGTCGAGCGACATTATAGGTGTAAACAAAGAGATTGTAGGGTTCAGAAATGATGTCGTTGCAAAGAGAACCTTGCTTGACAACGCCACCAAACAGCAAACCGATCATCAGCAGAAGAAGCCTGAATTGCAGGAGGACGACACGCTTGAAAACATCGTCGAACGCATCGACGGCTACGAGAAAGCTCTTGGCGAGATTGGCGAGGAGACTGGCTCCATCAAACAAGAGCTTAAGACCGACGCCGAGAACAAGCATAAGTTGGGCAATCTTGTTAAGGAAGCCGAAGAGAAGCAGGCTGTCTATCATAAGTGGTCGCGTCTGAACCAGCTGATTGGCAATTCCTCGGGCAGCACATTCCGTAAGATTGCCCAGAGTTACGTTCTCTCGAGCCTCATCCATTCTGCCAACAGCTATATGCGCACACTGACAGACCGTTACACGCTGAAGGTCACGCCAGGCACATTCGTCATCACTCTTGAGGATGCCTATCAGGGATTTGTCTCGCGTGCAGCCAGCACCATCTCCGGTGGCGAGAGTTTCCTCGTGTCGCTGTCATTGGCTCTTGCGTTGAGCGACATCGGTCAGCAATGGCAGGTAGACACGCTGTTCATCGACGAGGGCTTCGGCACTCTTAGCGGCGAGCCTCTACAAAAAGCCGTAGAGACCCTCCGCTCTCTCCATTCCAAGTCGGGCAGACACGTCGGCATCATATCGCACGTGGAGGAACTGCAGGAACGCATTGCCGTTCAGATTCAGGTGAATCAAGAAGGAAACAATTCATGCAGCAAAATCAAGATTGTTCCATGACAAGCAAATTTCTCGTAACAGAATAGAATAAACAACATCGGTCAAGCAAAGAGCTGTCATTCACTGATTAGCCTTTGCTTGACCGATATTGTTATTTGTGCATCACTCCACTCTCCATTCCGTGATGTTTCTTTCATCTTTTATATCAAACCCTATCCCGACTTTAATAATCTTCTTGCCGCTCATCGCGAATGCGTCGGCATAATGGTTTGCATTAATCTGGGCAAGAGCCTCATCGGCTGTCTTGCCGAATTTCAGTTCCATGATGTAGATATGGTCCTCAGTCTCCATTGTTATGTCGGTACGACCCTTAGCCGTTCGCTGCTCCACAAGGATGCGATAATCTGTAAGAAGGGCGAATATGATGTAGAGCATCTGCTGATAATGTCCCTCGTATTTGGTGTTCTCGCAATATGGAACAGTAGCAAGGAAGGTCTGAAGCAGATTTAATGTTCCGTCAATATCGCCATTCTTTATCAAAACAGACATTTGGGCTATGGCTACCTTTCCCTTCTGCGAACTTCGCAACAGATAGTTGGGCAGCAGACTCTTAAACAACCCTATGCGTATTTCCTTGTTAGGAATACCCAATTCATAGAGATTGGTTGCTTTGTCATAGTCCTTGATAGTAATATATCCACTCTGATAAAGCAGAGGTACTATCGATTCCATCGTTTCTGTGGGAGCGTCAAAGTCGGAAACGTCAGCCATCTCTCTTTCGCCTATCTCCATTGGCGTAGTTCCAAACTTGCGCATCATCTCTATCAGGAAGGTCGGAGTGCCCGAGCCAAACCAATAAGCCCCGATTTTCTCTTTTGAGAAACAATTCAGCAGACTGTAAGGATTGAATATGTCAGGCGACGGCCATGTGAAATGATAACCGTCGTAGTTGTATTTCAGCGTTTCGATTGTTTTCTCACGAGTCAACTCCAATTTGTCTGCAAGACGGTCAATGTCTGCTGACATCTCGCTGAGCAACTCTTCTTCTGTAATTCCACAAATTCCGGCATATTCCTCATCCATGCTTATATTGTTGATGTTGTTCAGTTCGCTGAAGATGCTGAGTTGCGAGAATTTTGTGATACCCGTCAGGAACACGAAGCGCAACATCGGCTCACACTGCTTCAACGGACTGTAGAAGTTGCGCATAAGATACCGCATACTTTCAAGCCGATCGTCCTGATGAACCACATCCAGCAACGGAGCGTCATACTCGTCAATAAGCACAACCACTTGCTTGCCGGTCTTCTTATAGACGGAAGAGATGAGATTTGCAAGGCGCACATTGGCATCCACAGCGCCACACTCGATGCCGAACCTGCGTTCGTTTTCTTTAAGAATATAGTCAAGATACCTGTTCAGCTGGTCTTCCTCCTGATGTTTTCCACCAGAAAGATCGAAACAGAGCACGGGATATTCCGTCCACTCCTTTTCCAACTTTTCCATTGCCAACCCCTTGAAGAGTTCCTTGCGACCCTCAAAATAGCTCTGCAATGTAGAGACAAGAAGTGACTTGCCGAATCTGCGCGGGCGACTCAAGAACACGTATGCACTATCTGTATGCACCATATTATATATGTACGCAGTCTTGTCCACATAAAAACGGTTTTCTGTGCGTAACCGCTCAAATGTCTGTATGCCTAAAGGATATAGTTTTCTTGCCATGCTCATGGTTGTTTTCTATTACGATGCGAATATACAAAAAAAAACTGACATATCATCAAAGTACATACTAATATCGTTATGGTGCGCTAAATCACAATATTGCTACGCAGCTTTATACATAACAAGCCAATGTATAGTCTTTAGGCGGTGCCGTATTCTAAAGAAATCATCAAAAACCCACAGCTGCATAGCAACGCAGCTGTGGGTCATAATTGTCTATTACATATTGCTTGATGGCGTAATTATAACTGTTTCTTCATTATAATATGTATAAGAATAATCTTTTTCTTTTTGTGTTATTGCACATTTCATAATATGTTTACCTATTTTTTTGTCAGTTAGCTTAAACTCGTTAATATACGGGAAAGTAGAGGATTCTCCGATAAGTTCATCATCAAAGTATAACTTGATAGAGGTCTTCTTGCTGCATTTCTTACCTTTAAAAGATTTCACTATACTTTTAACCGTTTCACCTAATTCATAGTCTTTTCTTCCTGACATCAATTTAAAATAAATAAAGCACTCATCATCTTTAATTGTCGTAAAATTGCTAAAAGAGTAGTTATAATAATTTGTCCTATTTGCAGCATTACGATACTTTATAGAAACAGTCCATGAATGTGGTTCCGTATCTTTATGTACGACTTGCGTATCCCAAATAAATGGAGCAGTCGTTTTTGTCAAGACAAGCTTCCCGTCCCAATAATAATCAACTTTTTCAATCTTTGTTCCTTGTGAAGAACGCTCTTCGTTTAAAATCGGATTCACATACAAAGTACCTCCGTCTTCTACTTGGTTATAATCTATGTAGAAATCAACGAAATCACTTACAATATTGTTCTCTGACACTACAAACCCGTCTTTTAATTCCAATATTACATCATCACAATATTCACCAACAACTAATATTTTCGCCAATAATGAATGTTTGCCTTTGCCAAATGTTGATAACTTTATCATCAAATCATAAGGTTCGGTAGTAACTGTTTCGAAGAGAGTACCGTCAACATAATAATCAACTTTTTTACAGAGAGTCCCCATTTATTAAAGTTATCGTTCATATATGGAGAATACACCCTATACTGTTCTCCGTTTGAAGCAGTACTTGTATTGATATTCAATTTATAAGCTGCACTCGGAATGAGATGCTCAATATTACCTGTCAGTTTGTATTCACCTACATTTTCGTCATCGCAAGATGAAATGGTAAACAACAGAAAAGCACAAGCAATACTCAATATATGAGAAAAATTTTTCTTTATCTTTTTCATCAACATAATAAATTACTTTTAATCCAAAACAAATTGTATACCTATACCAAAGTTTAAGCCGTTTTTCTCCTTATAGCCAAAAACATAGTCATAGCCAACGCTCACAACAATATCCAAATAATCTTCGGAAACCGGAATGAAACCTTTGATTACGGGCCTAAGCATGAAATTCAGTTTTTCACACTCTTGTGTTGATGATGAAGAATAGCCAGAAGAAGAAGATGCACTTTCTGATGTTGAGGTGCTATATGAACTGGAACTCTTTTCCTCCGTACCACTCATAAACAAAGCACCAACACCACATCCTAATGACACATATCTAAAATACAAGGACGGCGTTAATGTGAGATAAAACTTCGGGTCAAGAATTTTTCTTTTTCTATCATAGTTCATAATATCAGTAAAATCAACATCGTCAAGAACATATCTGTCTTTCTTGAAATCCATACCGAAATCAACACCGAGTCTGAACCAAGGCCATGCATAGTCAAATGACAGACCTACAGGAAAATTCTTGCTGTAATTGTATGTCAAAGAATAAGCCTCATCAGCAAAGTCAATATCACTAAGATCCACCTTAATCTTTCGTTTGCCCGTATGCTTATCTATTGTTTCTTCGTACTTGTCAATTTTGGAAATCTTACCATTTCTAACATAAAACAGATCTTTTACATTATAATTTACAGCACCGGTAATAACGACATTACAAGCTATCAAATCCAAACCTCGTGTATCATAAACCGTTGTTTCTGATGAACTTATAGCTCTAAAATTAGAATACTGAATAGTAATACCCTTTTTTATCTCTTTTACCAAACAGTTTAGGTATGTTTCTAAAAAATATGAGCCACCAGAACCTGTATAGCCATTTTTTGCTGCCAAGCTCTCTACTATTTCATCGGCCACTCTAACACTCTTTGCACCATTACAGAGCTTTTGTAAATTACGTTGGTACTCCAGCTTGGATGTTTGTCCCCATGATTGCATGTTTGTTGCAAAGGAGCGCACCACATACTCGCTTTTCTGTGCATGGATGCCTAAGACAAAACATCCAAACAACACCAATAGCATAAATCGTTTTATCATTTCTTTTTCTGCTTATTATTATACAAATAGTCTAAAAAATCTTCTTTTTCATCTTCTGATACTTTATCGAAATCTGTTATTAGCCAACCTGTATTATTCGTTTCTCGTTCAATGAACTTGATTCTGAATACATAATTAGGCACTTGATAGAAAATGAATTGCAAATCCTTTACATAATCTATATCCAACAGACCATTATAGACATCGGACAGGAAAACAGAGGTCTCATCTAATGGATAATCTTTCTGCATATAGCAAGATATCAAATCATCCTTTTCTGTGGTTATACGATGCAAGGACATAAAGTTTGTTTCGTGGTCATCAGGCATCAGCATTATTTTTTCTGACTTCAATGACGGTTTTAATTTGAATACATCACCTTCAGCTTTAGCAATAACCCATTTGTACATATCTTCCTTTCGATGTTCCACATTAAGGAAAAGTGTAAAGTCAACCTCTTTGCCTTTTAGCTTTCCATGACAAACAGCTTTGGCAAACCACGTGGTATCTGAATAGTTAATGCTGATATTCTTTTCTATTACAGTATTTATAAAATTCTGTAACTCCTTGAATTTAGCATCTTCTTTTGACTTAAACATCCTACCATTAAAAACAAACATCAGATTTTTCTTCCGATAATCCTTATCTTTTCTTGAAATGTCAGGATGTCCTTCTTTGCCATTAAAGCGGTCAAAGAACTCATCAACCAATTTGATTCTCGAATCATACAATCCTGCATTCAAATCATTGGTTATTACCTTTTGGGCATTAGCTACGAAGAATAAAGAAACTAATGCCAAACATAAAAAGTATCGTTTCATTGTTCTTTCTATTTATTTAGTTTCTATAGCATATATTTTATAAGGTACAACCAATTGTCGGCTGTACCCTTTTGATTAATTTATGCGTTTTGTGTCAATTGCATGAACATCTCCAAGCAGTACAACAAACTCTACTCCGTCTTCCACTTCTTGGACTTCCACATAACATTTTACTTTTTTGCGAGTACAATCCTTATATACAGGTCTGCCATCTCTATATCCCGCAAATACTTGGTCAAAATAACAAGTGCATACATACAAATTATTATCCACTTTTTGTAAGTTACTAACTTTTATACTTGCAACCTCTGTTGATTGTATTGAAACTTGCTGATACGTAAGATTTACCAATCCATTGAAATATACTCGCATTAATTTTGAACGAGGACGAGTCTTGTTTACAGATGTGACCTCCATTAAAACACCCTCTTTTGGAACTCCATTTTCTTCATAATCATAGCCACGTCCGACAAACAGATTCAAAGCCTGCTTCTTGTTGTAAAGACGTGTATCCATGTCGTTCTGCTTGTCTGCCATAAAAGAAATGTAGTCATTCATTTGCCCTACACGCTCCGCAGCCCTACGCTTTATTTGCTCTTCTACAGAAACTTGTCCCATCATTGGCAATATACACAAAAGTGCAAATTGCAAAAGAAAAAATCTCCTCAATATATTCTTTATCATAACTTATCTCTTTTTATAAACTTCGCGAACACGCAATGAATTGATTCCACTATCATTTGCAGTCGCATCTACTACAATAACATTCTCCAACAATCTACTGGTTGCTATTCGTCCTAAGAAAATGGATATGTTTTCTTTGTCAACAACCAAGTTACCATCTTGTGACATTATTCTTACAATAGCGTTGCTTGTAAATGCTTGTTCAATTTTACCAGCCAAAGCAATACGCTCTTTTGGTGAAACCTTAGTTGAAGAAAGGTAAGACATGACATTTGTCAAAGTATTCAACATTTCTGATTTGTCAGAAACTCTCTCCGTATTAGGTTTGTCTGGTGTAGTTGGAGAAGGAGCACTTGCTGATGTTAGATTAGCTTCCCAAATAGGTGTTTGCGTTGAGCCTGGTGCCTGATTTTGCAAACCAACATTATTGCTTACATCATTATAGACATCTTCTTTTATTGATTCCATCATTGAATTCCATGTAGGATTGCTCAACTCAGGCAGTTCATTATTAAATTGATCTATCAGGCGATATGTAAAATAATCAGTAGGACCAATAGGTGTTCCACAAGCCCAAGAGCTTTCATTTGGTGAAGCTGAAGTTATAAGAATATCTCCACGATAATTCAGAAACATCTTCTTTATGCAATTAGATTGTTCCTCACTTACATAAGTATTTCCGTAGTTTGCACTAAACGTAGGGTCCACTCTGCCCGCTACGCCCTGTCGAGCGTTGCAGCACATACCTATAGTTACAGTCAATCGCGCACCCTTACTTTTTAAAGTCTTATGCACCCAAGACAATGGAATAAATTTATTCGGATTCACTTGTCCCATTAACATCAATGGAAATCTGCTTGCCCCTGTATTCTCTGTGCCATGACCTATATAATAGAACACAACAATATCCTCTGCGTCACAATCGAGATTATTCACTATTGTCTTGCAGTTCTCCGGTGTAGTTTTGCTATCATAAACATCTATGATGTCAACAGAATAGCCATTATCCTTTAATGTGGAATTAACGAGGTCTATCCAACGAGAATATAGTAATTGACGAGAACTCTTGTCTATCTCACCAACATTCCTATCCATTGTGTCAATGAATGTCAGCCAATGGATTGTTTTGGCATAAGTTTCTGCGCCAAACAGCAAGCTCAGCATAAAGATTAATATAAGCTTTCTCATTTCTTGGAAGAATTATAAAGATTAGTAATCAACTCATCATCAGGATAGAGATAGTGTGAGAAACGTAACAAGTCGTTCTTTGCCAAAGCAAACTGTTTGATAACTTTTCCTGTACTATCCACCAACATCCATTTTCTCAGACCAAAGTCCAATCCTATTTCAATCATTTCTAACTTTGACTTTTCGAAAAGAATCTTTACTTGTGGCATTACAACACCATAGCTTTGAGTACCCTCTATAAACATTTGAGGATCTGAAACAAGGAAACGTAACACTTGTGTATCTTCGCGAGACAATACAGACTGCAAAGGTTGTGTTTTCAGACTATCTGTTGTCATCAACATCACAGTGACCTTGCCAGATGTCAGAATTGATTGAATACTATCACCAACAGCCTTGTCAAATGCTGTATTGACATACGTCATTCTGGATACTTTCTTAGCCTTAAGACGTTTTGAAGACTTGGCGGAACAACTTGCAGTAGCGGCAACAAAAGAGATTGTTAAGAATACTGCGCTTAGACCCAACTTGAAGAACCAGTTTTTTTTCTTCATATCTATAACGAATTTAGAGAGGCTTTGCCTCGTTACTCTTGTGACCTCCTACAAGAAACAATGAGATCCTCTTTTTGCTATAAATAAAAAAAGCGTGAGATCCGTACAGCGCTTATCTCACTCTTCAGGCCTTCGAACTTGCCCACTAACGTAAAGATAAGCAACTTCGAAGCCCACGCTGATATGTATACAGCAATCCCTTAAACGAAATCTCCATAATTCACCCTTAAAGTGAAAGTATGGATATAACGCATTAAGGGATGCGTTATAAACACATCCCGAGAGCATCTACTCGTTGCTTCACTTTCTACGTTAGTCCTCAAGTGTTCGAAGTTTGAAGAGTAAAAAGATGAAGCGTCTTGTAAACGCTATTCTATATATAGTAGTTCACTTATACATTTTCATATACAATCCTTCCATCCAAAATCAGGTTTCCCCTAAACTAAGGACTTCCGATAAAGAACCAAATGCAAAATTATATTTATTTTTTCTAATACCATCATTTTTGCACTATTTTTTTATTTACTTACACCAAATTAAAAACCAGACACATAAATAAGCTCTATACTCCATTGTTTCAGTAGGTGCGCTAAAGTCGTATAATAGCGTTACTATTGTTGTCTAATATTCCTACTATAGTTGTCCAATAATAACGCTATTACTAGCTATCATCATACGAAACACTCGCTCATTTCGGTGGGTACGAGCCTTCGTTACAGTTGGTACGAGCTTCCTAAACTTCATCTATTAGGAAAGAAAACAAAGTGTTTTATAACATTTAACATAAGGCTCTAAAGCAACCAAAGGAGAATAAGAGAGGTTGGAACGTAAACAGTTGGGAATGAGTAGATTTGCACAAAGTT
>ERZ1027254.41-NODE-41-length-65619-cov-20.613782_pt1 | contig 65619 bp, 76 predicted proteins | sample MGYA00519473_ERZ1027254 | MGnify/ENA primary metagenome ERZ1027254 (study PRJEB26926, sample SAMN06164781) | human gut metagenome | biome: ENVO:00009003; feature: ENVO:2100002; material: ENVO:00002003 | host: Homo sapiens | place: USA | collected 2012 ...
AACTAAAGAATCTCCACTTATACAAGACAATCTTCCACTTGTTGTCCCATGAATAAGGAATCTTCCATGTAATCTATCATCATCTTGGGTTTTCTCATGCCAACCTTCAATATAGGTTTTATACATTTTCTCTAAACCTCTCAACTCTAATAAACTATCCAAGAATACTGCCTTTGGTGAATCAGGTTTTTTGACAGTTAATCTTAAGTTAGTAAGAGTTTCTTCATCAGTACTTGGTTTACCAGAATCATTCTTTTTGATTACCTCAAAATTAAATCCTTCCTCTGAATACATTAATTGAGGTAAATCTACTGAACTACCTAAACTTACAGGTCTAATTAACTCTAATTCCTTTTTCGTAGTAAAAACTCCTGCTCGTATATTAGCAATCTTTTGTTCCCTAGATTGTATCTTTCTCTTATCTACTCTAGGGTCTAAATTTTCTATCTCTTCCTCTAATTTAGCAATGTATTTTTCAATCTTGGATTGATTATATAGTTTAGTAAACTTCTTTACTTTAGGCAAATTATATATTGCTTCCTTAGCTGCTTCTATCTTTGGTAAGTAGGAATCTAACAATTCTTGGTTGAATGCCCTGTCTACATATAAACCATTCTTTTCTACAGAAGTTAATACCCTAGAAGCAGTCATGATTAAATTACGGTAAGTATTATATAATCCCAAGTCAATTAGCTTCTTTTCGAAGAAAAGCATTAATCTAAGAGTATAATCAGTATCTTGACATCCATAGTGGCAAAGAGGTTCCATTTCTTTTTTATCCCATGGAATCTTATCGAATTTATCTTGCTTTTCATAATCTCCGTATTCTGGTAAATACCTTCTTACCATAGACTTCAAATCATTGGGTTTTTCTTCATTCAAGAGATATTTAGCAAGCATACCATCCAAACATACTCCCCGATAATAGATATTATACTTCTGAAATATCTGATCATCAAATTTATAATTCCAAGCCACTTTAACTACTTCAGGATTTTCGATTATCTCTTCACCAAATTTACGAAGCATCTTTTTCCAATTCCAACCACTAGAAGTATACTTCTTTGTTTCGAAATGGTCTAAAGGTATAGAACATCCAAAACCCGGTTGAAAAGTTACTGATAATATAGTGGGTTTAAAAGATTTGTTATATATTGGCTCGGCATTTGTTTCAAAGTCTACAGAAGCATAACCAGTTTGCTTACAGCATTGGATAAGTTTCTTTAGCTCTTGTTTATTGGTTATAATCTTATATTTCGTTTCCATACTAGAAGTTTTTTAAATAAAATAAGGAAGTATATCTTCCCAGACCTACTTCCTTAAACCTGATATGAGTTACTTTAAATCATTTTGCGAAAATGACATCAAAACAAAATAGAAATAAAGCATGTATTATATGATAGTATCCTCAAATACTCTTAGAGAACTGGCTAACTTATCCCAGTCTTTTTGATAAGTATGTAATGAGTCTATGGTGTGATACAAATAACCTGGTTTTACTCCAACCTCTTTAGCTACATATTCCATTAGTCTCCATGCAAGGTATACATCATTACCAAAGTGAGTAACAAAGTCCGAACTTCTTTGGTGATAGCAAATGTGTAATACCTTTTCTCCTTTACCATTCTGACGGATAAGGAAGTCATAATACATAGAGCAGGGTATACGTCTACTACCATCATACCAATCGGTATCTAATCCGTCCATATCACCATTGAATATTGGTAATACTGCTTTACGAGTGTCATTATCGTCCTTCAGTAATCTTATCAATGGTTTAATAACATGGATGATTCTCTCATTATAGGTATAATCAAATTTACCATTTACCAAGAACTGTTCCCATAAATCTTTTCTTAATTCCCAAGCTTTACCTGGATTAATTATATCAGAGGTATTAATCCTTTCTTGGAACTCAGCATCTGCCCATTCCCTAGACCTTGAATAGAAGAATAACCACGTTGGATCTTGCAAAGAAGTTAAGCAATATTGTTGGCAAATGATCTCTTTAGTTACAAAATCTTCATTACCTTCAATATTCTTATTCTGGTAAGTCTTTGGTTTTACAGTTTGACCATAACTGTTGAGTTCTCTGCCCATTTCAGACATTAACTCATAACTACTGCTATAAATTCTCATTTCTTCTGTTTTAAAAGTTTCTTCTTATATGCTTTACGTTGAGAGTAAGAGATTACATTCTCGGGATATTCGATATCTTCATATTCAAGAAGTAATTCCTTTGCTTTCATAGATTTATATGTTTCCTTATATAAATCTGGTCGAAGCACTTTAAAACTTCTAAAGAATACCTTAAAACTAGAGAAATCTTTCTCTTTACCGTTTTGAAATTTATCAAATACCTCATTCAACCTCTTTATCCAAGAATTTTCCTTATCAGTTCCCTTTAATACCTTCTTCAAAGGTTTATGAGTATGATACATCAGAAGTGTTTCTACATTCCCATACATTTGAGTGGCAAATAAATTGATTTGTACTGATTGTTCTGGTCCGTATACATATTCCGCCATTCGTTGTATTAGTAAGAAGTCGAAGATTAACCTTTTTGTTATCTCGGATGCCCTGATTACCATTGTAATAACAGGTATGTCTTCCCCAAATCGTTTGGAGAATGTAGCAGCAATTAAACATTGTTTACCGTTATCGTGATGATTATTAAACATATAAGTAACGTTGTAATTCTGATTATACTTGGTTTTTAGTACTCTCAGCTTACTACGCAATAAATCAAGCTTATTGAAATCAATGTAATTGTTCAGTAAGCTTGTCCACTTAGTCTCTTTATAATTGAAACATCTACCATAATCAAAATCTGGGTCTACCCAAGCTTTACGTATTTTTATAAATACGTTATATACCACAGCTACTCCACTGTTTGCGGTAGCACCTTTTGCAAATAAAGATGGTTCTAGTCTTAGAAATCCTTCATTTAACTTTTCCCATGCTTCTTGTGAAGTAGCAAATTCTAATGAATGGATTTGCTCTTCTGTATTAAGCTCTAAGCCATTTAATTGTTTATTCCAACCTGACACAAATACCTCCTTTCATTAATATTGTGTAGTGATTCTCCATTCATTCAACCGTTCTTTCTTGAAATACAGCTCGTATATACCCAATGGAGTAAATCCCATTATTGATAGGAATCCCATATAATAATAGAATGCCTCTACCAGCCTATCCTGGAATTCTAGTTCTTTAGTTATTACTGGTGACTGTTTCCATGTACGATTCTTAAGAGTATTTCTAGCAAGATTCAAAACATACACTATCTGAAACAAAATATTTTTCTCATCGGTATGCAAATTTGGACTCATTTCCTTGAATCCCTTTATATACTCGGAAGTTTTATCCTCAATTGTTTCGGATATTAGCTTGAAATTTTTGAATATACTACTAATGGCATCTATCTCTAAAATCATATGAATGCCGAATGCCATTACATCTTCTAAGTTTTCTACTGCCTTTTGCCCTTTAGTCAGTTCTTTGTTTGCCCAACTATAGATATCCTCTGGCAATATATTAGCATATATCAGAGCTGATAAGAAGAATCCTATTGCATCTGCTTGTTCTTCATTAGCATTCTGTAGATTGTTGATTATCTGAATCTCTTCTACGTCGGTATATAAATTGGTATTCCATCCCTTGTTTTCTAGAATATCATTTATATTAGAAGTAGATTCATAACCCTCCATTAACTCCTCTACTACTTGAGATATAAGGGTTTTCATAAGAGATTGATTTTTAGTACTGTTAATATCCATGGGATATTCTGGTAACCTTTCTAAGGGTTTATAACAGTCTAATTGACGATAGCCAATCTCATACATATTCTCAAGTTCAAGCCCCTGTTTGATTTCAGGGGCTTTTTCTTTCAGATTAGAAATATCCATAGTAACTATTCTTTTTCTGGTACTGTATGATAAGAGAATAAATGTAATACTTGAACTAATATACTTCCAGCTTCGATTCCAATAATCTCAGAAGTTGGGTTGAATACACTTACCACTACTTCATCTCCTGGAACTTGACCAAGTACTTCTATACCGTATACTAGACCACTGTTGATAGAATTAGTTTCTTCATTTGCAGCTTTCAGTACGGATTTAACTGGAGTGAATTCTTCAATATGAATACCAGTTGGTATTAATAACCTGGTATTCTGACCAAGAACGATAGTTTTAATATGACCCTCACTGTTTCTATCTAAGTCGAATGATACTTTACCAAATCCCTGAGGATTGAAGATTCTATTCAACCAGTTCCATTTCTGTTTGATTACTCCGTTATTGTATTCCATGAGAATATCAATCGTAAGATCTTCAGGAAGATACAGATAGAATCCCTGGTCTGCTTTCTTGGGATATTTTACCTTTCTTGATACTGTATACTTTATATGAGAATTCTCTATCAGTTGTAGTCTCCTTTCGTGATCTTCTACTTTAACTTCTAGAGTTTTAATCCGTTCCTCATGATTATTTAGTTTAGATTCTGCAGTATCTAATCTAGTATCAAGATTATGTATCTCAGTAGTATGCCCGTTCACTACACTGTTTAAAGTTGAGTATCGATTCTCTAATACCGATATTCTATTCGCTAGTTCATCTAAAGTTGCCATATATTATGATTATTAATTGGTTGATCCGAATCCATTGTTACCTCTTGTTCCCCAATACTGAGCATCATTGTAGAATTCTTCATGAGTTACTTCTTCGGGTTCTGTAAGATAAATGGGTACATGAATAAACTGTACTAACTTGGTTCCAGCTTCTATTATTTGAAACTCATGAGAAGTATTATATATACCGATATGAATCTCTCCAGTATAGGAAGAATCTACTATCTCGGCAGTATAGATAAGCCCTTTCTTAGTTGATATACCAGATTTGTTTGCTGCCATCAGCATAGAAGACCTTGGTTCTAATAAACCTTTGATACCCGATGGGATAAGTATTCTGGTAAATGGAGAAATGTAAATTACTTGTACCTGGTTATTTGAATTATATTCAAGTGTTACTTTACCAGGTTCAGGTATTTCACAATGGAATATTAACTGTGGATTAGCTTTTACTAAATCCTGTAGAGTTAAGTCTTCAGGGATATAGAAATCTAAACCTGCATCTCCTTCGTTTCCTCTTGATGGAGATTTTACGTCTCTTACTTTGATAAATCTGAATCTGTTCATATTATATTACATTGTTTTAAAAGTTGGCCATAAGTTAATGTTGAGGGATTTCCCTTGTGAATTCCAAGAGAGTTCATTATCTTTCTTACATCCCTGCTTCCATTGCCACATACATTAGCAAGTATATCCTCTTGTTTCACATAGTAATTTGGGTTGTTAAGGTATACCTTGAACATAGCCCATATCATTTCTATTTTTTGCATTCTTTATAAAGTTCTCTAATACGTTTTCTTGGTACTTCGAATTTCTCAACGGTTTTGGTAATAACTTCTTTTCTTTCTTTCCCTTTCCGAATCAAGCCTCGGATGTATTTCTTGATTCCAACCGTGTCTTCTAATACATCCAAATCCTTGTATTGATTCTTCTGTTCTAGCTCTTTCCTTGTGATATTCATATTCTGTGACATCTTGAATGCACATAATTCTGAGTCTCCGCATAGTTTACATTCTTTAGTTGATAAGTCATAACCAATACCAAAACATGGGTCTGAATTAGAACCCAGTTCTGCAATATTAATAGGTTCTAAAGGATCCTGATTCTTGATATCAGGTAAAGTTTGTTTCTTCTTTGCCATAATTCCCAATTTAAAATTCTTTATGATAATATCTTATGATTTGAACATCCATCATCTCATCTTGATACAGAGTAATATATGAATGTCCTATACCATTTATAAATAGTTCCCTGATAGACAGAAGAATGGGTGGTACTTCTATTTCAGAAGTATATATCTGAACTTTGATTACTAACCCAGATTGAAAATGAATCATAAAATAATATCGAACTTCATCAGGCTTATCCTCGGATTTTTTGATAGGAGTTATATATTCTATTCCTATGCCATTGAATATATGTTCTGGAGGTATTACAGAACAATTGAATAATGATTTGATTTTTTGTAGAATCTTCATTGTTTATGATTATTAATGGTTAATGCCTCTTAACGTAACATGTAATATACCTTTCCTCCTACGGAGAAAAAGTATATACTCATAGTCAGAAATTATTATCCTTGAAAAGGCTTATGTCTAGGGTACTTATCCCAGAGCTTACTTAACCGGATAACTTTAAGTCCTTGATCTTGATAATACTTTCTTCTATGATTCCCATGCCTACTTAAATAATTCCCGGGATAATGTAAATCATCTAGGTAAACTTTGGATTTGGATTCATCCTTTCTTACCAATCGTCCTAAGAACTGAATTGATTTTTCTTGAGAATCCATACTGGCAGTATTCAACAGATATCTGAGCTTAGGAAAGTTTTTACCTCGAGCAATAATTGTAGTTGATACAAGGATATCTATTTTACCCTCCCTAAAATCCTTCATTATCTGTTGTCTTAATTTAGTAGGAGTATTAACATGCACATAAGCAATATTATATTTATTATCTAGCTTCTTTTTAAAGAATTTGCATAGATTTTCACAGTGTGCAATATGCTTACATACTACGAGAGCAGGATATCTACCTTGATTAAGGTTCCATTTCAACCTATCTAATGCCATGGTCCAGGCAATCTTATTATGGGTAATGGAATCATCATATATTTCATTATAGGACATACAATCTGATTCCCAATTACCAAACCAAGGTTTACCTTCTACTGTTTTTACAATTGTCTTTGTTGAATACCCTTTCTTAATCGAGTCCTTAAGTTTAAACTCTGCTATTACATCGCCAAAGAAACAACGTAAATTCATATTCTTAACTTTATCCTTGGCAAGCTTACTCATATAAATGGTACCAGATAATCCGATTCTAACTCGGGTATTAAATAACCTAGTGATCACATTCTGATATTGCTTACTACCTCCTTGGTCAGCTTCATCGATTAATACCATATCAATCTTAGCAAGTTCATTCTGATAATATTTCATATTCCGAGAAATAGATTGAACCATACCGATGGTAAAATTACTCCAGTTTAAAACTTTACCTTGAACAAAGGTAATATCTTCTCCCGGTAGATATTGCTTAAATTCATCTCTAGCTTGATTTAACCAATCGGAGTCATTAGTTATAAGCAAAGTCTTTAACTGCTTCTTATAGGATAAATATAAAGCAGACATAATCAGAGTTTTACCTGCATTTACTGTATAATCTAATACCCCAATCTGAAAAGGTGTTTCACCTAGTTTATTAGATAAGATTGCCTTAACAGCTTTCTCTTGTTCGGGTCTTAATTTATACTTACCTATCTGAGTTACAACTTTACTGACTTTAGGTAAAGGTTGTCTCATATCTACTATGATAGGCTTAATTCCAAGTTCAATACATCTTTTATATACTGAAGGAAGTAAGCCTATCTTAAATTGACCAGTCTTGGTTATATACTTTATTTTGCCATCCCAGTTTTGCATACCCCGTTGCCTAGTACGGAGGTAAAAGGCATTGGGGTGTCTGATAGCAAATTCGTTATATAACTTAGTTGCATATTTTAGAGGTATATCTAATTCTGCAACGTTACAATTACGAATTATGATTTTCATATGATTACTGTTACTGATTTACATTTCTTGGGTTCTGCCATCTCTTCTAAACGATTTTTAAAAGCTTTCATGATTGATTAATTTTTGACCAGAGACTTCCTTCTATTTTAGGAGCCTCCGATGAGGATTGATTTTTATGTTTAAATAAGTATTTATTATACCTTTCTATAGCCTTGTCATTATACATCTGACTTGGTTCAGGTAAACCATTACACCAAGCAAGGGATTCAAATTGAGCATCTATGAATTGAATTGGGTCCCACCCTTTCTCTGATAGAAATTTATCTAACCTTACAAAGTGTATATATTTATCTGGCTGATTAACGAATGATTCATATATGCCAGTAACATCAGCTACTCTCTTTATAAAGTAATCATGTATAGCTTTAGCATTACCAGAATCCTCTTCCATTTCCAAAGTAGCAGAATATAAATCTGATATCTTTTCTGACATAACCGATAACCTGTTTAAAAGATTATTGTAATTACCATCCATTTTCTTGATACCAAGTTCGATGTATTTGATAAAACCTTCCCGGGTATCTAATTGGAAATCTTCACAGAATTGATTACATAGCTCTGCTATCTTTTTACATACTGCCCAATTTCTTGGTTCTGTTTCTCTTATTTTTCTAACTCCTCTATGCTTTAGTTTTATACGAGTTGCATATATAATATCAGCAACTAAAGCAGCATCTCCCTTAGATGCTAGTAAAATGTTAGAAACTTTCTTAGTTGTCTTATTGTTTGTAACAACTACAACTCTAGTATTTATTGCTTCCTTACGAGCAATAACAAAGAAAGCATCAATCGGAAAATTATATACCTCTAACTGAGATAGGATTTTTTCGAATTGATGCTTAGTTATATGAATAGAGGGGTCTCTCATACTATTCTCTTTCTAAGTTTACCGCACTTCTTACATTTTAATAGGATTGATTACCCAACAATCAGTATATTCAGTTTTACTTACCACCTCCCAATCATGAAGGCATAAATATTTGGCTCTTATAGCTTCTAATAATTGTTTCATACTTTCTTATTTTAAGTTATATATATATTATTAATAGGAAATCCTCAATCCAAGGAGTTTCTAAGTTTCAATAAATCTTGATAAGATTGGTACCTAGTATTATATATTAACTTAAGTACTTCTTTACGACCTAGATCGTTACAATCTTTATTTTCAGGCAATTGTATAACCTTGACCTTTTTATAAGCGACCAATTTGAAAGCCAGGTTGATTGAATATTTGATGGCATCAGGGTCCAGGAGTAATATAAATCTATTAACTGGAGATTTGATAAGCTGGTTAACTTGGTAAGCACTGATTGCCTTACCCATGGTGGCAATAGCCCTGTCTCCCATAGTAAGTGCATTGATTGCTCCTTCACAGATAAATATCGAACTATACATGTCGAGGGCATCTTGATTGAAGATAATGAATTCCTTTCCAAGTCCTGTAATATCTTTATTTGGATTATTGTATCTTGGACCCTGTCCAATAACATTTCTCGCATTGTAATACCTGAGCGTGCCCTTATAATAATATGGTATGATGAGGTACCCAAAAAAAGGTCCCTCAGTGGCAACATATCCGATACCGTGTTTTGATAATTCTTCGATAGTGAACCCACGGCTCGACATGTAACTTCTAATGCTTCTTGCAACTTGTGATGTTCCTTGATTAATGAGTTTAAACCCATCTGGAAGATAGACGGGCTTAGCATCGGATAATTCAATCTTCTCTTCTGAGAAAGCTTTGTCTGTAAAGTTTCCATTATCTAGAAATTTTAAAAGTTCGGCATAAGTATCAAATCCTTCAACATCCATTACTAGTTGAGCAGGATTCATATGATAATTGCATCTAAAACAATTGGTACGGTACATGGAAAGATTAATTCCCATCTTATGTTCCCTATGACAGAATGGGCATACGGGTAATTTCATCCAACCGTGTTTATATTTGTAAGCGCCCAAGCTCTTAATAAAATAATTGTAGAGCTTGGTTTTAAATTCATTAGTGATCTTACTCATGGTTAAAATGGTAATGGGTCATCATATTGGGCATATCTTTTCTTTAGCCTACGTAATTTATCTAGGTCTTCGCATTTCAGTACCATTTGCTCAAATAAAGTAACTACCTGTGACCTAAGTGAAAGTAATTCTTTGTGTTCTTCATAGGATTCCTTTGAAAGGAAAAGTTCCCATCCTCCCCATTTAGCAGATCTTCCATCTTCAGAGAAGAATTCCCTTAAACTTATATTAACTCCAGTTAACTTGATATACTTGGGACCCACTGAATATACTTCTGCATATTGTGGGGTACATCTTGAATCTGAAGGTACTAAGTAAACCTTCTGACCTTTTTGGATTCCTTCTAATCTCTTAATCATAATCTTATATTTTAGGTTTATATATCTCCACTGGTTTTAGCTCGCTTCTCTTCATTAGCATCGGGATTCCCTTTCTTCTTGAGAGATTCCTCGAGCTTCTCACCATATATTTCATCGTACTGTTTACGTTGTTCTTTAGTAAACTCTACACATCTTTGCCTTTCAACATCACATTTGAATAATGCTCTACCACTAGGTAAACCATCTCTTTGTACTACTAATTCACAACGAAGTATATCATCCTTTTCTTCTTGTTCAGTAGAATTAAGACCAACTATTGTATGAGCATTACGAACAATTGCAATAGAACCGGAAATATCATTCTCATCATATCTAGTAGTCCTATGTTTCTTACCCTCTCTGGTAATATGGTGAGCAGTCCATACAATATCTAAGTCCATCTCTTCTGCTAGATTCTGAATATCAATATATACATTTGATATACGGTCGAAATCCTCTTTATCTCTGGCAATTGAAGCAAGCTTTCCTGCATAATCCACCATCAGTACTTTAATATTGATACCCTGGTTTCTTAGCTTAATTATAAGTTCCCTTATATAATTACAATCCGTAATCATGGCAGGAACTCTTTCAACTACTAGTTCAACTCCAAACCTTGCAAGTTTACGAAGATGTTTAGCTTCGAGTTTGTCATACTCACCAGAGTATAATTCCTTCTTAGTTTTATTGATAGAGGATTGAATAAATCGGTCCATGATTTGTTCTTTACCATTTTCTGTATCTACATATAAAACCGATTTCTTCATTCTTAAATAACCTCTTGCCAAGTTTACCATGAAGAAAGTTTTCTTAGCTTTGGGTTTATCGAGAATAACATTTACTGAATGTTCTGGGTAACCTCCAGCATTGGTAATATCATTAAGTTGTCTAAATGGACAAGGTATTACAGATGGTTCTGCTTGACGTTTGAATTGTCTCTCTGTAATATCCCTTATCATAAAGATAGGTTCATCATCTTTCTTGGGTTTCGAGTTTTGAAGTATCTTTTCTATTTTCCTTGAATAGGTTTCGTATTGTTCGAAGTTATCCAAATCAAAAGAATCATTCAAGTTCTTCATCTCTACATAAGTAGAGAATTGATATATCTTTTCTCGAATGTATTCGGAATCATTCAAGGGATTTGAATATAGGTCATCGATTATTTTATGGATATTGGGTATATCATCCTTAGTAACCAGGTCAACGTAATTTTTAGATTCAAGCAATTCTTTTATAACTTCTTTAAGGATATTCTTAGAAGGCATCTTGTTTTTCTTTTTGAAGAACTTAAATATGCCCTCGGCAATTAAAGAATGCTCAATCAGAACTAGGTAACTTGGTTTAATCTTTTTGATTATTAAGCCTCCCTCTTTATCCTTTAAGAGATACCTTAGGATTTCTAATTGAAAGCTGGTGTCAAATTCAAACTTGGTATTATCTTTTTTCATATTGCAATATAATTAAGTATAATCATATAGATTTCTATAGTCTCGGTTAGAGTTGTACATATAGACTCTCATCCTAGTACTCACTAATCCTCAGCTTCTAGGTGAACTTTATTAATATATTATTTTATATTTGATTTATTATACTTATATTTGCATATCATTTTAAACATAGACTTATGAAGATAAAGGAAAATGGCAACAACGGATCAGAGATACATAGGTTGAAACCTATGCAAGAAAATTATGATAAAGAAACTTTTGATAGGATGTATAAAATCTGTAAACCAGTTATCAGACGTCTTACTAAGCAAATTGATAATAGGAGGTTTAATGTTACACCAGATATCATAAGTTCTTATTTCTGGGATAAGATGTTATTTGTCTTTAATAAATATTACGGTACTTGTGAAGAAGAACATTTAAAAGCAAGGATACTAGCTTCTCTCAGTACCTTTAAGAATCATTTATTAAGAACTGCTTATGGAGAGGGAGCAGAATATCATCAGAATCTTTACCAATTAGAAGATTTATTCGATAATGATAAAGAACTAGAAGATGATACAGAAGAAGAGAAAGCTAAAGGAGAAATGCTTGATATGTTATATAAATATATGAAGAAGAACCTATCTCCCGATGCTTATTTGATCTTCGAGATATTGCTTAGTCCTCCTCCCTATATTAAAGAGAGAATCAAGGATGGTTCTCGTATCACTAACATTTTATTAGTAGAGTTTTTTGATATGCCTAGAACTAAATCCTCGGTAAGATATATCTCAGAACTTAAAGAAGATATAAGATATTGGGAAGAGAAAGCTAAAGAAGACTTACATTACTAACATAAAAAAAGGGAACCCAGTGCATGAGGTTCCCTTTCCAGTGTAACTTATTTCCCAATAAGAATTCCACTTGTGTGTTGGACGAAAGCGATTAGCTGTTCTTTAAATATAAAAGCCCTAATAATTTTAAAAGTTTATATAGAATTATAGTTTAATGATATAAGCTAGTACGAAATAAGGAGGTCTATTCTCATGAGCACTACCTCCTCCGGTTACTTGAGTATCTGCTGTATAACCTGAGTCAGGCCTAGTATGATTAGGGAATGGTCTATGGTTTGAGTTGTCTCCCCATTTCTCCTCTTTAAATGTAATCTTATGACTATGAGGAGGTATTTGGTCTAGAGTAAGAGTTACTAGGGCTTCTCCTCCCATGTTACCAATGGTATTATAATCCTGATTACTTGGATCATACCCTACTACAAATCTACCCAATAGATTAGGTCTACCAGACATACCATCACAGAATGCCCAACCATCTGGAGGAGTAGTACCTGAAAACATAGCGATTAATCCAGTGGGAACTGAAGAAGCCGAGTTTTTAATCATTTCTATAAGCTCATTCTTCAGATTAGTAAGATATTCTTGTAGATTAGTTATACCATTAGTCTGGTCATCTTTACCTCCGAATCCTTCCAGTACATGTTCTACTCTTTGAATAGAATGGGTCATGATCCCATTGTAGGCTGAGTTAAAGGGTAGTGGTTGAGGGAAACAACCTCCATAAGGGATGATTGCATAGTTTTCTGACTCCTTCGTATTAGCATCAGTACCAAAACCATATACTCCAATCAGTACCAGGGTATTCTTACTATTTCTGTAGGGTTCACAAGCACCCTCTACCTGAGAATTAAGATAGGTATAATTCAGTTTCTCATGTGAGGCAGGATTATTTTTTACTATATCCCAAGTGATCTTATCTTCTGCTAAGGGATAGTAAGGATTCTGTGATTGTTTATACAGAGTATATAAACTTTCATAGGATGAAGACCAATATGCTACGAAAGTAATAGGGTTTTCAATTGGTTCTGATACTTCTTGATGAACTGCGAATAAGAAGATATCTGAATTAGCCCCTTGAGCACCTTGGATATTATCTACTACTATCTCTTCATCATCAGAGATGAATATATAACCATCCCTAGAAATACATCCGAAGTTTATCTGAGGTGATTCTCCATCTTCAGAATTCTTTACCATATATCTAGCAGTAATTCTATCTGCTACATCATTCTTGAATACCTTACCATTTTCTGCTTTAGCTTGAACTGATAGCTTATTACCAGATACCTTAACTGAGCCGAATCCACAGAATGGGCCAAGAGCAACAGGGGCAGCAATTGCTTCTGCTGCCTCCTTAGATTTAATCAAACCCTCATATTTAAAGTACGTTTTCATTGTTACTATTGTTTTTAGATTGTTTATAATTCCTAGATTGTTCTGACATATCCTTGAAAGCTTCAGATAAGTTATTGAACTTCAAGGTTACTATAGACCAAAGTATCTTCCAGATACTGTATCTCTTTTCTACTCCGTGTAATGTACATATATGACCATAGATAGAATCTATTTCAAATCCGTAACATACTACCAATACGGTTATAGATACTACTAATGGGTCTAACCCATAGGGCTCTCCAATAGCCTTACCAAGAACTGCTCCCATTAATAAGTAACATATATAATCTATTATCTTATTAAAAGTTCTTCTTCCAGCCCTGGATTTTCTAATGGGTATGCCATTTAACTTACTAGCATTCATTCCAAACCAGAAGTCGGCAATTATCAATATGAATGCTAATAGGATCATCCATCGAAGATCATATAAGAATTGAAGACACTCTGTAGCAAAAGCTACGGTAAATCCCTTAGATACTATAGATGTGGTGGACGTTTCAGTATACATGTCGTAATATTGATTTATTCCTGAGGTTTCGGGGTTATTCTCCATGCTGTATTTTCGGGTATATCTATTTCGAAAGTTTTACTGCTAATATCATCAGAGTTCCAAACCAATTCATTTGGTTGTACATCAAAAGCTAAAGTAACTTCAAATGTACACCTTACATCGGTTTTGTTAACAGCTTCAAATATATAAGTACCAGGATTAGAAGTTCTAAATTCATAAGGTACTGGATGTGAATCAGCTTGACCCACTAATCTTACATCAGTTATAAAATCCTTATGATTAGAAGAACATACCACAGTGGTATATACTTCTCCTTCTCCTTGCCCACTTAGAGTAGCTCTTTCAGGACTACAACTTATCTTAACTTCAAGATTATAGTCTTTGATTACTAATGTAGCCTTCTTGTCTTTATTACCCTTACCAACAAAGGTATAGGTACCCGCTTTATCTAAAGTAATAACTTCTTCGAATTTATACTCTGCTCCGGTTTCCATAAGTAATACTGAATCATATCCCTCTATTTCGAAAGGCATTACTCGGATAGTAATCGACTTACCTTCAGCAAGTTGATATGATACATTTACCTTCTGGTTATTTGGAGTATTAGCCCAATCCTTTGGAGATATCCAATTAGGATCTGAAGGATTTACTGCTTCGATATAAATATAGGGATCTTCTGGTTTGGTATAACTATATACTGACCAAGTAGTATAAACTGAAGAATCTCCCTTACATACAGCTTTATAACTTCCCGGTTTATTGCATGAATAAGTAGCACTAGCTTTACCATTACCAGATTTATTCAAGGTAATATCGGTTAACTTAGTATTATCACAATAAATACTAACTCCATAATCTATAAGATTATCGGGATCATCAGAGGGAGTTACTGATAAGTAAAGTTCTTGATTTACAGATCCACTTCCCATCTCTAAAGATAAAGTTTGATATTCTTTAGATAAATGATAAGTGAATTTAGAGATACTGGTATATACGGTAAATATTCCTATACCATCAAAGTTCTCTAAATTATCCTTAGTACAAGCAAACTTATAAACTCCAGTACCAAATGTTTGGAAAGTATCCCCAGATTTATACCTAGTATCATCTTTACCAATCAAGTAACATTCCAAACCTTCCTCATCATAATCATCTTCTATAGTTAGTATGGTTTTAGCTAAACTAGTTACATTACTTGATAGCTTGAATTCTTCTGGAGTACATTTAACCTTGTATTTATTAGGTTCTCTAGTAACAACCAGTGAAACTCTTTTTACTGGGTATTCTACAATCTGGAATTCATAAGTACCTGGCTCTTTAAATTTATAAGTTGAACCAGAAGGCTTAACTTCAGTTTCCCCAACCAATTGTATATTAACTGGAGTCTGTTTACCTTCTTGATAAAGAGTAGCTGTAACTGTAGCCGATACCTCCTTATTAGTTGGTGTAATATGCAGTGTAGTTGGATTAACCGATATATTATAGGATTTGACTACTTCCTTTAATTTTACATGAACTTGGGTAACTTTAGTCGGGTCTCCCACACTTCTAAAATAATAAGTCTGATTACCTATAGTGGCATTAAAAATAGTGCCATTTTCATATTTCTTGTAACCCCAAGTATTACCATCTCCAGATACCTGATACCTTAAGTCGGCATTTTGATAATTACTAGAGACTGTAACCTTAATAGGTACAGAGGTTATATACCCAGGCTGAATAGTGTTTATATTTGGGTCTACAAAATCGGCTGTTATCAGATAATTATCATTTATATTAAAACCATAATCAATAGTAGCTCCTACATGATAAGGCTTAAATCTATCGATTATATTTTCTATAGCTTTTCTGAACTCTATAAATTCTCCCGAGTTATTTGAATAGCCATGTCCAGTTATATGGAAGGTTACATTGATACATTGACTACAACCGTAAATGTTATCAAAGTTAGATTTATCATAATACTGATCTTGGTCAAAGTAAGGATGTGTTTTTAACCAACCATCATAACCTGATTTAGCGGGGTCATCAATGGTACAGTTTAACCCATACATTCGGAATAATATTTCAAAGAACTGAGAAGTACCTCGTATCTTTATCAGAGATATAGAATACTTGAGTAAATCTCTTATCTGTTTAGTAGTTAAAGCTAAAGCCCCTTTCTTAGGTAAAATCCATTTAGACTTAAGGCTATTTAATTCAGCTTCACTTAACAGACCATTATAATAAGTTTTAAAAGCCCCTTCATCAATATTATTCCACCTTGCAAAAGGTAATTGCCCAAAGCTTTCCCAAAGGTAATTCAAATAAATCTCTGGGCAGGTATCAAAGTCAGTTATTCCTAGTAAACTCTCAATATCTGCGGATATATTATCTTGAAAATAACTTCCACAAATTTCTAGGAACCTTTCTAAGATACCCTTTCCATCTACCTTATAAGTGTCTTGGTCTTTATATTCAAAAGGTAGGAAATCTATAAGTTTCTTAAGGTCTATCATATTAAACAGTTTCGTGAACAGTTAAAGTTAATTGAGAAGATTTCTGGAATACAGGTAAGTTATATCCAGGATCTTCATAATCCATATTAGGTTCTGAGATAGTAATAGAATAACGATATCCCTGTTGATAGCCATTTGCTTGTATGTCCAAAGAGAAAGTGATACCATTATTTTTATCAGTGATGTTTATAGTACTACCTACAGAGCCAGTAGTTTGGAATCCTCCACTTGAAGCTTTTACAGTGTATGAATTGCTTCCAGTAAAGTTTATAAAATAGGTCATGGACCCATTAGCTTTCTCTAATTTAAACTGACCAAGAAGTAATTCCTTGTTACCATATATGGTAACAGGCCAAGGTTTAATATAGAACTTCTTGATATGTAAGTAATCTACCGTAGATAGGTTATCAATCAAAGCATAAATATCTGAGATTCTTACTTTGCCCCCAATCTCGGAGTTCTCAATAGAATAAGCATTGTATAAGGCATTCAGAACTTGAGCTTGGATTTCGTTGGTCTTATAAGATTTCTTACCGGTTACTTCTATCTCTAAGGTTATATCTACTAATCCTGCAGATTTAACTTGAAGCCAAGTAGTTAAGGGGGCTCTCTGTGATAGTTGGGTATAAACCTTGTTTATCATAGCAGAATCAGCTACTCCACCATTATCAGCACTGATATATACTGTAAGCTTTCTTCCACATTCATAATCTACGGCAGCTTTATTTACTCCATCTATTAGCATAGCTAAATCTACGAAGTCCTGTTTGCTTACAGCTACTCCAAGAGTTTTAACACTCAAGGGTATATGTTCTTTTAACATACCAAAGTTCTCATAACTAGAACCTCCTCCTGCAGCATATTGATTACTAGTAGTAGCCTCGGATATAGAAGCTTTTACTATAGCAGGAGTTTGTACAATAGAACCAGCTGGTACATTACCTTGAATACCCGTGGTGATATAGAAGCTTGCTGATGTTACCTTTTGACCTGCAGAAGGTATAGAACCAAAGGTACCATCTCCAAATACTATTACGGCAACTTGGCTAGCATTGACAGTTACCATAAAATGTTTATCTGAAGGTTTAGAATAAGCAAAGGTATCTACTAAAGTCCAAGTAGTTCCATCAATAGATAATTGCATTGTACCATGCTCATAGTATTTACCATCGGGTAATTTACCTATTGTAATTTCTGGCCTACCTTCTGAAGGTATTACTAATCCTGACAACCCAGACTGATTATATTTCTCATGTTGAATCAGGGGTATTTTACAAGTAGTAACATTAGCATACCAAGTTACGTCTCTAGCAGAAAGCCAGGAGTTACCATTAACATCTGTAAAGAGAGTTTCTTTTGGGATAGTCAACCTAGAAGCAATATTACTACCTGTAAGATCACGAGTTAGGATTACATCTACTGAAGCAGCTACTGCTCCTCTTGGGTGATAGTCTACCAATAAGCCATGCTTTACTACACTATCATAACGCCGAGCCGTAGATAAGAAAGATTCCCTACCCACGTTATCAATGTAATAATGAAGTACTTCAGCAATAGCTGCAAACAGAGATAGGATAATTATCAGAATATTACCTTCGGAATAATCCGTGATAAGAGTCTGACCATTCTTATCCTTGATAGTAGTAAGAGATTCGATCAGCTTAGCTTTAATCTGTTGAAAGGATCTCTGATAAGGGTTTAGCCATTTATTCGTTATCATATTAGTAAGGTTTTAAAATATTTTCAGACCTATCATAACTAATACCCAATACCTGTTGGCTACCAGTTTGATTAATTACATAATTCATTTCGATGAAAAGCTTGGTACCCTCTAACCTCATATTCAGGCTTTTAAAAGTAATCCTAGTTTCATAGGTAGAGATGGCTTTCTTTAAGAAGTCTTTTACCAAGAAAGCTAAAGCCTGGGTATTGGGTTCTTCTATACATTCCCATAGCCTAGTACCAAAATCTTCTTGCCTGAATCTTTGACCTATATCATACCAAAGGAGAGCAGATAGGTTATTATGAACAAGTTCAATATCTCCATTTACTGGATACCAACCTTTCTCTCCCTTTTCATTCTCAGTAATCCGTATTGGAAACAAAGGACCAATACCGATAATATTAGTGTATAAGTTATTTGCCATTAGTGTACAAATTTAGAATCCTCATAATCTGTTTTATTAAAAGTAGAAAATGGTTTCGTGACTGGAGTAATAACAGGTCCACTAACTGCAGGTCCCGATTGAATACCCGAGTGGGTATGAGAATTATATTGAGCTTTTAATGATTCTATCTCTGAAACTAATTGGTTTAGTTTCTGGGTTAATTCATTGATATTGATTATACCATCATTATTACCTTGGTTCACTATAACCTTTGAGGCATTCACATAGGCTTGAGCTTTAGAATTTATACTTACTGGGCCTTCGGCGTAAATAGTAGCAGACCCATATAAGTACATCTTGAGTGATCCATCTTTATCATTTAACCAGATTCTATTCCCATTAGGTGTAACTATACCCATAGTATCAGGATCATCCAGGATATCGGGTATTTGGTTTTGAGCCCAACCATGATATTCCCATAGAGGTTTACTGGGATCACCATACTCAAAGGTAATATATACTATATCACCATTCTTAGGAGCCATCATTTTAAAACCAGACCCAGTAGATCCATGTTGACCCTTTGAATAAGCCCAGAGTACTATTCCTCCCATTACTTCAGGTATAGCCACTTTTATACGATTCATATGATCGGGGTCTGTGTTATTAACTACCATGGCCCTGTACACTGAATAGTATCTTCCCAAGGATTCTAATCCTTGTTCAGTTATTGTTTTTGCTGATTCATAAGCCATATCATTCGGTTTTAGAAAAGTCTTGGTTCATCTGTTTAATAATGTAATCCATATTGAAATTATACTTTCGATATACATCCTTAGTAGCTTCTACCTTTTTACGTTTAACATTAGTAATAGTAACTACATCTTCTCCATCTTTACCTGTAGATTGGTATACAGTTCTTTCTACTTCTATGATGCCATCATTACCTTTGGTAGGAGTATTAGCATTCTGTTCCCTATAGATAACCATATCTTGAACAAACTTTTTTTGTTCTTCGTTATTACCATCCAAGGCTTTGAAGGCTTCATATTCTGCCTTAGTAGCATTTATGGTAAAATCAGAAGAATGAGCATATCCATCTTTATTTTTACCTACATCAGTAGTTCCTTGACTTCTGGCATTATTAGATACCACATCTTGGGTATTAATATTACCAGCAGCAACTTGAAAGCCAGCTGTTCCATTATTCCTAACTAATTCTAAGTCAGTAATATATCCTGTACCAGCATCCATTCTATGAGTACATTTCTTTATATACCAATACCCTGACCACCTTTTACCAACGTTCAAAAGCTGAAGTACCATTGAGGTTTTTAATGAAGGTCTTCCTACTACTTGCATTTGACAGATTAGTTTTTTCTCGGTTATCTTTAAACCTCCATTAGCATTTATCCTCATTGCTCTTTCTCTATTGCCTACTCCTCCAGTTCTATCATATAAGTTAGTAAGAGTTTTCCAAGCGGGTACCTTCAAAAGCTGTTTTACTTTTTTGAATACCTTTACTCTGCTTCGATAATACCCGTGATTATCTCTAGGGCCTCTACCAGCTTGAACCGGATTATAAGTTTGAGGATAATAGGATTCTTCATGAAGAGTTAAAGGATAGACAATGATATTTGGATCTTCTTGCATTTTAGCTAGCCCCTCCTGAGTTTTCCTTTTCTCTGCATTCAGTTCAGTCATACTATTCACACGACTAGAAGACTTTAATTCCCCAGAAGAATATGAACGAGGATCTTCCCAAACTTCAGTCCATACCTCAGTGTATTTATTTTTGAATACGAGATTTAAACCCTGGTATACTTGTTTCATTGCAGAAGTAAGGTCCATTCCTCCCGCTACTAGTGCATCAATAGAAGATTTTATATTAGTTAGTTCTCCTTTAGTATAAGCTTCCTCTAGCATTTGAGAAGTAGCATCCCTTAATTCTGTATCGGACATAGACTCTAATCCACCACCTGCATCTAAATAACCAGTACCCTTAGCATCATATTCTTTCTTAGCAGATTCAGTCTTTAGTCTTTGAGCTTGTTTTTTAGAAGCCAATTCTTCATCTAAGGATTTCAATCTATCTTCTTTCCATTTCTCTACCTTACTATCAACATGGGGTTTTAAAACTTCGGGGGATCTATGAAATAATCCTGGGCTTTGCACATCTACTGTAGATAGGGCATCTAACTGTAGTGGGTCATGTAGAATCTCATTCTGTTGGTCATCGATGTAACTTACCTGGATTTGTATTTGCTTATCCTCAGGTTTTATAGTATTACCCACTTGCATCATCTTCTGCTTAGTAGATCTTTGAGTAGTAAAAGATACTCTTAATACTTCTCCGTTTTCAGCTTGGAATATATAGGTATGATGAGGAGGTTGTTGAAACTTACGGTTATGTATGTAAATTACCCCATCTCTACTATCTACATACCAAGGCCCATTACCATAGGCAGCCATTTTAGCTTCTAGTTGAACTAGAACATTATTACCTATTGTACCTAAGTTAGAATTAAGTACTTCAGCTAAATCGTCTGGCATACCTACTTGACCTATGCCACTAAACTGATTGGCATATAAAATGGTACCCTGTACTTCAGGAGTAACTTCTGTGGGTACCTGTATAGCTTGATAAGCTTGATTACTTATTATATTTGCCATTACTCAAACCTTTCTATTATTACTCCAACATTTAATCCGCATCCTGAATCCAAGAATTTAACCATACTATCATCGGTATCCTCAGTAGGTTTATGAGGGGGCATAAACCTAAGATGATTCGTGCCATCAATACATTTGATAGTTATATGGGTACCTGTAGAATCAAAGATACAATCGAAATCTCTTACTTTGATATTTATAGCTGGGCTTGATACAAATGTACCATCACTAAAAATATATCCCCACTGTAAAAAGATATCTCGATTTTCCTGTAAAGCTTCTACATCTACAGTATCTGGATTACCAGTATCAATAGTTATTGTAGCTAAGTTTTCTTTTTCTTCATCATATACATATGACCAGCTACTTATATACGCTCCTAAAGGTATACCAGTAAGAGGGTTCATAACTGGTATACCTTGATTATCAAAAATGGCTAGGTAAGGAGTACCTGTGCCTTTATATAATATGGGATTATTTGCTTTAACTTCCATAAGCCGGTATCATTAATACCATTCCACCTTTTAATTCAGTGAACGGATTTATTATGTTATTATACTCAGCAATAATATACCATTTACCAGAATCTCCATAATACCTATAAGCTATATTCTGTAGAGTTTCACCCTCTTTCAGGGTATGCTGAAAGTCATTGGGAGAAGAGGGTATAAGTAATGGGTAGGATTCTAAAGAATAATCTCCATCTCCATAATTCAGAGTAAATCCATTATCGTATGGACTTGCTCCAACTAAATAAGAAGTTATATCCATGGTTACTTGATTTTATCAGTTGTAAAAATACCCACAGTCTTTTCTGCAGCTTTACTTTTAACAATATCCTCATAAGATAAACTATATGAGCTTACTCGTTTGAATATTAATTCTTGAGTAGCAGTAGCAGGATACAGGTTTAAGTCTTCTCTTATATCTACTGAACCTTTCATACGTTGTCTAGAAGCATTTCTAAAATTAGAAAGAGAATATGTAGCAGAAGTAAGTATATAATAATGACCTTCAAAAGTATCAGAATTTCCCCACTGAATCTGTAGGATTGGGGGAGCTGCTTGATAAGCATTGGATTTACTCCAGGATTCTAATAACCTACATTTAGTTAATACTTCAGCAGGATTATCCGGATCATCACAGTACCAAGATACATTGAATTGTACAATATCTTCTGAACCAGTATAATGATACATAGGAGTATTTCTACCCATAGACTTAATGGTAGCCCAAGTTGTTTCTCCTCTAAAATCAAAGCTCAGAGGTCTATTCTGTAAAACAATATATTGGTATGGGCTAACATTAGTATTATATATGATTACCTGATTCAGTTTTCTTACATCTTGGCTTACTCCATAAAGTTTATTGTTTTCTACTACAGTCCTACCTTGAGCAGGATCATCTCTGTCAATCTTAAGATTTCCATGCTGAAGTTGTAATCTCCTAATACTTTGAAGAGAACTGTTGAGTAATGGATTCTTGGAAGATCTTTCCCTTTCTCCCAAAGCTCCATTCGGATTAAACAGTTTACCTCGGGGAGCAGTATCCTTAGGTAAACCTGAAGTTAATCGGTTAAGGTGTATCTTAGCTCTCCATAGTTTATTTAGGGGACCAGTAAGTACTCCAGCAGTATCTTGGGTAAGATTATTATATTTCTTAACAACCTTACCTGCTAGTTTTCCTAATATTCTTGCCATAATTTAAGGTATTAATCCAATTTGAGTAGCATGATTAACTCCTAAAGTTTCACCTGGAGCTACAGAACCAACTGGTGCTCCATCAATAGTAATGTTAACAGTACCATTAGGTTTATCATTCAGTAAAGCTGCCCTGATAGCTCTTACCATTTTCTCGGTTAAATATTCATCACTAGTTAGAATTTCCTTTGATAGATTAGAATCAGTGTTCTTGTTTAAGGAATCTATTAACCTGGGTAAATAATCTGCTACAAGAGGTAATGCTATACCAATGGCCATTCCCCAAGGGCCTCCCAAGAATCCAGCCAATCTACCGAATATGCCTTTCATACCTAACCTAGCTACTGCAGGTCCGGCAGGAGGTGTAGGTGGTTTAGTAGTACCTCCTCCAAGACCTCCCAATGTTGGCCCGGGTATTCCAAACTTCCTAATGGGTTTACCATCAGGCCCATACCAACCTCCTCTGGGTCCAGCAGTCCAACCGAAAGCCATTGCCTTTTGAAGGTAATACTGTTCCCTCATAATCTGAGTGATATGTATTAATCGGGTCTCCAATACTGCAGCTGCAGCTGCAGACTTACTAACTCCACTTGCTGTAGCCTGAGATTGAGTATTAGTTTGTTGCATATAAGTAGAAAGCATCCTACCAGTAGCAGTTAGATACCTATAGCCATTTACTACTAAAGCTGTAATTGAACCCCAAGCTAATGCTTTAACTACTATCTGACCTCCTATAGTACCAGCTATTCCTTGTACCCATTGAGATATCTTAGTGAATACAGTTAATATAGGATTAAAGACGTCGGCTAAAGTTGACCCTATATTTACTACTAAGTTTTCAAAGTTAGATTTGAAAGCTTCAATGATACCCTGTGGAGTCTTTAATCTTTCCTCAGTAACCTGTTCTACTATGCCCGAGTTCTTATCATATTGTTCTAAGATCTTAGTCATCTTATCAGAACCAGCCATCATATTTCGAATCTGATTAGAGATATCACGAGTACCTCGAACTCCGAAGATATTATAGAAAGCTTTAGTTCTTTCCAGAAGGGGTTTATTCATAAGAGCTTCTCCAAACTTACGATATACCTTATCTAATCGAATAAGATTACCTTCAGCATCAAAGAAATCTTGTGGACTTAAACCTAAACTAGTTAATGCACTAAATCCTTTCTTTTTCTGGTCGGCTAAAGAAAGTTGCAAATAACGAATCATATTTGCTAATGCAGTACCAGCTGATGAACCCTGAATACCCATATCTCCCAATACACCGATAGCTGCAGCAGTCTGTCTTAAGTCATAGCCTGCATTAGCCATATCAGCTCCAGCATAAGTAATAGCTTGAGCCAAATCGGTAAGAGACATATTAGCATTAGTTACAGCAGTATATAAATCATCGGTAACCTTAGTAGCCTGTTGAGAAGGTATAATATACATTGACATGATATTAGTCATCAAGTCAGCTACACCTCCTTTACCTCCAAGGGGTTGACCAAGGATAGATGCTAACTTAGCAGCCGGTCCAGTCATATCTTTTATCTGTTCTACTGTATTACCTGCCATTGCCAAGTACCTTTGACCAGAAGCAATATCTGCAGCAGTCAAGGGAGTAACGGCATTGACTGCTTGAGCTAATTGCATCATTTCTGTTTGTTGCTCAGCTGTAGCTCCTGCAATCTTTGAGGCCATGAATATAGTATCTTGTACCTTGGCCGAATACTGATAAGCTTCTGCCATGCCTCCAAGGAATTTCCTGTTTTGTACAGCATTACCTACACTCATCTGAATAGCCCTGTTCCAGTCATTCATATCATTCATCATATTGTTGAATGATTGTGAAATTTTACCGGTTTCAGAGCTAAACTTATCTCGGAGTACCATTGATACCCCGATTTCTACTAAACTTTTTGTATCTCCTATCATGTTGACATTTTCTTCTTCATTTGTTTATAATAATTCTCAGCTATGAGTAGGAATTTCTTTCTTTTACGAACGGGTAGACACAAAAAGGTGAGATAGTCTAAGACTATCTCAGCCCGAGTAATGTATATGTAATCTTCCTCTAAATTATATCTCCCGTCAAGTAGAAAAAATCAGGAGCAGCCATAATTGGGTAATCTATCATGTTCCCAGTTTCTGGATTTTCGATTTGAGTATATCCATGGAAGATTGGGTCTACTGTATTTACCAACCGATGAATTTCTGCCATATCCCTTGATGAGAATAGAGAGAAGTTTTCTACTTTCTCAAATTTATCATCTACCTTTAACTTAAGGTTACGAAGAAGAAGAGTAGAGTGTCGAGTAAGTTTACTTGGTGAAAGCTGAACCATCTGAGACTCTTTTTCTCCATCCATCAATTCGAATTGGATTACCTTACCTGAGTTCAATTCCTCTGTATATTGCATAAGAGTAAATCCATCTTCTCCTTTTCTTCCCGGGTAGTAAGGAATGGCATTGGGTTTTTCTTCCATTTCTTGTTCTGTAGGAAGTACTGCATAATCGAAAAGAAATTCTCTCAAGTCCTGAGAGTAAGTTACAGAATCCTTGTTATCCCATTTATAAGTAAATTCTACTTCCTCTCCCAAAGAGAAGATTCGAGAATTAAATAGGATACAGTATCTATCCAGCAAGGGTAACTTAAGAGCATCCTCTATGGTTAATCTACCTGACTTAGTAGCATTCGTTTTAACTACTATTGCTGAAATATACTTGGTAAGATTCATAAGATTCTTTGAATCTACCGGGTTGGTGATAATTTCTTCATCTTCACCATTCTGCTCTCTGATTTCAAAAAGTCTACCAGAAGGAGCAGTGAATACTAAGGTTCTTAGTGTCATATCCATTTTATCTAATTTTTAAAAGTTCATAATTTCATAGTAACGGTAAGTATCAACAAGAAAGGGGTGAAACTCCTTATCTAGGAATCCCACCCCTCCACCTAAAACTCTAGTAAGAAAATGACTAAGAGAGTTAATACTTATCGCAAGTACCGACAGAAAATTCTATATTTTCTATTGTGTTTTCTGAAGCCATACGATCTAAGTCAAGGCCAGTTACTTTACAAGGCCAAACTTCTTCAAGCAGCCAAGTATTTAGGACAGATACTCCATCTTCTGCAAGTTCATTTACAATGGCAGTTTCCCAATATTCACTAGGAACTAACCCACCTCCAGCTATCATATCTTGGCAAGAATATAACCAATCTTGAAGCCAGGTATCTGAACCAGCAGTAGTTAAAAGTTTCTCTACTACCAGATTACCTACGGTAACTCTACCGGCAGTTTTTACATCCCTGTTTACATCCCCATGAGCAACCTGGTCAATCTCAATATCCGGAAGTTGGCAAGTCTGGAATAGATACGTATTGATAGGATGTTTTGGGAAAGAGATGCTCCATAGGAATTTCTTTCTAGGATTCTTTACTTTTGCTCCCATGTTTTATGATTTTAATGTTATTCGTTTTCTGAAATATTAACTGATTTAGAAGCTGCATCGATTACAATGTTAATTGTAATTTCTTGCATAGGAACAATATCCTTATACTTCAGGATTACTTTATATTTACCCTGACGGACATCAGCTTCATTATTTACGGAGAGTTCTGAATAAGAGCCAGCATCTTGGTCACCCATCCATATATACTCTGACATAGCATTTTCATCTACCAGATTATCTAGGATTGGTTTTACCTCAAGATAGATATTCTTCCAAGTACCCCAGATATTGGGCTCTTCCAAATACTTATTCAATATAGGACGAAGAGTCTTCTTCAAGTACAAATTCAACCTTACAATTGAAAGGAATCTTTCTGAATCCTGTTTTACTTGAGAAGAGAAGCAATGCCATAACATGGTTTGTTTACCAGAAGACGGAGTATCTTTGATTACAATCATGTTGGCATACATCTGAGCCAATTCGTTTAGTTCATTATAACGAGAATCACTACCATAGTTAGGACTTACTGGGCCCTGACCATCATAGATTACTCCACGGTTCATACCGGCAAATGACTTCCAAGGTCCATAGTTAGAAGCAGAAGTATCACCCAAACCGAAGATAGTACCCAATACATCTGAATTAGTAAGTAACCCGAATTCGTTGTAGTACTTGATACCACCTGCAAAGTATGCTACATACTTAGAGTTACCGATACTACCCAAACAGTTATTAATCCAGGTTATAATACTCTGCTTATTTCTAGGCTGAGTTCCCTGAGTATAATGAGTGGTGTATTTTGGTACTTCAATGTAGTAAGTGTACTCTTGTAATTCAGCACACATTTCTTTAGCAGCCTTATGTACTTTTAATACATCTTGATCTGTTTTCAAATGCTGATGAATGTGAGAACATGATAACTGATAGATATCAGTGTAATCCTTTACCAAATCCAGAGAAGCAATCCATTCATCTGCAGTTGGGTCAGCACCAGCAGTACCCAGTGTACCATTGAACATAGTCTCAGTAGTGGTTGCTTCTTTACCTCCAACTTGGATAGTTAGGGGATTTTCGGTTTGGTCAATTGAAGTCTGAAGCCAAGCTACCAGGTTTTCGAAAGACTTAATCTTATCGGTAGTGGTTACCATCTTAGGTTCCAGGTATGCAGAATTACTAGCAAAGTTGCTTAAAGCCAGGTAATCTACAGAAGTTTTATTCTGAGCATCCTTAGTTTTATAAGTAATTACCGGACCTGATTCCAGGATGGAACCATTGGCATCGTATATGTTATAGAAGATGGTATTCACTGATTTAGAAAAACCTACTTTAAAGGTTTCTCCAGAACCAATAGGATCACCATACCCTTTAGTTACCAAACCAAAGCTTACATTAGTACCTCCAGAAGTAAATTTCATTACTTCAGAAGCTTGAACTTCTCCAGGTATAGCAGAAGCTAATTCAATCTCATCTTCTTCTAATACTCTAGAGTCTTCTGCTTTAGTAATGGTACCCTTTTTAGCACCTGCTCCCAATACACGAATAATTCTTAGCTTAGAACCTCCTACTAAAGCTTTCTCTATGTTAGATACAGAACCATCAGGTACAATCTCTTTACCAAATATTCTTTGGAATTGAGAGAAAGAAGTGATTAATTCTGAAGGATCATCATAGGGACCTTTTTCAGTTCTAGCCAAGAAACATGATACTCCTAAAAGAGGAGTAGTCTGTTGAACATTGTTGTTCTCGAATTTAAAAACAACTCTTGGTGATTTTGACATATCCTTGTGTTTTATAGGTTATACATTAATTTAATTAATACCAGTAAGTATCGTTACCTTACTGGTATTATTAGAAAATTAATCCTCTTTATTCTTAAATAAACCTCCGATAGCCTTAATCACATCATAGAAACCACATCCTGATAAACCAGCAGCTAATCCATAAATTAATACCTGGTAGAAAGGATAGTTTTCCAATAATGGTGTAAGTTGTAATCCCCAAGCTATAAGACATACAAGAATACCTACTAAGGCAGATATACCAATCTTAGCAAGTTTGTTGTCTTTGATAGCTGGGATTACCTTTAGTATCTGAGTAACCAAAGATGATACCAAAGTTACTATACCCGTAAAGGTACCCAGATTGATTACGAACTCTGAACCAGTTGAAGGTTCTACTTCTGCAGCAAACAATGACACTGGTAAAATGAGTGCCATCAGCATAAACACTAACTTTTTCATTTTAGTAAATTTTTGAGTTAAACATGTATATTGAGATTGAGCATCTCCTCGTCCTTTTGGTATTCTGGTCCTAGTAAAAGACTTATATCTTTTATAGGTATTAGATCCCCCATTTCTACCAGTTTTTCTGGTATAATACCATCCTTACATACATATTGGTATACCTTTTCCAATAATCCATGGAATTCATCTGGATGGTCATAGAAATTACCAATCTCTATAAACAGATTCCCAGTAGGAGCTATCCTACCTTTATCCCATTCTTCTAAATCATTGAAGTAAGGTCTTATATATCCCCTAGTGGGTAATGCTTCATGAAGAATAGAGTGAAGTAATCTCATATCATTCTGAGTAGTTGCTACCAGATGAATATCGATAGTGATATCCTTGGTTTCATACGGGAACTCTGACATCTGATAATTGCCTGCCTCTAATTTATCTCCAATGATATATTTCTCTACTCCAATATCTCCAGGATAATAAGCAGTGCTTTCTATAGTTATCCTGGGACATGTTTTAGGACCTCTTACCTGGTTATTACCTATACCAAATAAGTAAATGAACTTATCTATTGCTTCCTTATCTTCTTGGAATCTCTTTTCATTCTCTTGTGATAAAGGTAAATAATCCTCAGGATTAAGTCCCATCTTCTTTTCTAAGAGAACATTCAATAAGCATATATAAAAGGTTCTCTCTACTATCTCTTGTGAATTTACCATAATTACCTCCTATCTTATTTTCATTACATAAGCCAATACATAATATGGTGGCCTATTCTCATGAGCACTACCTCCACCAGTTGGCTGAGTATAAGCTGAATAATCCGAATCTGGTATTTTATGATTAGGGAATGGTCGATTATTAGCATTGTCTCCCCATTTTTCTTTTTTAAACGTAATCTTATGACTATGTGGTGGTATTTGATCTAAAGTAAGAGTTACTAGGGCCTGCCCACCAGTATTACCAATACGTTCGTATTCATAATTTCTTGGATCATATCCTACTACAAATCTACCTCTTAAGTCTGGAACACTTATATAACCAGCTTTAGTAGAAGCAGTATTATACTTATCTCCAATAGCTTTATATAATTCTGGGTATTCTGCTATACTTACTTGACTTCCATCACAAAGTACATAACCTTCAGGAACTCCAGAACCAGACCATAATTGGATAAGACCAATATCCCCTCCAGCAGTGTTCTCTTTTTTACCCTGTCTACAAGTTACAACTACAGTTTTACCTGATTCATCCTGTATGAAAATTACTTGGCCAAGTTTATCATTATGAGTATTATCGTTTAAGCTCATGATAAGAGTAGTACCAGAGCCAGATACATCTCCCGAGTTTTCCCTAGTATAATTTACATTAACTGGATCACCAACTTTCTTTCCATTGATTACCATTTGTTTAGTAGATACAATAGTAACCTCTTTACTTTCTCCTGTAGGCTCAAAGTATAATTCAGTGGGTGAAACTCTGAAAGTGTATTCATAATTGCCTTCCCCTTTCTTGTGGATAAGCTTTACTTCTTTAGTTGACCCATCTACAGCTTCTACTGTTAAGATCTGAACTATATCTTTGTCCGTAGCATTCTTTTCTTCTGGTGTTACCGTTATAACAGTCCTACCTGAACCTTGATTCTTGCTTATAGTGAATCCCATTATCTTCTATATTTCCTTATTTCTTTACGAAGTTCTCTTACTATAGTTTCCTTCAGAACCTTCTTACCACCAACTTGTTCGAAAGCTGGTGCCCATAGAGGTCTTGGAGGTAAATTACCACCTCTAGAACCATACTCTAACATGATAGCTACTTGGTTCAATGTTCTTTTACTAGTCCTATCACCCTTTCGGGTTTTCTTAAGATTAGTAGGTATACCTACGTAAGTTCGATTCTTCTGTTTTACTATTTGTACTGATCTCAAATACTGACCCGTATAATTCAAAAGGGTATGCTCTCCATATCGTTTAATAGTATTAGCAGAGTGAGGATCCCAATGGGTTCCTCTTGGGGGAGTACCTGTTCTTAGGCATTTTTTCACAAGTCTGAGAAGTTGATTGCCGAATTTCTCAGTAGCTCTATCATAAGCATTCCTCATGATAGAAGGAGTTTCTGCAATTAACCTCTCAGCTCTAGCCTGTTCTTTTGGGTCAGTATATATCTGTAAGTCTCCCAAGGGAGTACTTATAGTTATGTTTACTGACTTACTTGCCATCTGGATTTTCCTTCGGTTTATTCAAGCCAAGTGAATCCATCATAAGGTTTATGGCTTGCTGTTGTGATTGTAATACTGATACTACATCTTTCCTGAATGAAGCGAATTCTTCATTGAATTGACTACCATTAGTGGGCTCCTTGTTTTCAAACATAGCAAGGATATTATCGCATTCCTTTATTATGTTCTCGTATTTACCTACATTATTAATAATACCAAGAGCCTGTGACCTTTGCAATGATACTTCGTTTACAATATTACTTCCAATTAGAGTGTAGTACACATTGTTATAAATACCCTCATTCCCATCCGAAGGTAAATATACGGTTACTGTACCAATGGAATCTTGAAGAACAATTTCTATAAGATTAGAAAAGCCATCACCATTTTCATTAGCTCTGGGTTTACTTTCTCCTACCTTTACTACTTTAGCTCGGTCAAAGATTGGGTACATTGATCTTCTGTCTCTTTCTAGAGTAAAGATTGAATCTCCTCTTTGTAATGATTTAAATTTCATTTCTTCCATACTGCATTATTTTTATTGATTCTGCATTATTTTTATTGATTAGACTTAATCCCATTTGAACCATACTGGGATTCTGTTTCATAAATTCTACTAGGTTCAAGAAGTTATAGTATCCATAGATATCTATCAGTCTTTGTGCTTCATCCGCTACTCTCTTTGCTACTTCTAAATTAGGAGCCGGTAGTTGCATTTGGAGAGTAAAGGTTTGTAGTTTATTATCTTCTTCCATGTTTCTTACTAGATTAAAACGAAAAAAGGGAAATACCCACTACAGGTACCTCCCTTTTCCCTAATCAACTTTAATAGAAATTATGCAGTTTTATTACCTAAAGCCTGTACTACCGAGTTAATAATGTTCTGATCTCTTTGAGCATCAACTACTCGATTATTACAACATTCATCACTATAACGATTACGATCCGCAACCACTACAGTACCTTCACCAGATTTAACTTCCATAATGATTTAGTTTTAAAGTTAATAATTAAATTTATCTATCAATAAATGTACTAGTGTTGTGTTTAGGATTAAATTGTCTAGGTGGGCCAAGAAACATCCCAATGATGGGTATTATTCCCCTCTTCAATCCTAAAGTTACCAATTGATAACCATAAACCTCTTACAGAATTATAGGCCCATACATAAACATTATCTCCAATCCCTCTATCCTTAGTAGTACTTTGAAGAGAATTCACAGTTATTTTACCTTTTACTGAGTCCACTATAATACCCTCACGTATTAAGCTCATATCATACCTAAAGTCATAAGTATGAGGCATATTAGCCGTATCAAATAATCCCCACGTATCTTGATCATTACCATTTGAAATATTTAAACTTAATTCCAATCTGAAATTATTATATTTAGCTTCTTGAATAACTCTGAAAGTTACTGTTTTTCCAGATGACTTCTGTCTATAAGTATCTGTTCCAGTTCTTTCGGTATATCCATTTGGAGTTATATTTGCTATAAACCTGAAGGGGGATTGAGTATCTTGTGTCAGTACCAAGCCGATTAATTTATCTGCTATCTCCGAATGGCTTCCCTCTACTATATCGTCTACAGATAAGGGGCTACCATTGTGAGTAGAGATAAGATTCAATACATGTTTATTTACCAATCCATATGAGGGAGCTGAGAATGTGAAATCGGTGTAATGCCCATTACCATCTGAGTCAGTAATATAAAACTCATAGACATCTCCTGCTTCTTGAACTATTGTTAGAGTACAAGTTTTACCAGATTCCCCTTGAGTAAAGGTAATAACTCCAGTTCTAGATGAACTACTGTTATTAGTGGTTACCTTATATGTAGCCCCAGCACCTGAACCAGATATAGTAATCCAATCCACATTAGAAGATAAAGCCCAATTAAGGAATTGATTACCATTCTTCCTAGAATATACTCTTACAGGTCTATTGTATGATGAATCCGAACTTGGCCAACCAGAATAAGTAAGAGAAGTACTCAAAGAATCCCCCGAGTTTTCCCTAATACCAAACTCATAAGTTGAAGCACTCTGTTGTACAGTTTGTACTAACTCTCTATCTAAGCCATTAGGTTGATTAGCTCTGATTGTAAGAGTTCTGCTTGCAGGCTTTGAATGCTCAGGTATGGTAATAGTTACTTTAAAGTAATAACCACTCACATTAGTAATAGTTTCGGTTACTCCGGATGGCAAAATAAGAGTAGGTTTAATAGCTTCGGTAGAACTTAAAGAACCGTTAACATATCTAGACCTATAACTTTTTATATAAAAAGAAATATTACCTCCTTTACCTTCAACAGTACCAATGGATAAAGTACTAGTTTTATAACCACTATTCTGTTGAGTACTATGTTCAAATACTATACCGCTACTAGGATAAGTTACCTCAGCCGAATTCTGTGTAATGGTTAAATATACAGGAGTTGCCGTATCGTAAGTAAACTTAATCTTAAAAGTTCTAGGTGATGAGTTAGGGTTTGGTGCTACACTAATACTACATCCACTAGAAGTTTTACCAGAAATGGTAATATCAGATGAAGTTCCCTCAACTACTTCAGCCGAAGTATAAGTAGAACTAACATTTTCTACATAAGTTCCGTTTATATATTTATCATAATTGGCATTTACTGTCAACCTAAATCCTGAACCAGTTCCAGGTACATTTTTAGTAGTTGGGTCTATAGATAGGTGATCTACATGGGTTACTTGACCTCCTTCCTGAGAAATTGAGATAGTCTGGTCTGTAGCAGTTGGGAAATCGAAAGTAACCGTAAAATTTCTAGCAGAACCACTATTACTTGGGATAGAAATACTATTACCACTAATAGAAGCCGGACTAGAAACTCTTACGGTAGCAGTTTCTGATTCTGTATAACTACTACCTTGACCATTCCAAGTATAAGTTCTACTTGCACTCTTAGCAGTTACATTAGATTGACCTCCACTGTAACTGAAAGAAGTTTTATCTACTCTACAGTTATAACTCCATGAAGAATAGACTTTTCTACCTGCTGCCTGGGTAAAAGTTGCCTGTATAGTTTTACCCGAATACTTCTGAGTCCAAGTTACAGTGATTGATTTACTATTAGTAGATGTATTGTTGGGTACTATTCTACCTTTATTACCGTCGTAATCTGTAGTATACCAAGAACCTTCCGAAGTTTTAGTGACATCATTCGCCAAACTTTGAGAGATAGTAGTATTAACACCGTTTACTTGCTTAACTCGATTAGAAGCATATGAACCAAAGGGGTATGTACCTCCAGTAGCTGGAGCATTAAAAGAAGGATTACCATTCGGATCCCACTGAAATGTATAAATCCATTGCTCGGCATTGATATCCTCTAACTTGACACATTCATTGTTACCGTAGCTAGCAGCATTACTAATTACAATAACCTTGTCAACATTGGAGTCCTTACCATTATTGAGTGCTAACAACTCAGCCTTGGTAGGGCACTCATTAGAGGTCTTACCAAGGCCGGTCTTATTCAGAATAGCACTCCAAGTTGCTATTTCTGCCATATTACTTATTGTTTAATTGTTTCTTAAAGTCTTCGAATTCTTTTCTCAATAACTTAACTCCTTCGAGAGCCATGACACTGAGCATTTCATATTCTACCACTTTTACTTTTACATATTCCTGACCATCTTCTCCGACGAAAGTTTCGAATCTAGATTGGTTAGGTACTTGAGAAGCAGGTATAGTATTCTCTGATACCAACAGAGGTTCAATTTCCTCTAAGCTCTGAGCAATAGTTCCCACTTGGTATTTGCCATTCATCTTAAAGTGAACCGTGGGTATATTGCAGATTTGGTCCAGAGTATGGTTTAAATTCTCTACTTGAGATTTTAATCTACCATCTGATTCCTTCCAGAAACCAGAAGCTGCAGTAGTTTTAGCAAATACTACTTGGTCTGTAGTAGCCAATCCTAATTGAGCTCTAGTTACATTATGAGGATTATCTCTTCTGTTTACATGGGTATTTAAGTCGGTCTGAGCTTTTGTACCTGCAGCCTTAGCATCTGCAATAGCAGCAGCCTGAGCAGTAGATACTGGCATAGCTGCTGGAGCTAAGTTCTGTACATTACCTAAACCTATCTGAGCTTTGGTTACATTGTGAGGGTTACTCTTATTGCCAATATGAGCATCTAAGCTTTCCTTGATTACTTTGTCAGAATCCTGGATTAATTTCTCTAATGCAGTTTTAGCAGCATCAGTATAAGCCTTAGCTTCATTCAAAGCATTGGTAATATCTCCATTCAGACCAGAGTTAAGTTTATTGAACATCTCCCGAGTCAATACTCCAGCTCGATTAGCATTAGCAGCTAAAATTTCTAATGTCTGTGTAGTAGCTTCACCATATACTCCATTAGCTTTAGTAGATTTACTAATCTGTACCCAAACTTTATCCGTATTCTGAACTACTCCTTTACCAGAAATTATAATAGTACCCGGGATAGAATCAAACAGTTTCTTATCTGCTGCAGTTTGTACACCTGCTAAGTCTTTGGTAGCAGCTGGGATAGGTTGATTATAAGTATTTACACTTGCAGTATTACCAAAATCTGAACAATCGAAATTTAATATAACTTCAGTAGCATTTCTAGTCCAAGCTCCGTTATCCTTGATGTGAGAATAAAATTTTAGATTATCATTCAGAGATTTTCTCCAATCAGCTAAAGCTTTACCCTTACCTCCATCATAAGCAGTACCAGTAACTTCTCCAAGTATCAGTGAAGAAGTATTACTATCTACAAACTGAGTACCTGACCAACGGAATTGATAAGAGGGTTCATCCTGGGTAATATTCAAATATATCTTACCTGATTCTCCAGTAATAGGATTAGCATGATCTGGGTCAGAATATAATTTAATATTGCTCAGCTTTCCAGTTTCACTGACATCATAAGTAGCATAAACTTCGATAACATCATCAACATAAGAAGGCAATTGACTAGAAGGTACTAAGCCATTACCATCCAAAGAAGCAAATCCATTAGCCTTACCCTTAGTTGCTACAAAATCATCATGTTTCTTTTTTAAGTTATTGATGTTGGTTTGTAACTTATTTTCAAGTGCGGTATCTGCAGCAGCTCTGGCTTCTTCTTCCTCCTGAATCTTTTGCATCTGAACCTGGTCATATTCAGCACGAGCATCTGCCTCTTCTTTGATAGCCTGAGTAAATTTGGTGTCTAATGCCTGGTCAGCTGCTTTTCTATCCTTGATTTCTTGAGCAAGGGAAGCTTCGGAAGAATTCTTCAAGGCTTCAATGGCATCTTTTCTATCTTGGATTTCCTTAGCAATCTGCTGGGGTAAAGTTTCATCCAACTTAACCTTATCAGCAGCAGTCATAGTACCAGCTTTAGTAGTTGAGGCTACTGGTAAATTAAAAGTGGTATTATTATCTTTATATATACCTTCGTTTACAGTTTTTCGGTTTACTGATACTGTAACTTTATTAGCATCTGAAGTTGCTCCTTCTCCAACTACTACAGTCTGAGGAATAGAGTTAAATAACTTCTTATCTGCTGCAGTTTGTACACCGGCTTTCTCAGCAGTAGAAGCGGGGATATCTACAGTGAAATCATTAGATTTCTGTATACCTTCATCGGAGTTATATGTACTTCTACTTATGTTAGTAGTAACCACACCAGCCTTAGGAGTATAACTAGCTCTAGTGATATAATCATTAGGCATAGAATTCCATCTCTTCTTATCGGCTGCCGACTGAAGACCTGCTTTAGCATCTGTAGAAGCAGAGATAGCAAACTTACGAGGCATAGGTTCTCCATAGAGATTACCTTCTCCTTTTACAGAACTCTTAAAGTTTACTTCAGCAGAAGTACCGTTGATAACCAAGTTCGGATTAATTTCCGTAACCATAGTTAAGGGTAAAGCATTTGAAGTTGCTTCTTCTTTCTGAAGACGTTCATCTAAGCCGTTAGTGATACCATTAAATTTATTCTCAAGTGCGGTATCAGCTGCTTTTCTATCCTCGATTTCTTTATCGATACGTTTACCCAGAGCATTATCAGCAGCAATTCTTGCAGCTTCTTCAGCATCAATATTATCCTGGAGAACTTTATCGGCAGCAATACGTTCATTACGTTCTGTAGTAAGGTCCTGAGTATTCTTATCTACTTTAGCTTCAATACGAATATCCTCAGCCTTTCTAGCCTCAATCTCTATATTCAACAGTTCCTTGATTTCAAGGTAGCCAGTATTCTGATTACTTTGTAATCCCTGAATTAATTCTAGGTTACGTTGAATATTAGCAGTATTCTTAGCAATTAATTCATCCTGAGCCTGAGCCTTTGTTAATAATTCAGAACGAGTTTCTGTTACGAAAGTTCTCAGTTCACTTACTGTAGCATTAAGAGTAGTACTTAATTCAGTAAACTTCTGAGTAACTTGTTCATCAGCTGCAGTTCTATCGGAGATTTCCTTATCTATAATACCTTTAAGTTCAGTCAGCTTATTAGTAATTGTAGTTGCAAAGTTAGGATCATCTCCCAATGCTTTTGCAATCTCTTCTAGTGTATCTAATACTCCAGGAGCAGAACCAATAACCTTTTGGATTGCAGCTTCTACTTGTTCGGCATTCTGATAGTTAGAATCGTTTTCCAACTGAGATACCTTAGTAATGTAGTTAGCAAATTCCTGGATATTATCTAACTTAGCTTTTAATAAGTCGGTAAAGTCATTTGAAGAAAGCTCTTTGCCATCTACTTTATCAACCTTTCGGTCATTCAAGTTTTCAACAGCCTGAACTCTATCTGATACTTCCTGAGTAATTTTATTCTCTAGCAGAGTGTCTGCCTGAGTACGATTAAGGGTTTCAGTATCAATATTATTCTGAAGCTTGGTATCTTCTTGTAGTCTACTTTGAGCCTCATCATTGATATCTTTAGATATAGCTACCAAACCATCTTTGTGATTTTCCATAGCTGTAGTCAGAGAATCCTTAAGAGCTTGTTCAGCAGCCTTAGCTCTTTCTACTTCGGTTTGAATAGCAGAAGTGTTATTGGTTACTTTCTCACTAAGCTCAGCTAAAGAACCAGTTACTCCACCATTAAGAGTATCAATCCGAGCACTTAAAGCATCATCTCCTGCCTTACGATCTTTTATCTCTTGGTCTATACGAGCATTAATCTTTTCATCTTCATTTGCCCGGGCAGTAGATTCAGTATTTATCAAGCCAGTGAACTTATTATCTAATAAAGTATCTGCTGAAGTTCTATCAGAGATCTCCTTATCGATATTCTGCTGTAAAACAGTATCACCAGCTTCTCTCTTTGAAACCTCAGTGTTCAAGTCGATATTTACCTTATCTACCTGAGACTTAAGATTAGTATCAGCATTGGCTCTTGCTTCAGCTTCTGCATTAACCATGCCTTTTAATTCAACATAATCTTCAGCTTCCTTAGTAATCTGGTCATTTAATCTGTCAGTATTACGTTGGATATTTGCCTTGTTAGCATTTACTTCTGTTTGCAAAGCATCTATCTTAGCCTGAAGTTCATTTTTAACGGTATTTACCGCATCCTGAATAGATAAAGCCAATTCTTGTATCTTGGTAGCATTAGCAGTTACTCGAGTATCTAATGCAGCATCAGCAGCCTTACGATCCGTTTCTTCCTTAGTGATAGCAGCTTGTAATGCAGCATCGGCATCTTTTCTATCTTGGATTTCCTTATTCAGACTAGCTTGAATACCGTTAGTGTTACCAGTAATCTTATCTACTTCGTTATCAACGTATTCTTTCAACTTAGCCTCAAGAGCAGTATCAGCTTCCTTACGGTCAGAAACTTCCTTATCTACATTAGCCTGTACCTGGGCATCAGCTTCTGTACGATTAGTAATTTCTTGATTCAACTGTTCGGTAATAGCAGCCAATTTCTTGGTAATTGTAGTTGCAAAGTTTGGGTCATTACCCAAAGCATCTGCAATCTCCTTCAAAGTATCAAGAACCTCTGGAGCTTCCCCAATAATCTTTTCAATAGCTGCCTGAAGATCTGCTTCAGTTTGATAACCAGCATCATTGATAAGCTGAGATACTTTTGTGATATAATTAGCATGTTCTTCAATGCCATCCAATTTAGCCTTGAGAATATCGGTAAAGTCGTTTTTAGTAAGAGAATAACCTTCTCTTTTATCTACCTTACGATTATCTAAGTCTTTATCGGCAGCAATACGTTCTTGCTTTTCTTGCTCTAGTTTTTCAAGCAATTCGGTTTTATCTGTACCGGCCTGAGTTTTCAAATCCTCAATCTTATGGTCAAGGATTTCATCTTGAGCAATTCGAGTTTCTTTCTCGTTATCAATATTGTTCTGAAGTACAGTATCTGCATTCTGACGGTTCTGAGCTTCTTGAGTAATGTTCTGCTGTAAACCATTATCTGCATTCTGACGGTCAGAAGTTTCCTTTACAATCTGTTGGTGTAATACTTCATCCTGAGCAGTACGAGCTGCAGCTTCAGCATTAATCTTGGATTCAAGTTCTTGGTCTGCAGTTTTACGATCACTGATTTCGGTGTTCAGTTTAGATTCTAATGCTACATCTGCATTTGCTCTTTCTGAAGCCTCGGTTAGAATCTTATTATTTAAGTCGGCAATATCCCTAGTATGGTCTAACTGTACCTTATGAACAGCCTCGGTCAGTTTCTCATCAGCAGCTCTACGTTCAGCAGCTTCCTTATCTACCAATTCCTTAGCATATTCTTTAGCTTCAGTTAAGTTATTGTCAGTTTCTACTTCCAAATCACCAACCCGGTCTTCTACCTTTTGAATACGAGCATTGATTGCTTCTATCATCCTAGTAATATCTTGTACTACTTTAATGATAGTTGCATTCAACGTATTAACCGAGTTAACCAAGTTATCGTTCACAATCTTAATCTGAGAAGCTAATTCGTTTTCACGGTTCTTAGCTCTAGTTACCTCAGCTTCTAATTGAGTACGTAATTCAGTTAATCGGTTAGTGATATTGGTAGCAAAGTTCGGGTCATTGTTTAATGCTTCAGCTAATTCCTTTAATGTATCCAAAGCATCATCAGCACCATCTACTAAGTCATGTATATATTTCTCAACTTGTTCTTGAGTCTGATATTTCAAATCGTTTTCTAGTTGAGAAACTTTAGTAACGTAGTTAGCATGTTCCTCAATTCCATTCAGTTTTTCTAGCAATTCATCAGAGAAGTTATTTTCTGACAAATCCCAACCTTCTTTCTTATCTACCTTGTTTGCAATTGATAAGAAGAATGCCCAGAACTCTTTAAGAGTTCCAACAAAACCATGAGCCAAAGAGTCATCATAATAACCCTGTAATAGCCGTTGGTCAATCTCTTCGCAAGTGTAGTATTTACTAACGTACATATGTATATATTTTAAGGTGTTACTTTATTCTTTCCCAATAACAGTTCTGAGTTATTACCACGGAAGTATTCTTTTTCTTTACCAGCAAAAGCATTTGGGATATCATCTGGATTATCTGGGTCAACATCTCCTCCATCCTCTATATCCCCAACTACTACGGCATAATCAGGTAATTTCCTAACTCTGAACTTAATAACTTGGCCAAAGCCTATATGAGGTATATCTTTATCCCATACCTCTCCAAAGTAATCTTGGTAATTTGATACGAACTTCATACCAGTCATAGATTGCATGGTAGTAGCCGAATTACCAGTACCAGGCATTTCTATGTGAACTCCAGAAGGTCCATTCAAGATTATAAGATTACTGTCCCACCAATCGCCTTCTACATTGTTAAGCTTAGTGAAACGTAACATTAACATTTTCATATCTTTATGGATTTTGTTCTACGAATTTGATTTTAGTATCTCTATCCCTTTTGAGGATTACCAAGAATACCAAAGCTTCATCTTTAGCCTGAGATACTTGAGTATCTCCAGAAGGTTTATATACTATCCCATTGATAACAAATCTATCCTCAGACCAGTTAAAGTTCCAATAACCTTCCTGATTGAGATATCCGATTTGTTCTATGTAATTCTTTGAAATAAGTATAGAAAGGTTCTCATCATCTAATTCTCCAGAAACTGTGGCTTTATTTATTGGCCAGTTCCTAAAAGCATTGTAGTAGCATAAAGCTTCTATGGGAATATTATAATATCTTGGGCTATCATCCTCAGCATGATTTAGATATTGATTAACATGTTTAGCCCAAGTAATTGTTTGTCTTCCAGCATCCCAGTCTAAGAAATCAGTGATAATCTTTTTATACCTATTCCAAGAATGGTTCTTAACCATTCTCCAAGGTTCTTTTGTCATGATTTCTTATCTATTATGGTTAACGAAGGTTTACTTGCTTTATTGAGGGGGGCTGTTGGATTAGGTCCTCCCAAAGGAGTTGGTTTTCGATGATTTACTACTTTTGGTACTACTAACCGTTTGATTTGATCACAGAATGGTAAGTATATCTCTAACCTAGATGCCAGCATACATAGATTCTTTCTTAGTTCATCCATATACCCTCCAGGTTGAATCATCTTTGAATAAGTACTCCATAAGCTAGATATACTTTCGGATATCTTATCATAATACTGTACCTCAGTAGGACCCGTAGTAATTTGTTTTATCCTATCTCCTCTAGCATGTTCTCCAGGTGAATCACCATCTTGGTCTGGTCCATGAGATTCAGTGGAGATAATTTCTCTAAAACTATTTCCTGCAACCAACAGTATATTTTGTATTTGTATATTGAGATAATCCCATACTGCCAATTCCATAATTAATTGGTTTTCTAGTCCCTCATACCATAATTCATCATTATATTTATCTGGTGGTATAGTATGATTTACTAGTGGGAAGATATATAATTGCCATTTAGTGATGTATGCAGTTTTATCTTCTATGGTCATACTCTCATGCAATTCTTTGGGAATATACCTATCTATTAAATTGTAGATGGTATCCTGAAGAGTAGTATGCCCATAATTACATACAACTACGGTTCGAGTACAAGTCAAATCTAATCCATCAGAATTAGTGACATGTAAGGTTACATCATAAAATCCAGACTTCTCATAAGAGTAAGATTGATGTCTTCCACCATTGAAAACCTCTCCCTTATCATCGCCAAAGTCCCAGTCAAAAATGGATTTGGCCGGGACTTTGGTTAATACTCTAAATGAAACTTCCAGACCTGATGTTACATATGTGAAGTCTAGATTCTTTTTCATTTATATTCGGATTTGTTTATTCTTTGTTTTCTTCGAAATCTTCAAGTAAAACTTCAAGAATATCTTTTACTGTATCTTTCGGATCAGCTTCGATTTCATGTTTCTTAGCAATCAGCTTAGCTTCTTCAAGTGAATAAGCTTTGGCAATCTTACTGATTTCCATACCCTTTGCAAACTGAGCAGCTAGCTTCTTGTCAAGCTTTTCGATATCCTCAGCAGTATACTTGGCAGTTTTGTTCTTATCCGGAACTAAAACCAAGTGGCCAGAAACTAAAGCTCTCTGAATACGTTTTGTTCTGTACTGACGGGCAGTAAGTTCTCTCTCTTCGCCTTTTGCAATTGAAATACCTGTTACCTGGTCGTTAAAACTGTAGGCATTAGTTCCAACTGTTACAATATAAGTAGTAGCCATAATCTTTTATTTTTAGGTTATAATATAAAACCCCGAACAGAATGGATTGAAACTGTTCGGGGAGAAATTAGACAAAAATACAATGAAGAAATCCCGGATATTATTCTAAGTTAACCAATAGGTATGGGTCAATATTCATGAAGTTCGGGAATCCAGCTTCAGAGAATTTCTTATCGGCTGCCAACAGAAGAACAGCATCCTGGTACATCTTAGAGAAACCTGTAGTCAGAGAAGCATATACAGCTTCAGTCTGATTAGATACGATTCTTTCTGATTCAAGCATCAACTGTTTAGCAGTAAGCTTAATCAAGGCAGCACTGGTATCTACCATCAACAACTGCTGGTCAGGAGTTCCCGGGTGAATATAGAAGTCAGCCTTGTTGGGAACCGGAGACTTGATATTCAGTGTAGCTTCTGTAGTTCCTGAGTGACGTTCTTTAAATTCAGGCAAGTTCAACATCTCGATAGCCTGGTCTTCACCACCAATCATAGTAGTAAAGTTACGGCCCATACGAGCAGCACGAACCCAGATATGCAACAAGTCTTTATAAGTAATACCGTTGGTTGTTTCATATACACCAATAACCGGAGCAGATTCAGAACCATTAGCTTTGTTACCGTTCATCAAAACATCCATTGCCAAAGTATCCATAGCATAACCCAACTGAATACCAAAGTCACGGAGATAGATTCCCAATACATCGATTGAAACGTAGTTTTTAACTTCGTCAGTAAGTTTAAATCCTTTACCGATTTTGAACAGAGAAACTGATTTCTGTCCGAAGCTTACATCTCCCAAAGGAATTGTTTCTGCTTCATTTACCTTAGCGGGAGCAGCATCCGACATATTTACCATCGGCATAGTTACCTGCAAACCATTAATTGATTGGTCTGAAGCAATGATGTTCGGGTAGAAAGGTGCCTGACGCATACCAGTTGTAATAGCAGCACGGATGATTTCCGGTACAATCCAACGGATATTCTGTTGCGGCATAGTGAAGATGTTCTGCATTGTATCAATCTTAGGATTAATGCCCAACTTTTCAAAGAAGGCATCCTGTGATACACCATATTTACCCTGTACCAGTTCTTCCAGAGTAACTTCAATAGGCAATGTGTTGTTGGAACCCTGACGGTATGCTTCCAAACTTCTTACCATTTCTGGAAGTTCCTTTCTAAGGTCTTCCATTTTCAATTGTGCAAATTCTGTATTCATTGTTCTTTTAATGTTCAGTTAATGATTAGCGTACCAATACTTGAATAATATCATTAGCTTCATCAGCCGGTACGATGCTAATGAATTTTGTTTCAACGGCTGAAGTTTCAGCAGTGATGAAACGGTCAGTCAACAGGGTATCTGTGGGTTTTACATAACCACATTTCATAGCCTCTTTAGCTACCCAGTTTACAACCATGAAAGCTTCTACAGCTACAGTTACTTCTACGGGGAAATCTCTTTGAGCCTGATAAGCAGGGTTAATGTTGTCAGTTACAGCTATACCCAGATAAACCTGGCTGCCCTCTCCACCCGGGATATAAGGTTCGATATTACCATCGGTATGCAAAGCTACCGGCATACCCTGATGAATAACTTTGTTTTCTTTTACACAGAAAGCCTGATGCAACTTGTGAGATTCGCTCTTATAGATCACCGCTCTGGGAGTTTTTTCACCAAACAGAGTCATCGGTTGATTCTGATTTACCAGCTTAGTAGTAGGATGTGTATTCATATTCTTCTTATTTTTAGAGATTATTTTAATTTGTTTGAATAGATACCTTTCAGAATCTCTTCAGTACTCTTTTCGGAATTCTGAGCAGTAGCTTTGTTATCGGATTTATCCTCTGCCTCAGTTGCAGAAGAAGCACGGCTTACATCGTGAGAACCGCATTTAGCACAGGTCATTGGGAATTTTTCTTCCAATCGAGCTTGGTAATCTTTAGTAAGAGAGATCAAAGTTACCATGCCGGTAGTTTCGGCATTCAACATTGTAACGATAGTTTCATCAGCTTTGTCACCCATAAGTTTTTTATAGGTTGCAACAGCATTTTCACGGAGAGATGCAATGTGGTTTTTACCTACCTGAGCCATTTCTTTCAGATTTGCAACTTCTGCATTCAGATTAGTAACCTGTTCTGTAAGAGAAGTTTTTTCTGTAGTTAAGTTATCCACAGTAGTCTGAAGAGTGTTACGAGAATTAACCAATTCCTGAATGGCTGCAAATGCAGTTTCCTCGTTCATCTCTGTACCTTTGGCAAGAGTAAGGCAATCTTTACCAAAGATTCTTTCTAAAAATTTTTGTAGTTCATTCATATCTTTATTATTAGGATTTTGATTTCCTTGGTTATCATCATAAGATTGGGAAGTATCGTTATTTTCACTGAACAAAGCTAGATCAGTTTTCGTATCATAGAAGAAATACTGTTTAGACTTATCATCTCTATATTCTTCGTATGAAGCCCAAGTTCTCTTGGCAAAATTGGGATTAATGATTTTACCATCATCCCCAATCTTCTGAGCAAAAGCATCAGCTCCATGAGATACCAAAGAGGTTTCTAAGTATCTTACTACTTCAGTAACTATTCTTCGTACCATAACTCCCTTAGAATCATAGGTACCCAGTTTCTGGTAGAATTCGTTATCTTCCATATTTGGGTGAGACTTATCCCACTTAAACTGTACTGTTACTGAGTTAGAATGGATAGATGGAGGATCCATAAGAATGCCTCTAGCAATTCTCGGATTTGCTTTACCATCAATCTTTAATATACCATTAATACCTGCAGGAATAACAAAAGAACCATCCTTGTATTCATCTTGCCAGATAACTTGTGATACAGCTCCAATAGCATTACCAATATTAGTCTCATGGTCACAGTTTACTGTTTGTCCTAAGAGCATTCTCATAGAAGCTTTTAATACCCCATTTTGACCAAAATCGGTAGGGTTCCAGTTCTTAGACACAATAGTTGCAGATAATAATCTGAACATTGGTTCAATAAACTCCTCATCTTTAGGAGTAAGTTCTTCTGGCTTCAAGTCAGGATAATAGGTATTATAATCTATTTCTCCTCCCCAAAAACCAAATTGACTGACTGACTCCTTAGAAGTTTGAGCCCATTTATAAAAATTCTCCGAGAAGGTTTGTGGTTCTATGGATGTTGGGATATACCCAGCCATTATAGTATGACCACTACCTATCACTAAAGAATCCAAATGTTCTCTGTTCTTTTTAGTAATCGGTTTACTCATCTTGATTTAGTATTTTGATCTCCTCGTGAAGGAGCCGGGTTATTTTTATCTCTTGATCTACGAGCAGATTGATTCTTATCATCCTGTCTCTGTTTCTTCTTAGTACCCTCTTGTGGGTCTGAATTACCTCCCTTAGCAAATTGGTCTTCCAATGAAACTCTTGGTTCTTCTTCTGAAGGAGAATCATAACCCATTTCCCAAGCATATTGATACTGAGAAATGATACCTGCCTTGTAAAGCAAGTCAAGGTTCTGAATCTTATACTGTCTACCTTGTTGGATTTTAACCTCATCAGAGATAGTAGATGATCCCCAAGTAATGGTTATCCCCTTGCAATCAAAGCCAGCCAGACGTAGTTCTAGTTCATAAATAAACTTAAGAACATAAGAAACTATCATTTGGATATTCTTCAGCTGACTTATAAGCTTAGAAAGCATAATACCAGTTGCTCCTTCTCCAATGGAAGCTTGTACTCCAATTAGGTTGCCATTTACTCCCAAACCATTAGCAACTGATTGCTGGTTCATATTCCAGGGTTTATCAATATTGCTCATCTCTTTTGAGGTAGAGTTAAGTTTAAACTGATGATCATCTATGTAACCAGTTACTACTCCATCCTTCATACCTTCCCTTACATTCTGTTTCAAACGTATTAGCTCCCTATTTAATCTTCTAGTGTAAGCTTCTACATTTTCATTAGGTTTCTGTTGTGGTTTTTCCATCAAAGCCTCTAGAAAACCAACCATACCACAGATTTCCATGATATGTTTAAAATTGGTTTTCATATCATGCTGACCCTTTAATGAGTCCAATGATGCCATAAAAGGAGGTATTCCGTAAGGTTCATCGGTATCATTATACATACCCACATAACAATAGGTCTCTGTATTAAGTTTGATATAATCTTGCTTATTTGAGCCATTCCAAAGAGTGTTCCTCTGATATGGGCTATAAACTCCGTTATTCTCCCTTTTGAATACTATCCTGTCTGGTTTGAGGAATAATACAGTAGCTAAACCCTCAAGCTTTTCATTTGGTACGGCTTCTACTGAGATAGCTCCACTAATCATCAATTGAACTATCATCTTGTTTACCAAACCATCCATACCAGCAGTATAGTTAGACCATTTAGAGGATACCTTAGAAAGATGATCTCTCATCTTATCAGCCTCTTTATCGGTATTATTAGGGAAGGTTATGTTGTGACCAGTATTAGCAAGCTTAAACATGTCCTGTAAAGCTATGTTAACATCTGGATTCACTTTATATAAATCCCTTAAAAGCTGAATCACTTCAACACGAAAAGAAGGCGTAACCATCTGAGTTAAGCCTTTCAATGTATGAATGAAGTTACCTGGGTCATCATCCGGTTCCGATACTCTACCGGGTGAAATAGGTACCTCCTCTTTTTTACTTGGAGGATTAGCCTTGTTTTCTTGTATTGGAGATCGATTCCTTCTATCGAATCCAAAAAACTTAAGAATTTTCATTTCGGTTGTATTATTACATTAGTTTTTCCTTTTCGTATGTGATTACAAATTGCTTTACCAAATATATCATCATCAGAATAAACATCTCCTTCCAAATCCACATCTACAGCAGAAGTATTATTTCGGTGTTTACCCATGGCTACAGGTCTACCCAAACCATCATATATAAAGGTAGGAGCTTCTTGAACAAAGAAAGGATCCTTCACAATAATATTCTCTTCTCGAATATCTTGTTCTAGACCCTCTATAATTACTGAACGATTCTTTTGGGTAGTTAACCAACCCGGAGATTTATCAACCTCTGGTCTGGACTTACCTTTCTTTTTCAGAAGCTTTTGATAGTAATATAGGTTAGGGTATCCTTCTGACTGAAGAGCAGAAGTTACTGCTAACCCAACGTCGTTAGATTCTGGAGCTACAACAGCAAAATTAAATAATTGCCCAGTATCTCCCAGTAACCTAGCATATTTATCTACTGCCATTCTTCCCTTATACACAACTTGTTCTTCTCCCAGCTTGTCCATACAAGTGAAAGAAGAATAGTCTGAGCCTCTACCTGTTGCAACGTCTGCACCGATAAAGTACTGTTTATTTGGATCTGGTTCGTTGAATTGTCTATACTGACGATTGAAACGATATTTTAAAACTGGATAATCACTTAAGCAATCTTCGATAGCCTTGATATCTGCCATATCAAATACTGTATTACCTGAAGAAAGAAAGTCTCCATCGATTTCTTGTGCAGTTCTTTTTGGACCCAATGCAGAAGCCATCTGGTCATACCAAGATTGATCCCGTTCTGGGTGCATCTGCCAATATAATCGAATAGCATTGAAAGGATTACCTCCAGCTATAGCATCTACCCATGTTGAATGGTAAAAATTACCCATACCATATGGAGTAGAATTGATGATGGCTGAACCTCCGGTGGAAAGCGTAGGGAAGGCAGCTGCCCAAATAGCTGAAGCCCACCGAACGATTGCAGCCTCATCAATTACCAGGAGAGAAAGAGATTCTGAACGACCGGCTTCGGAAGATGTTGGGATGGATTCTATGAATGAACCATTATCAAATTCAATCATAGAGGCAGAACCAAATTCCCCAGTTCTTCCGTTGATTATCGGGGTTTGCATATACCATGGAAGATTCTTATACATGAACTTAATCTTCTTAAGTACCTTTTTAGCTGTAGTATCCTTAATGGAGATAATGTTTATCTTCTTATTAGGATGATATGATGCCAGCCATAAGCAGTACATAGATATAAGTTCTGTAATACCCGCTTGCCTGAACTTTAACAAGATATTGAATCTCTGGAGTATAAATTGGTATAGTACGGCTTTTTGATACGGATATAATTCAAATCGAACCTTTCCTCTCACTGGATGTATCACATAACAAAAAAGACTGAAAAAGAAAACATCCGTTGTAACCCTAGATAGATTAGATAATTCTTCTCTTGTAAGGTTAGTTGGTGTTTCCTGTATCTTCTTTGCCATAAAATCTAAAATTTATAAGTTACTACCAGTTCTAAATCAGTTTTGATACCTGAGAAATATCTTGGGTAATAAAAACTGTTTATCCCCAGTTTGTAATTAAATCTCTTAGTCTCGATTGAAATTCCTGTTCCCAAATCCCATAGATTGTTAAATGGTCGGTACTTACCATAAACATAAGGAACTAATCTTATTCTAGATTTAATTTCTTGTGTGGTAAGTTTTCCGTTATACCAAGAATACTTGTAATTATTAGTGTCGATATTGAATAATCTACTAGAATAAATTCCTGAATTTTGATTAAGGAAACTCAATGTAAGTTGATTCTTATCGATTACTAATTGAACAAGAGAATCCTTCTCTGAGATTATAGAATCAGGATTATTAGCGGTATGAATAGGCTTATCCCAATTCTGATAATTGTAGAGAAGGATTCTACTTGGGTTAAGTAAATTATCGTAGGAAATTGGCAGGAAATCTTTCCTCAAATAAATTGTATCAGTATGTTGGATGATCTCTTTATCAGGTAACATACTGAGTTGTTGATTCAGTTTGTAATTCCTGAAGCAAAGGTAAATAGTAAATCCTAGTAAAAGGACTACCATGGCAACTTTAAGCTTCTTCATCTTTTGATCTGAGATAGGCATCTTTTGTTTTGTATCTATCAATTATTACTCCCAAAATTACTTTGAAATTATTACTGAAGTCAGTAGTCGGAATTCTAAATCGAATATCGATTCCTTTTGAATCTTGAGTAATACTCATTCTGATTTTTCCCTTGTGACTCTTTACAATTCGATTATAAAAAGTTGCCAAGAGATTAAACATACTCTTCAGATTTTTCGGTAATATCTCTGTTCTGTATAAAATTTCTTTGTTCATTGTTACTTGAGTTTTTCGGTTTCAATTCATAATAGTCAACTCACTCTATATCAGGTGCTTGGCATTCATTTGCCAAGTCTGGCATAAGCCAACTAATTCAAATTCAATCAGTTACGAAACTGGCTTTGTTTTTCCCTTAACAATCCCTTTTCCTGATTGATTCTTATATCAGTATTCCTTATTCCAATATTCCTTATTCCAATATTCCTTATTCCAATACCCTTTAAAAGCCTATTAGATTTATATAGGGGGGATTCACTTGAAATTAAGGCATTTCTTAAACCATAATCCTATTTCACATACTGACCCTTTAGCAAGTGTATACCTGGCTTTATTTAACCAGTAGTGATAAGTCTTAGGGTCCCAAGTAGCAAATCCCCGAATAAATACTCGGTAATTTTCAGGGAATCCCATAATTGCCTTGAAATCATAAATACCCAAAGGATACCCATCAGGTCTAAATTGCCTATCTGAGGGTCTGAGTGTTAAAGGAGGTTTATCCTCTTCTAATCGGTATACTCCGGGTAAAGTACTCATCTTAGCAGTTTTGATTGGCCATTTCTTTTCATCTTTGAAATCATGAGTCCAAAGTTGTCTTACTTGTCTGACTGTAAGATTTTTCTTTTCAGGTAATTTCCGATAATCATACATGGCTAAAACTTTATCAGAGAATGGAATTAAAGCTTCCTGTGGGGCTTGTACTAGTAAATCTCTAGTAAGTTTTGGAGTATTTACTTGGAATACTTCATTAAAGGAATCCAAATACTCTTTTCCCTTGTCTAAATGAACTCCAATGATTACTAATCTTTTTCTTGATACTTGGGAGTTTCCGAAGTCAGAAACGCTTCTTTCGTGAAAAATAAGTTTATAGTTCTTAAAGAAATCCGTTAACATTTCTTTAGAAATGAGGGATAGCAATCTTGGTAGGTTTTCTATAAGAAAGAGAGCAGGTTCGTAATATTGAATTGCTTGAAATACTAGTTGTATACTTTTATTACTTTTAGGGTCTCCAAGAGCCTTAGATTTAGATAATCTCATTACTGAGCAACTACCACAATCAGGGCTAGATAATATGATATCTGGATGCCAATCTTCTGGTAGTTCATACCCTTTTAAGAAAGGTATGCCTTTGAAATTAGCTTTCCACTGTTCTTCTCTACCGGTATGGAATACTCCACGAGGTTCTATATTTCCAATAAGTTTATCTCTAAAAGGGAATAGGAGGGCTCCTTGCCCTCCACATACTCCCAGTACTTTTAAGTCTTTCATTTCTTGTAACTTCTCAATTTTATGTATTTGAACCAAGCAAATGGCTTACGATCTTCTAAATAATCCAGATCTTTATCATTATTATGAGCTTCTTCCTCAAAACTTACATCATGATACCTTTCATTCTGCTTATCCCATTTAGCAAAACAAAGGATGATTAAGTACTCGATTCCATACCAAAGGTAGAAAAATATCCATAACATCTCTGCCATTTGCTTTGAATGTATATGTTCATGGTTATAATCCACCTCAGTAAACTTAGCCCCATTTCTTACAAACACTAAACCAAAGATGTTGATAGCTTTGTATCCCTTGAAAGGTATAAGGTTGTTGTAGATTACTTTCATAGCTTGTCTTTAAAGTTTTCATATGTATTTCTTAGCTTTTGGTCGTAGTTATTCTCTTTGTAGGCAGGACCATTATATCCTTTAGCGAAGGCATCCCAGTCTTTTGCCTTCAAATGCTTCACTAAACCGGAGTTATAGAGGAAATGATACATCATTTCTAGCTGCATTTCATGAGATTCTGACATCTTTTGAATCATTTCATCCACTGATTGACATCCACAAAGCTGGTAATTGAAGCCCATAATCTGTCCCAATCCCCAAGAAGTAGCTAAATTAGCACAGTTTTCATCAATTTTACGAGCTGCTTTGAGTCTTTTCCACTCTCCTTCACCTCCTAAGTAGAATTCTTTGGTCCATTTTTGATAAACTAAGGATGGATTTCTCTTGGCTAGGTCATATAAATAGGTTCTTTTGCCTTCTCCATCGAGTTTTATCTTCAAATATTTCCACATTACATGACCCTCGAAGAGAATCTGAGGTCTACCAGAGGGTAAAAATCCGTCTCGATTACCACATTCTACTACAGTTACTGTCTTTAACAGAGCTGGTTCAAGGTTTAACTTGTTTGCAACCTTGGCAATTAATTCGTTAGTAAGTTTATCCATAATATAAATTCTTAGAGTTTACATTAAAGAGGATAAAGTATTGCTTGTAGCCTTTCTTAGGTGGGTATATCGAGTTCTATTTATCAATGAATAAATAATTTAATTATGGATATAGGAAAGAAACAACAGATTATGGTTGATTGGTTTAGGAAAACCTTAGATGAATCGAAGAAACCCTGGAATACCCAGGTATATTTGATAACTGATAAGTATCATGTTTACATTGCCAACAAAGATATCAGATTAATAGGAAGTAATTTCGGTAAGGCAATCGATAGACCCTTGAAATATTTCTTATTTACTGACGGTAAGATACAGTATTTCAACAGTATAGAATTTCTTGGATATTTGCCTTTCGAATTAAGGGACGAATACCCAGTCAATTGCAAACCTCTCAATCCTTGGGAATACGACTACTACCGTCAGCATGGGATAACCTCAGAAGATTTGCAGAATTTATTCAATAATGATTGATATTTAAAAATAAAATAGTATATTTGTATAACGAAATAAATACATTATTTATATGAAAAAAGAAGTAATAAAACTCAAAGAGGGTAACTCGGTAATTTACCAAGACAAAACCCTAATGGAAAAGGCAAACGTAGTATCTATCGATAAAAAGAATGGTACTGCAATATTATCTAATAAGGTAATAATTACTAGAACAACAAATCTAGAGGGTCAATTTACTCGATTAGATGGGAAAGGTAATGCAATAATCCTACCTTGTACTACAGAGAATGAACAGAAGTACAATTCCTTTGTTGCATATCACCAATCCAAGAAATCCTTAGAGGCAATCAAAAAATGGTTGGATGATAACGGGAAACACAAGGATGATGAAACCCTTGAGAAGGTGATAACCTTAGATAAGAAACTTAAAAAACTAATCGAAAAGCTTAATGAATAGTACTTGGATAATATTAGGCATAATCTATGGGATATGCCTAATCCCCTCTATACTTCTAACCAAGATGTTATGTCAAGAAATCAGGATGATAAGACCTCATCTATTATTCCTTACAATCTGGTTAGTATTACCTTTATTTCCTATTTACCTAATATTCTTTAAAAAGAAAAACAATGGCTAGAATTAAAGATTACGACGAAGATTTATCTGCCCCTAAACTTCTAAGGGAAAGGGCAAGAGATAGCAAGGGTAGGTTCATTAAAAAGGACCTACCACCCTACCTAGGATCTGAGCAAGTATTAAAACTAAAACCTAAGACCTACTATCACTTCGATAGTCACGGTAATTATAAGGGTAGCTCAATGAATTTTGATGCTCTAGTATGCCTTGGCTTTACTGGGTTTAAATTACTGGGAGTAGCATTAATGATGTTACTATGGCCCATAGTATTTATATATGTCGCCCTCAATGATGGGATAGAAAGATATCCATTTAAGAAGTATGCAATCCCTTATATCTTTATCTTAGTAGTTTGGTTTATAATATTCTTATATGGATTAGTATCATGAGTAATATCGATGAAAAGGCAAAGAATAACTTCACCATAGAGATGAGGATATTTGGGTATTGGTTTCCTTACTATAAGAAATATATCTCACATAGGATTAAGGAGATATTGAATATTCTTTTGTAGTATGAAAGCCAGGGATGTTTTTATTCTCTGGCTTCTTTGTGTGTTGTGTCTTGGTATGCCCTTAACGTGTGTAGAAATTTTTGTGTGTGTTCAAGGCTTTTCTAGGCAATGCCCTTAATATGAAGGCCTAAAAATACCAGGTACTAAATGCGGGGTACGGTAGCCCTTATTTAGAATAAGTCAAAAAAAAAGTAAGGGACAAACATTCCCTTACTTTCTAAAAAATTTTAAGAATTAATTATAATTCAGTTGCTTGTAATAAAAATCCTATTTGATTATCTGAATTTATATTTAAATTAAAAATATAATTTTCTTCATGTCCTTTTTTTTGTAAATTGGGGTCTATTCTCATTAATTTACAAATTTCTTCTCTAATTAGGTCTAATTTTTCTTGTAGCCATTCAATTTCAGAATCTAATACTTGGAATTCTAATTTAGTAGAAAAACTTAAATCCCTATGAGTATAATTATAGAAACCTTGAATTAAAACACTCGTAGTAAAATCAAATTGGACTAAATGTACATGTAAACTAATTTTAGAATAATCTTTACAGAAATCAAAATATGTTTTCATGTAATTAATTATTACAAAAAGAATTTTATCAAAGTCATTAATGCTTTCTAAAAATTGCTTTGCATCACAAAAATTATTTTTCTTTTCTTTGAACTCGTTTACTAAAGAATTTTCAAAATTTTGCATAGCTTCGTAAAAATATCTAATATTGCGTTGATTAATACGAAAATCTATGCTCTCTACTGTATCTCGATTATAAGAATATTTAATGTTAATTTCTTGTTGAAATATTTCTTTTGTTTCAAAACTTTCTTGTAAAAATTTAATTGTTTTCATAATGATTTATAATTTTTAAGTAGGGAACTAAATCCCTACTTTAGTTAAACATTGATTTATTTTTTTACGATTTGTAAAGCCTTTTTCAAAATTTCTTTGTTTGTTTCTTTCATATTTTCAGAACAAACAGAAGAAAGCGAAAAATCATTTACTTTGTAAACTTGTTTGTAAAAATCTAAAAACGCTTTTTTTAGTTTTTCTAAGCGAGTTTTGTCTTTTTCTTGTGTCAAACTTTCGGACAATGAAAGAATTGTATTACGAAATTTCTTTCGAGCAACTTTTTTCTCTTTATCTGAAAGTTCTGAAAAAATTTCTTCTTTGTAAATATCTGATTTTTTTACACCGAAAGAAGTTTTTAAAAGTCCCTCAGTAGATTTATTCAAATTAGATAGAATATCCTTATAAAGAATATTGTTTGCTTTAGATTGTGCTTTAGCTTTTTTAGCACTTACTTTGTTGATTTTTTCTTTTGAAGAATTTTCAACATTTGCATTCTCATTAACTAAAACTAAATTTTCTTGTGTCATACAATTACGTACTCTTTAAGTTTTTTATATCCTTGTCTTAAAGAGTTGAAACGATTTTATCGGTTCAAACAAGGATTGATTAATATTTGTTTTTTGATTACATTGCAAAGATAAGAACTATTTTTTAATTTGCAAAATTTTCAAAGATTTTTTTTTGAAAATTTTTCTCATTAAATTTTAGACCTCTCTTTGTTTCTGTATTGCAAATATAAGGACTTTATTTTAATCTACAAAATATTTCGAGAAAAATTTTTGTTAAAAATGAATTTTATTATTTTAAGAATAATTTTTAGAAAATATTTGCATATCTCAAAAATTTTATCATTTGCGCATACATTATTTATTATCAAAAATTTTATTATTTGAGCATACATTATTTATTATCAAAAATTTTATCAAATTTCCACTCATTAACCTCCGGGCGGCCTAAATTGCCCGCACGTTGTCCGCTATATAATACCTGTATGATAACAAATTAAGGCCATCTATGGTTCCATTACTATAACCTCTTGGTAATCCTCGTACTAAATCCCCATGGCCAGAAGATTCTAGGGAATTTTCGGAGGGCCTTTTAAGTGGCTATAGAATATCTGTATATTATATACCTATACCTGAAGGCCATATATGGTCGATAGTTAGCGTACTTAGGTAAGCCTTATAAGATCTATAGATAGGCCTAGTGGGTTCTTATATAAGGCTAGTAAGTATATGTGTAGTAAAGCTCTAGTACCTCTTAGGTAATTATATGAAGTCTATAGATGGCCTCTTAGGTATGTACATAGAAAAGCCCAGGTACCTTAGTTAGGCCTGGGCAATATTCTTAGTATTCGCAATATTCCCGTTCAAGGTATATGTTGAAGTCTTCGATAAAGTTTTGGACAAATAATGTTAGGATTAGGCTCTCCACTGGTAATACCTGTAAGGATTTGTGTTAATCGGTTTGATAATTCTTCGGTGTTCATAGATAATAGGATTTGTAGGCACCCATAACAGGGTGCCAGGTTAGTAATTTAATAATTGTAGGGGATTGATACTGTGAAAAAGCTATTGAACTCTGTTATGATTGGGGCTTGGTCAAAGCATGCTTCAGGATCATAGGCAAATGTGTCCCGTAAGCATTCGATGCAAGTAATGCTTGCAGTGTCATCGAAATGTTCTGGATCGTTTTTAAGGAAAGTTAGTATATGTATACCGTCTTGGTCTGGGTTATCGATTGTGGTAATTGATATTAAAGTAGTGTAGTCAGGTATAATGGTATTTTCCTGTAACTCCTGTAGGTAAGGAGTAATGAACTCTGGTAAGCCTCCAGGATAGGAGTATTCGGGGTTGTTTTTAGTAATAAAATTACATTGAATCTCTTTTGCAAAGTTAAATGAAGTTTTAATAGTTGTTTCCATAATCTAAAATTTTAATTAGTTATTAAATTAATTATCTGATGCAAATATAAGAACAATATTTTAAATATGCAATATCCTTGATTGCCTTTCGAAGGCCCCTAATGTCCTAGAATTATCTAAAATAACCATAATATAAATACTTATGCAATTAACAACAATATTACTAGGACGGCAATTAAAAATAGCCCCTTGATTGCCTAGAAATTTATTAAATCCGACCTAGAAATTTATTAAATCCGAGGCCATTTATGGCATATTTTGTGTACCCAGTTTTATAAAATCCGAGCCTAAAATGGCCCCTCTAGGTACACAATTTTAATATAAATCCTAGCCTCTTGGCAATTAAAATCCGAGTCTAGGTACACAAAATCACAACCTAAATCCTAGATTACACAAACTAGCCAAACAGAACACTTTTCAATTACACGTGTGAAGCTAAAATACATACGTATCTAAATCCCACCCATATTAGTATATTATATATAGGCGTTACTAAAATAGCTACGTGTCAAAAAGGCTCATATACGTATCTCAAAAACTATTGCCAGAGTGTACTTTTTGCTTTTCTGTGATTTGAGGGGCCATGTATGGTGATTTTATTGCCTAAAATGGCCTCTGGGGCCTTAAGGATTTAGTACTTTAAATTTTGAGAGCTATAGTGTTTGTTATAGTAGAAGCAGCTAAAGGGGTATGTTCCTGACTTTTTCGAAAAACCCCCGTTGGTACACAGAAAAGGAATAAACCAAGAGCCTAAGAAAGGTATATTAGTTATATGTATTATATATTGATTGTGATATAGGGGATTTGTATTTTAGTTAGTGATATCTTCAGATTAGGTGTATATGATATAGGTAGGTTTATTGTATACCTTGTTATTTGTATATTTCTTTGTTGGGAGTGGGGTAGGTGGGTTGTGTACCTAGTATCTGTATACTTGGTTTGTGTACACAGAAATACCTAGAGTTTTCTGGGCTCTAGGTATTCTTTTTTATTTATCTTTTGTGTTGGGAGAGGATACTAGGTCTTCTGGGTTCTGAAGTATATCCTGTAGGTATGGGTATGATATCTGTTATGATGACTTTTTCTGAAGTAAGATCCCAATAGTTCTGGATTTCCTTCAGGGCATTAATCATATGTAGATGTTCTGGTATCAGTTCCTCCCCAGGATATTTGAGGTAATCTCTTATTTGTTCTGTTCGATAACTGAAGGTAAAGGCCTGGGTATCCTTTAGTATTTCACGTACATGCGTTTGTCCGTTATTATTTACCGGTATATTATCGAATACCTGATATGAAATTAGAAATCTACCTTGGGTTAGCATATATCTCCATTATTTGTTCATATTTATCCGTGCTAGTAAAAGTATCAAGGAAATAGTTATATTCCTTCTCATTAGTATGGAATGGATGCTTGTGCAATTCATATTTGCAATAATGTTCCCATGGGTTACCTGGTATGAATGTATCTAAGTTAGGCCCTGAGGAATTAAGGAATAGGACTAAGATAAGCCCTAGTCCTATGTAATATAATGCTGTTCTCATAATTCGTTACAGATTAGTTTTATGTCAGTTAATTGATTCATGTATTCCTCTTCTGAGGATATGTCTAAGCATTTACATGCTATGTAATGACCATACATTGATATGCCTGATTCGTAGTCTTGGTCATCGTTTAGGAAGTTAGCTAAGCCTTTCCTTTCGATTTCGATTACGGGATATGGAGGTTCTCCATTGGTTATTTCCTTATCGAAGGTAGCAAAATCATAAGTATCTGTATTATCGGTCATGGTAGCAAATATTTCGATTAGCCAGGTAAAGTCCTCTAAGGGTACTTTGTCTAGCCATTCCCATCCGATTGGGTATTCGTTTATTGTTATGATTGGTTCCATGACATTAGAATTCTAAGTTAAATAATTGAATGGTAAGCATACTTGGGAATTTCCCTCCTTCGTAATGAATATTAGAAGCATTGGAGTAATTGTAGAAATTATCCTTTAGTGATATCTTAAGAATATCCAATAGCAATGGATATAACTTGTACTGGTTAGCATTTAGCCATTCGTTATATTCTTGGATATCGGATTCTGAAGTAAAAGTAGCAGAGAGTTGGATAAAGGGTTTATCCAATGAATTCGGGTTATGGATATTTGTCTTAAGCCAAACCTTGGAAAGCATATGAGATTCCTTTTGCATTAGGTTGACTGAACCAGTATTTTGCCATTGTTCGTATTGGTAAATTGTAATACCGGTTTTAAGGGCTGTTGTAATGTTGTTCAAGTTCATGACTGCCTAAATTTTAAATGAATAATATATTTCTTTTCTCTGATGCAAATTTAATACTTTATTTTTAAATATGCAATATCCCTGATTACTTAGCTGAGGCTTCTATTGGGTATCTGATAGAGCCTTTTCTGAATAAGGAAAAGGCCATTAATGGATTTTACATATTTCGCATCTTTACGGAAAGCATCTGAATTCTTTTTCTTAAACTGATGCCACCAATCATCATATTCTTCAAGGGTTTTGAATACCTTGTTTAAATCCTTAGTGGGACCTGTTAATTGAATGGTCTTAGGCCATACTTTAACATCTATTCTCTTACCTTCATCGAAATATATACGAGATGGTATAATTACTTCATCTGGACCTGGGTATGGAGTTGTGCTCATAATTTCGTTATTGTAAAAGTTATGTAATTGTCTTTAGTTATCACAAATGTAATGATAGCATTACCTTGTATTGAAATAGATAGAGATTCAGGAGTATCTGCTAATATGTAGTAACTTAAGAAGTTAGCTCTAAGCAAATTAGTAAGTACTTCCCTTAGTCTGAACAAGTTACAATTATCAGGATTACCATAAATTACTGATTGAAGGTATTGGTCCTGATGATTAAGATGGTACCATCTTAATCTAGCCAAGTTTAGTTTCTCGGCTAGATCAAATTGTACGATATTTAAAAGTCTTCTTATGGGTGTCATACTGTAAATGTGATTTGCATTATGTTTGAAGATATTCTGTTGATAGATTTGATATTAGCTTCTCCATCGGTAAAGTTCATGGCAAAGCTTACCAGAGCATCTGCAGCACCGTTAGAAGTATCAGGAGTTTGAAATAAGAAAGAGTATATTGCAAATCCGTCCTGTTTAGATATCATTGCAGATAATGCTAAGCATTGGTTTTCAACGTAGGCATTAACTAATAGATTCATTAGATTGTTGCTGTAATCTAGGATTTCCTCTAAGTCTAAAGAAAATAATTCTTGGATTTGAAGATCTAGGTTAGTAACTAACTTGTCTAGATGTTGTGTGGTTTGGAAGGTTTCATTATTTTTCATAAGTCTAAATTTTAAAAATGTTATTGATTTCTTTTTCTGATACAAATATAATTACTTTAAATTATATATGCAAATTCTGGAATACTAAGCTGAGGATGTATGTAAACGCTAAGAAAGGCAGATGATTAGTCTGCCTTGTATCGGATTAAATTCCATTTATCGTTTACTAGCCTGAATATCCAGAGATAATGGTTAATGAACTCTAATTGAGTATTGTATTCAGAGGTTTCAAATACCAAGAAATCTGATTCCTTTTCTAGAATATTGAAATGGATGGTTTTATTAGTACCCTTTCGAAGGATTTCTCTGAGATCCTTCTTTAGAGTATCATCCGAAGTGAACATATTATATTGTTCTCCCATATAATCCAGATATTTATCTCTGATATCTGGATATATTCTACTAGACTGGCTTACGTTAAATTGTTTCGTTTCCATCTTGATTTTCTTGATTTATGTTACGTTCGATAATGTTTTGAATACATATTCTTCTGCCCTCTTCTTCTGTCTGGTCCAAAATATAGGTAAGAGAATGATTAAGGAATAACATATCTGTATCATAATTCCTTTTGAATACTAATAATTCGAATTCCTTTAACCAATTGTGCTGCATCAATTCCAGTATCTCCTCTAAACCAACATGGTCCGTATCCATATATCCTTGGCATTTATACCAGATATCTGTAAAGACTCCAGTAATATATTCTGGTATCTTGAATCTATCAGATACTTCATGGGCTGGAACTAAATCCTTAGCAGCTTGGTATTTTTCTTTAGTTATTACCATGTCTGATTTACCTGATAGCTTTCTACTGAGGTTAACTATGAGTGGTACCTTGTAGTATAATAGGTAAGGTTCTTTGTCATATACCCAGTATCTGCTTTTGTATTCCTGATAGATTAATACATAGGGTTTATCTGAATACATACCAAAGAATCTCATATAAGCCGATAGGTAATTCTCTAGGTCTTTAGCACATTGTATATTCTGGTTGAATACTACCTTAGTATCTTCTAGGTAGATTAGATTCAGGGAATAACTTAACTCTAGTTCCCGTTTACGAAATCTGTTGAATAGGTTTTTGATGTTCATAATGTCTAATATGTAAAATTAATGAATACTGTTCTGGTTCCTTTGAAGAAAGTTTCATGATTGTAGTCTTCGTATTTATGGCAAGCATAAGTTTTAGAAGACCTATCATAATGATCTCTTACCCATACTGGACTAGATTCAGAATCTTTTAATCTGAATAGTGTACCTGGTTTAAGCTGTTTTAATGTGGTTTTATCCATAATCTTATTATTTATTTTTTATCCATAATCTTATTATTTATTTTGATGCAAATTTAAGAATAATAAATTAATTATGCAATAAACCTCGATTACCTGTTGAGGAATTGTTCGGCTATTGATGTAGGCTCTTTTTCTTCATATTGCTCTTCATCTAAATAGATATCCATTTCTGGGTCTGGATCCTCGGGATCTATGTTAGCCTCTATCTCTCTTCTCAATTCATGATGTTCTCTTGAAGAGAGTTCCATAGCTCCCTTGTAATCATCAGTAATTTGCCTCATCTCTGCAGTATTCAAAGTAAGGCCCTCTTTGGTAGTATCAATTCCTTCTTGCTTAGTAGCAACTACCTCGGGTAAAGAAGATAAATCATAGTGATCTGCCAATAATTTGGCTTCCTGTGGCTTGTCCATTATCTTTTGAGATTCTAGGATAATCTTTCTGGCTTCCTCTATTGATATACCCTGGTTCTGATTTAATTGATTATTCTGGGTATCTCCAAATTGATTAAAGATATTGGTAGTTCCTCCACCCATAAATGTACGTATGATGGATTGCAATGAAGTAGAAGAATCTAGTTTCATCTTAAGAGCTTTATTCAATTCAGCCGATATGAATGGAGTGTAATGCCCTCCCTGAGATTCCCTTAGGATGTTTACCTGATGGGATATCTCCATTCTATCCTCTAAAGCCCATGCTACTTGTTCTCCCAATAGAGCTTGTAGCATTTCTTCCTGTCTTTCTTTATCCCAAAGCTTAGATTGCAATAATCTATCTCTCATAAATACTCGTATGTAATTGATATTAATACCTGTCTTTGTTGAGAAGGTATTAATATCATACATAATCCCACATAGCATACCATTACCCATCAACCAGTGATTGATAATGTAGTTGTATACCTTTTGTAAATCTTCAAGATTCTGACTCTTTTGGTATTCTGCTGCCATTGCAGTAGTTCCCATAGGTCTAGGAAATCTTTTTATGTTGTCTTTTGCCATTATACAAATATCCTTTTCTTATATCCTTAGATTCATCGTATCCAATCCTTTTAAGAGGACGAGCTACGTATAGTTGATAAATATTAGAATACCAATAACCAACTGCTATATTGAGTTCTTCATTTAAAGCCAAAATGAATTGAGTATCGGTAATCCTATCCCTAGTAAATATCCAGGTATAATTTCCTTCAAGGTTGGGAACCTTGTTATAAAATTCCCAACCTTTAATTACCTTAAAAATATTGCCATGAAGGTCAACGATTTCCTTTGCCATAATTTTTGCCATAATTGCCTTTTTTACCTCTCGAAGATTTTTTGTCTTGTTCACTAGAGTTATTTTTCATTTCCTCTATCCTTTTTTGTGTTTCTGGGTACCAGAGTTTTCTTAGGGGCACTACCTGAGTTGCAAAAAATGCCTTCCATAAATTCTGGGATAAAGGTCTTATACTTTGCCGACTGATTTCATTAAATTTATCCTCGAAGTGTTTTACTACCTTTTTAAAATCTGAATAATATATGTGACCAGTTGCTGGGTTTATCTTTTGTTGCCTTTGGCATACTTCTAGTAAATCTTCTCCCATTTTATTCATAAACTCTCCTCTATTAAATTGGAAGTTCTCTTGATCTAGTCTAAATATCTTTACGTAATCTTTTGTTTCCATTATATTATATCTCTGTTTCTAGGTGTTTAACATCATAGGGTAATACCTGAAATAAGTATCCCCTTTTATCATCCTCGTAATAGGATGACCATAATCTTCCTTTTAATCGGTATAAATCCAAGTCATAAGTTTTCTTAGGTATACCTGTGATAAATAATTTGTGATTGCCTCCTGGGTTAACTTCGAATTCCCACTGGGTAAAATTTCCTATGGTACCATAATCTGGCAATTTATTTCCCAGTAGGGTTGGCAAGGCAATATCCTTTACCAGAGTTTCTTTGGGGACCCTTTTCCCATTTACCCAGATCCCCAGTTGTGATTTACCGATATATACATCTTTTACTATTTCTCGAAACATAATTCAATGATTATAAATTTGACACCTTGACCTAATTCTAAGTCATTTACTGCATTAATATCCCTAGTATTATGTTGAAGGTTTCTTAAAGAAATTCTAGAATCTTTCGATATCCTATAAGATCTTCTTACCAAGAGCAAGGCATTTCTCCAACAAGCAACCATAGAAGATACTGGCCCAGAAAATAATACCTTGCTGGTCTTATTTATCTCTACCATTTTTTCTTCGTATAGTTTTTGACTCTGAAGATACCATACTTTTATTTCTCTTATGTTTTCTTTTCTTCTTTCTAGAATCAGCTTTGACATAGTCTTCTATTTCTTCAAGTTTACCCAACAATAAAAACCTTACGAACATATCTATAGGCCTGAAAAAGTAATTTCTTATATTCTCAGTGCCTAGATAATAATCGTATACGATAAAGAATTTTTTAATCTTTCCGTGTTTGAGAGATCTTTGAACAAGGTAATTCTTTACACATCTCTTGTGAAGTTCTACCATGTCCTTTTCCTGTTTTTCCATCTCCTTATCGGAGAATATTCGATAGTCCATAACCAAAATAAATATGGGACTGGGAATATTGATTGCCCTCAAATGATTCCCAGTCCCGGGTTAACAAAGGATTAATTATACTGCTTCATCTACCTTCAGTACTTTTTTCTGGAAGGTAATATATTTATTTTGGGCAGACTTGTATTCTTTAGAGTTATGATCTTGGATTCGGAGCATTTCCCTTTCTAATTTACGAAGTTCATTACGGGTTTGTTGTCTCCATTTCTTTCTTGAAAGAGTATCAGTAACATCATCTGGGTAAATGTATTTCACTTCCCGATTGGAGATTACTTGTTCGATGATATTGGGTTTCTGTTGTTTGGCAACTTCCTTGACAACTTCTTCCTTTTTAGTAGAAGCTTTCTTGGTAGTAGTTTTTACCAATTTTGCTTTGGGTTCTTCCTTAGCCTTAGATTCTTTAGTTTCTTTTGGCTTTTGTGTTTTAGAAGCCTTAACTTCCTTCAATGAGTTAGATACTTGGTTGTTAATTAACTCGGTTACCTTGTTCAAATTTACTTTTTTCATAATTGTCTATATTAAAAATGTTACTTAATTAATTTCTCTATGCAAATATACAAACTATTTTTTAAATAGAAAAATATTTCTAATTTATTTTATCAATAGCTGAGGATCCCTAGTCGAGTAGGAAATCAAAGATTTCATCTGGGTTCTCATCTAGGTTTTCTGGGTCATCATAATAAGAATCTAGGCCTTCAGTAAAGATATCATATTCTGAAATAGATGATGATTTACCATATCTCTGATTATACTGTTGTTGTGATAGCTTAGTAACTTTATCAGGATTCCTATCGGCATAAGCAGATGCCTCTTCTATTGACATTTGTTTGGTAGAAGTAAATACCAAGTAATATAATTGTGGCTTGGTATAATGAGTATCTAAAGTTACTTGTTGATAACCAGATTTCCTTGCAGTAACTATTACGTTTTCTGGTGTGATAGTAGTTTTCAAGATATAGGTATAGATTCTTTGATTTCTAAGTGAATCCCTTAGTAATTTAATTGAATCTACTTTAGCAAAGAATATAGAATCTCTTCTAAGTTCTTCTCGTTTTACCCTTTTGATAGAATCCTCTCTGCTCTCCTTTATATAAGGAGGAGTATAAGGAGGAGTTACCCTCCTAGGTTCATTGTTTAATAGAACAAGACCCAGAAGAGAAACTCCAAATATAGAAAATGGAAGTAAAAGATTATTCGTTTTTGAGTTCATACCCACTAGTTTTGTATTGATCTTTAATATGAGAATTTAAGTACCTACCTCTTAGATTCACTTTTTAATAATCTTTTGAGTTGCTCTTTAGAACTTTATCATATCGGTATACTTTGTTATTTTTAAAAGATACCCATAGATGATGTTTCTTTACGTTGTAACCAATACCTTCTATATTAGAAGATTCTACTGGATTCATTTTAATACCAGTATTCATGGTAACTGATTCAAGATATTCTTCTCTGTCCATAATTTAAAGTTTTAAAAGTGTTAATTCCGGATGTAATACGTTGGTATATTTTTGAATGATTGCCCATGCTCCCAAAACTCCTTGAGAATTATCTGTTATCCATTCTTCCTCCATTTTCCATAGGATATGAGAGCAGACGTATAATTGATACTCTGTAAGAGTTTTTATAAGTTGAGGATATTCTATCATATCTGAATAGAGTTTTATCATATTATCTAATACTCCTCTTATTTCTCCTTCTTCAATCTGAAGAAGTTTTTTAAGAAGGTAATGATCGGTATCCTCTAAATTTTTAGAGATATGAGTTAGTGCCTCAACTTGGATTTGGGCAATGTTCTTAATAACCGTTTTGGTTTCTGCATCCATTTTTTCTTATTATTTATTTCGTTATACAAATATACTATTTTATTTTTAAATATGCAAATATCTGTCTCTTA
>ERZ1027254.83-NODE-83-length-51465-cov-49.453258_pt1 | contig 51465 bp, 39 predicted proteins | sample MGYA00519473_ERZ1027254 | MGnify/ENA primary metagenome ERZ1027254 (study PRJEB26926, sample SAMN06164781) | human gut metagenome | biome: ENVO:00009003; feature: ENVO:2100002; material: ENVO:00002003 | host: Homo sapiens | place: USA | collected 2012 ...
GGGTCTACGTCTGCTACCCTCTGTCTGTGACTCGAAATTAATTCAGCAGACCCTATTTAAACCTAAATTATACCTAAAACAAAACTACAGATTATGGAAAATGTAAAGAAGTGTGCTCCAAGCCTTCCTTTTACGAAGAGCGTGGTTGCATCGTTTGCTGTGGGTATGTTGCTTTGTGCCACTAACGCATCAGCAGCCAACGAACTCGCACGTTCTGTTTACTCAACCAACCTGACCCAGCAGAATAACCAGGTGACTGGTCGCATAGTCGATTCCAACGGTGAACCCCTTATCGGCGTTAGCGTCGTAGAGAAGGGCAACAAAGGTAACGGTGCCGTTACCGATGTGGATGGTAACTTCACCCTCCGCGTTTCTCCCAAATCCACCCTCCTTATTTCATACGTAGGCTACAAGTCGCAGGAAGTGTCTGTCAACGGTCGCAATGCCGTTACGGTTACTCTTTCTGAGGATGCTGAGCTTCTCAGCGACGTCGTGGTTATCGGTTACGGTACCGTTAAGAAGGCAGACCTTGCCGGTTCGGTTGCCGTAATGGACAACAAGGCGTTCAAGGACCAGCCTATCACACAGGCTTCTGACGCTCTCAACGGCCGTATGGCTGGTGTGAACGTAGTGTCAGACGGTATTCCCGGCGGTTCTGTAAAGATTCGTGTACGTGGATCTAACTCTATCACAAAGAGCAACGACCCGTTGTACGTAGTGGACGGAATGGTTCGCGAGTCTGGTCTTGACGGCATCAATCCTGAGGACATCCAGAGCATGCAGGTATTGAAGGACGCTTCTTCTACAGCCATCTACGGTTCGCGTGGTGCCAACGGTGTAGTTATCGTTACCACAAAGACAGGTCGCAAGGGCGAGAGCCGCATCACCTTCGATGCTTCTTACGGCTTCTCTAAGGCCACCAAGCTGCCTAAGATGATGAGCACAAAGGCTTATGCTCAGGCTCTTGTCGACTATGCAGGAAAGACAGAGAACGAAGTCAAGGAATTCCTTGACGGTACAAATCCCGGCGTTGACTGGGAGGACACAATGTTCCGCACTGGTCAGACACAGAACTATAAGCTTGTCTTCACAAAGGGTACCGACGGTATGCAGGCATACGTTTCAGGTAACTATATGAAGAACGAGGGTACACTCGAAGGCAGCCAGTACGAGCGCTATTCAGCAAAGGCAAACGTCAAGACTCAGCTCAACAAGTGGCTTAATGTCACTGTTGACGTCAACGCTTCTCGTGGCGTAGGCAAGGGTGTGTCAAGCCTTCCCGGCGCCACCAGCAACCCGTTGTGGATTGCCTTCAACTCATCTCCCGCGATGAACATGTACGACAAGAACGGCAATTATGCTCAGGACCAGTACTGTACCATCGAGCCTAACGCATACGGTATGCTCGTAGGCAACCAGAGCGAGCGCCGTCACGACGTATTCAACGGTCACATCGACCTCCAGTTCAACATCCTCCCCGGCTTGACATTCACCACAAGCAACGGTGTTGACTATATGAATAATACATCTTACAGCCTTTCTTCCGGCAAGGTGTCGCGTACGGGTCAGGTGAATATGGGCAACAGCAACTCACAGCGCACATTGCTCCAGTCTACCAACAACCTTACATACACCAACTCTTGGGGCGACCATCACCTTACAGCTACAGGCGTATGGGAGGCTACAAAGAGCACCTCTACCAATATGGGTATCACCGGCCTTAACCTCGTCACTGAGAACGTAGGCTGGTGGAACGTCAAGAACGCCCGCACCCAGCAGGCTGTCAACGGCTATTCAGAGTGGGCACTCCTCTCTGGTGTAGGTCGTGTAATGTACAACTTCGCTGACAAGTATATGCTTACCGGTACGTTCCGTGCCGACGGTTCAAGCCGCTTCACCAACAACAAGTGGGGCTACTTCCCATCAATCGCAGGTGCATGGACCGTCACCAACGAGAAGTTCATGGAGAGCACACGCGATCTGCTCAGCAACTTGAAGATCCGTGCAAGCTACGGTATCATCGGTAACCAGGACATCACTCCGTACTCAACACTCGCTCTGCTTTCTCCGACAGACACATACTACGGAACAAGCACTCCGTCTGTAGGTTACAAGCTTGACAGAATCGCCACTCCCGATATCAAGTGGGAGAAGACCAAGCAGTTCGACCTTGGTGTTGACTTCGGTTTCTTCAACAACCGCTTGGAGCTGAGTGTCGACTACTTCAACAAGCAGACCACTGACGCCCTCCTTTCTACCACCACATCCAACGCACTTGGTGGCTTCACCTATATGGCTAACCTCGGTAAGGTGGCTAACCATGGTGTTGACATCACCCTTAACGCCCGCGTCATCGAGACAAAGGACTTCCAGTGGCAGACATCTATCAACGGTACATACCTGAAGAACGAGGTGAAGAAGCTCACTGACCAGCAGCCGGTCATCCACACCGGTAGCTTCCAGTCTGTAGTGGTTGAGCCTTGTATCATCAAGGAAGGCGAGGCGCTCGGTTCGTTCTACGGACAGGAGTGGGCTGGCATCGACAAGGAAGGCTACGACACATACTGGTCAACTAACGAGGCTGGTGAGCGCGTGGCTGTAAGAGACCCGAAGGATTCAGACCGCAAGGTACTCGGCAAGTCTACACCTGACTTCACACTCGGATGGAACAACACCTTGTCATACAAGAACTGGAGCCTCAATGCGTTCTTCAACTCTGCATTCGGCGTACAGCGTCTCAACGCCCTCCGCTTTGCTATGAACTCAATGATCGGTAACTCACGTATGTTCACTGACGCTGACATCCTCAGCGAGATCGGCAAGACAATGCCTAATCCGACAGTTGCCAACAACAACTACATCGGTGCTTCGTCTAAGTGGGTGGAGAACGCCAACTACTTCCGCTGCGAGAACATCACATTGGCTTATGAGTTGCCGAAGAGCATGACCAAGTTTGCAGACATCCGTCTGAGCTTCAGCGTCCAGAACCTCTTCACCATTACCAACTACAAGGGCTCTAACCCTGCCGGCTACAATGGCGACGGCGACGCAACTGGCGGTATCGACTGCGGTACTTACCCGACTCCGAGAACATTCACATTCGGTGCACGATTCAACTTCTAACCAATTAAAGGAAACATAAGTCATGAAAATTAATATATTATCAGGCTGCGTCCTTGCAGCTTCAATGTTGCTCACTACATCATGTAGCGACTTCCTCACAGAGGACCCCAAGGGACAGCTGACCAATGAGACGCTGTTCAAGACAAAGGCCGACCTCGACCTTGCCGTTAACTCATTGTATTCGAATATACAGGGCTTCCAGTGCAACTCCAACACTATGATCGTACAGTGTATGGGTGATGACGTAACGTCAACCACTGGCTCTAACAAGGCTGCATATCTTGCTGCCGACGTCTTCGAGGACCCGACAGACCTGAAGGGTGTCAACGAACTCTGGAGCTGGTACTACAACATCATCAAGGCATCTAACTATGTCATCGACTGCGCCAAGTTTATGAAGGCAGATATGTCTGAACTGAGCGAGCAGCTCGGTCAGGCTTACTTCTGGCGTGCTTACGCTTACTACGGACTCGTACGTACATGGGGTCAGGTGCCCATCTCTCCTGAGGAGGTCATCTCTGTAGACCTCAAGAACAACACTGACGCAATTCCCTGCGCCACTGTAGAGGAAATCTTCAACTACATCGTGAAGGACCTCAAGGCAGCTGAGGAGTGCAATCTGCCGGAGAAGTATTCTGCTCCTAAGGCTATCGGCGATGCCAACGTCTTCGTAACGTCTCAGGCTGTCAAGTCAATGCTCTCTGCAGTATACATGTCAATGGCTGGCTATCCGCTCAACAAGACAGAGTATTATGCTCTCGCTGCTGACAAGGCCAAGGAAGTTGTCGATGCTGTAAAGGCACGCAACGTACAGACATTGCTCACAGACTGGAACAAGGTTTACAGCTATGGTGATGACAATCACAACGAGTGCATCCTCGGCATCTACTATAACGCCAACACCGGTAGCTGGGGATGGGACGACTCACAGCTCACTTGCTGCCACGTTTCCAGTTCGCTGCCTTGGGGTGGCTGGGGCGACTTCCTCGCCGAGCGCCACTTCTGGTCTAAGTATCCCGCAGGTCCCCGTAAGGACGCTGTTTACGCTAAGACATATCTCACAAGCAACGGCAACAACGTAGACTGGTGGGCAACAGTTGACGGCGAGCCTTACTACAAGAAGAAGGGTGACGACGGTAAGGACAAGACCAATGCCGTATTCTCTGACTACCGCCCGATGTTCACCGGCTTCTCAGTGAATGCTGACGACAAGGGTGCTGCTGTCAAGACCGACTTCGACTGCACCAAGCCTATCTATGCCGGTATGACTCTTGGCAAGCGCCACCAGCTCATCCGCTATGCTGAGGTGCTCTGCTGGTTTGCTGAGGCTTCAGCACGTTCAGGCAAGTACATCGCTGAGGCTAAGGAGGCTCTCAAGCAGGTACGTGCACGTGCTTACAGCGACGCTGCTGCCGTGACAGCCATCGACGGTATGTCTAACGACCAGCTTGCTGAGGCTGCTTACAACGAGCACAGATATGAGGTGGCTGGTAACGTACTCGGTATGGTAACCTGCCGTGAGGACGAGTTCCGTATGAACCGTCTGAAGGAAGTGTTCGATTATCGTGTTGGTCCTCAGAGCGACGTCCTCGTTCCCGCCGGCACTCTTACACACTCTGTCGACGCAAAGGGCAATCCCTTCGAGTACAAACTCAAGCAGGACCTCGTTCTTCCTGAGAACATGCAGGCTAAGGGTGCATGGAGAGGCGACAAGTCTGTCTATCACATCTATCCTCCTACAGAGGCAGAGCGTAACCCGAACCTGAAGCGATAAGCTCATCCCTTTTATTAGCCGGCTTCTAGGACCGGCTATAACAATCAAGAGCGTCAGTGTTGCGAAAGCAACGCTGGCGCTCTTTTTGTTGTCGGTGAGTTATACTATTGTAATGGCCATTAAATTAATGGCGGTTAAATTAAAATTTGAAACTCATCGGGCTGTCGATGAAGGATATGTAGTCCACGACTCTATGTTCCTTCTATCTGCCGAGAAGTTTATTCCGACCTTATATATCTTCCTGCCATCCCCGGCAAAGGCTGCGGCATAATCCTTCTTGTTGATTTGCTCCATTGCCACATCAGCGCTTTGCTCGTATTTCAGTTCCAGAATATAGATGCTGTTCTTGGTATAGACCACCATGTCTATACGCCCATCGGCTGTGGGCACTTCGGCACGAACATCCGCACCAACCATAAGCAGACAAGTGTAGAGTACGGCTTGATAATGGCGCTCGTTGTTGTTTACCAATGTGTATGGAAATTTCTTATAGAAAGTCTGTAAGTGAGAGATAAAGGTGTCCATATCGTCATGCTCTACAAGGCAATTGTAGTAAGCAGCATACAGGGCATCCTTGTCCCCCATGTTGTCCGGTGCATAATAACGGAACAGACTGTTGGAGAAGCCTTGCTTTACCTCCGAATTCGGGAAGCCGAGCTTGAATATCTTGCTTTTGCGGTTATATCCCTTAATGGTGAGATATCCGCTTTGATAGAGCACAGGCACGGGGTCGGTGATGTTCTCCGTTGGAGTGTCAAAGCGGTCAGCTGTGGCTATGATATCGTCCAGGTCGAGCATGTCCAGATGCTTCTCCTGCAACAGCTCGATGAGGAAGGTCGGTGTGCCGGTGGAGAACCAATAGTCGCCGAAGTCATTGCTGTCTAAAGTGCAGAACAGGCTGTACGGATTGTATATGTCCTCGCCGTTTCCGCTGAAATGATAGCCGTCATAATGGTGCTTAAGCTCTGCCAGAGCCTCATCGTACGTCATATCGTTGTTCTCAGCCAAATCACGTATATCGTCCTTGAACAAGCTGAGGAGTTCGTTCTCGCTGACACCGCAAATGGCGCTATACTTGTCCTGCATGCTGATGTTCGTGATATTGTTCAGTTCGCTGAAGATGCTCAGCTGGCTGAACTTGGAGATGCCCGTCAGAAATACGAAGCGCAAGTATTTCTCCTCACCCTTCAACGGACTGATGAAGTTGCGCATGATATCCCTTATCTGACGCTGCAGGTCCTTGTCTTTCATCGAGTCGTGCATTGGCGCATCGTATTCGTCAATGAGCACCACCACCTCTTTGCCAGTTTGGGCATAGGCAGCCTCGATGATGTTCTGCAGTCTGACGTTGTACGCTTTCGAAAATTCCGCATTGAGCGAATACTTCTTCTCGTATTCCGCCAGCATACTGTTGAGTGTGGCATGTAAGGATGTCAGATCATAGAACTTGCCTTTACTTATGTCGAGGTGGATGACGGGATGTTCGTTCCATTCCGTTTCCAGTTTTTCCATTGCCAATCCTCCGAACAGTTCTTTTCTTCCTTCGAAATAAGCCTGAAGCGTAGTGACAAGCAAAGACTTTCCGAATCGTCTCGGTCGACTCAGAAAGCAATATTTGTTCTCATTCGCCAGTTCATAAGCCAGCGCCGTCTTGTCCACGTACACATACTGTCCCTTAATGATGTTTTCGAAGGTCTGTATTCCAAGAGGATATTTCCTGTTCTTCATAAGCGTCTTTTGTTCTATAATCCAACGGTGTAAAGATAAAACAAATTACTGATATGGCAAAATATTTCTCGCTATTAGTGTTTTCTCCAGTTTTTATCAAGAATAGAATTTAGACATCATCATAAAATAAAAATAAAATTTTTGCCGTAACTTTGCATGATTAAAAGCAATATTAATGAAAAGAAACATTATATACCTTGTTTTATTCGTCACAGTATTAATATCATCATGCCAAAGCAATCATGATAAACGAATCCCAGTAGCGCTTTCTCTTGCAGAGAACGGCAGACCAGACTGTGCCCTCGTACAACTTAACAAAATAGACCAATCAATGTTGTCAGATTTGGACATGGCTATGTATTCGCTTGCTTATACAATGGCACAAGACAAAACAGGTATTGATATAGACAATGATTCTCTTATAAGAACGGCTTATACATATTATTATAATAGACCGGAAGATTCTCTATATGCCAAGAGTCAGTATTATATGGGGAAATATTATGCACTCAATGACAGTAGCGAAAAAGCACTTCAGTGTTTCAGAAAATCAATAGTGATGGCAAAAAGAAAACACGACTATGACACACAGTGCTTATCACTGTTTCAACAATCGTTAATTTTAAGAGACTATGACCCAGACAAGGCGATATTATGTGCGAAAGCTGCAAATTCTATATATAATAATCTGAAAGGTTCAAAGTTGTCCAATAAGGCATATTATCTTTTGAATCTTGCAGAATGTATAAGTTATAAAGATGACAATCCTAACATCTGTATATCACTTGCAAGAAAGGCGATAAGATATGCTATACAGTCGAATGATTCCATTACTATCTCTAACTCATATCAAGACTTGGCTTCCTTCTATGGGTTAGGAGGTAATATTACGTTGGCACTGAAAGCCACATCAGAATCCCTGAGATATAATAACAAAGACGATTTCTCAAAAATCTTTGCTCTATCTCAATTCTATGTCTTGGCAGACTCCTTAACCCAAGCTAAGCGTAAACTGTCTGAAGCCTTACCCTTAAACATCAATGACAGTTGTGCTTACTATTCTTTAAAGAGAGACATTGCTATAAAAGAATCTGACTTGGCCAATGCAGAATCATTAGCTGACTCAACGGATTTCTATCTTGACAAGAAAAACTCAGAGAATTTAAAAACCAGAAATACATATTATTCACTTATGCTTCAGAAAGAGATTGCCAGAACCAAGGCTTTAAGTGAGAGTAAGTGGAAATCGTATGTAATTTTACTCATAGCTGTCTCAGCATTAATCATCATCCTGCTTATGAGCTTCATCTTCTTTCAGAAAAAGAAACAGATGAATGAGAAATATGAAAAAGGAGTGAAGTTACACAATATGGAAATCGAACATAAAGAGATACAGATAACCACCATGAGAAAATTCCTGTTAAGTAAGATTGGTATTATCCAGAGACTTCAGTCACTAAATCAATCTAAGCATAAACTGCTATTACTTTCTAAGGATGACTGGGAGGAGATAGAAATATTCTTAAACAGTACGGATAATGACTTTGTTGTAAAGATAAAGGACGACTTTCCAGAGTTAACAACAAAGGACATTCAGTTTCTAATGTTGGTAAAACTGAAACTCCCATACAAGAGTATTGCCTTAATATATAACATTGAAGAGAAATCCGTAAAACAGAGAATGTTTCTCTTCAAGAAAAAATTAGGACTACAAAACAGTAAAATGTCAACAAAAGAGTTTATTGAGAGGTATTAACCTTCACTTCAAATACTTTTTAGACCCGCCATTAAGACAAAGCGAAACAGAATATCTTGAAGTTCAAACACTTACACCACATTATACCAAAATACGAATTAGACCCATTTTAGTTGGGCATCCTCAAAAATCACCGTAAATTTGCAACCGAAAACAAAATTATCGGATTATGAAGATTAAGTTTATTTTATTCTTTGCTTTGGCTGTTCTTGCCATTTCCTCATGTAAGGAAAATGAGGAAGAGACGATAAATTCAGCGACAGAAAAGATCCTTGCCGACGGTCTCAATATCGGACCGGACGGTGTAGACACCGTTGTTGTCTTTCTTAAGGATAGCGGTTTGGGTGTTGACATCAACTATTCATCCGGTAGCGGCAAATGGTGTTCTGCTACGGAATGTACCGACTCTGTTAGCGGAGCTGACGGTATCCGCATTCAATGTGCTCCTTCCGACACTTCTCTTTTCTCCAGAGAAGCCATGGTGAACATTTCCTCATTACGAGGCAACTACATCATAAAGGTAAATCAAGACCCATACAAACTGGCATATTTCAAGGACAGTATTGTCTACGTTAAGAATACGGGCGGTAGCTTTGTTGTCCCAGTTAAAGCCAATACTTCATTTACCATCAACAAGACTATGTTTGTCACTGGCTCTGGCGACAACACCAAACCCGTGGACACAAGTTGGATGGGTAGCATTTATAAGGTTGTGACGTGTAACGAAGGTCAGACGTTTGAATTCCCCTTTATAGCCCAACTTAACACAGGTTTGGGAAGACGTGCCTTCCTTGACATTAGCGGTGACAGTCTTCATAATAAAAAGTCAATCGTCGAGGTGAGACAGGAACCACGTACACTGAATGCATCTGAGACTATCGAATTTGGAATGTTCTCAGAAAGGCTGAATGTTTTATTGGGAAAGGAAGAAGAAAATCTAACAAGGTTGAGAAGTCTTTCCTTGGTAGGCTTCGCAACACCACAAGACGTTGAATATGCAGCTAAAATAAGCCGGCTGTCTCTTGATACGCTGACGATGTCGGCGTGCGATTTCTCAAGCTATGACCAAGAGTGCGATATTGACTCAAGACTATTCTTCGGCTCCCATTTGTCGAGTCTGTCACTTCCAAAAGGCATCAAGACTATTAACTATGAGGCTTTTGCAGACTGTAAAAATCTCAAGACAGTTGTCCTTCCTGCCAGTGAAGAGCGCATAGGCAACGAGGCATTCGCATGCTCTTCCAAGATAGAAGAGATTGTTATTCCGGCAGATTCCAAGCTCCGTTATATAGGTGACGAAGCATTTAACACGGGTGGCACCATGAATAGACTCTTTATTCCGAATACAGCCTATCTGTCATCCAATGCCCTTAAAGGACTCCGAGTAAATAACCTGCATATAGCTTTAGCAACACCACCTATCTTGAATCCAGATACAGAAGCAGACCGCAGCAAAAGTACATTGTATGTTCCTAAAGGCAGTAAGGAGAAATATATGTCAGCAATATATTGGAAGAATTTCGGAAAAATTGTCGAAGAATAATAAAATCATTAGTAAAAGACTCACCCATGAATTTCTTGGGTGAGCCGAAATACGTCTGACAAGAGTTGTAGCAACAAAAAAAGGAGAGAAGCGAACTTCTCTCCTTTTTTAGTACCCAGACCCGGGCTCGAACCGGGATGGGTTGCCCCACTGGTGTTTGAGACCAGCGCGTCTACCGATTCCGCCATCTGGGCATTGGCGATTTGCGTCTGCAAAGGTATAACAAATAATTGGGTTGTGCAAGAATTTAGTGACGAAATTATTCCTTTAAATCATAATAATTGTTCAATAAGGATAAATAGGCTTTAAAAAAATAATAACCTTACAATAACCTCGTTATATAAATAGCATCCGCTATTTAATTCTGACGTTATGGCGGACAGCACACAAAGAAAGAACATTAAATGATAATGGCATGAAAGAACAAAACCTTAACTACTGCGTCATACTTGCCGGCGGCAAGGGACGTCGTCTGTGGCCTTGCTCACGCGATCAGTGGCCCAAGCAGTTCATCGACTTCTTCGGAATGGGTCGTACATTGCTGCAGTACACCTATGATCGTTTTGCACGCCTGCTGCCAAAAGAAAATATATATGTGGTCACGAATGAGGACTATGAGAGCATTGTTCGCGAGCAGTTGCCCGAACTGACGGACGAGCGGTTGCTCTCCGAGCCTATCCACCGCGGCACGGCGCCGAGCATGATATGGGCTTCGCACCGCATCTTCAACAAGTGCCGTGACGCACGCATCCTCGTCACGCCTTCTGACCTTACGATTGTGGGGGAAGACCGGTTTGAGGCTTGCCTTGAACGCGCCTTCGAATTTGTGGCTGCCAACGACTATATGCTCACCATGGGCGTCAAGCCTACGCGTCCCGAACCGGGATACGGATACATACAGCTTGGCGAGGAATGTCAGGAGGGTGTGCATAAGGTGAAGTCGTTCACGGAGAAGCCGGAGCGCGAGTTTGCACGTATGTTCATGGAGATGGGCGAGTTCTACTGGAACACCGGTATGTTCCTCGCCAATGCGCGTTGCGCTCTCGACACGCTCTACAAGCTGGTGCCCTCCGTCCTGCGCACCTTAGACGCTGAGCATCCCGAGTACGACTATGTGGAGGAGAACAAGTACGTAAAGAAGAACTTCCCGTCTTATCCAAACCTCTCCATCGACTTCGGCGTGCTGGAACGTTCAGACAACGTCTGTGTGATGCGCTGCGACTTCGGATGGGCTGACCTTGGCACATGGCACAGCATGTACGAGGCGCTGAGCAAGGGTGAGGGCGACAACGTGACCGTCGACACGGACGTGGTGCTCGACAATGCGCACGGCAACATCATCAAGCTGCCGAAGGGCAGACTGGCTGTCATCAGCAATCTGGACGGTTATATAATAGCCGAGGAAGGCAACGTGCTCTTCATCGGAAAGAAGGAAGATTCGTCTGCCGACATTCGCCGTATTGTCAACGACATACAGATAAAGAAGGGCAACGAGTTTATATAAAGTTGAGAGTTGAGAGTTGAATGAAAGTTTCATTCAACTCTCAACTACAAGGTGCTTCATCTCGTGTCCTCCCCACATTGCGTCGTTCTGATATCTGAATCCTAACGAGGTGTAGAGGCGTTCTGCGTTAGGATTGTTCTTGTCCACGAGCAGAGCGGCGGGGAGATTAAGGCTGGCGGCATGCCGTATCATACGGTCCAACAGCATCGAGGCGATGCCCTGACGGCGGTATGCGCTGTATACGGCGAGTGAGTCAAGATAGAACTCGCCCTCCTGCGTCTCGTCGTCCATCTGCGAATAGTCCATCTCGAGGTGCTTCTTTGCAGCCTCCTGGAAGCGCAGACGCAGACGATGAAGGTCCTTGCCGTCATATCCCACGATGGCACCAGCCACCGGAGCCTTGTCAATGTCGCCGTCCGTGGCTTTCTCGTCCACAGCCACGAAAGCGTTTCGCCAGCTATACTGCGAGTCATCCATGCGGACCAGCTCGAGCATCATCTTATGAAAATCGTCGATGTTGTGTTTTTCGCCAGCAATGTTCTGGCAGCATTCGTCGGTCATGGCGGTCATGATAAGTCGTGCGATGTCTTCGCAATGTTGTGGTTGGGCTTTAATGATAATCATTTTCTTTTAGGTTGTTGATTTTGTTTTTGCAATGTTATTCGTTGACATTCCAGTCAATATCTGTCCAGTATTTTCTTTATCTTCTCACACCTTTCCGCACTCTTCGCCTTCTTCGTAGGCACGAGCATCTGCACAATGCCGAGCAGATCAAATCCCTGCGCAGGATTGGGCAGGGCGGCGTTCTCCTTAATGCTCCGCAGCGCCTTCTGCGTATTGAAGCTGAATCCGGGCGCCGTCACCACCACGTCGTTGAGCACCACCTCCTGCGGGATGAGGAAGATGGTGTCCTGGCGAAGCTCTGTGTCCGACACGCGGCGCTGCATGTAGTGCTTCTTCGAGATGGTGGCGCTCTTGATGGGCAGCGCCGAACCGAAGCGTCCCGTATAGTCCGTGGTAAGGCGTTTGCCTCCTGCGGTGCTGACCACAGCTCCAGCGATGGGCAGTCGTGTGTCCATGTCCGCCACGACAGTCTGACGTTGTGCCATGCAGTCAAGGCAAAGAAGCGTTATATATATGGTTGTGAGCAGCTTTTTCATAGCGCAAAGATAGCCAATCGGCAGTAAAACGCAAAATCCGTTACGCATTGTTAGCACCTTTTTGGCTTTATTTTAGGTTGGTTGATAGGCAGGGCTTTGACAAAAACCTTTATCCACAATCCGCTTATGGGCGCAAATCCTATCGGATTTAAATAAAAGACTTTACATTAGGTCTTACGAGAACCAGTTCTCGACAACCTAATGTAAAGCCTTTTATTTGTGCACAGCACGCGCCCATAAGCGGAAAAAACAAAGAAAAACACAAACTGCTTTCTGCTTAATTCGTACATAAAAGTACATACATAATTATAACATGAGGGTGTGAGTCAAAAGTAAGAATTTGAGCTAAAGTCAATGATTGACAAAGCTAATGCCCGCAGCTCCTACAATTTGCCTTTTCTCGCTATTTTTTTAGTTTTGACTTTACCTTTTTGTAACCTTGTGTTTTTTATGTTTTTCCTTTTGTTGGCACAGTGATGCTTCGGCATCACTCATGGTATAGTTTGGAGGATGGGTGTCGAGAGCAACGCTCTCGTAAATCCCATTCGCCAAACGATATCATGAACCCGAAGGGTGTGACAACAAAAGGTATGTGGAGAAAGGTTTTTGTTAAAGCCCTGCCTATCACTATTATCAAATCCTCGGATAAACCTTCTTGGAGCGAAACTTTCTGCCGCTTTTATCCTTTCATAGCGGAATCTTTTGTAAATTTGCGTCATCCGACCTTCGTTCGGAAGTTAACATGCTACAAACTAATACACATTATTATATATGAGACCTGACAACAAGACCATAGAGACGCGACTCCAGCAGTTGCGTGAGGAGATGCGCCGTGAGCATCTCTCAGCGTTTATCTTTCCCAGTGCCGACCCACACATGAGCGAATACGTTCCCGAGAGATGGGAGGGCAGAAAGTGGATTTCGGGCTTCGACGGAAGTGCAGGAACGGCGGTGGTGACGCTTCATGGCGCAGCGCTATGGACCGACTCGCGCTACTTCCTCGCTGCCGAGGAACAGCTCGACGGCACCGAGTTCACGCTGATGCGTGAGCGCGTGGAGGGCACGCCGAGCATTGCGGAATGGATAGGTTCGCAGACTGAGGACGCTGACGACAAGGAGGTGGGCGTCGACGGTATGTGCATCTCGCTCGGCGAGGCGGAAGCGCTGAAGGACGAGCTGAAGCATAACGGAGGAATCTGCCTGCGCATCAACCTCGACATTCTCTCGCGTATATGGACCGACCGCCCTTCCGTACCGCTCAATCCCGTGGAGATACAGCCACTCGAATATGCCGGCGAAACTGCTGCCGACAAGCTCTCACGCATCCGTCACGAACTGCTCCGAAAGGGCGCGTCCGGCATGCTCCTCACACAGCTTGACGACATCGCCTGGACTCTTAACCTCCGTGGCACCGACGTGCATTGCACTCCCGTGTTTGTGGCTTGGCTCATCATCGCCGAGGAGACGGCGGTGCTCTACGTCAAGGACGACAAGCTTTCAGTGGAGGTGATGGAGTATCTCAGAGAGCAGGGTGTGATGGTGGACGATTATGACAACATCATCGAGGGCCTCAACAGCTATGACGCCTACACGCTCCTCATCGATCCTGCCACGGTGAACTGCACGCTTGCCAAGGCACGCGGCAACTTCAATCCCGTCTTCGCCCCGTCGCCCGTTCCTGCCATGAAGGCTGTGAAGAACGAGACGGAGCGCAATGGATTTCGTCATGCCATGGAGCGTGACGGCGTGGCAATGGTGCGCTTCCTCATGTGGCTGGAGCAGGCGGTTCCGGCAGGTGGCGAGACAGAACTTTCGGTCAGCCGCAAGCTGGAGGATCTGCGTCGTGAGCAGCCTCTCTTCCGCGACATCTCGTTTGACACCATAGCAGGATATGAGGCGCACGGCGCAATAGTGCATTACGAGCCTACGCCGGAGAGCGACGTGGAGCTGCGTCCTGAGGGACTGCTCCTCCTCGACAGCGGAGCGCAATATCAGGACGGCACAACGGACATAACGCGAACCATTCAGCTCGGTCCGGTTACTGACCTTCAGCGCCGCGTCTACACTCTCGTGCTGAAAGGTCATCTCGCCCTTCAGAACCTCTGCTTCCCCCGTTCGGCTTCGGGCACGCAGCTCGACGCCGTAGCCCGCACGGCAATGTGGCGCGAGGGCATGAACTTCATGCACGGCACGGGTCATGGCGTAGGTTCGTACCTCAGCGTACATGAGGGTCCTCACCAGATTCGCCAGGAATATCGTCCGGCTCCGATGGTGGAAGGAATGACGGTGACTGACGAACCGGGACTCTATCTTGCCGGCAAGTTCGGCGTGCGCATCGAGAACACGCTCCTCGTGGTGCCCTACGTCACCACCGAGTTCGGACGTTTCCTCCGCTTCGAGCCTCTCACTCTCTGCCCCATCGACACAGCCCCCATCATCACCTCCATGCTGACCGACGAGGAACGCCAGTGCCTCAACGCCTATCACCAGATGGTCTTCGAGCGCCTCTCGCCGATGCTGGATGAAGAGGAGAAGAAGTGGCTGGAGGAGAAGACGAAGAGAATATAAATTGCAGTTTAGCGGTGAGTTTGCTGCGGTAGGCAGGGCTTTAACAAAAACCTTTATCCACAGTCCGCTTATGGGCGCAAATCCTATCGGATTTAAATAAAAGGCTTTACATTAGGTCTTACGAGAACCAGTTCTCGACAACCTAATGTAAAGCCTTTTATTTGTGCACAGCACGCGCCCATAATCGGAAAAAACAAAGAAAAACACAAACAGGGTATCCTGATGAAATAGTATATAATCAAACATACAAAACATCAGGATTATAGTAGAGGAGTCAAAAGTAAGTATTTGAGCTAAGTCAATGATTGACAAAGCTAATGCCCGCAGCTCCTACAATTTGTCTTTTCTCGCAATTTTTTTAGTTTTGACCACATTCAGCATCATATCAGATATAATTCATTAGTTATTGTAAGATAAGCACTATAGCATGTTATTGTTGTACTAACCTTATTGCTTGCTCCGGAGACCGGAGATCTCCGCCACTGTGTAACCTTGTGTTTTTTTTGTTTTTCTTTTGTTGGCACAGTGATGCTTCGGCATCACTCATGATATCGTTTGGAGGATGGGTGTCGAGAGCAACGCTCTCGTAAATCCCATTCGCCAAACGGTATCATGAACCCGTAGGGTGTGACAACAAAAGGCATGTGGATAAAGGTTTTTGTCAAAGCCCTGCCTAACACAGTTACCTCGCTGATAAATTCCTGTTTGTCTGCCTACCATCTATAAATCATGTCTTCCTGTCTAAAGAACATGCTCTTTATGTCCCATGCAAATATCACACAAATGGTAAAAAGATGTTACAAAATAAAAATCGGTTTTAGAGATTTTGCTTGCCGTTTTTGAGCTATTTTGCTTCGATGTTAACCCCATAATATATAAGGACAGCCTCTTTTGCCTTCCAATACAGCTGCTATTGGAAGGCAAAAGAGGCTGTTCTGTATGACAAGAGAGACTGTATCAGAGTGGAAAAGAGGCTCTATAGCATGCCTATTGTGCTTGTTTTGCTCCCTTATTCATTGCACACTTCTTTTCTTAGCCGTATAATCAACTGCGTGACAACATGTTATCGCTGCACGCTCAAAACTCACGAATTTCGCACCAAGGATTTCTTAGTGCGCTGAACGAGGAGTATTGAGCGTCAGGAATGCAAATATTGTATCGGTGGACAGCTGTATCGATATACTGAATGAAGACTGTATGTAAAATAATTTTGTAATAATTACAATTTTGTTTGGTGGTTTCAAAAATTATGTGTATCTTTGCAAACGTAAAGGAAACAAACATAGCATTAACAATAAAAAAGACAATACATTATGAAGGAACTGAAAGGAACTAAGACCGAGCGCAACCTCCAGGAGGCATTCGCCGGTGAGTCACAGGCACGCAATAAGTATACATTCTTCGCTTCTAAGGCACGCAAGGAGGGTTATGAGCAGATAGCAGCTCTCTTCGAGGAGACTGCACAGAACGAGAAGGAGCACGCCAAGATGTGGTTTAAGTATCTTGAGGGCGGCGCCATCAAGGACACCATCTCTAACCTCAAGGCAGCTGCCGAGGGCGAGAACTTCGAGTGGACCGACATGTACGAGCGCATGGCTCGCGAGGCTGACGAGGAAGGATTCGCAGAGATTGCCGCTGCCATGCGCGGCGTAGGTGCAATCGAGAAGCACCACGAGGAGCGTTATCGCAAGCTGCTCAAGAACGTGGAGGACGGCGTGGTGTTCTCACGTGAGGGCGACTGCATCTGGCAGTGCCGCAACTGCGGTCATATCGTAGTGGGCAAGAAGGCTCCCGAACTGTGCCCCGTATGCAAGCACCCGCAGGCATACTTCGAGCTGAAGGCAGAAAACTATTAAATCGTCGGGCGCTGCCCGGATTTTGAATTATTTATTTTCGAATACGCTGTTTTATGAAAATAGCATTAAAATCCCAAACGACTTTTGTTTGGGATTTTTTTTATTGTTACCTTTGCAACATGTAATTCTTCTTTTGCTTACATAACTCATTAAATATCAGAATAAGACTATGAAGAAAATCTTAATGTCAGTCTTTATGTGCTTCATGGCTTTTGCAGCATGGGCACAAGTGGAACGTCCGCGTCTTGTAGTCGGAATCGTCATCGACCAGATGCGTTGGGACTATCTCTATTATTATCAGGACAAGTATGGTGACGGCGGTCTGAAGCGTCTGCTCCGCGAGGGATTCTCTTGCGAGAACCAGATGATCAACTACGTGCCCACCGTAACCGCCGTGGGACACTCCAGCCTCTACACCGGTTCGGCTCCCTCGGCACACGGCATCGCCAGCAACGACTTCTATCTTGACGGAAAGCGCATCTACTGCTGCGACGACCCCAACGTGAAGGGCGTAGGCACAACATCAAAGGCTGGCAACATGTCGCCCAAGAACATGCTCAGCACCACCATCGGCGACCAGCTCCGCATTGCCACCAATTTCAAGTCGAAGGTCATCGGCGTGGCTCTGAAGGACCGCGCTTCCATCCTGCCCGCAGGCCACTCTGCCAACGCTGCCTACTGGTATGACAAGGAAGTGGGCGGATTTATCACCAGCACATGGTATATGAACGAACTGCCGGAATGGGTGAAGAAGTTCGACAAGAAGGAATGCCCGAAGCCGGGTTACGACCCTAAGGTTCATCCCGACGGCGTGACGCTGACATTCAAGATGGCAGAGGCTGCCCTGAAGAACGAGCAGATGGGTAAGACAGAGGGCGGATGCGACATGCTCTGCATCAGCGTATCGTCAACGGACGCCATCAGCCACCGCACCGGCACATGGTTCTCGCCGGGTAAGGAGAACGAGGAAGTGTTTATGACTCTCGACCGCGACCTCACCGCTTTCCTTAACACCCTCGACGCTGAGGTGGGCAAGGGCAACTACCTGCTCTTCCTTTCAGCTGACCACGGCGGCACACACAACCCCAACACAGCCAAGGCACATCGTCTGCCCGGTGGCGGATGGGACAGCGCTGCCACTCTGAAGAACGTCAACTCGGCTCTCTGCGCACAGTTCGGCGTGGAAGGCAAGTTCATCAAGGACGCCATCGGCGCCAGCCTCTATCTGGACCACGAACTCATCAATCAGAACAAGCTCTGCTATGAGAAGGTGAAGGCGGCTGCCATCAAAGAACTTCGCAAGGACCACACGTTGCAGTGGGTGGTGGACTATGAGAAGGCTGCCTATGCCCCGATACCCGAGTGGGTGCGTGAGCGCATCATCAACGGATATTACTATGGTCGCTCAGGCGACATCATGGCAATAACACATCCGGGCTTCTTCGACTGGAAAGTAGGACCGAACGATTTCGGCGCACAGCACGGAGCATGGACACCTGCCGACACGCACATTCCTCTCGTGTTCATGGGATGGCACGTAAAGCACGGTTACACGAACCGCAAGACTTTCATGACAGACGCAGCCCCGACCGTCTGCTCTATGCTTCACGTGGAAATGCCGACCGCATGCCTTGGCAACCCCATCGTAGAGATTACTGACCAGAAGTAACGCTTGGTTAATTGAGTTGAGAGTGGAAAGTTGAGAGTTGAGAGCGATGATTTGTATTGTAGCTATAATCTTAATCGAGAATGATTAAAAAAGCAAATCATAACTCTCAACTCTCAATTCTCCACTCTCAACTATTTTTGCTTTCAATAAAAATCATTCCATTTTGTTTGATATTCCAATTATTTGTCGTACTTTTGGCATTATCATAACCAGAAACCAAATCGTACGAACCGATAAAACCAAGATAACACTATGGAAAAGAAGATAACACAAGAGAATTTTGAAGACACTTACGTCGACAGCATCGAAATGGAACGCATCGACAAGTTTGTCTGCGACGAGATGGCACGCCAGATTCATCGCTACATCAAGGCGATGAAGGGATCGAAGGCTATTATGCTGAAGTTTGAGGAGCAGCTCGCCACACTCTCCGTAGTGGAGAAGGAAAAGGCGATTGCTCGCTACATCGACCTGAACCGAAAGGTGCTCAGCGGACTTGACTTCAAGATAGTCCTGGCTCGAGCCATGGCAAATTATTCAGACACGTTCTCGTATCTCGTGGAACTGGTAAACAACAAGCGCAAGATGGTGTTCTATCTGAACCGCATGCGCGAGAAGTATCAGCAGTATCATGAGGTGTATGAGGAGGACGGCAAGTTCGGCATCAAGGACCATCAGGGCAACGTGCTCGTGCCGGCTCACTACGACTTCCTCCGCACACCGTATGTATACGTGGACGACCTCCGCTCGCTTCCCGTCATCGCACAGCGCGACGGCAAGATGGGACTGGTGATGCCCGACGGCAAGGAGACCATCGTGGCTCCGTTCATTTACGACGACATCTCGCTGCGTGACGAGCCGCCGTACTTCGAGGCATGGACCGGTGAGGACAGCACGCTCATCGAAGCGTAATATAAAATTCTGAATGATGACGACAGACCAACTTTATATGCGCCGCTGCCTGCAGCTTGCAAGCAACGGACGACAGAACGCAAAGCCTAATCCGATGGTGGGAGCCGTGATAGTGGCTGCCGACGGACGCATTATAGGCGAAGGCTATCATGTGCGCTGCGGAGAGGGACATGCCGAGGTGAACGCTTTCGCCTCAGTACACCCCGAGGACGAGCCGCTGCTTAAGGACGCCACCATATACGTAAGCCTTGAGCCGTGCTCGCATTACGGCAAGACGCCGCCTTGCGCAGACCTTATTGTCAGAAAGGGCGTGAAGCGCTGCGTGGTGGGATGCGTGGATCCCTTCGCCAAGGTGCATGGACGCGGCATACAGAAGTTGCGTGACGCCGGCATAGAAGTGACGGTGGGCGTGCTGGAGGAGGAATGCCGAAGGCTGAACCGCCGCTTCATCACCTTCAACGAGAAGTGCCGCCCGTTCGTCACTCTCAAATGGGCACAGACCGCAGACGGATATATGGACGACCACTTCCGTCCGCTTGCCATCTCTACGCCCTATACGCGCATGCTCGTACATAAGCTTCGTGCTGAGGCTGACGCCATACTGGTGGGCAGAGTGACCGCCGAACGCGACCAGCCACGACTGGACGTGCGCCATTGGTCGGGTCCGTCGCCGCGCCGAATAGTCCTCGACCGCAACCGTCCCGCCTTCGAAGGAATGGACTTTGACCGTCCCGTCATTCCGCAACTCATGGAATGGCTGCACGCGGAGAAGTGTCAGTCGCTCATCGTGGAGGGTGGAGCCGAGACGCTGCGCCGCTTCATCGCTGCCGACTGCTGGGACGAGATACGCGTGGAGACAGCCTGCGCCACGGTCGGAAGAGGCACTCGCGCTCCGCAACTGCCCGACGGACTGAAGCTGACGGAGCAGAAAGTATGTGACGGAAACGTCATCAGAGTGTACGAGAGATAATACCGATATGGTATATAAAACAAGCCCTGTAATGATAAAAGCAACTAAACAGAACAGAATGCTTTTGTCATTACAGGGCTTTTTCTATGTAAACCTTGCTCCGATTGTCTCCTTTCTGAGGAAGTCCTCAAACTCCTGGCGGTAACCGTTGAAGACGTTGATGTCCACTTCGGGGTGGATGCCCTTTACCCTTCCGTCTGGGCATAGCTGCCAGATTACGAGGTTGATGTCGGGCTTGTATTCGCCGTAGCGGGCTATCCATACGTTATAGTCGTGCTTCAGGTCGGGAGCGGTGGAGAGATATCTGTTGACGAAGCTTTGCGAAATGTAGAGGATGGGGCGTGTGCCGGTGTGTTTGCCCACGATGCGCAGCCAAGTTCTTATCGCCTTGAACATCACCTGCGCGCCACCCATCGCCTTTATCTGAGCGTGCGTCGGCTCGACGTCGAGCACGGGAGGCAGGTCGCCCTTGCGAAACTTCGAGTTGGCTATGAAGTAGCGGGCTTGCGCCGCTGCCGGCGTGCGTGTGGAGAAGAAGTGGTAAGCGCCGCAGGGGATGCCCTTCGCACGTGCAGCCAGATAGTCGGCGGAGAAGTAGCGGTTGCGTATGGAGGTGCCCTCCGTCGACTTGATGTAGCAGAAGGAGATGGGGTAGTCCACGGTGCCCTTCACGCGCTTCTTCGATATGGTGCCGAGGTGCGTGATGCGAATCTTGCTCCAGTCGATGGGGTAGTGGCGTCGTCCCACGTCGTGCTGGAAGCGTGAGATGTCGATGCCGTAGATGCGGTCTGTGGTGTATTCCAGACGTTCGCCGAGATAGCGGTCAGCCCGCCATTCGCCCACTCTGAGGCGCTTGTTCTTTGCCATCGCAAAACCGAAGCCCGTGCGCTTACCGTCCACCCAGTCGCCGAGATATACGCTGTTCTCCGGACTCGTGAACAGGCCGTAACCGTCAGCTATGGCGTCGCGGTTCATCGTGCCCGAGTAAGTGCCCGTCGAGTCGGTGCGCGTGCCGCTGACCAGCGTGTCCGCCCGCCATGTTCCGACGATGCGGTGGCCTAAAGAGTCATGGCAGACACCCTTGCCCGATCGCTTGCCCATGTGCCATTGTCCTGCATAGATGACGCTGTCGCCGATGCTCAGCTGTCCGTAACCCTCATACTTGCCGTTGCTGATGCCGCCACGGTAAGTCATGCCGCCACGGGTCAGGACCGTCTGACCGTCGTAAGGTACGTCGCGGCATGCAGCGAGGAGCAGCGTGAGGAGCAATGCTATGAGGGGTGAAAAGAATATGTGTGAGTGTTTGGTGTTCATGATTGCTTGTTGTCTTTTTCTATATCTCCATACTAACAACTATCTGTCAATGCGGACTATGCGGTTGCCCTTTACCAGGCCGAGCGGCCATCCCTTCGCCGTAAACACAGCGCTGCCGTCGCTGGCGAGGATGCGTGGCAGATTGTGCTGTCCCTTGCGGATGCTTCCGGGGATAATCTCTGGCGACACCGTGTCGCATGCCAGACCGTTCTCGCCCAGTCCGCCGAATCCCACAGCCCTGACGTCCCTTGTCTGCGAGAGGTTCCACGGCATCCGTGTCATTGCCGATACGCCGTCCGGCGTCTGCTGGTCCTTCGTCTGAAGAACGGTGGGTGAGGAGGCGTTGCCGTTGCTGACGACGGTCATTGGCTGACGGGTCAGCTTGCCCGCCTCGTCACGATAAACAGCCACGTAAAGATTCTGGTTCTTCATGGTCAGCCTGACGTTCTTCTTGGCGATGAGGCTATCGATGATGCGTTCCGCCGCCTTCACGCCGTCATACTCCTTGTTCACCCACTGAGCCATACCCGCAATATGCTGATAGCCGTTATCCTGCACGCCATGTACGCGCAGATAGTAAGCTAACTCGTCATGCTGTTGCTGCAGCGTGCGGAGCTGGTCTTTCACGGAGCGTTGGCAGAAGACGAGGAGCGAGTCGGCGGTTATGCGTCCGTGCTTCTTCGGCGTGACGTCAACGCACGCCACGCGACCCTTGCATGAAGGCAACAGAGGCAGCGTATTTATCCAGCAGCCCGCCATGTGATGACGGTGCAGCGCCGAGTCGCGGTATGCGGTCACGCCGTGCGGCTTGTTGTCCGTGCTGAGGCTGTCGAAGAAGAGTATGGGGTGTCCGTCGGCGCAAATGGCTTGCCATGACGTGCGCTCCACGACGAGCATGCAGCGCTTCATCTCGTCGGCAGAGGCAGGCTTGAGCTGCCATCCCACCACGCCAGCCAAAGCCACCACCACGAGCAAGAGCACCGAGAGGATGATTTTTTTCCTTGATAATCTTATGTCTTTCATAACTATGCTGTCCTTTATATAATATGTAAGCGGATAAGTGTAACTGACGGCGAAATTACAAATAATATCTTTATGTCGTACATTAAAATCGGAATAGTTTTCAGGTTTTTTAGTCATATATTTTGTATATTCCGCGGTTAGTCGTATCTTTGCATACTTACAAAACGAAGAAAAGACGAAGTATGAAGCCATTCGAATTCCTCCGCAAACTCGCAAGCCGCTATCTCCTTGGCAATCTCATTGCCATGGCGCTTGTGGTCGTGGCTGTATGCCTCGGCGTGAGATACGGACTTGACATCTATACGCACCACGGCGAAAAGATAATGATACCAGATGTGCGCCACAAGTCGTTTTCCGATGCCAGCTACCTTCTTGAAGACGCCAAGCTGAAGGTGGTGGTCAGCGACACGGGCTACGTGCCCGGTCTGCCGCCCGACTGCATCCTTGAGCAGACACCCGCCTCAGGCGAGTACGTCAAGTCGGGCCACATCGTTTATCTTGTCGTAAACGCCACGTCCACACCGACGCTAACCGTTCCCGACGTCATCGACAACAGCTCGCTGCGTGAGGCGATGGCAAAGTTGTCTGCCATGGGATTCAAGCTGACGCAGCCGCAATACATAGACGGCGAGCGTGAGTGGGTGTACGGCATCACCGTAAAAGGACGACATGTGAGCGCCGGCGACAAGGTGTCAGTGAATGACTATATCACCATACAGGTGGGCAACGGACAGCGCGACTCCACTGAAATGGTGAACTACACCGACGCTCCCGAACCCGAATATGACATGGAACCGGAGGAAGAGTCGGGCGACGTGGACGAATTTCACGAGGTGACCGGACCGGAGCAGTAAACAGATAGAAAAATATATACAACAGAATTAAATGCAAATAGAAGACGACACACTACTCAATCCCATTGAGGACGAAACCCTGCTTACCCCTGCTGAGGACGATGACGAGACAGGACAGCTGTACGAGCACTTCCGCTTCGTGGCTGACCCGGGCATGGCACCGCTGCGCGTAGACAAGTTTATGTCGGAGAAGCTGCCCCACTCGTCGCGCAACCGCATACAGAACGCCGCCGATTCAGGCTTCGTGCATGTCAACGACCGCCCCGTGAAGAGCAACTACAAGGTGCGCCCCGGCGACGTGGTGACGCTCATGCTGGACCGTCCCCGTCACGACACAAGCATCGTGGCTGAGGACCTGCCCATCAACGTAGTTTACGAAGACCAGGACATAATGGTGGTAAACAAGGCGGCTGGTATGGTGGTTCATCCCGGTGCAGGCAACTTCACCGGTACGCTGGTCAACGCCATAGCATGGCATCTGCGCGACCTGAAGAGCTACGACCCCAACGACCCCGAGGTGGGACTGGTGCATCGCATTGACAAGGATACATCAGGACTGTTGGTCGTTGCTAAGACGCCGCAGGCAAAGACATCGCTCGGCGTGCAGTTCTTCAACAAGACCACACACCGCTCTTACAATGCCTTGGTGTGGGGCAACCTCGTTGAGGACGAAGGACGCATCGAAGGCAACATCGCACGCGACCCCAAGGACCGTCTGCGCATGACCGTCATGTCGCCCGACTCAGGCATCGGCAAGGAAGCCGTCACACACTGGCGCGTCATAGAACGCTTCGGATACGTGACGCTCATTGAGTGTCGTCTTGAGACGGGACGCACCCACCAGATACGTGCCCACATGAAGCATATCGGACATCCGCTCTTCGGCGACGAACGTTACGGCGGCATGGAGATACTCCGTGGCGAACGCTCTGCCACATATAAGGCGTTCATCCAGAACTGCTTCAAGACCTGCCCGCGTCAGGCGCTCCACGCCCGCACCCTCGGCTTCGTCCATCCCAAGACCAAGCAGCAGATGGACTTCACCTCAGACCTGCCGCAGGATCTGGAGCAGCTCATCCAGAAGTGGAGAGGATACATCAAGGGCACCACACGCGACACCTTCGAGGAGCGATAGTAACAGACATATATAAAATAGGTATAGAATAACAATCATAATATGGAAACACTTAAACGCAACATCGCCATCGTATGTGGCGGTGACTCATCAGAACACGACGTGTCCATGCGCTCTGCACAGGGAATCTACTCCTTCTTCGACAAGGAGCGTTACAACGTATATGTAGTGGACGTGAAGGGACGTGACTGGAAGGTGAACCTTCCTGACGGCAATACGGTCAGCGTGGACCGTAGCGACTTCTCTTGCATGATAGACGGCAAGCTGGTCGTGTTCGACTATGCGTACATCACCATTCACGGCACCCCCGGCGAGAATGGTGTGATGCAGGGCTACTTCGAACTGCTCCACATCCCGTACAGCACATCAGGCGTACTGGTGGAGGCAATGACCTTCGACAAGTATGTCCTCAACCACTATCTCCGCGGATGGGGTGTGAACGTGGCCAAGAGCCTGCTCATAAGACGCGGTGAGGAATCGAAGTACACCGAAGAATACATTGAGAAAGAGATTGGCATGCCTTGCTTCGTTAAGCCGGCTGCAGACGGTTCGAGCTTCGGCGTATCGAAGGTGAAGAACGCAGACCAGCTCGCTCCGGCGCTCCGCGTGGCTTTCATGGAGAGCGACGAGGTGATGATTGAGTCGCTGCTCGAGGGTACCGAAATCTCTATCGGTTGCTACAAGACAAAGAAGAAGTCGGTGGTGTTCCCCGCTACAGAGGTGGTCACCAGCAACGAGTTCTTCGACTATGATGCCAAGTATAACGGACAGGTGCAGGAGATTACGCCGGCTCGTATTGATCCCGAGACAGCTCGCCGCGTGGCAGAGGAGACAAGCCGCATCTACGACATCCTCCACTGCAACGGCATCATCCGCATTGACTATATCATCTCGAAGGACGCTGAGGGCAACGACGTCATCAACATGCTCGAGATAAACACCACACCGGGAATGACAGCCACCAGCTTCATACCGCAGCAGGTAAGAGCCGCAGGACTGGACATTAAGGAGGTGCTCTCAGATATAGTGGAGAACCAGTTTGTTTAATCCTCAACTAATCAATATGATGACCCCTGAACAACGCAAGCAATACGACGCCATCCGACCCTTTGAGCCGGACGAGCTGCCTGAGGTGTATGACCGCCTCTTGAAAGACCCGCAGGTACAGCAGGTAATGGCTTATCTCTATCCCGGCGTGCCCGTGGAGATGCTGAGCCAGAAAATGCATGCCTGCAAGACCAACCTCGACTTCCAGAAGACGTTCTGCTACGACTTCCTGAAGAAGCTTCTGGCAAAGGCAAGCTTAGGAATGTCTTTCCGTCATGACGCCATCGACCTCAAGAAGCGCTATACCTTCGTGAGCAACCACCGCGACATCGTGCTCGACTCAGCCCTGCTGCATTTCTTGCTCTTCGACGCAGGTTGCGACACCACCACGGAGATAGCCATCGGCGACAACCTTCTGAAGCTGCCGTGGGTGAAGGACCTCGTGCGCATCAACAAGTCGTTCATCGTGGAGCGCAGCCTCTCAATGAGGCAGATGCTCGTATCGTCAAAGCGCATGGCAGACTACATGCACTTCGTCATCAGCGAGAAGAACGACAACATCTGGATAGCACAGCGTGAGGGACGCGCCAAGAACTCCGACGACCGCACCCAGGAAGCCATCCTCAAGATGATGGCGATGGGAGGCGAAGGATCGGTGAAGCAGCGCCTGCTCTCGCTCCATATCGTACCGTTGGCTATCAGCTATGAGTATGACCCCTGCGACTTCCTCAAGGCTGCCGAGATGCAGCAGCGTCGCGACGTGGAGGGATGGAAGAAGGGACCGATGGACGACGTGATAAGCATGCAGACCGGCATCATGGGCTATAAGGGACACATCGCCTACTGCTGTGCTCCGTGCATTGACGGATGGCTGGAGACGCTGGCTGACGACATGCCAAAGACCGACTTCTTCGCTGCCGTGGCACGTCACCTCGACGAGCAGATATGGAGCGGCTATACGCTCTATCCTTCCAACTATGTGGCTCTTGACCTCCTCCGTGGCAACGACGAACAGAAAGCCAACTACACTGATGCCGACAAGGCACAGTTTGAGGCGTATCTGTCTGCACAGCTGGCAAAGATAAGCATCCCCAATCCCGACATGCCGTTCCTCCGCGAACGCATCCTCGAGATGTACGCCAACCCCGCCATCAACAAGATGAGCCTTTAACATTTAATGTATTGATTATGCCCCAAACGCCATATCGCATACGGCTCTTTACGGTTGCCGCTGCCTTTGTCGGTCTGCTGTCGGCAGGATGTTCCTCCGACTCGTACGACACGGGCGACGGCAATTACTCGTACCTGACCGCCGACTTCGCCCTTGTCACGACAGACGCTTCGGCTGCGCTTGTAGCCGCCAGTACAGACGACGGCGCATCGCTTAGCTTCGACCGCCCCTATAAGGCAGGATGGACATCTAAGCCTGATACCGTATATCGTGCCCTGGTCTATTATGACAAGAAGCCGACGGAGAAGGTGGCGCTGCGTGCCGTGACGCAGATACCCGTAATGGCTGTGCACAAGCCGGAAGACGTGAAGGACATGACCGACGCGCCGCTCGGAGTGGAGAGCGTGTGGAAGGCGAAGAACGGCAAGTACGTCAATGTGGCGCTGCTGCTGAAGACGGGCAAGATGGACGATTCGTCGCAAGGACAGACCATTGCTCTCGTCTGCGACAGCTTCTCTGACACCGAGGACGGACGAAAGGTTGCAGAACTACGCTTCGTTCACGACCAAGGCGGCGTACCACAATACTACACCTCCCGAGTGTATGTCAGCATCCCCATTGCTGAATTCAGCGATGTGGACAAGATAGACATAACCTTCAATACTTATAATGGAACAGTAAGGAAATCGCTGTCCATTAAGTAAAAACCTTAAACACCCCAACCTGTATGAAGCTGAAAGAATTCTTCTACATGCCTCGAACCGACAGACGCTCATTTATGTGTCTGGCTGTTCTCCTGCTTGTTGTCGCAGTGAGCATGATGATCTTGTCATGCCCTTCCGCTTCTAACGACGTGGCAAAGGCGGACAAGGGCGACTCTATAGCGAACGCGGAGCAAGGCGCCGTTTCTTCTTTCACTCCCAATGCAGACCGTCGTACAGACGACAATATCACCGAACGTAAGGTCGAGACATTCTTCTTCGATCCTAACACAGCTGACTCATTGACTTTCTTCCGCCTCGGACTCCAACGCTGGCAGGTTCGCAACATCTTGCGCTATAGGGCGCGGGGTGGGGTGTTTCAGCGTAAGGAGGACTTCGGTCGCGTCTACGGACTGACCGCGGGACAATATCATCGTCTTGCGCCCTACATCCGTATAGCCCCCGAATTTCGTCCTGCCGCCGAACTGGAGGAGGTGCAGCGCAGATATTATGCCTACGGACGCCAGTACAGACGCTATGCCTCTGAAGGCGACGCTCATGGACGTTCAGAGAGCACAGGTTCTTCATCGCATGGAGGAGCAGGTTCGGCTGAGGCTGCTGCATACGATGAGTCGCGTTACGGACATAAACTGAGCAAGGGCGAGCACATCAGCATCAATGTTTCGGACACGACAGCCTTGAAACGAGTTCCCGGCATCGGCAGTTATTACGCCCGTCAGGTGGTAAGGCTGCGCGAACGTCTTGGTGGCATCGCCTCCACCTCGCAGCTCCTCGAAATAGAGAACTTCCCGAAAGAGGCGCTCCCGTACATCCATATCGACGGCAGCAATGTCCGTCGCCTGAACGTCAACCGACTGACCCTGCAGCAGCTAAAGCGCCATCCCTACATTAATTATTATCAGGCACGTGCCATCACCGACTACCGCCGTCTGCACGGCGAAATCAGCTCCATTGACCAGTTAGGCAGGATGAAGGAATTTAAGCCAACCGACCTACAGCGCCTGGCGCCATATCTGGAGTTTTGAATTGGAAGATTTCGTCCTATTAATTCAGAACTGAACAATACACAATGCGCCTTGGCGCACAATTCACAGCTCGGCTCTGCCGCTTGCCTAAGCAAGAACTCAAAATTCCTAAATCTTCGGCGGCGGTTTCCCCGAAGACTATATTTGCATTTCTAACGCTCGATACTCCTCGTTCAGCGCACAAAGAAATCCTTAGTGCGAAATTCTTGAGTTTTGAGCGTGCAGCGATAGCGTGCTGATAAATAGCAGATTATGCTGTTAAGAAGAGAAGTGTGCAATGAATGACGGAGCTAAACAAGCTTCATAGGGTTGCTATAGAGCCTCTTTTACACTCCAACACAGCCTCTCTTGCCATGCAATACAGCCTCTTTTGCACTCTTATAGCGTTACTATTGGAGTGCAAGAGAGGCTGTATTGATAAATCAGGGTGTCACATATGCAACAAAACAGCAGAAAAACGGCTCTCAAAATCTCTAGAATCAATTTTTATTTTGTAACATGTTTTTACTCTTTGTACAATATTTACATGGCAAGACAGATGATTAAAACGACAATAGAGACAACTGGCTTCGCCTTGAAACAAATACATTGTCACAAAAGTTGTCTCTATTGTCGTTAAAAAAAGAATCTTGTAACAGGGACTGACCCCCGTATGATGTTGAGGATGATAGTCAGTCCCGCTTCGCGGAACCCCGCTGTTACTGGCTTTTGCTGCAATGGCGTGTAATACTAAAAGAGATAAAAATAGGCAAAATTAGTATAAATAATCAATCAATAGAGAACAATTTTGTTTGAAATGCGATTATCTTTGTGCTGGATTTTAATCTACTAAATATAATTTATATTTAAAACTTTAAGCTTATGAAAAAGATTTTTTTAAGACCTAGGGATAGGCAAAAAACAAGTTATTCCCAAAAAGCTTCAAAAGAGTATTACTTGTGTTCCTTAAATCGTATTCTTACTGGCAGATGCCATTCTGGTGATGAAAATGGGAAGACGTGGTTTGAAGATGCAGGATTAGAGGCTGTTGATGAATTTGGCAATCGTGTGTCTGGCGAGATTTCTGTTACATCTGTAGAATGGTCTGAATGGTCTAAAGAATCGTCAGGACAAGGCTTTGATGCATTAAAAATCGAGTTCTTGTAGGGCGCGAACATAGAGGGGATGAAAATGGAAAGACAAGGTATGCAACAGCAATAGTTCAGTTTAATGGTAAGAATTGCATGACAACGGATAGAGTTTCTTCCAGTTCTATCAAAGAGTCAAAAGGTATTTGGTGTTGTTCGGATTCAGAAAGGGTTATGACTGGTAGGCATCATTCTGGTGATGAAAATGGTCGGACTTATTATAATTATTCCAAGATTTATTCTTTGGAGCCATCTACAGAACCAGCATCAAAGGGAACCATAATTGTACCAAATATAAGGATGCAGAGTGAATCTATGAACGAGAGTAAAAGTTCATTTTTGTGTCCGTCGAATATGGTATTGACAGGAAGACTTCATTCTGGTGATGAGAATGGTAGTACGGTTTATGAATATGCTTCTTTAAAGGCAATTTCTGCTAGTGGAGAAGTTATTGCTGATGCTGATATTACTGTTCAGAATGTAACGTGGGTGGAGTATGATGAAGAGTCAACAGGTGAAGGATATGATGCGCCTTATGGAAAGGTAATTGTAGGAAGACGGCATTATGGTGATGAAAATGGAGGCACAGCTTATGCCATTGGAGAAGTTTTTTATAATGGACATCCGACTTTTATCAGCAATTATCATGTCTCTGCACCTAAAAAAGAGTCAGATGGTGTTTGGTTTAAGACAAATGGCCATAATGTAATTACGGCACGACATCATTATGGAGATGAAAACGGCACAACTTATTATGGATTGGGAATGATTGTGTGTGATGAACCAACCAAACCTGATGAGCATATCGTATTGCATGTGAAAATGCATTCGGAAGACCCATATTTCCCAATGAATCCTGTAGATTTTATCCATTTATCAAGATTGCGCCGCCATGTAAAAGATGGTACAGATTATGGTTATAACAAAATCACTAATACTTTTGTGAAAGGTGATTCGCATTCTTCAGAGTATTATGATATTCCTTTGAATGTCATAATGAATCAGCATACTCCTTATGGAAAATATGAATTGATGAATCTTCGTCCTAGGGATCCAAATAGTTTTGGAAAAGGGGAAGTCTTTTTGCAACCAGATGATAATTTGACAGGTGATTCAGATCCAAACTACAGAGTACCTTGCATTGTGCATTATAAAAATAAAAACAATATATCTTATTGGTTCTTCTTCGGATATGATTATGCCAAGGATGATGTGACAGGCTATGGAAGCGGAAGTCATCAAGGGGATTGGGAATGTCTAGAAGTAGAATTAGATGATAATGGTAAAATAAAAAAAGCAGGTTTGAGCTGTCATACTGGTACGAATAATTATCCAGCAAATGAATTAGAGATAGTACATGGGAAAAAGGATGAGTTGACGGTATATTGTGCTAAGGGTTCGCATGCATTTTATAATAAGCCGGGGAAATATCCTACACTACATCCCTTTGGTATTGCCCTTGATTATGATTATACGGATAATATGGGATATGATTGGGTGGCAACCAATTGTGTTGTTTCATTGACTGATCCTTCTCAAGTTTGGAAGTATTTTGCTGGTGCTTGGGGAGAAGTAGGTTTATGGAAAGAGACAACGGGGCCGCTTGGACCGTGGCAAAAGTGTGGAGAATTAGATATCATATCAAAATCGCATAATAGTCCGATGATCAAGTCGCTTATACAAGAAGACCAAGTGTTGTTGGTGATTGATGAGTCACAAGGGGCGAAACAAGGCTTAGATTCAAAAAATGAAAGTCAAGGGGGAGCCGTTTCTATTTCTAGCCACGTTGGAGTCCATATATTACATACTTATACTCATTATGGTGATGAAAATGGCACTACAAAATATGTATTTTCTTCATTGACAGCAAAAGATATAAATGGTAATAAAAATGCATATGGAATTACCGTTGAAGATTTAAAATGGACAGAATGGCATAAGCAAAGTGAGTCGCAAGACTTTTTTGTGACGACTGAGATGCAAGATAAAAACAATCTATCTAGAATTATTACAGGAAGAGAGCATGTTGGAGATGAAAATGGTAAAACGAGATACCAAACAGGCTTATTGAAATATAAAGGAAAGTTGGTGAAGATTGTTCCATATCCAAATGCCGATATGTGTATACATGAAAGTCAAGGTAAGACAGTATTCCCAAAAGAAAACTTAGTTATTATTGGTATAAAGCATTTCGGAGACGAGAATGGTATAACTACCTTTTGCCAAGGTTATATTGTAGCAGACAAATAATTCTATAATAAACAATAAGGAAGCCTATTTCCAAGAATAGGTTTCCTTATCTAAAATGAAGTACGATGAATAAATTTTTGAAAGAAACGTTGTGGCTATTTGCCATTTTTTTTCTTTGTGGGATGGTATTCTCGTGTATGGAGGATGGTTATTATTTCCCTCGCTATTCTTATGACGTAGCAATTTGCAATGTTCCAAAGTTTTATGATAATAAACAAGGAATTTATAAAGGAGAAGTCTTTTTGATAAGGCCTGATTCGTCTTTGGAGGCAGTACCAGAAACAGTAGAGGTGGAACTAGGCAATTATGCAAATAAAGATTTGGTCATTAAGGGATTTCCTATAAAATATTTTTTCCACAAGGTTAATGATGGTAACTTTTTAGCATCTGTTCCTTCTTATCTTTTAGAAAAACAGGTAGATATTTCTTTTAAGTATTTTTTATATGGATATTTGAAGTTCCAAATGTGGCCGTCTTATGAAAGTTTAGATGGAGATAGCATAGATTCAAGTTATTACAAATCTTTATATATAGGAGTTCAAAACAATAGTAATTTTTATAGTGATAGTGTTTACAATGCGGATAAGACACAAAAGCTAAAATATGAAGTGTATGGTATAGAAGAAGGTGATAGTGATGCAATAATACTAGAATTGTGTAATCTGGAGCTTGATGATAAGACGTTTAATCCTGAATATAAAGTTCCTCTTGCAAAGATTAAGATTGGCAAGAAACAAGTTATCGGAATCGGCAGAAGAAGCGTCATAGAAGGAGAGTGATATGTTGTTACACATCCTTTGTAAACCTTGTGTTTTTCTTTGTTTTTTCCGTTTATGGGCGCATGCTGTGCACAAATAAAAGGCTTTACATTAGGTTGTCGAGAACTGGTTCTCGTAAGACCTAACGTAAAGCCTTTTGTTTAAACCCGATAAGGGTTTGCGCCCATAAGCGGACTGTGGATAACGGTTTTTGTCAAAGCCCTGCCTCCCATAGCAGAAGCCAAACAAATGCGCACCGAAAAATTATTTTGTTAAAAGCTTTGTCGGTAACACATAAAATATGTACCTTTACACACAGAAAACAATGTACGCTGAGACAAAGCGTTTTGTGCGTACACAATACTAAAATTACCTTTTTCCCCTTACTACTCGCGCGAGCGTAAGTATTGAGAACATCTCTTGAACAGCTTATTTTTTTCGGAAAGGGAGTGTTGTCGTATTTACGTAGAAACAGATAATCACTTATTCATTTACGTCCCCATACGCGTATCATACCCTTAAGGCTGACAAGGATGCATAGCATTTAATAACCAACTCTTAAAATAAGATACCTATGGAATTAAAAACCTCTACAGCCGGAACAATGGAGTCTGGCGACATCATGATTCAGATTGCCCCAACCGACAGGCCGGGACTGAACGTTGAACTGCAAAGTTCTGTGGAATATCAGTTCGGTGACCAGATCCGTCAGGTTATCACTGAGACTCTCACATCTCTGGGTGTGACTCAGGCTGACGTACACGCCACAGACAAGGGTGCTCTCGACTGCACCATCCGCGCACGTGTGACAGCTGCCGCTGTACGTGCTACTGGCAAGGACGTTTGGAAGGACTAAACGCACCGCCATCTTTACCTTTATAAGAAACAACTAACAGAACAATCTTTTATCCTCATCAATATGAAAAGACTAAGAAGAACAATGATGTTCGTGCCCGGTAATAATCCTGGCATGATGTCGGACGCCTTCATATACGGTCCCGACTCGATTATGCTGGACCTTGAAGACTCCGTGACAATGGCGGAGAAGGACGCGGCGCGACTCCTTGTCTACAACGCACTGAAGACCATCGACTATGGTAAGACAGAGATGGTGGTCCGCATCAACCCACTTAACACACCTTACGGAAAGAAGGATATCGAGGCTGTCGTAAAGGCTGGCGTCGACGTTATCCGTATGCCGAAGACCGAGACCGCTGAGGAAGTAATCGAGGTGGAGCGCGAGATTGAGAAGGTGGAGCAGGAACTGGGTTGCGTGGGACGCACACAGATTATGGCTGCCATCGAAAGCACACTCGGCGTTGTAAACGCTTACTCCATTGCAACGGCTTCTAAGCGTATGATGGGTATCGCACTTGGTGCAGAGGACTATTGCGCTAACCTCAAGACACAGCGCTCACCCGAGGGTATGGAGCTTCTCATGGCTCGCCAGACCATCGTTGTGGCAGCTCGTGCAGCAGGCATTGACGCTCTCGATACAGTATACTCAAACCTCAACGACATGGAGACATTCCGCAAGGAAGTGGAGCTTATCCATCAGTTGGGCTTCGACGGCAAGTCTATTATCAACCCGCGTCAGATAGACATCATCAACGAGGTGTTCACACCTACACAGAAGGCTATCGACAAGGCACTCGCCGTTATCGCCGCCATCAAGGAGGCAGAGAAGAAGGGTTCGGGCGTTATCGCCGTGAACGGAAAGATGGTTGACCGTCCTGTGGTCATCCGCGCACAACGTGTAATTGACCTGGCACTGGCTTCAGGCGTAATTAAAGAGGAGGATTTGGCATGAGCACACTGAAAGAAAGACAAGCTCTCATCGGTCAGATGGCCCAGACTATGGGCAAGAGTGTATATAACGACGCAGAAGGAAAGCATAAGGACGTGACACCGCGTCTGGAGCTGCAGAGCAAGAGCCCCAAGCTCGTCACTCTGGAGGAGGCTATCCGCCGCTCTGGTCTGCGTGACGGCATGACCATCTCGTTCCACCACCACTTCCGTGGAGGCGACAAGGTTGTGAACATGGTAGTGGACAAGCTCGCTGAAATGGGCTTCAAGAACCTCCACCTCGCTGCTTCCAGCCTTCAGGACGTTCACGCTCCGCTTATCGAGCACGTCAAGAACGGCGTCATCACAGAGATTTCAACTTCCGGTCTGCGCGGCGAACTTGCTAACGAGATTTCGCGCGGCTTGATGGAGAAGCCCGTAGTGTTCCGCTCACACGGCGGTCGTGGCGAGGCCATCGCTAACGGCGACCTCCATATTGACGTGGCTTTCCTCGGCGCATCTTCTTCGGATCCCCTCGGAAACGCTTGCGGTTACTCACGTTCGGAGAATGCCAAGAGCATTTGCGGATCACTGGGTTACGCTCTCCCCGACGCTCACTATGCAGACAAGGTGGTTATTCTTACTGACGACCTCGTTGCATATCCCAATACTCCTAACTCGATTTCAGAGCACGACGTCGACTTCGTTGTTGAGGTGGACAGCGTAGGCGACTCTTCAAAGATTGCTTCCGGTGCTATCCGCGATACCAAGAACCCGCGCGACATCCTCCTCGCTAAGCAGGCTGCCAAGGTTATCATCAACAGTGGCTACTTCAAGGACGGATTCTCTATCCAGACCGGTTCGGGCGGTGCTTCACTGGCTGCTGTCAAGTACATCCGCCAGAGCATGATTGACCAGAACATCAAGGCTTCGTTCGCTCTCGGTGGCATCACAGCTCACATGGTGAAGATGCACGAGGAAGGTCTCATCGAGCGCCTTATCGACGTACAGTCGTTTGACAAGGTGGCTGCTGAGTCGCTCAAGAACGACCCCACACACAAGGAAGTGGCTGCTTACGAGTATGCCAGCATGCACGAGGAAGGCTCTGCAACACACTGCCTTGACATCGTTATCCTCTCGGCTCTCGAGGTGGACGTCAACTTCAATGTGAACGTGCTCGTAGGTAGCGACGGTATCATCCGTGGCGCTGTCGGCGGTCACCCTGACACAGCAGAAGACTCGGCTCTCAGCATCATCGTCTGCCCGATGCTCCGCGGACGCATCCCGTGCATCGTTGACGAGGTTACGACGCTCATCACTCCGGGTCGCACCGTTGACGTTGTCGTTACAGAATACGGCATCGCTGTCAATCCGGCTCGTCCTGACATCGCAGAGCGCATGCGTCAGGCTGGTCTCCACCTCGTTACTCTCGAGGAACTCCGCGACCGTGCCCTCTCAGTCATCGGCAACCCCGCACCTCTGCCGTTCGGCGACAAGGTGGTCGGCGTAGTGATGAACCGCGATGGCAGCGTAATGGACGTTATCAAGAACATCAAGGGATAATCCCAGACTCATTAAAGGGTTAAAATACAGTTGGAAAGAGGTTGTGGCGAATCATTGCTGCAACCTCTTTTTTCGTTCCACGCATCATTTATTTAACGCCGCATTCTTGGAATTATGTTTTAAAAACATTATTTTTGCAAAACATAATATTTACAGCTATGAAGTTTGTAGACAGAATTGAAGAACAGAAGAGATTACATAAGTGCCTGCATGAAGCGGAAGGCACCAGTCTTAGCGTTATTTACGGACGACGTCGGTTGGGCAAGTCTACGCTGATAAAGCGCGTGTTCAATGACGATGATGTGTATTTTATGGCGGACAATTCGGAGAGCGGACAGCAGCGACGATTGTTCGCTAAGCTGATTGCTGTGAAGTTTGAAGGGTTCGATAAGGTGGAATATCCAGACTGGGAATCGCTGTTCCTGCAAGTTAACTATCGTACAAAGGACCGTTTCTGCATCTGTATGGACGAATTTCCGCTTCTCGTAAAGAGTGACCGAACCTTACCTTCAATACTTCAGAAGCTTATCGATTCCAAACAACTGCGTTATAATATCGTGCTCTGTGGATCGTCTCAGCAGATGATGCAGGGACTTGTGCTTGACGCTGCCGAGCCGCTGTACGGTCGTGCCGATAACATCATCAAGCTGACACCAATACACATACGTTTTCTTCAGGAAATCCTTCAGACGGATGCGCTTCAGACCGTTGAGGAATATGCCGTATGGGGCGGTGTGCCCCGTTATTGGGAGCTGCGTGAAAAAGAGCAAAGTATGGAGGATGCCGTAAGATATAATATAGTGAACGTCAACGGCACTCTTTATGAAGAGCCCACGCGACTGTTTATGGATGACTTTCAGCAGACCACGCTCTCCTCAACACTGCTGTCGCTTATCGGCAATGGTGTTAACAAGATATCAGAGATAGCTGCAAAGATAGGTAAGCCGGCAACCGAACTTAGTCGTCCGTTGCAGAAGCTGATAAGCCTCGGTTTTGTGGAGCGTGAGATTCCTTTCGGCGAGAGTCCGCGCAGTAGCAAGCGTGGCGTATATCGCATTGCAGATCCGTTTATGTGCTTCTTTTATCGCTATGTGGTGCCTAATCGTTCGCTCATTGCCCTTGGACGTGTCAACGTGGTGGAACAGCTTATCGCCCGTACCATGAACGAGTATGTGGCAAGCCGTTGGGAAAAACTTTGCAGGAACGCTGTAAGTGGTAACGTCGTTGACGGCACTATGTGGAATGTGGCTGGACGATGGTGGGGCAGCGTGTCGAAGGACAAGTCAGTAGAACTCGATGTCGTGGCAGAATCTTTAGATCGCAAGAAAATCCTCATAGGCGAATGTAAATGGACCGAGCCCGACTATGCCGAACGTCTCTTTGCAGACTTGAAGGCAAGGGCGGAAGGATGTCCGTTAATTAAAGGTAAGGAGGTGGTGTACTGTCTGTTTCTGAAATATCCTCCCAAGGACGGAATGACCTCCAATGTGTTCTTGCCGGAGAATGTAGTGAGCGACTGTTTCTGAGAGGTTTGACATTATTGATAATGAATGTATAAAAAAGTTTGTACGTATCATTATTAATATGTACCTTTACGGCGTGAAACTAAAAATCCTAACAAGCCTCTATTCAAAACTCCAAATTCAAAATTCAGTATATGGTTACGCTTAACGAACTTCTGGCGAGCCGCGACGCACGCCATGCTATGCAGCAACAGCTGTTGGCTGATCATTCGGGAAAAACACTGGTGTGTCTGACTGTTGTAGTGCCAGGAAGCGTGAAACGTAACCATCAGTCGCTGGTTGTGGCGCACGCCGCAGTGGACGCTATGCGCGATGCCTTCAGACCCGAGGAAGGCTGCCTTATAGAACGTGACCTGCAGACCGGCTACGAGGCGTATCTCATAACGCCGATGCCACTCCTTGACGCCAAGCTCACTGCCACAAGAATAGAGGACACGCATCCGCTTGGACGCCTGTTTGATATCGACATCATAGACGAGAACGGGGTGCCGGTGTCGCGCGACAGAGTGGGAGGACAGCCGCGCCGCTGCCTCGTCTGTGACCATGAAGCCCGCTTCTGCATGCGAAAAAGATGGCATACGCAGGACGAAATCTGGGCTAAGATAAACCAGATGGTGGCAGACTACGAACAAGACCATCCATAAATTATAAAAATATTGCTTCCTTAACACTACTAACTACTTTACCTATGGAAATTCAGACCGTCTCCCCCTCCATCCTCCGCCAACGCCGTCGTATTGAGTCGTTCCTTCAATCTAACGGATTGAGGTATGACGATATGGACTATTACGCTTTCGTTGTGGATGAGTCGACGGACGAAATAGTGGCTGGCGGCGGACTAAAGGGCGGCGTCATCAAATGCGTGGCTGTGTCGGACGGACACAAGGGAGAGGCGGTTGCCAATATGATTGTCTCGCACCTCATAGCCAAGGCAAACGCAGAGGGTTTCCAATGTGTGAAACTCTTCACCAAACCACGTAACCGCCAGCTCTTCGAGAGTCTGTCCTTCCGTATGCTTGCGGAAGCGCCGGAGGCTATACTCATGGAGACGGGTATAGGCGGAATAGCAGATTATCTGAAGACGCTCAAGCGGACAGCAAAGGAGGCTGCTGAGGCAGCACAGGCTGAGGCTGGTTCTGTAGGGGCAGCAGAGGCTTTGTCTTCCGACAAAAAACATGTAGGTTGCATTGTCATGAACTGCAATCCCTTCACTCTCGGTCATCGTTATCTTGTGGAGAGCGCAGCGCGTATGGTGGAGCATCTCTTCGTCATCGTTGTCAAGGAAGACCGTTCTGTCTTCTCTTACAAGGAGCGCAAGGCGATGGTCGTGGCTGGAACAGCCGACCTGAAGAACGTGACGGTCTGCGACGGCAGCGAATATGCCATCAGCGACACCACGTTCCCCACTTATTTTCTGAAGCGTCTGTCGGATGCCACCGACACGCAGATACTCCTCGACCTTGATCTTTTCCGACGTCATATAGCCCCGGCACTTGGTGCTGAGGTTCGCTTTGTCGGCACCGAACCCACCGACGAACTCACACGCAGATATAACGAACTGATGATGCAGAGCCTCGGCGAGGACCACGTGGTTCAGATAAAGCGTCTCGAGAACGGCGGAACGGCGGTCAGCGCCTCACGCGTTCGTGGAGCAATGGACCGCAACTGTCTGAAGGAAGCCGCACAGCTCGTGCCGCACACCACCATACCTTATATAATAGCGCATCTCGCAACACGTGCCCTTCATGCCGAACTCGACACCACTCCCAAGCCGGGACTCGTGGACAAGCATGACAGTGGAGCGCACCACGATATGGACTATGCGCTGATGTCGCGCAGCATACGCGCCCTCCATCCCTATTTTGTCAGACTGGCTCTCCTCGGTTTCGCTGAAGAAATGCCGTGCCATGAGGATATCGTAAAGATAGGCATTGAGGCGGAGCGTGCCATGTACGAATCCACCAACGGCGTGAATACATACAAGGGAGCGCTGTTCTCGATGGGACTTGCCGTTGTCGCCGCAGCAGGAAAGGCATGGCAAGAAGCCGAAGTGACGCCGCAGAATCTCTCTGCCGCCATCACGAAACTTGCCTACGCATTCCCCGACACAAACGGTACGCACGGCAGCAAGGCGAAGCAGACAGCCTCTTCCGAAACGGGGACGTTCAAGGGAGCACTCGACAATGCCCGTGAAGGATATCCCATGCTCTTCGCAGACTGGCTTCCCTTCTATGACAATCTCCGCAAGAACGGCGAACCGCACGCCCTTCACCTTACACTTCTCCGCATAATGTGCGACCTTGACGACACCAATATCGTCTATCGCACCTCGCTTGCCATGATGAGGCAGGTGAAGGAAGAATCGCGCGATGTAATCCGTAAGTGGAGTGGGGCGGAGGCATCCGCTCGTCCTGATCTTGACACCCTTCTCAGTGACATGAACAATAGCTTCGTTCAGCGCAATGTTTCGCCGGGCGGAAGTGCCGATATGTTGTCGCTCGTGGTCTTTATAAGTGGCGTTCTCGGTTGAGAATGCCAATTTGGAAACTCGAAATAGCAAATGCTGAATCGAAGCCTTGCATTTGTGGAAAAGAGCGCGGTAAAAGGAAAAATCAGCCCCAAATCTTTGGTGGGTTGATTTAAAATATGTATCTTTACCGCGTGAAATGACAGTTCGCAGAACGATGATGTTTTGTGCGGACACAATGAGAATTTTTTCATCCATTACTACTCGCGCGAGCGTAAGTATTGAAGCAGTCCTATTCAGTGTTTTTAGAACAGGAGTGTTGTCGTATTTACGTGTTTTTACTAAAACAATAATCTTACACCACATCTCCAATACACATTTCTATATATACTGATATGGAACAAAACGATTAACTATATTTTATCACCCCAAACCTCTGGCAGTTTTGGCTGTCTCAAAGAATTAATAAAACCTTTAACTCTATAAAACTATAAACAATCTAACTTTATGGTAGAAGTAATCAATCATGGAGTTTACCTCCTTAACGGCAATGAAATCGTAAACGAGTGTCAGACCCTTACCCCGGACGAGGCTCGCGAGAACACTATCACTTACGGCATCCTCCGTTCACATGACGTTGATGGATCGAAGGGCAATAAGATGCGCATCCGCTTCGACGCTATGATGTCACACGATATCACATACGTTGGTATCATCCAGACAGCACGCGCCAGCGGTCTTGAGGAGTTCCCGCTTCCTTATGCCATGACCAACTGCCACAACTCACTCTGTGCTGTTGGCGGTACAATCAACGAGGATGACCACGTTTTCGGTCTCTCTGCAGCTAAGAAGTACGGAGGTATCTATGTACCTGCCAACCAGGCTGTCATCCACCAGTACGCTCGTGAGATGATGGTTAAGTGCGGCAACATGATCCTCGGATCTGACTCGCACACTCGTTACGGCTCACTCGGCAACATGGGTGTTGGCGAAGGTGGTGGCGAGCTCGTTAAGCAGCTCCTCAAGAACACTTGGGATATCAACGCTCCTGAGGTGGTTCTCGTATGGCTCGAAGGCAAGCCCAAGAAGGGTGTTGGTCCTCACGACGTTGCTATCTCTCTCGTAAAGGCTACATTCGAGAGTGGCGTTGTCAAGAACAAGGTGCTCGAGTTTGCTGGCCCTGGCGTTAAGGAACTGCCTATCGACTTCCGTAACGGCATCGATATCATGACCACTGAGACCACTTGCTTGAGCTCTATCTGGGTAACAGACGAAGAGGTTAAGCACCACTACGAAATACATGAGCGTCCGCAGGACTTCAAGGAAATGAAGCCGGGCAACGTAGCTTACTACGATATGATGATCCGCATCGACCTCTCTACACAGGAGGCTATGATTGCGCTGCCTTTCCACCCGTCTAACGCAGTTACCATCCACGAGCTTCAGGCTGATCCGGTTGGTATCCTCACACGCATCGAGGAAGACGCTAAGAAGCGTTTCGGCGACAAGGTAGACGTACACCTCGTTGACAAGATTGTTGACGGTAAGGTTTACGCAGACCAGGGCATCATCGCAGGTTGCTCAGGCGGTACATACGACAACCTCGCTGAGGCTGGCGCTATCCTTAAGGGCAAGAGCATCGGTAACGACTACTTCACAGCTTCTGCATATCCTCAGTCAACACCAGTGTCAATGGCTGTTACACGCGAAGGCATTACAGCTGACCTCATCGAGGCTGGCGTCGTAATGAAGCCCGCATTCTGCGGCCCTTGCTTCGGTGCTGGTGACGTTCCTTCTAACAACGGTCTGTCTATCCGCCACACCACACGTAACTTCCCCAACCGCGAAGGCTCAAAGCCGGGTCAGGGACAGCTCTCACTCGTGGCTCTTATGGACGCACGCTCTATCGCTGCTACAGCTGCTAACGGTGGCGTTATCACCGCAGCTACAGACGTTGAGTATGAGAACACACACAAGCCTTACGCTTACGACGACAAGATTTACAAGTGCCGCGTATACAACGGCTTCGGCAAGGCTCGTCCTGAGACAGAGCTTCGCTACGGTCCGAACATCAAGGACTGGCCTAAGATGTATCCGATGCAGGAGAACATGATGCTCGAGCTCGCTGCCGTTATCCACGACCCAGTTACCACAACTGACGAGCTTATCCCGTCAGGCGAGACCAGCTCATACCGCTCTAACCCGTTGAAGCTTTCTGAATTTGCTCTCTCACGCCGTGTACCTGAGTATGTTGGTCTGAGCAAGGAAATCCAGAAGCAGGACCTCGCACGCCGTGAGGGTAATGTATCTGAGAACATAGCTGCAGCCCTCAAGGCTGTTGGCGCTTCTGCAGAGAACACATCATTCGGCTCTTGCGTATTCGCTAATCGTCCTGGTGATGGCTCGGCTCGTGAGCAGGCTGCTTCTTGCCAGAAGGTGCTTGGTGGCGACGCTAATGTTTGCTACGAGTACGCTACAAAGCGTTATCGCTCTAACTGTATCAACTGGGGTATCGTTCCGTTCACCATCGCTAAGGACGTAGAGTTCAAGTTCGAGCAGGGCGACAAGATCTTCGTTCCCGGCATCCGTGAGGCTATCCTCTCAGGTAAGGAAGATATTGACGCACAGGTAATCGCTAAGGACGGCGTTCATCCGCTTCACCTCTTCTTCCAGAACCTCACCGCTAATGAGCGTCAGATCCTGGCAGACGGCTGCTTGATGAACTTCTATGCAGCAGCTAAGAAATAATACAAATCAACCCTAAAGCCCAAATTAAAAACTAATAATCCTTATAAAAACTATGGAAAAGAAAATTCAGATGACCACTCCTCTCGTAGAGATGGATGGCGACGAGATGACCAGAATCTTGTGGAAGATGATCAAGGATGAACTCATCACTCCGTTCGTTGACCTCAAGTCAGAATATTACGACCTCGGTCTTGTTAAGCGCGACGAGACTTCGGACCAGATCACAAAGGACGCTGCTGAGGCTACAAAGCGTCTTGGTGTGGCTGTTAAGTGTGCTACCATCACACCTAACCACCAGCGTATGGACGAGTATAAGCTCCATCAGATGTGGAAGAGCCCGAACGGCACAATCCGTTCTATCCTCGACGGTACAGTGTTCCGCACACCTATCACCATCCCCAGCATCCATCCCGCAGTGAAGAACTGGGAGAAGCCTATCACTATTGCACGTCACGCTTACGGCGACGTATACAAGAGCGTTGAGATCCGTGCTGAGGAGCCGGGTGTTGCCAAGCTCGTATTCGACGGTGAGAGCGGCAAGCACGAGGAGATTGTTGTACACACCTTCAAGGGCGCTGGCGTTCTTCAGGCTATGCACAACACCGACAAGTCAATCCGTTCGTTCGCTCACTCTTGCTTCAAGTTCGCTCTTGATACCAACCAGAGCATCTGGTTCTCTACCAAGGATACCATCTCTAAGAAGTATGACGCACAGTTCAAGATTATCTTCTACGAGGTATTCGAGGAGTATAAGGAAGAGTTTGAGAAGCGCGGTCTGGAGTTCTTCTACACTCTCATCGACGACGCTGTAGCTCGCGTTATCCGCTCTAAGGGTGGCTTCATCTGGGCTTGCAAGAACTATGACGGCGACGTTATGTCTGACATGGTTTCTACAGCTTTCGGTTCGCTCGCTATGATGACTTCAGTGCTCGTTTCTCCTGATGGCAAGTACGAGTATGAGGCTGCTCACGGCACCGTTACACGTCACTACTACAAGTATCTGAAGGGTGAGGAGACATCCACCAACCCGATGGCTACTATCTTCGCATGGAGCGGTGCATTGCGTAAGCGCGGTGAGCTTGACAACCTGCCCGAACTCGTTAACTTCGGCAACCAGCTTGAGGCAGCTTGCTTCGACACTCTCAACGAGGGCATCGTGACAAAGGACCTCGCCGGTCTTATGGAGGGCGTTGAGCCTAAGACAATGAACTCTGCAGGCTTCATCGCAGCTATCCGCGAGCGCCTCGAGGGTCGTCTTGCATAAATAATACGAAGGGCTGACACGTTAGCATCATTATGATGCATGGCGTGTCAGCCCTTTCTTTGTGTTTTTCATTATTATTATTATTATTTGTTCATCGTTCCTTCCTCTACGTCACCTTGACGAAGAGGAGGACGATGGTCAAAAAAAGAATGATTGTAGATAGGTCAGAGTTGTATAACTATTTTATGACTGTCTTTCCTATTTTGTGTCGTTTTGTCATATTGGTATTGCAAAAGTACAACAAAAAGTTAATAAAACCAAGAAAAACATAGCATAATAAATTGTGAATATTTATGATGCTTTCATTGTGCTGGTTTTGTTGTATGTTTTTATTCCAATCTGTAAGCATAATTCTAAAATATGCTTACAATCTGTAATATTATTATAAAATAACTGAAAATTCAATCCTCTTATGATTGGGAGTTGCTTAAATAGTTGTAATTTTGCAATCGTAAAAGGCTAATTAAGGTCAAAAGGTAAAAAGAAGACTGAAAATCAGGAGCCTTACGTTATGCTTTTGTCCGCATTCCGGGCGTTGCATAATGTCTTACAAAACATGATTTAAGGATAAACTTCAGAACACAATATTATATTATTATGAAGACAATGGACAAGATGGTCAGATTCACGAAGATGCATGGCGCAGGCAACGACTATATATATGTCGACACCACTCGTTATGACATCCCAGACCCTTCTGCTGCATCCATTGCGTGGAGTCGTTACCATACAGGTATCGGCAGCGACGGACTTGTTCTGATTGGCAATCCTGATGATGGCGTTGACGCCGACTTCTCCATGCGCATCTTCAACGCTGACGGATCTGAAGCCATGATGTGCGGCAATGCGTCGCGCTGCATTGGCAAGTATGTCTATGAGAAAGGACTTACCACGAAGACGTCGGTGCGCCTCCAGACATTGTCAGGCGTTAAGACGCTTCATCTTCATATAGGAACGGACGGTAGTGTGGAGAGTGTCACTGTGGACATGCTCAAGCCCGCCTTCCACGTTCCCGAACAGTACGACGAGACTGCCGGCGATACGCTTACGGCAGCTTTCCGCACCTTCCGTGGCACTTTCGTGTCTATGGGCAATCCTCACTTTGTCTGCTTTGTTGACGACATCAAGTCGCTCGACATCGCTCGTTTCGGCTCCATTTTGGAGAATGACGCAGCTTTTCCGCAGAGATGCAACATCGAGTTTGCCCAGGTTATGCCCGACGGTTCCATCCGTACAAGAGTGTGGGAGCGTGGCAGCGGCATCACTATGGCATGCGGAACCGGCGCTTGCGCTACAGCAGTGGCTGCCTTCATTGAGGAAAGGTCGTCACGTCGTTCTGCCATCATCATGGATGGCGGCACACTAAACATTGAATGGAATGAAGCCGACGGGCATGTCTATATGACAGGTCCGGCGGCTTTTGTGTTTGAAGGAGAAATCGCATTGCCTTGAATATAAGGCTTTCCCCATGATAAAAAAATAATCTAACGATATGGCATTAGTAAACGAGCATTTTCTGAAATTGTCCGACAATTATCTGTTTGCCGACATCGCCAAGAAGGTTAATGCCTTCAAGGTGTCGCACCCTCAGGTGCGTGTCATCAGTCTTGGCATCGGTGACGTAACGCAGCCGCTCTGCCCCGCTGTCATCGAGGCGATGCACAAGGCTGTGGACGAGATGGCTACGAAAGCCTCTTTCCACGGTTACGGCCCCGAGTGTGGCTACGACTTCCTTCGCGAAGCTATAGTCAAGAACGACTTCGCTCCGCGCGGCGTCAAGATTGACCCTTCCGAAGTGTTCGTCAACGACGGAGCGAAGAGCGATACGGGCAACATCGGCGAGATAGTACGTTGGGACAATTCCATCGGCGTGACCGACCCTATCTATCCCGTATACATTGACTCTAACGTGATGTGCGGTCGTGCCGGAGTGCTGGAGAACGGACGCTGGAGCAACGTCAACTACCTGCCATGCACAGCGGAGAACAATTTCGTGCCGCAGATACCTGATCATCGTGTTGACATGATATATCTCTGCTATCCCAATAACCCCACGGGAACAGTGCTCCCGAAGGAGGAACTGAAGAAGTGGGTGCGCTATGCGCTCGACAACGACACCATCATCTTCTACGATGCTGCCTACGAAGCGTATATCCGCGATGCGGACATTCCTCACTCCATATACGAGATTAAGGGAGCACGCAAGTGCGCCATCGAGTTTCATAGCTACTCGAAGACAGCCGGATTCACCGGCGTGCGTTGCGGCTACACCGTCATACCGAAGGAGCTTACCGCTGTCACGCTTGACGGCACCCGCCGTGTGGAACTCAATCATCTCTGGGACCGCCGCCAGTCCACCAAGTTCAACGGCACGTCCTACATCTCGCAGCGTGCCGCCGCAGCCATCTACACGCCGGAAGGCAAGCGTCAGATACGTGCCACCATCGACTACTATATGGACAATGCCCACCTCATGCACAAGGCGCTCACCGATATGGGCTTCGAGGTGTTCGGCGGACGCAATGCCCCGTATCTCTGGGTGAAGACGCCGGACGGCGTCGGTTCGTGGAAGTTCTTCGAGCAGATGCTCTATGCCGTAGGCGTGGTCTGCACACCGGGCGTTGGCTTCGGACCGAGCGGCGAGGGCTATGTACGCCTCACAGCGTTCGGCAACCGCGAGGACTGCGAGGAGGCGATGAGCCGCATACGTGAATGGATGTCAAAGAAATAAGACAAGACAAACAAGACAATAAAAAGAATAACAACAATAAAATAAGAGAATAACAATGGCAAATTTACGATTTGAGGTTGTAGCAGAAGCTTTCAAGAAGAAACCCCTTGAAGTGCTTGCACCGATAGAACGACCCTCTGAGTTCTTCGGCAAGAACGTTTTCAACCGTGCGAAGATGTATAAGTATCTCTCGCGCGACGTCTATGAAAAGCTTATCGACGTAATCGACAACGGAGCACGTCTCGACCGCTCTATTGCTGACGCTGTCGCCAAAGGCATCAAGCAGTGGGCTGACGAGAACGGCGTGACACACTACACACACTGGTTCCAGCCTCTTACCGAGGGTACAGCCGAGAAGCACGACGCCTTCGTGGAGCACGACGGCAAGGGAGGCATGATAGAGGAGTTCTCCGGCAAGCTGCTCGTACAGCAGGAGCCTGACGCCAGCTCGTTCCCGAACGGTGGCATCCGCAATACCTTCGAGGCTCGCGGCTATTCGGCTTGGGACCCCACTTCGCCCGTCTTCATCATCGACGACACGCTCTGCATTCCCACCATCTTCATCTCTTACACTGGCGAGGCTCTCGACTATAAGGCTCCGCTTCTCCGTTCCATCCATGCTGTCAGCGAGGCTGCCACAGAGGTATGCCATTACTTCTATCCTGACGTGAAGAAGGTGGTGGCCAACCTTGGTTGGGAGCAGGAGTATTTCCTCGTTGACGAGGGACTCTATTCGGCTCGTCCTGACCTCATGCTCACAGGCCGTACCCTTATGGGACACGATTCTGCAAAGAACCAGCAGATGGACGACCATTATTTCGGCGCCATCCCTGAGCGCGTGCAGGCTTTCATGAAGGATCTTGAGATTCAGGCTCTCGAGCTTGGCATTCCCTGCAAGACCCGTCACAACGAGGTTGCGCCCAACCAGTTTGAGCTGGCTCCGATCTTCGAGGAGATGAACATTGCCATTGACCATAACATGTTGCTCATGTCGCTCATGAAGAAGGTGGCACGTCGCCACGGCTTCCGTGTGCTGCTTCATGAGAAGCCGTTCGCAGGCGTAAACGGTTCGGGCAAGCACAACAACTGGAGTCTTTCCACCGACACCGGCATCCTGCTCCACGGACCCGGCAAGACACCTGAGGACAGCCTCCGCTTCATCGTCTTCATCGTTGAGACCCTCGTGGCTGTATATAAGCACAACGGCCTGCTCAAGGCTTCCATCATGAGTGCCACCAACGCCCATCGTCTTGGCGCCAACGAGGCACCTCCAGCCATCATTTCTTCGTTCCTCGGTCATCAGCTCACGGAGATTCTCCAGCACATCGAGACCTCTGACAAGGACGAACTCTTCAACGTGGCTGGCAAGCAGGGCATGAAGCTCGACATACCTGAGATTCCTGAGCTGCTCATCGACAATACCGACCGCAACCGTACTTCGCCTTTCGCATTCACCGGTAACCGCTTCGAGTTCCGTGCCGTAGGTTCTGAGGCAAACAGCGCCAGCGCCATGATTGTCCTCAATACTGCAGTGGCTGAGGCTCTCCAGGGCTTCAAGACTCGTGTTGACGCTCTCATCGCCAACGGTCTTGACAAGATAAGCGCCATCATCGAGGTGGTTCGTGATGACGTTAAGTACTGCAAGCCTATCCACTTCGAGGGCAACGGCTACTCAGAGGAATGGGTGGAAGAGGCAAAGCGTCGCGGTCTCGACTGCGAGACTTCTTGCCCGAAGGTGTTCGAGCGCTATCTCGACGAGGACTCAATCCGCATGTTCGAGAGCCAGAACGTCATGACACGCAAGGAGCTTGAGGCCCGTAACGAGGTGAAATGGGAGACTTACACCAAGAAGATTCAGATTGAGGCACGCGTATTCGGCGACCTCTCAATGAACCATATCATCCCTGTCTGCACTCACTATCAGAGCCAGCTCGCCAAGAACGTACAGAGCATGTACGACATCTTCCCCAAGGAGCAGGCTGACAAGCTCACTTCTCGTAACAAGAAGATTATTGAGGAGATAGCAGAGCGCACACAGCTCATTGAGTCGGGCGTGGAGGAACTGGTTGAGGCTCGTAAGGTGGCTAACCGTATCGAGGACGAGCATCTCAAGGCCATCGCTTACCACGACACCGTGGCACCGAAGATGGACGAGATCCGTTACCAGATAGACAAGCTGGAGCTTATCGTCTCTGACGAACTCTGGACATTGCCTAAGTATCGTGAGCTTCTCTTCATCCGATAGTTTTTTCAGAAGGAAACATACTACTTATATAATAAGCGGAGACTTTCACGGTCTCCGCTTTTTTTGTCCTTGCGAGATTTGAAGTGATAAATTCCTGTTTGCTTATTAGCAATGATGTCATCCGTCACAATATTTGCATTTCTAATGCTCAATACTCCTCGTTCAGCGCACAAGGAAATCCTTTGTGCGAAATTCTCGAGTTTTGAGCGGTTGATGTTAATGGCTTGCTTTTCAGTAAGTTATGTCCTTTTATGAGAGATGATGTAAAGAATCAGCAGCAAAAACAAGCCACTTGACATCGTTAAAGAGCCACTTTTACACTCTAATACAGCTACTCTTATGACACAATAAAGCCTCTTTTGCCTTCCAATAGTAACACTATTGGAGTGCAAAAGAGGCTTTATTGAAAAATTGCTGTACCTTGTTGGCAGCAAAAACCTATGAAAAACGCTTCGTAATTCTCTAAAACAGATTTTTATTTTGTAACAGGTTTTTACCGCCTGGACGATATTTGCATTGCAGACGTGAAGGCATGTTTTTTTAGACAAGAAGACATGAAGAACATGTTTTTTAGGGAATGTTCTTACTGCAATGCCGCCCTGCCTAACAAAACCGATTCCTTATTTCTTGAACTTCTCAGAAAGCTGCTCAATGAGCGCTGTGTCGTTGAAGTAGTCGATGCGCATTGCCTTGCGCACCTCGTCCATGGTCTGAGCGGCTGTAGCGCGAGCCTCCTCAGTACCCTTGCGCAGGATGTTGAAGATCTCGGGGATGTCCTTCTCAAACTCCTGACGACGCTGACGCATCGGCTCCATGAAGCGGTTGAGGACGTTGTTGAGGAACTTCTTGCACGTGCCGTCGCCGATGCCACCATGCACGTAATGTTCCTTCAGCTCGTCGAGAGAATGAAACTCCGGCCAGAAATCGGCGAAGTCCTGCGGTGTGCAGAATGCATCAAGATAGGTGAATACGGCGTTACCCTCAAGGTTGCCCGGCTCGTCCATGCTCATACGCGGCGCACCGTTCGACATCTTCTTCACCTTCTTCCATACGTCTGCAGCCGAGTCGGAAAGATATATGCAGTTACCGAGCGACTTCGACATCTTCTCCTTGCCGTCCGTTCCCGGAAGGCGGCGTGCCGTAGCGTTCTCCGGCAGCATGATGTTAGGCTCGACGAGCACCTCGCCGTATACGGTGTTGAAGCGGCGCACCAGCTCGCGTGCCACCTCAATCATCGGCTCCTGATCCTCACCGGCGGGCACCGTAGTGGCCTTGAAGAGCGTGATGTCGGCAGCCTGGCTGACGGGATAGCAGAAGAAGCCAAGCGGAATGTTGGCCTCAAAGTTGCGCATCTTTATCTCGGTCTTCACGGTCGGGTTGCGCTGCACACGCGACACGGTGATGAGGTTCATGAGGTATGTGGTGAGTTCGGCGAGCTCAGGAATCTGGCTCTGGATGAAGAGCGTGCACTTCGAAGGATCGAGACCTGCAGAGAGATAGTCGAGAGCCACCTCAATGATGTTCTGACGGATTTTCTCAGGATTGTCCGCATTGTCGGTCAGGGCCTGAACGTCAGCCATGAACACAAACATACGGTCGAAGTCGCCAGCGTTCTGAAGTTCCACGCGGCGGCGCAATGAGCCAACATAGTGGCCAAGATGGAGCTTACCGGTAGGACGGTCGCCCGTAAGGATTACTTTTCCCATATCTTATTCTTTAGATTTAGTCTTATGATTGACGCCGGTTTTTCGCCGGGTATATTAACGACAAAGGGGTTAAAACACTGTCATCCAGCATCTTAACCCCTTAACTGTCGGGATGACAAGATTCGAACTTGCGACCCCTACGTCCCGAACGTAGTGCGCTACCAACTGCGCTACATCCCGATTGCTTGACGAAACGTGTTATGTCTCAAAAGCGAGTGCAAAGGTACGAGTTTTTTCTGATATATAATAATGTTTAAGCAAAAAAATTATCAAAAAGAAATATTTTTAAAAAAGTTGGCGAAATGTTTGGCGGAACGAAATAATAGTACTACCTTTGCACTCGCTAAGAAGAAATCAAGCTTCTTAAACAGTTGGTGCCATAGCTCAGATGGTAGAGCAAAGGACTGAAAATCCTTGTGTCCCCGGTTCGATTCCTGGTGGCAC